>FWPV01004137.1_pt1 | contig 31444 bp, 32 predicted proteins | sample 2228371 | NCBI WGS metagenome assembly FWPV01 (sample SAMEA103939776, study PRJEB20133) | metagenome
GGCTGGGGCCTGGTCGCAATGACAGACTCTCATTAGTGTCATTCCCGACTTGATCGGGAATCCATGGTCCTGGATTCCCTTTTTCGTGGGAATGACAAAGCAATATATGCTAGGAATAAGCGTTTAGTTTCGAGAATCGTTACAACTGCTCTCTCAATGATTGCCCCGAACTGGCCAATAAGCGACTGATGATACTATTAAAAAACCTTCCAGCTGCCTTGCCATTGCTGCTATAACGGACAAGGTGCATCAAAAGATTGCGCGGAACCATTCGCGGTAAAAAACCATTTGCGCTGCGCTTCCATTCCATCACTCTTATCATTTCCAGCCTAGGGGCTAATCTCTTTTGATGACTAATATTTCTCGACAGAACCCCTTCTGAGTCTGGTCCATCAATTTCACTATAAGCATATTCTTGCCTCTCAAACGGGTTTGTTCTAACCGGCTTGAGGTCAGTCAGGCCAAAGCTCTGTGGCTGCTCAAAAAGACGTGACTGTGGTTCCAAAATGAACCTTTGTGGCAAGAAAACAACTTTCGGACATGAAATATATCTATCGATTAGGGCCTCTAATGCCTCGATATCTTTAATTGATTCATGAGGGGTATTGTACATAACATGGACGAAATTGGTTATGCCAATCGATATGGAATAATCGAGCAATTCAAACATACTCTCGACCCTAAATCCCTTTCCCAAAAGGTTAATCGTGGGCTGATAAGCAGATTCTATCCCCCAAAAAAGGCTAAAACATCCGGCTTCTTTGACCTTGAAAAGCAGGTTTTTATCAAATCCCGAGACCTTGGCATAAGCGTACCATCGGATATGTGGCAAGGAATGCTTCAGGGCATTGCAGACCTCTGAAAGTTGCCTTGGATTGCCGTTTATCGAGGCATCCGCGAACTGAAAATTTGTGGAATGGTATTTTTCTGAGAGACAAGCCAATTCAGAGACGACCTTACTGGGGGATTTGTAAGTGTATGAGTCCACAAGTCGGCCTGTACAAAACGTACAGCGTGAGGGGCAGCCTTTGGATAATCTGTACGGCAGGAAGAGTGTACGGGTGCCGGTAACCGGGTGATCATACTGATAGTCCCGCAATGATAAACCTTGGAAATCCGGTGCTCTTTCATCTTCAGCCGGAAATGTGCACCTCGCTGATTGATGAATTATGGTCCCCTTCTTGAAAATTACGCCAGGTATTTCTTCGACAGAGGAATTGCTTTGGCCTAAAAGCGATCTGTATAGTTGCAAGAGTGGTAGCTCGCCACTGCCTTTAATCCAATAATCAGCCTGCCCAAATGGCAAAAGTGATTCGACCGGTCTAATAGTAACGAAAGGGCCACCGAACACGATCACGGATTTAGGGTTGACTGTTTTAATATACTTAGCGAGCAAGAGGCTGGCCCAGAATTGATGATACGCAACTATTGAGAAGCCGTACAAAAATGCATTGGACGGAAGGCGCTGTCCGTATTTTATAGTGAATTGTTCCAAACCTTTGTGAGTCTTGGTTCCGTCAAGATAGCCGAAGAAATCTTCCTGGCTGAAGCTGTTGTCACTGCTGTGGAAATTTATGTCATCAGGTGAATTAAAGAGGTAGTCCATGAGAAAATCGTATTGCACAACGGGAACGTTATGCTCTTTGAGGAAAGCATATACTACTGCCATGCCATAAGGCATGAATTTTGTTTTCAGGTAGCGTTTACTCACCGCCGGTGGATGTAACAGGACTACCTGTTTAGTAGCACGATTGGGCGTGATGCAATTGTCCATGACTATGTATCAAGAATCGTCCATCTTAAATATTATTGGAAGTTGCCACAAAGATTATCATAATGTATCAAGGTATGATAGACCTTCAGTAGTGTGCAGCGCTTTTCGGACAACAAATTCCACAAGGAGCTCCCATGGATATCCGCCGCCTCGAAGTTTTTTGCAAGGTCTTTGAACTGCGAAGTTTCACCAAGGCTGCTGAAGAGCTTTCTCTGTCCCAGCCAACAGTGAGCGAACACATACGGCTACTGGAAAAGAGCGTTGGAGAGACGCTTATTGATAGGTTGGGACGTGAAGTTCAGCCTACGCCAGCGGGCCAGGTTTTTTATCGCTATGCTACTCACATCATACAATTGCTCCAGGAATCTATGCAGGCGTTAAGTCAATTCAAAGGGCGGCTGGAGGGCAAACTCGTGCTAGGCGCCAGCACCATTCCCGGAACTTACATCCTCCCTCGTTTCATAGGTTCATTCAAGTCTGCGCACCCCGGGATAAGGCTTACTTTGCGGATTGGAGACACAAGCGACATTGTGGAAGGCGTATTAGAAGGGACATTAGAAGCTGGAATAGTAGGCTTCAAAACCAATGACAGACGCATTACTACCGAAGAGATATTTTCTGATGAACTAGTGCTAGCCGTGCATAAAGACCATGAGTGGGCAAACCGAAAGAGCATAGCCTTGAAGGAACTTATTGGGCAGCCATTTATACTGAGAGAAAAAGGATCAGGCACCCGAATGGTATTGAGGAACATCATGGAAGAGCATGGTCTCGAGCTAGAAAGATTATCCGTGGTGGCAGAGATGGGTAGTACGGAGGCGGTGAGGCAAGGGCTTAGGGCGGGGATAGGCATCTCAATATTGTCAAAGCAAGCCGTTTATGAGGATTTTGAACTCGGCCACCTTGCACATGTAGAAATAGAAGGCATCCGTTTCTTTCGTCCTATGCACCTGACGCTGCGAAAAAACCGGCAGCTAACGCCTCTGTGTCAGGCTTTTCTTAACCATCTGCGCACGAGCGTGCCATCCTGAAGCGGGAGTCATCGAATGAGCTTCAAAATCCTGTCCCATCTGAAGGAAGGAAAATCTTCAGCCGAATAATATATCACGAAAGCCTTGCCTTTTACGTCCTCAAGAGGGACAAATCCCCACCATCTACTATCGTGACTCTGGTCGCGATTATCTCCCATAACAAAGAGATAGCCATTTGGTACCTTGATTGGGCCAAGGTTGTCCCTCGGACTTATGTCTGCTGGGAGTGATACGTTGTTAGTGTAACGCGCGTACGGGGCCACCTCTTCCTTGCCATTGACGTAAACCTTCTTGTTCCTTATTTCAATTGTGTCTCCCCCTACGCCGATTACTCGCTTTATGAAATCTTTGGTCCTATCTTCGGGATATACAAAAACTATTACGTCACCCCTTTGTGGTTCTGAGAATTGTGGCCATCTCAGATCTGTAAAAGGAATGCGAATGCCATACACGAGTTTGTTGACCAAGATGTGGTCACCGATTAATAAAGTGTTCTCCATGGAACCGGAAGGAATTTTGAAGGCTTGAACGAATAAGGCTCTGATGAGTATTGCAAGTATGACGGCAACGACAAAGGCTTCACAGTATTCTTGAAAAATACGCCTTGAAGATTTAGTCTCAACTGCCGAAGCCTTTTTTTTTGTCATAGCCGGTGCTTCTTTCGGTAAATTCTTTTGTTTGAGAGCCTCATTTGTACATGAAATGTAATTCTATAATATATCTTGCGCGTTAAGTAAAGCTCACAGCCCAAAAAAATGAAACCGGCGGGGAGGATGTCTGGAACATCCCCGCCCTCCGGTTTGCCGGATAAAGGCCCCTCCCTCCCCCGAGGTTGAGGCCGGCTTTTCCCTACCACTAGCTGAGTACGGAGTCAAGCTTGTTCTTAAATATCAAGTATAATTTCAACAAAGAAGATAGTTTTTCTTATGCCTCAGAGACAGCATGGCCTAAATACGCCTGTTTTATGATAGGATTATTGAGAAGGTCTCTTCCATGGCCTTTAAGGACAATGTTTCCGGTCTCCAACACAAAAGCATCGTCGGCTATTTTTAATGCAGCGTCTGCATTTTGCTCAATTAACAGGACGGTTATGCCATTTTCCCGTATGTCTTGTATTACGCGAAATACTTCCTGTACCATCATTGGGGCCAGGCCAAGGGACGGCTCATCCATCATTAGCAGCCGTGGTCTAGACATCAACGCCCTGCCTATGGCCAGCATCTGCTGCTGCCCACCAGATAATGTAGCCCCCCGTGCATCCTTCTTTGCCTTAAGAACAGGAAAAACCTCGAATATTTTTTCCATTTGGCGCGTTATGTTATATTTATCCTTCTCATGATAAGCGCCCATCACAAGATTTTCACGGACAGTTAGGTTGGCGAAAATCTTTCTACCTTCTGGCACTTGCACAACACCGATTCTCTGAATCTCATGTGGAGGCATGTCATTCAAGCGTTGTCCTTCAAAATTGATCTCACCGGATGCAATTGAAACGATTCCAGATATCGCTCTTACGGTTGTGCTTTTTCCTGCTCCATTTGAACCCAGAAGGGCAACGATCTTGTTAGGCAGAACTTCAAAAGATATGCCTCTAAGGGCATGAATACCGCGGTAATTGACGTGGAGATTATTTACTGACAGCATTTGTAAAGCCTCGATCAGCTTTGCTTGGCCCCACCTTGCGGGCAAATGGAGCTTTTTCGGGGCAATAACAAAATAGCCCAGGACTCAGGTGCTTATTCATAAATCTCCTTTGCCATTAAATCTCTAGTAGTATCAGTCAACCTTGGCCAAGATATGCTGCCACAACTTTCTCGTCAGTGGATATTTGTTGCGGGGTACCCCAGGCAATGGGTATCCCGTGGTCTATTACGCGAATCATATCACATACATTCATGACAAACTTCATATCGTGATCTATCAATGCTATGGAAAGCCCCATTTCTTTGTTTAGACGCCGAATCACGGTGACAAAATCCATTGTTTCCATGGGATTCATGCCTGCTACGGGCTCATCCAGCAGCAACAGCGAAGGCCTCAAGGCAAGGGCTCGCGCTACCTCAAGTCTCCTTTGGCTACCGTAAGGCAATGTGCCAGCTTTTTCCATGGCGCAATCGCCAAGTCCCACTACGTCTAATAGCTCACGTGAATGAGCTCGTACCCTTTTTTCGTCACTGGCATACCTGCCGATGCCAATCATTGCCTCCAGGAAAGAGTACCTTATGGTGGCGTGTGCTGCCACCATGACATTTTCTAAAACTGTTAAATCATCGTAAAGTTTGATGCTTTGAAAGGTGCGAGTGATGCCAAACTGAGCGATACGAAAAGGCGGCCAGCCGGTTATGTTGGTACCTTTGAATAAGATGGTGCCTGAGTTAGGTTTGATGCGGCCAGTAATTGCATTAAATGCCGTAGTCTTGCCCGCACCGTTGGGTCCAATGAGGCCTACGATCTGACCACTGTTCACAGTCATATCCAAATCGTTTACGGCTAGCAAGCCTCCGAAGACCACGTTAAGACCAGATACCGATAGAAGCGGTTCGCTCATTGTCCGAGTCTTCCGATGCGTAATCCTTTTATAGTTTCAAAAAACTTCTGCCACGTGAATTCGTTTCTACCCATGATCCCTTTCGGTGCCACAATCATAACGGCTATGAGCAACACTGAAAATATTACCATACGCATGCCAGGAATACCTTCGTAGTAAAACCCTAGGATGGTCATGGGTTCTTCGACAAATCTTAGGAATTCACCACCTGCAGTAATAATAATAGCAGCCAACACAGAGCCAGTAGTGCTTCCCAACCCCCCTATGACTATGATAATCAATAAATTAAACGTAAACATGAAGGTAAATAGAGAAGGAGATATAGTAGTTATCAAATGCGCTAAAAGCCCTCCTGCGACTCCCTCAAAGAAGCCACTCAACGTGAAAGCAAGTGTTTTTATTCTGAATGCATTGATTCCCATGGCTTGGGCGGCTGTCTCATCTTCCCTCACAGCCTTCATAGCCCTGCCGTAAGAAGAATTTACCAGTTTTGCAATGCACAATACCGTAGCAATGCAGATGCCCCAACTCCACCACAAGTTTGTATAGGCAGGGAGGCCCTTTAGGCCCAAGGGGCCGTTGGTGACTTTCACTAGATTGTTGGCTACCACATGAATTACTTCTCCGAATCCCAGGGTCACAATTGCCAGATAGTCCCCTCTAACCCTAAATACTGGAATCGCCATAAGGAGGGCAAAGAAGGCTGTCACAAAACCAGCCGCCAAAAGAGAGACAGGAAAAGATGCATGCAATTGGGACAAAGGCCACACCATGGGTTCAATTATGAAAGATCGTAATTTTTCTTCGGGTGATAGCGTCAAGATGGCGCTAGTATATGCTCCAATGGCCAGAAATGCGTTTGGTTCTAGTGAAAATTGTCCTGTTATACCGTTGATGAGATTATAACTAACGGCAAGGATGATGAAGATAGCAATTTGATTGAGTATCCTGATGGTATAGTCGGTTGTGTAGTTTTCAGCCCACCACAAAAAAAGCAGCAACAATCCTGTACTAGCTAAAGTCAGCAGTCGATCCCTGTGCACGAAAGCCGATGCCTGCACTGAATGCTCACTCCAAATACTCACGTGAATATGAGTTGTGACCTATGCTTTCAAAGTCAATCAGAAAGCGGTTCACCCATGATGCCCGTCGGTCGTGTCAAAAGAAGAACAATAAGGATACAAAATGCTATGGCATCGCGATATCCTGACCAATCCGGTTGTACCGCAACTATGAGCACTTCTGCCAATCCTAAAATCATGCCTCCTAGCGCCGCACCAACCACGTTGCCTATGCCTCCCAAGACAGCAGCCACAAAGGCCTTCAATCCAGGTATAACGCCCATGAAAGGTTCCAGTGCTGGGTATTTCAGGCACCACATTATCCCGACAAAGGCAGCCAATACCGAACCCAGTACAAAGGTAAAGGAAATCACGCTGTTCACGTCCACTCCCATCAAGAGAACCGTTTCCATATCTCTGGAAATGGCCCTCATGGCGATTCCAACCCGGGTGCGATACACAATGTAGGCAACCAAAAGAAGCAGAGTGATTGTCACAAGAAAAATCCATACCGAAAGCCATGGAATTTGAATCTGCCCTACTGTGAAGGTTCCGGTGAAAATCTTCGGGGATGGAAACGACTTTGGACGCCCGCCGATCAGTACTATCCCTAGGTTCTCGAGCAGAAATGATACCCCTATGGCAGTGATTAAAGCACTGATCCTGGGGCTTCGCCTTATGGGTCGATATGCACCGCGGTCAATGAGAAACCCCAAAAATCCCGTTAAGATGACAGAGATGAGAAATGACACGTACCAGGGCAGATGAAACATGACGATGCCAAAAAAAGCAATGTAAGCAGATACCATCAAGAGGTCGCCATGGGCAAAGTTAATCAATCTAAGAACGCCATATACCATAGTATAACCAATGGCCAGCAACGCATAAAAACACCCGAGCGTCAGGCCGAAGGCAATCTGCTGCAACGCATAATTGATGTCCACCATTTATTCCCTTCCGGGTTCGCCACACCCTTCAGATAGGAGATCACGCCATTTTCTGTAGTTGTGAATCGTCCTGTCTTAATCTGTCAATGAGGGTGCCAACCGCTTTGGTATCCTTTCCAACAAGGTTCTGGGGATACCACGCCAACACTCCCACGAGCCAAGACTTGCCGATTCATTCAAAGAAAGCCTTAGGGTCTGATGGTGGTCACATACTCAAATTTGCCGTCTTTTACTTTATTAATGACAATATCCTTGATGGCATTGCCATCTTCTTTCAGGGAAATCTTGCCAGACACACCGTCAAAGTCTTTAGTTTTTACCAAAGCATCTCTAATCTTTTCAGGTTCCGTAGAGCCAGCCATTGCAATGGCGTTCAGAGTTACAAAATAGGCGTCGGCTCCCATGGCGGCAAATGAATCCAAAGTCTTGCCAGTTTCTTCTTTGAAACGTTTCAAAAATTTCTTGCCTCGCTCGGTAGCAACCATGTTTTCGTGGAAATGTGCTGTGAAATAAATGTCTTCTACTGCGGCTCCGCCTAACTCGATGAGTTCAGGAGCCTGGGCTCCATCCCCAGACACAATGGGCGTGTTTAAGCCCATGTCCCTTGCTTGTTTAGCGATTAGAGCCAGCTCAGTGTAATAAATAGGTGCATAAATGATGTCTGGCTTGAGGGACATGATTTGACTTAGCTGAGGCGTGAAGTCGCGATCTCCTGTTTTGAACTTTATTTCTGAAACTATTTTTCCCCCGGCATTGGTAAATTCCTTCTTGAAAAAGCTTGCCAGACCAACACTGTAATCTTGTGAGATGTCATACAATAATGCAGCGGTCTTAGCTTTTAATCGATCCAGAGCAAGTCTGGCACCTACAAGACCCTGGTCAGTGTCTATGAAGCAAACCCGAAAGATATATTTTTTGCCCTGGGTCACGATAGGATTTGTAGCAGTGGGGCTCACCATGGGAATCTTTCGACGTTCGGCGTAATCTGAGCCAGCTATGGTATTGCCAGAGATGGTCTCCCCTAGAATAACGACCACTTTTTCCTTTTCGATGAGTCGAGATACGGCATTAGCCGAATCAGCCTTTTCCGATTTTGTATCAACAAGTCGTATTTCGACAGTGCGTCCTAACACGGACGGTTCCATTTTTTTGGCAAGCTCTATGCCACTCCAACACATTTGACCGAAACCAGCAACGCTTCCGGTCATTGGCAAGTACGCGCCGATGACAATCGGATCAGCTGCAAAGGCAGACGAAAAAAGGGTTGCCACAAAGACGAAAAGAATCAAACATCTTACCATCGCCAACCTCCTTTATTTCGCTATGTTAATATAACAAAGTGCCTACGATACCCCTCCGCGGCACTTAATGTGATTGGGGTCCAAGAACGTATCGAAGGGCAGAAGCCGCCAAGAGGTGTGTACAACAGCTCGCCTCTTCATACATTCACGGCGGTATATAATCATGAACGCTGGACTAAATCAAATGGATACGGATAGAAATTGCCCTAATTGGGATCATGAGGATCTTGATTGACGAATATGGCCTCATCAGGTGAAAAATTAGCCCGCTAAGGCATGCAGAGTTTTTTGGCTAATGCTAGTACTTTTTTAACATATTTATCGGATTCTCACAGGTCTGAGGTGAGAGAATGCTTCCAGAACTAAACGCGAGGTCGGGCGTTGCGACGAAAGCCATTAAAGTGCTCAGTGTCGGGCGTCCAAAAAATAGCAGCTGCCAACACCCAGCTCAAACACGATTCCAACAGGAGGGCAAACCGTATGAAGTTACTTAAGGTAATAGTATGCCTAACTTGTGCATCAATTGTGATACTTTCTGCAGGGGCTTTTTATGCCAGTGGATCGACTGCTACGACAAAGGGTGTCATCCTGTTTATAGGTGATGGCATGGGGCTAAACGTGGTAAAAGCCTCGGAAATTTTCTCCCAAGGGGTGAGAGGACAATCTCTCGCCATTAACGGGATAAAAATAAGAGGGATTACTTATACTCGCTCTTCCAACTCGCAAGTTACAGATTCCGCTGCGGCTATCACCGCATTGATGACTGGAGAAAAAACAGACAATGGGAAACTGAACATACTCCCAGACGGCAAAGTAGCGGAAACGATTCCAGAATCTGTGCGTAAGAAGGGCCTTTCTTTGGGCGTAGTAAGCACCACGCGCTTGACCCATGCAACACCTGCAGGAACCTATAGCCACGCTGTTTCCCGTGACCAAGAACAGCTCATCGCTGACCAGCTGTTGACGCTGGCGCCAGAAGCCGCGTTGGCAGGAGGACGTCAATATTTCGAATCTACAAGTGTGTCAAAGAAAAGCAAACGGACAGACCAAAGAGATATAATCTCGGAAGCTAAACAGGCTGGATACACTTTTGTCAGCACTGCATCGCAACTTAAAGATTTAGACTATGGAAATGTGCAAAAACTCCTGGGGCTTTTTTCCAGTTCTCACATGAGTTACGAGATCGATCGAGTTAATGAAACCTCTTTGAAGGACGAACCTTCTCTGGCTGAAATGACTCAAGCAGCTTTGAAAGTTGTTAGCAAGAATCCTAAAGGGTTTTTTGTCATGGTAGAGGGCGGCCGAATAGATCATGCATGCCATGCTCACGATATTGCTGCTGCCATACATGATGTCATAGCTTTCGACGAGGCCGTCAAGGTCGGTTTAGATTTTCAAAAAACACACCCTGATGTCCTAATTATTGTAACAGCAGATCACGAAACAGGTGGTCTTGGACTGGGACGCGGGACAGAATACGCTTTGGATGTAATGAGCCTGAAAACCATAAAAAATAGTATAACATTACTCGACAAAAAGTACTCTGATAACCCTAATGGACTGGATGCCCTGTTAAAGGCAAACGGGTTGGAACTCGATGATCGTGCAAAGGAGATCCTAATCAACCCATCGTGGGAGAAGACAATAGGGGCTCCAAGCTTCCTCGGGTTACACGGTACGGTGAACAAATACGTTGGGTCATGGTTCGGATATGTGCTGAGTGAAATAATTGCGGCTCGCGCCAAGGTGGGATGGACCTCCTTTGTACATACGGCGGATCCGGTGATAACGTATGCCATAGGGCCTAATGACAAAGAATTTTTGGGTACCTACGAAAACACAGAGATTGCCAGAAAAATATTCAAAGCCCTTGCTCTAAACTAGTAGTACGATACGGCATTGGTGGGCAGAGTTATCAAATGGTGCCCGATTATTTGGCAAACTGAGCGAGTTCTCTTCTTAAACCTCGTTTGATAGAGCCATAGGTGGATCTATCTTTTTGCGCCATCATGTCCGCATGTTCCATCACCCTCGGCAAAAGGTCCTCCGCCGTGAACGCCCCATCCACAACGCCTTTCTGGGCAGCTTCTTCGCCTCCGAACCTTGCACCTGTGAGGGCCATATCGCGTAAAGCTCTCGGAGCTGGCAGCAGAGATATTACCGCGTGCATAATCGGGGTAAACGGTATGCGAATATCCACTTCTGGAAAACAAATCCATCCTCTGTCCTTTCGCATAAAACGGAAGTCCAGAGCAGCTGCAAGAATGGCGCCTCCCGCGTATGTATGCCCGGTGAGACAGCCAATTGTGGGAACGTCCATTAATGCGAGCCTCAGATAGAAAGCGTCCAGTTCGCCTTTGAACACGGAATACATCTCAGTCGGCTGTTGCAGCAGCCAGTCCAGGTTAATCCCCGTATTCCAAACCTTAGGATGGCTGCTGGTGATAACCAGCGCGCAATTCTCCTTACTGTTTTCCACCTCATCAATACACTTGTGGAATTCTCGCAAGACATCAGATGTCAGAGTGTTAGGCTCCTCGCCGTTGGTCATGGTCAGGACATAGACAGCATTTTCTTTGGTTAGTTCAACATACGGCACAGGACGACCTCCTAAAACTTTTTCAAGCCAACATTAATATGCTTTTGGCTCTGAATCTGGAGCTGACAGGTCTTTGGATACAGGCTTGCAACAAGACATACGCTTTGTCTGATCTTGAGGAAATTTCTCAATTGAGTCAAGACAAAAGAATGGCAGGAGTGCACTTTATTGGCTTTAGAGCTTGATATAGGCGTATGCTCAAAAAGATTTCAAAACACTACTGGTCGAAAAAAAAGTTTCGGTGATATATGCGTAAACATGCATTTTAAAAAGGTGTCTGCTATATTCTGTAATCGGTTGGTTTTAGCGGCATTTGTAGTGGTGAAATAGCTGGAGTTGCCAGTGAGAGGCGTTATTGTGATAGCAGGAGGGTCATCTCTCGACAATTATAAATAATGGTCTGGTTGCAACAAGATAACCATCGTCAGAGAAAGGAAACCTGAAATGACTACTCCGAATTTGAAGGTAGTGTATCACGAGCAATTTCTCACTGATTATCCTACGGCGTCGTGTGAAACTCCAGAGCGTATAGAATGCATAATGGCAGCCCTCAGGGGCCACTTTGAGATTGTCCAGCCAGCGCCCGCCTCGGATTCAGATATCTTGCTTGTACACAAGCAATCCCTCCTCAAATCTGTTCAAGACATACCTTCTATATATGCCACGGCCTTGCTCGCCGCAGGAGGGGCTATAATGGCCTCAGAAATTGCGATGAATGGTTTGCCTTGTTTTGCAGCAGTAAGACCCCCAGGCCACCATGCGAGTCCGGCGAGCAACTGGGGATTCTGTTTCTTCAACAATATAGCTGTGTCCATCGAAAAGCTTATTAAGGCGAAACGAATTTCCAGTGCCCTAATTTTGGACATAGACCTGCATTTCGGAGATGGTACGGCAAATTTTTTTGCAGGAAGACCGGATGTAGTAGTAGCCAACATTCAAGACTCCGATAGAGAGAGCTTTTTAGCCAATGTTGACAGAGCCCTGGCCAATAATGAGTATGACATTGTGGCCATAAGCGCTGGTTTTGACAGACACAGACAGGATTGGGGAGGCACATTAACTACCGAAGATTATTACACCATAGGATCGAATGTAAGAACTTACGCGGATGAAAAGTGCGGAGGCAGATGTTTCGGCGTGTTAGAAGGTGGATATAACACTGACGTCCTCGGCGTAAACGCCCTTGCACTCTGCCAAGGACTTAGCGGTTTGACCGCTTCGTGGTGAGGGCAAGATAATAAGTGTTCTCTACATTTTTGTCGGATGCACATGTTTTCTAAAGTGATTTGCTTTGCAGGGGCAGTTAACCTCACGGGAGCGAAACCTGAGATTGGCACTTCCGGTTGCGCCTGTTCACAATGCCAAACACTCATTAATGTCATTACGGACTTGGTCATGGGGCCGAATTCATTGATTCCCACTGGCGTGAAGATGACCAACCAAACGAGGCTTGTAATGCTCCTTTAATTATGACAAACGTTACAATTCCGGAAATTACTATAACCGAGTAGGCGTGCTTGATCTGGACTTTGATCTCAAGCATTTTAGAGACAAGGAAGGTATGCTCTCAGTTGGATTTGGACCTAATTTTATAGAACAGTAGGAAGCTTGAGAGGCGTTAAGAACGAGCTAGCCGCTTGAAGCGCCAAAGACTTCTTTGGTTGGCGCTCCAAGCGGCTAGCTTTGCTTTTCATCGGCTAATTATTTGTCATATTTGTTAGTGAATGCCTCTACCGCAGAAAGGAGCATCTCTAAATTCTGGACTTTCACATATTATAGTTCTTACTGGATCTCTGTGTGCAGCGACCCATCGTCCGAAATCATCCTCTTCTGGCCATATTTCTACGCCTGGCCTGGCATCTTGACCCGCAATCCGCTCGTCAAGTCCTTCTACTATATGTCCAAGGAATTCTTCTCTGATCGCCATCGTAAGAATCCTCCGTTGTTCTTTATTTTTTGCTTCTGTCCAATCAGATGCAACAGGTGGCAAAAAAGATTCAAAAAAGATAAAATTACCTAAAAAGCCAACAGAGAATCGAGGAGGGCCAATGGATCTGCCCCATGTAGGCAAGATGCTGGTCATTGTCGGTGGAGGCATTGCGGCAGTGGGGTGCATTATTTGGTTAGTCGGCAAACTCGGGCTACCCATGGGCAATTTGCCCGGGGACATACAAATTGAGCGGCCAGGTTTTTCATTAAACATACCTGTGATGACATGTCTAATATTGAGTATCATATTGACAGTGATCGCTAATCTCTTTTTTTGGTTCACGCGGAAGTGATTACAGCACAATCCAAGCAATTATGAAAGCTGATCATCTTATGTCAGCAGCGATCGATACGCGCGGAAACTCTCCAGGTTTAACCAATTAATTTAAGAGAATACCGAAGTAATAGAAGGAGATCTTAAGAACAAAACAGATTGACAGGTTTCAGAGACTCGTATATTACCGCCACGCATCCGTCTGCATCAGCTTTATTGCGTGGAAGGCGCCGGGACAGATAAGTCATACATTCCCCCCTGAAGGGTGGCTACCCCGGCGCCTTATATCATCTAAAATTTTCGTGGAAGACGTCTCAGTAAGCTCACATAGAGCTCCGCGCAAGAAGAAAGTCAGTTCTAGTCTTGGCAACGACTCCACGCAAGTTTGGGTCCTAAGAATCTATTGTCGCCACCGCGATCCTCTTCCTCCGCCTTGTCTGTCAGACCTTTCTGTTCGCGGCCGCGCTTCATTCACCTTGATGCTCCTACCCATAAAATCACGCGCATTCAATTCTTCAATAGCTTTCAGCCCCTCTTCCCTCTCAGGCATCTTAACGAATCCAAACCCCCGTGGGCGCCCCGTAAACTTGTCAGAGATAATCGTTGCCGATTCTACCTGACCATATCCTTCGAACAATTCCTTGAGCTGCTCCTCATTGGTATCAAAGGATAAGTTACCTACATAAATGTTGATAGATGCCACTTCTAAACTCCTTTGGCGTGGTCCCTCGCAGTCTCTCAAGGTTCGAGTCTTCAAGGGGTGTCGTCCGTGTCCTCACTGGGAGCGGAATGGTTGAACATAAACGAATGCCAGCACGAGCGTCTTCGTCCTAGATCCTACTTCTTGCTTCGCGCCCGCTGGCCTTTTGGGGCAGGGGGAAAGGCAAGTTTTCATCACTTATCTTGTAAGGGACAGCTCTCTCTTTGTCAAGGAATTTTGGTTTCGCACGTCCTTTCACACACAGCATTTGATCAGATCGCTAACCTCTTGAAGAGATACCAATTGAGGCCACGACCACTCGTTGTTTTTATGTTTACCAGAAAAAAAGAAGGGTCGCAGGATCGCACAAAAGAAAACACTTCTTCTACCGATGCAAATTCATAGGGATAGCCGCCGAGCCAATCTGTGGCGTCCGTTTTCCAGCTCATACCACGGTGGGACTTGTATTCTTTTATATACCTGTAAGGATTTGTTCGCATGACTAATAGCATCAATATGTAGGCAGACATGGCTGCAGGTTCAAAAACATAGCGGCCTAAAAAAGGATGTTTGTTGTATGCCTTTTTTATGCTCAGCCAAAACTTGTGTATCCATGAAGGGCGACCGTTTCTTCCTACAATCTTGTTGTATAATGCTATGTACAGATAGCCATCCGGAGAAACCAATTTCATAGCATTGTTAAGGGCTTCCCACATTTTGCCGGTATGGTGCAATACCCCCCAAGAATATACGATATCGTAAGTACCCAGACTCGCGATGAATTTATCGTCAAGGATAGACCCCTGTCGAACGACCCAGGATGGAGGGTTTTGGGCCAAAGTCCGCAGCCGCTTGCAGCATTCTACGCTAAAAGGATCTATGTCAAAGCTTACAATAGGCGCGGCTCCCAATGAGTGCGCTGCATAGGAAAACAGACCACTACCACAACCAATGTCTAAGAAGCTTTTTCCGGTAAGTTCATCAAGCCCGATAAAATCAGACAGCGATCGACAGGCCTCGTACAGACGATCCTGGTCGTAAGACCTCAGAAAATCTTGCCAATTCTTTCCGAATGAGAATCGACCCTTGTCAGAGTATGGTAAGCTTTGCTTCATGCTTGGACAATTAACATATTTTTCAATTTTGCCCAAACGCGAGAGAATTTTGGTTACGAATGGCAATTCGTTTAGGCTCTTATTTGTTCCCACATTGTTGTAACAGATCTAGAAATTGTATGTGCTGTTCTAATTTATGTCTAAATGCATAGGTTTTCTTATGTAATTAGCGTTAATCATTCAGTTAAGTCTCTGCCGTGTTCAAACTGGGGCTGCCGAAACGGCTTTTATCCGGTGTGCTTAGAGGTGTTCTTTGGCATATGGCTCAGCCTCGATCAGAGATGAGGCTGACCGCTTTTGTCATACTGACTCAATATTTGTCATGTAAATGAAACTCTAGAAATTTTATCATGCAGCGGCCTTGACAGAAGCCGAAAGTGATGGTCTAATTATTTGTTACGTTCTAGGAGGGCACTATGTACGCCATTGTCCAAACAGGTGGAAAACAATATAAAGTCCAGCCAGGCGAACAAGTCAAGGTGGAACGCCTGCCCCAGGCGGTAGGGACACAGGTTCAACTTAACGATGTGCTGGCAGTATCCGAAGACTCAGGCCTGCTCGTAGGGAGCCCCTTTGTGCCAAATGTTTCTGTTCAGGCTACTATTCTTCGCACGGATAAAGACCGGAAGATTATCGTGTTCAAGAAAAAAAGGCGTAAGGGATACCATAAGAAACAAGGACACAGACAGTGGTATTCGCTCCTTAGGATTGATGATATAGTTCGGGGAGCTGACACAGAACCCGCCGAAGTCATAGCTAGTCCTGATTCTGAGCAAAACTAAACATACTGACCAAGGAGGTGTCTTATGGCTCATAAGAAAGCTGGCGGAAGTTCGAGGAACGGTAGAGACAGCCCTGGTCAGAGATTAGGAGTCAAGAGATTTGCCGGTCAATTCGTGAAAGCGGGAAACATATTGGTTCGCCAAAAAGGCACCGTTATCCATCCTGGGAATAACGTGGGATTGGGCAGAGACTACACACTGTTTGCGACCGCTGATGGAATCGTTAAATACGATAGGAAAGACCGATTCCATAAACGCGTGAGTGTAGTTCCGCTTCAACTGACTTCTGACGAGTAAACCAAACCGGAATTACCTAGCCCCGGTATTAGTCATCGGGGCTAACACAGCCTACAAATGCTCCCCGCATCATCACATTCTTGAACGTCGCGCCTTCCAATTCTCTAGGTGGTACAATACCGAGCAAAGTCTGCGGTTCATTGGAAACCTTTGGAGAAGGGCCTTGAAATTCGTCGATAAGACAACAATCCGTGTCATTTCAGGAAACGGCGGCCGGGGCTGCTTAAGCTTCCGACGCGAACCTTACGTCCCCAAGGGTGGACCTGATGGAGGGGACGGAGGCAAAGGAGGAGACATCTATATTGTGGCAGATCCTTCTTTAGATACCCTCCTGGACTGTCAATATCAACAGCTCTACAAAGCCAGACACGGTGGACACGGAATGGGAAAAAATAGACAAGGAAAATCAGCTGCCGACGTGTCAATTCGCGTTCCCGTCGGCACCACGGTGCGCGACTCATTGACCGGTGAGCTCATAGCAGACCTTGATCAGCCAGGATGCCGCGTCCTTGTTGCAAAAGGAGGAAGAGGAGGGCGTGGAAATGCCCGTTTTGCGACCCCTAGAAACCGGGCGCCGCGCCAGTTTGAAGAAGGTGAAAAGGGAGAGGAAAAAACTCTGATCCTCGAATTAAAACTAATAGCTGATGTAGGCCTTGTCGGGTTGCCCAACAGCGGTAAATCTACTCTGCTTGCGGGAATAACTAATGCACGACCAGAAATTGGGGCGTATCCATTTACGACAAGGAAGCCGAACCTAGGCGTAGTAAAGCTCGACGACGGACATCAGTTCATCGTGGCAGACATACCAGGGCTAATAGAGGATGCCCACAAGGGAGCAGGAATGGGGCACGACTTTCTGAGACATGTACAACGAACTCGTCTGCTGCTACACTTGATAGATCCTGACCCCGAAGCAACTCCAGATGCCCTGACAAAATTCTCCATAATCACAAATGAACTGAGGTCATTTAACGAAGAATTAGTACTAAAACCTTTTATTGTGATTCTCACCAAAATGGATGTATCTAAGAACAAAGATGTCGCACCCAGAATCAGAGATGCTTTTGAGCGGCAAGGCCTTAGGGTGAAAGAAGTGTCTGCTTTGTCCGGCGAAGGATTGGATGAACTTATCACTGAGATAGCGCACACATTAAAGAACGAAAGTGATAAAGGATGACAACGGGTAACACTAGGCATGAGATTTTACAGTCAGTAAAGCGGGTTGTTATCAAGCTGGGCTCAAGCGTAGTGACTACGGATCAAGGGCTTGACCACCGCGTCATCCGCAATATCGCGAAAGACGTTTCTCATCACAAAAAGTGTGGCAAAGAGTTTGTTCTGGTATCTTCTGGTGCAATTGCTGCAGGAGTTCGTAGATTGAAACTTAAGGAGGGAGCCAGGTCTATCCCGCAGAAACAGGCTGCAGCGTCCGTAGGACAGAGCAGACTTATGGCCGCTTACGAGGCTGCGTTCGGCACTTATGACATTCGTGTAGGGCAAATGTTACTAACAAAGGACGATTTCAGCGAACGTAGGCGCTACTTGAACGCCCGCAATACTTTGACTACCCTTTTGGCCTGGGGTGTTATACCAATAATCAATGAAAACGATACAGTGGTAGTGGATGAGATAAAACTTGGGGACAATGACAATCTTTCGGCCCTAGTAGCCACCATGGCGGATGCTGACCTATTGCTGACGTTATCTGATATAGAAGGGCTCCTAGATTGCGATCCGAGGTTGAATGATAAGGCGTGCCTAATACCAGAGGTTGAGGAGATAACCGATGAAATAAGAAGCTGCGCCGGAATACAGCCAGGAAGATTTGGTCGGGGAGGAATGCGATCAAAATTAGATGCGGCTGAAAAGGTCAGAGTCTCAGGTATTCCAATGGTTATAGCCCGAGGCAAGGATCCTGGTATAGTCAACAATGTCCTCCAAGGTCACCAGTGTGGAACTATATTCCTGCCTGCAAAAGAGAAAATATCGTCGCGAAAGCACTGGATTCGATACAATCTTGAGCCCGAAGGCGAGATACAAATTGACTTGGGAGCAGCTAAGGCGATAACCACGGGCGCGAAAAGTCTCTTGCCTAGCGGGGTCATAGGGGTCTCGGGCGCATTTGAACACGGTTCATCTGTCCTGGTGATAGATGAACAAGGCAATGCTATAGCCAAAGGATTAATCAATTACTCCTCAGAAGAGCTCGAAAAGATTAAAGGCCGACAGACTGCCGAGATAGACTGGATCCTAGGTTACCGGAGAAACGATGAGGTCATCCATGTGGATAATATGGTTATTATAACAAACATTGGTTATCACTCATAATTGGAATATCCTACGGGCAGACCACCTGAGACGAAGGGAATTAGACACAACAGATACAGAACTCAGCGCCATGGCTGCCGCAGAGTAAACAGGATTCAATAGTATGCCCCACCACGGATAAAGAAGCCCTGCAGCAACTGGTATCCCTAATGAATTGTAAAAGAAAGCCCAGAAAAGGTTTTGCTTGATAATGCGCATTGTCAGGCGGGACAGGTGCATAGCCTGGGGCACCAAACGCAAGTCGTCCTGAATCAATGTAACGTCAGATGCCTCCACAGCTATGTCCGTGCCAACTCCTATTGCTATGCCTATGTCCGCGGTTGTCAAGGCAGGGGCATCGTTGATTCCGTCACCGACCATGCCAACTACATGTCCCCTGCCCTGGAAATCTTTGATTATTCCCGCTTTATCTGCTGGAAGCACTTGAGCCTTAACAATGTCTATGCCCAGAATTGAAGCAATTGTATTGGCAGCCGCACTATGGTCGCCCGTGATCATGCCAACTGTAATCCCCATTTCTCTAAGTTTAGCAATTGAGGAAGCCGCTGATTCTCGGGGAGTATCAGATACAACAAATAGCCCGAGTGCCCTATTGTCTCGGGCGACAACAATCAGGGTGTTTCCATCTACGGATAACTCCCTTGCCTTTTTGCTCAGCTCCCCCATATCGACCCCTTCTGATTCCATAAAATGAAGGCTTCCCAGCATGACCCTGTGTCCCTCTATAGTTCCTGAAACTCCCATACCAGGGATGTAGCTCCAGTCTGTTACCTCGAGCTGTTGGCCGCCTTCATTCATTGTTTTCTCGACTATTGCTTTGCCAATGGGGTGTTCAGAACTAGACTCCAACGAAAAGGCGAGGTCTATAATATGCCTCGAATCAGTACCCGGTGCCGCTATGACCTCGCGCACTACCGGTTTCCCCTTAGTCAGGGTACCAGTCTTGTCAAATAGCATTACATCGATATGGTAAGCCCTTTCTAAACTTTCGCCTCCCTTGATAAGAATGCCGTGCTCGGCTCCCACTCCAGTGCCTACCATTACGGCCGTAGGAGTGGCGAGTCCCATGGCGCAGGGGCAGGCAATGACAAGCACAGCTACACAGTTCAGCAAGGCCTGGCTGAACTCAGTATTTGGAACCCAATAGTACCAAACTAGAAAAGTAAGACTAGCTATAAAGATGACAATGGGGACGAAAATCGCAGCTAGGCGATCGGCCACTCGTTGTATCGGAGCCTTTGACCCATGCGCCTCTTCTACAAGGCGAATGATCTGGGCAAGAAGAGTTTCCGATCCAACCTTCGTGGCTCTGAATCTGAAAGAGCCCTCATTGTTTATGGTGCCACCGAAAACCTCTTTTCCCGATTCCTTTACAACTGGCATGCTTTCTCCGGTTAGCATCGACTCATCCACTGTAGATCGCCCGACAATTACGATCCCGTCGGCAGGGATCTTTTCCCCTGGATGCACTATTATCTCGTCCCCTTTAAGGAGTGCATTTGCCAGTACCTCGAGTTCAACCCCATCTCGGACGACCCTAGCTGTCTTGGGCTTCAGATCTATCAATTTTTTTATGGCCGTGGTGGTTCGACCCTTAGCGCGAGCCTCGAGGAATCTTCCAAGTAGTATGAGTGTGATTATCATAGATGCTGCATCGAAATATACCACCGGCGGATAAGATGACGAGATGAAAGAAGGGAAAAAGACTGCAAGAGATGAGTAAATATATGCTGACAGTGCCCCAAGCGAGACCAAAGTGTTCATGTCTGCTGTTTTTTGTCTCAAGGCCTTCCAGGCGCCGCTAAGAAATCTGCTACCGACCCAGAAGACCACAGGGGTGGAGAGCAAGAACAGCAGAATCAATCGAATGGGGTCCGATAGGCCACTTATATGACCAGTGGCTTCATGCATGGAACCAAAATGAATCATAATACTCAGGACAATTCCTACATAAAGCTTGGTTTTGATGTCCTGAATTTCTTGTTCAACCAAAGCTTCAGCTTGCCTATGAGTATCGTATGTTATTTCACCAAGGAAGTTGTAGCCTGCCTCCTGGAGGGTTTGCGAGATCACAGAAAGGTCTAGCTCGCCGTCATGGGTTATCCGAGCCTGGGATGTGGCCAAGTTTACTGAAACATCAGTGACATTGGGCACTCCAGAGAGGGCTTTCTCAACTCTTCGGACGCAGGCGGCACACGTCATCCCTCCAACGCCAATGGTACTTGTCCTGTGCTGAGGAGTCGCTTCTGAACCTAGGGGAGAACCCTCATATCCAATATCAGTAAGCTTTTGCAGAATCTTTTGAGAGTCCGTCTGGGCTGCATCGAAATCGACAAACAAGTTTTGTGTTGCTAAATTTACCGAAGCCTTTTCAACACCTTTAAGTTCGCCGATGCCTTGCTCAATACGACGTACGCAGGCCGCACAGCTCATACCCTTCACGAAAAAGGCCTGCCTAACCAAGTTCATAGCCTGCCTTTTCTACTTTCGCTCGTACCACCTTCATGTCCAGTGGGTTAATGTGCTCTAAGGTGGCAGAGCCAGAGCTCAAATTTATCTCTACTTTTTGAACGCCTTCTATGTCTCTAAGGGCCTTAGTTACTGCCTGAACGCAATGGTTGCACGACATACCCTTAATGTGGATGATCGTAGTCATTTCATCTCCTCATCATGCGTTTCCTTTATCTTAGTGAATTAGCTTAGTCTATTTCACGCTTCCATAACGCCATGAGTCCGTCTTTTCCAAAAAAGACCTGAACTAATTCCCAGCCAAGTTCGCCACGTTGATTGAGCCTTTCAGTCAAAGCCTCTGTTTCATGACCTTGTACCTCTTCCAAGGAACAGTCCCCCTTTTCAGAGCAAAAATATACTATTTGACGAAACTCTTCAGCCGCATGGGTTGTTATGTCGTACTGAAATCTTCTCATGATGTCCTTCCGACTCTCCGATGTTATTTATTGCTACTTGCAAGAAGGTAATTCATCTCGCCGTCACAAACAATAGCCTTGGTTCATCTGGTGGTATATTTGAACGGGTTTTGGTGTTGACTTTGATTATCATGAATGGCAACGTTGAGAATTGTCCAAGCAAACGGCGGATAAATGTCTCAGAGAAGCGACCGCGAGCGATTGCTGGTCTGTTGAGTAACCCGGTGGTCAGACCGTAAGCAATGTGGTGGACTTCTCTGAGAAACACCGTTTCCACCTCGAACAAGGGTTTTCCCTAGCAGTCCAATGTGAGGAGCATCCCATGCTGAAAGATTACCCTAAAACTATCGTCACGAAAGACGGCACCCTGGTCCGATTAAGGCCGCTAGTCCCTGGAGACGAAGAAGCCATCATGTCTTTTTTCTCAGAGATTCCGCTAGATGAACAATGGTTTTTGAGGGAAAAATTGACGGATCCTGTTTTCCTAAAAAAATGGATGACAAAATTGGACTATGATCGAATGCTTCCCATAATTGCAGTCAAAGATGATGACGGCAAAATTATAGCGAATCTCACTCTTTATAGGTTTACATCACCTTCAATTAGACACGTCGCGCATCTCAGGACTACGGTTCACCCAAAATTTAGAGCCATGAGACTAGGTAGTTGGATGATCCTGGACAGCGTGAAGCAAAGCATGGATTTGGGTATTCAAAAGATTGTCGCAGAGTTTGTGGCAGGCGTGGAAGAGGCAGCCATAGCTGCAGCTCATAAACTTGATTTTCATGAAGAGGCAGTTCTGAAGGGGTACGTAAAGGACCGGGAAGGAAGATCTCGAGACCTAATAATAATGGTCAAGGATCTGCACCAAGATTGGAGCGATTTTTGAACAAATTTCGCAAAGAAACAGATCACATAGGGACGCTGCCGAAAATGGTAGTGAAAGACACGCCTCTTGGTCGCGTCACGGTTAAGGGAAATTGCCCGCCAGGTTCTTTTAATGGCTTAGAGCTGGAGAATGGTTTAGGCCATTTCGCTCATTACTCATCGATAATCAGAAGTGTAGATTCTTTTGAGAAAGCTGCCCAGAAAAGAGGTGGCCGAGTGACCCTGGCCATATTAGAACCTAACCTAATAGTGGGTTATGGTCTTTGCTGGTATCCGGATGAAACAGACAGATGGAGTCTCTTAGGAGACCTCATGTATGAAATGGCCGCAGTTGAAGTCAGCCGCAATTTTAGGGGCATGGGCCTTGCCCGCCTCATTATGGATGTTACTATGGATGACGATTTTTTTGAGGATAAGATAACGTATATGGTAGGCTTGTCCTGGCACTGGGACCTTGAAGGCAAGGGGTTGACAGCCGCAGAATATCGCAGACTTATGATGGACTTGTACAGAAGATACGGGTTCCGAGAAGTTTACACCAATGAGCCTAATATTGCTCTGAGACCAGAAAATGTCATGATGATACGCATTGGCTCGAGGGTATCTGAGGAAGATCAAAAGCGATTTAGGTATTTGAGATTTGGAATCAAGCCGAAGAATTAAAGAGTTATTCGTTTATTGAGGCCTTGTCGATCAGTGAAGTTGTAGTGCAAAATTGAAGGATCATATTGACTCTTCGAGTTGAGTATCATAAAATATTATAGGTTCACCATTCCTGTGACGCTGTCCAGACGATCTTCATTCGGCCGCGAGTGAGCCGGAAGGAGGGACGCATGTCGAAATTAGGAATCGTAGCATTGCTGGCTATCCTTTTCATAAGTGGTACAGCCTTCGGTCAATCTCTTTTGGATTCTGTATTCGGTCCGTCAGGGCTAGGGGTGTGGGGAGCGCCCCCTGCCGGACAACAATTTGATGATCCAAGATATTATGGTGGCTACATGAGTACAGATCCAAACCAGCCCATGGGGCAGCAAACACCTTCTGGGTATCCGCAGGGCTATGCTCAACAGTATCCTCAGGATGCCTACGGTTATGGGCAGCCACAGTATGCCCCTCAGCAACCATACTATCCCCAAGCCCCTGGTGGTCCCGCTGCCGCAGTCCCCTCGCCACAGTATGGAGCGGCCCCGACGCAGCCAGCTCCGCAGGCACCTCCAGTTGCTCGCCCCCCTTCTCCTAGGAGCGGCGCCCAAGGCCAAGCCCAGCGTACCAGCCGTCAAAGACCAGTAACTGGACCTCAAGAGACGGGTGGAAAATTTGGCGATCCCTTGCCGCCAGGAGCTGTCAGAATTACAACTACTACTCCAGAAGGCACAATCGTTCAATATTATCCGCCTGCAGGGACTGAGGGAAGCGAACAAGCGTATCAACGGCCTCGGCCAAGGGCAGCTTCGTCTCGAGCCCCTAGGTCTGATCAGCAAGGCACACAAAGGCCTCCATCGGAGACTAGTGGCTCATCGATCGCCATGCCCAAGCCTGTTCCAATCCCCCAAGGTCAAGACCCTAGGGCAGGCTGGACTCCTAACCTCCAGTAGGAGCTCCAACAGCTAGAACCTCCGTTTTCCGAGTATTGTGTTTTTTTATCGCGATGCACGGGGTGAAGGTGACGGTAGTCTATGCCATACACCAAATCCATCCCACAGGAAAAAGTCTGCTCATGCTGAGTCGAGTAAGTAAACGCTCCCTCCACGCCCGGGGCTAGCAATCAATTTGAGCCGATCCTCAACTAAAATCAACAGTACAATACCTTCAGCTCACGGACAAAATACTTGTTTGGGCAAAGGTGATAACGATATTCCCTGTTGCGAGAGGAAAAAATGTGCCTGTTGCATAGCTAAAGAGCATTGAAAACTAGACGGGTAGTACTAAAGGCATTAAAGTGGCCCTTAATCAGTGTTGATTTTAGGGTTGCATTGACTCGAAAACGCCGACACAATAACCTGGTGTATGAATGAAACATCTCTCAAAATTCCTGATTAGGAGAGTAAGACATGTATTCATCTCCCTCTAAGAGGGAATCGTGTGGGATTTTTGGGATTTACGGAGCTGATGACACAGCCCACCTCATTTACTTGGGGTTGTATGCTTTACAACACAGAGGTCAAGAATCAGCCGGTATCGTGGTCACAGACGGTAACAAAGTCTTTTCTCACAAAGGCATGGGCCTTATATCAGATGTTTTCAAAGACGGGTATCTTGACAGACTAGTTGGTTCAATGGGTATTGGCCATGTGCGATATTCGACAACCGGAAGCTCTATGCTCAGAAATGCTCAACCCTTTCTTGTGGAACAGATTGACAGAAGCTTTGCACTAGCCCACAACGGTAATATCGTCAATATAGCTGGGCTTAGGCGAAAACTGGAGGCAAGAGGGGCAATATTTCAGACATCCACCGATTCTGAATTGATAGCGCATCTCATTCTACACAAGAAAGGTCTTCTGGAAGACAGAATCGCCAAGGTTTTTGAGGAACTCAAGGGAGCGTGGTCTCTCGTGTTCTTGACTCCAAAACGACTTTTGGCTGCCCGAGACCCATTTGGCTTCCGGCCTTTATGCATTGGAAGAAAAGGTGATGCCATAGTCTTCGCCTCAGAAACCTGCGCGCTGGACATTATAGAAGCGGAGTATATTCGCGATGTGGAGCCCGGCGAAATAGTCCTCGCAGACCACAACGGAATTCAGTCGCTCAAAGGACCTAGAAAAGCTCACACTGCGATGTGCATTTTTGAATATATTTACTTTTCCCGGCCAGATTCGACGATCTTCGGTCACGGCGTTTATAAGGTTAGGAAACAGCTTGGTCTTCAGGCGGCACTGGAAAGCAATGTGGAAGGCGCTGATCTTGTGGTTCCCATGCCCGCTTCAGGTAATTATGCCGCTCTTGGCTTTGCACAAGGAAGCGGCCTGCCTTTCGAGTATGGGGTGATCCGCAACCACTACGTTGGGAGAACTTTTATACAGCCTTCGCCCTCTGTGCGAAATCTAGGGGTTAGACTAAAACTTAATCCTGTGAGAGAAATTTTGGAAGGGAAGAGGGTCGTTGTAGTTGATGACTCCATCGTGAGGGGTACCACTAGCAGGCTACGAACCCGTGCCCTTAGAGAAGCAGGCGCCAAGGAAATTCACATGCGTATCAGTTGCCCGCCTATCCGTTATCCCTGCTTCTACGGCATCGATTTTTCGAGCAAAGGGGAGCTCATAGCCTGCAATCACACCATAGACCAGATCAGGGAATTTATAGGGGCAGATTCTTTGGCTTATCTCAGTCTTGATGGAATGTTTAAGGCCATGCCGCACCCCCGCGAAGATTTCTGTACCGCCTGTTTTACTGGCAAATATCCCATTAAGATCACCGATGACACCACCAAGCTGTGTCTTGAATGCCGAGGGGACGATCCCGTTGCCTGGAAGTAATTTCTCGCCTAGGTCAACAAGGATTCCTTATAAATTCATTCCAATTTTCTGAGGGACTGGATCGATTTTCTTGTGGTATTTGATTTGGTTAGTCCATTTCCCTTTCAGTAGGGTCGGGGATGGGATTACTATATCAGATATCCCTTTCGGGCAATGACAAGAGCGGCTAATGGCATCCCAGACCTGATCAAAGGTCCAGCCCTTTCGATTCCTAACTTTCGGAAGAATGACCGAGCAAACTATTAGTCCAATTCGCGTTTAATTCCGAGAAATGCTCTAGCAACGACTCAAACGCGCTGACCTTTTGCGATAACTGTGGCTATAACAAGGTCAGCGGGCGTAGTTATCTTTATGTTTTCATGAAAGTCGTTAACGATTGCCACTGGATGTCCTAGCCTTTCAACGAGAGCGGCATCGTCGGTACCCAGAAAACCTATGCTCAGTGCCTCCTTATGGGCCCTTACTATTAGATCTGTTTGAAATGCCTGCGGTGTATGCGCCAACCACAGCCCTTCCCTATTAACCGTTTCTAAACGATCTCCAATTTTTCTCTTTACTGTCTCTCGAATTGGTACAGCGGCAATTGCTGCTCCAGCTTTGTGGGCGGCGTCGATTGTACGCGTAATGACTTCAGGAGAAACGAAAGGTCTCACCCCGTCGTGAATTGCCACTAAATCCGTATCCTCCAATTTCAAAAGCCCATTAAAAACAGATTGCTGTCTGTTTAGGCCTCCGACAGCAATGGTTATTTCTTTTTCAGTCTGGATCCCTGACAGTATATGTTTCTCGCAAAAGCTAGTGTGTCCATCAGGGACAGTGACTACCACTTTTTGTATCAATGGATGCTTCAAAAATACCTCCATTGTCCGTCTTAAAATGGGAATACCGTCTAGTTCCAGGAATTGTTTTGGCAAAGGGCTTCCCATTCTAATCCCCATTCCACCGGCTGTAATAAGGCCCCCAACAAACACTGTTTCCTCCGTTTTTTCGGTGGTATCAATAAAAGGCAAGATACGAAAATGAAAAAGGATCTGCTACTTACAGATCCTTTTTTGATGACCGTTACGCTTTTTCGACTGTGCGAGTTTCAACCGTAACTAGACCAACAATCAGTCGGAGTCGTCGTCCCCACATGTGCAATGGGAAAGCACCCACGCCCTAATTCGGCCTACGCTAGGGAAATAGTTAGGCTCCGCGAAGCCCTTTCTTTTACATTTTCGAATGGCTTCGTCTTCAGTTTGCACTGAAAAGTAATCTGAACACTTGTTGCAGTTTTTCTCCGGTACGTATTTCCAGCAGACAACGTATATGACCCTCTGGCTAATTGCCATCTCTGGAAACATGAAGATACCGAGAGCTACAAAAGGCACGAGTAACTTGAAAAAACGTTTCATATCGACCTCCCTCCCACCGCGTATAATCTGTCACTGACGCACGGGACAGATAATGTCATAGTAGGTGAGGGAGTATGACTTGTCAATGTAGATTGTTGGTGAGGATTCTGTTAATAAGAACGATATTCGGCTATGATTGACAAGACCTATTCCATTATGTAAGAGAGAATCATGACATCGCAAAAATCCTTACCATCAATGTTCTTGTTGGGGAATGAAGCCATCGCCAGAGGCGTAATAGAGGCGGGGTGCTGTGTTGCAGCAGCATATCCTGGTACGCCTTCCTCAGAGGTGATGGAGTCTTTAGTAAAATGGAAAAAAAGTCTCGATCACCCCATTTATCTTGAATGGTCAGTGAATGAAAAGGTTGCCTTTGAGACAGCATATGGGGCTTCCCTGGCTGGGTCGCGCAGCATGGCCGCAATGAAAATGGTAGGTCTCAACGTTGCCAGCGACTCTGTGCTAAGCGCGGCATACATAGGGGTGAGGGGAGGACTAGTCCTAGTGGTGGCAGACGATCCTGGTCCCCATTCGAGCCAGACAGAGCAGGACAGTCGGTTTTTTGCCTGGTTTGCCAAGTTGCCTGTACTTGATCCATCCAACCCTCGAGAAGCCAAGGACATGGCAATGCTGGCCTTTGATCTCTCCGAACGTTACGAGGTTCCAGTTATTTTGAGGCCTTGTCTTCGGGTATGTCATGCTCGACAGAATGTGGCGCTGAGCGAGCCTCAGCCAGTCACAGATTCGGGAGCGTTCAAAAGAAATTGGCAGCGCTGGGCTGCTATACCAAAATTTAGGCTTGCCCTGCATGAAGAACTTAATCAAAAACTCAGCAAAATGCGAGTTAGCGAGTCCTTAGCGCAGCCGAACAAAATAGTGGGAAATGGCCAGGCAGAGCTTGCCATAATTACTTCAGGGTCCGTGTCTTCTCACGTAAAAGACCTAGTTCAAACAGATGCGGCTCAGTATCCAGTCGACGTTTACAAGGTTGGAATGCCTTTTCCAGCAAATAGAGAAGCGCTTCAAAACATCGTTGACGCTCACGAAAAAACGTTAATCATAGAGGAAACTTACCCTGTACTGGAGCTTCATCTCAAGGACCGCCGCAAGGTAATGGGCAGACTTACGGGTGATGTACCTGACCAGGGCGAACTGACGCCGGAGGTTGTGCTAAGTCTCCTTGAAAAAGGTTTGGGAAGGAGTCCCCAGCCAAGGCTTACGCCTGATATCAAGGCGCGCAGGCCATCGCTATGTCCTGGCTGCCCCCATCGTTCAGCCTTCTTTCTCATCAAGAAAGTATTTCCCAAAGCTGTATATACCGGCGATATAGGGTGTTATACGTTGGGCATCAACATGGGCGCGGTTGATACATGCCTGTGTATGGGAGCATCTATTGGTATGGCAGGAGGGTTCGCACACTCTCCGCTGGCGCGTGAAAATTCAACTGTGGTTGCAACCATTGGAGACTCCACCTTCTTCCATGCCGGAATCCCTCCTTTAATCAACGCTGTTCATACAAAGGCCCAGTTCGTTCTGGTAATTATGGACAATTTCACGACGGCCATGACCGGGGGTCAACCCACACCAGCCGACTCAAAGCTTGCCGACGGAAGCCCAGGGGTTGCAGTGAACTTGGAGCAAGTAGTACGAGGCTGTGGGGTGGAATTTTGCGAAGTGGGCGACCCTTATGATTACGAGGCTTTCCAATCTCTTCTTGACAACGCCAGAGAGTACACTTGTGAACAACAACGAGGCGTATCTGTTGTTATCGCTCGGCGACCTTGCATCCAATATGTGAGGGTCGATAAGTCAAGCGATAAATACGAAGTGGGCGAAGAGTGCGACCGTTGTATGACATGTATACGAGACCTAGAGTGTCCGGCCATCAGTTTTATCAAGCCAGACAAAAAGATCTCAATTAGCTGGGATCTTTGCAATAGTTGCGGATTCTGCATCCAAATGTGTCCCTCTAAAGCGATAAAAAAGGTACAAGGGCATGACTGAAATCATACTTTGCGGCAGAGGAGGCCAAGGTATAGTTTTCTTGACCAGACAGCTGGGGCAAATTATCACTGATATGGGGCATGATGTCATCTCCTCAGAGACCCATGGGATGGCTGTAAGAGGTGGATCAATCAACAGTCATCTAAGAATAGGCTCCTACTCGTCTCCGTTAATACCGTTCGGCAACGCCGATTTTCTCATATCCCTTGATCCTATGGAAACAGCTAATAATATCCATTACCTAAAGTCAGGCGGCCTGGTAATAGAAAATTCCACTATGCCGTCCGAACCAGGTTATAAAAGGATTGATGCTTCAGGTATTGCCCGTTCTTTGGGGTCTGTTAGGTTGGAAAACGTCGTGATGCTGGGGTACGCCTCTACATTAGAAGGCTTCCCGGTGTCCTCCAATGCAGTAAGGGCCCACTTGGAAAAGGAATCGCGCGAACGTATTCGGACACAAAATTTGGCTGCTTTCGATTCCGGTGTGAGGGCGTGTTCAGAGAGATAAGTCCCAAGTCATTGATTGAATACGATCACAGGTAGGCAGCGGCTCAGGTTTTTTGAATAGTTGCCGAAAGTGTTAACGACAAAAGTTGAGTGGGAGGAGTCGTGGGAATAGAAAAAGTATTGATAAATTTAGCGGATAGGCTTTTGGATTTTGACGAGGCATCTCTGTCGGCCTTGCAAGAGAAATATCTCAAGAAGGTTTCCGACTTTACGCCGACGCGAGAGTGGGAGCGAGCAGTAATAGTTTATTTTATGATCAACTCAGTGAGGGTAAAAAACAAGATATTTAATGAGAGGTTAGCAGAGAAATATGGTAAAGAGGCGCCAGTAATGGTGAGAAATTTATTAAAAGTAATAAAATAGACTATTTAATTTAACTATCTTGGTTTTTTTCCACCCTATTATCTTGAAATAGCTTCTGATTATTCGTTGCGGAACTTTTTTGGTACTTGATTTTCTTATAAAAAAAAGTATAATATGCGGTGTGTTAATACAAACATTTATTGAGCGTGTAATTGTCAGATGCGCCTGATAAGAGCACGTATATGAGAAGTGTGGTAGCCTCCTGCTGGGACGCTTCGGCCGAAAGGAGACTTTTCATGGAACGGCATAGGCTGTTGTTGATGGGCATAACTCTGGTGGTTCTCGCCGTGGGAGACAAGGTATGGTGCCAATGGACAGATGGACAAGATTATTCCAGTGGATACGGCACATCAAGTTTGATTCAAACTCCATCCGGGGCCCTAGATGGCACATCTCCACCTATTTATTACCCGGATTGGTACAATTACTTGGACAACCTCCAAAGACAAGGTGGATACGAAGCCATAACAGGTAACTATCCAAATTCAGCCCCAATAACAAGTTATTATCCAGCTTCTCCTTCAAGTCAAAGCTATGTCCAGGGCGATCAGGGAGGCCAACAGGGGATGTATTCCTCCCAAGATCAATATGCCTCATATTACGGCTCCGCGCCTCAGCAACAAGCTTATCAAGGCTATCCCCAGCAGTCATATCAAGGTTATCAGCCAAGTACTACATCATCCCAGAGTGGAGGGGCAACGAGCAAAAAGCAAACAGCAAGCTCCAAGAAAAGAACTACTACTTCTTCAAGGGAAACGATTGCGCCTCAACAATATGGTCAGCAGGCGTATCAGCAGCAATACCAGAATCCCCAGTATTACCAGCAGCCTTATCAGCAACAGGGTTATGGATACGGACAACAAGCTTACGGACAGGGCGCCTATCAGCAACAGCCGAATTATTATGGGCAGGGTTACCAACAACAGCAGGCCTACGGACAGCAGCCTCAGGATGCGGGTCAGTCACAATTGTCCTCCGATCCTCTGATTCAGGAAGCCCAGCGGAAAGCATACGAGAGGGCTGTGGCACGCCAGCGCGCCGCAGAACTAGCTGCTCAGCAAGCCGCGGCTGCCCAGGAACTGCAGCAAACCCAACAAATGTATCTGGCGGCCCAACAGAAGCTGAGGGAACAAGAACAG
>FWPV01004140.1_pt1 | contig 31437 bp, 30 predicted proteins | sample 2228371 | NCBI WGS metagenome assembly FWPV01 (sample SAMEA103939776, study PRJEB20133) | metagenome
CTTTTCCAAAACCAAAAAATCACCATCCTCATAAATAATTTTCAACTTCATAAATTCATTTTAAATTCTCCAATCTAAAAAATCAACCCGTTTTTCCCTCAAATTATGAGCATTGCTTTTTCAATCTCATTTTCCACAAGATCCAGAGACCCTCCCAAATAATTTTAGTAGAAAGTTTGGATTGGCCATGCCTCCTTTCATAAAAGATAATTGGAATTTCACCAATTTTGAAACCAGCTTTATGGGCTCGCCAGTTCATTTCAATTTGGAAAGAATATCCTTCTGAAATTACTTCATCTAAATTAATCTTTTCCAAAACTTTTCTTCTAAAGCATTTAAAACCGGTCAGATTATCTGAAACTGGAACACCAGTCACGATTCGAGCATAAAAGTTAGCGGCTAAACTTAAAAAGAGTCTTTTAATGTCCCAATTGACCACATTTATTTTGCCCTGGTAATAGCGAGAGCCAATCACCAAATCAAAATCATTTATTTTTTCTAAAAATTTCGGCAAAAATTGAGGAGAGTGGGAACCATCGGCATCCATCTCAAAAATTGGATCATAATCTCTGGCTAAAGCCCATTTAAAGCCATCAATATAGGCCTTGCCTATTCCCTTTTTATTTTTATGATGTAAAACCTGGACCTGAGGAAATTTTTTTGAAAATTCTTCCGCCACTTTACCTGTTCCATCAGGGGAATTATCATCGACTATTAAAATATGAAATTTTTCTTTCAATCCCAAAATCTCAGGAATAATTTCTTTGATATTTTCTTTTTCATTAAAAGTCGGAATAATAACCAAAGGTTTCATGGAATGGGTGAATTTATTTTTATTCTTCGAACTGATTTTATGAAAAAAAATATAGTCAACCCCAAGAGAGTAAAGAGGGGGCCAAAAATCTGTAACCTTGGATAGGGATGAGGAAAGGCAAGAGGGCTCCACCCCAAACTGAGTAAAGTTGGTCCTAAACCACTAACCACTGCTAAAGGCATTAACCAAATAAGATACCAGTCCATAAACCAAAAAGAGGCGATTAGTAGATAGATGGCAAAGATCCAAAATCCTCTTTTAAAGAAATCTTTTTCATTTCCAAATGGCTTAAAAACTAACCAGAGATAGAGAACCAAGAAAATGGCCAGGCTCAAGATTCGGACAACATTGATTAAAGAGAGGGAAGAATTTTCAAAACTCCAGGGAATTTGCCCTTTTCTCAAAATAATTTCTTTATTGATATTTATTCTACTGATTGTTCCGCCAATAGTGATTAACCAAAAAGGGATTGGGGGTAAATTGGTATAGGCAAAAAGCTGACTTTGGTGACTAAACTTTTTAAATTGAAAGATATTATAGCCAAAAGGGAAATAGGCAATGAGAGTTAAAAGGATAATGGCACCAATAATTGGAATGAGGATTCTGATTGCTCTTTTTAAATTCTCTTGAGAGAATAAAAATTTTATTCCCAAGGGAAAGAGCAAGAGGGGAGTATATTTTATCAGAACTCCGAACCATAAACTAATAAATCCTTTAAAATAATCACGGCGGGAAATCAAGAAAAGACCTAAGAGAAGGGTAAAGCCTATCAAAATATCATTGTGGGCGTTATTAACCGTATGAATAAGCAAAAAGGGTTGCCAAGCCAAGGCGATAAAAGTTGGAAAGGACCAAGAGAAATTAAATTGGCGAACAGCTAAAACTCCAACAGCAATTAATCCCCCAAGAATGATTAAAAGGATAATCCGAAGCAAAAGAAGTTGCAGAAAGAGATTATCTGGAAAAAGAAATGAAATGAGGGAAACCAAAAGGGTCCAGATAGGACCATAAACCATCGGGCAATGCCTCCAGGTCTGAATTGGTTTTAAAAAAGGATTGCCTGAGAAGTTTTGAGGAGCAACTAAATAGGGATTCTGATGATAATGGCTAAAGATTCTACCTTGAAAAAGATTCCAAAATGCATCTTGGGAAGTAAGAGGGGGAATGGCCATTAAAATAAAAGAAAAAGAAAGGAAAAAGAAAATAGCTAAAAACCAAAAAATGGGTCCAATTAGACCTTTTTGACTTTGTCTTACTGCCCAAAGTAAGGCCAGGGTAAAGAAGAAAAAAAGCCAATAGCCGAGGATTTGAATTATCCAATAAGAATTAAGAAACCGATCGAGTAGGCTGACTAATTCGTTTCCTAATAATTCTTGGGCAAAAGTCCAGAGGAAAAGATAAAAACCAAGACTTCCCCCTCCAAAAATCAAGAGGGGAAGAGGTGAATTAATCAATCGTTGAAGATTTCTTAAAAGCATATTTAGAGTTCCCTTTTTGGGTTTTTTATATATTGTAATATAAAGTTAATGCCTGATAAAGCCTTTTTACAACTTTAAGGTTAATGATATATTCTTCAAGAAACATAAAAGATAATAAAACCCCTTCTCATTTTTTTGGTCCAGGTTATCTCCGTTTTTATTTTCTCTATTGCGATCAATCGAGGAAATGTTTTTTTATGCATAAAAGCAGTTTAAAATGTAAACATTGCTTTTGTCCTTGAATTTTGCGATTTCATTGGTGGAGTTTTGATTTGGGGTGGTCGAGATAATTTTATTTATTAAAAACCCCAAGTGGAGAGCCAGCGTCGGGCCCTAAAAGCCAATTCACTTAAAGGTAGGCCATAACTCAAGGGAAGAAAATAAAAAAAGCTTAAAAAAACTAAAATTAAAATTCCAAAAAAAATGATATTTGAAACTTTAGAAGAGATTTTTTCCAAAAAGCCAGAGACAAATATGGAAAAAATGATAATTGAAAAAGTTAAAGCAGGAAGATAATGATAAAGAAGTAAAAAGCGAGGGATAATGGCAAAAGGGGCAAAGAAAAATAGATAGCCCCCAAGCAAAAGTCGGCAATTTTGAGAATAAAAAGTTGCCGGGAGCTTCATTTTAAAACGAAAAATAAAATTTCGGACTATTAAATAGAGATAAGCTAAAAACCCTAATCCCGAAAACCACCAAATCAAGGGATTCCCCCAAAAGTAAATTTGAGCTATTTTTCCATTCACTTTTTCCCAAAAATAACAAATTGGTCTAACCATAAATGGCCAACTATACCAATCACTTTCCCAGTAATGGCTTATGTAGCTTAAGGTAATTCTTAATATCTGTCTGTGGATTTCCAAAATTTTGTAAAATAAATTTCCTGGAGGAGGATAATTAAACTTTGCAATAAAAGACCTATATTCTGCAATTTGGGTTATCTCAGGCCATATTTTTTTCCAGCTTCCCCAATCCAAAACCTGGCCACAATTTTCCTGGCAGGGTTGAGGAAGGAGTTGGAGATGAATTACAAAGAATAGAAAGTAAAGAAAAATTGGCAAAAGAAAAATTAAACCAAACTTAACTAACATTTCTTTTTTCGTTTTTAAAAAAAATTTTTCTTCTAAAATTTCCCAAAACCACAAAAGCCCTAAAATTCCAAAGCCAACCAATTTTATTGAAATTGCTGCTCCCAAAGAAATTCCTAAAAAGGTAATTAAAAAGTACCATTTTTGAGAAAAAATTTGGGTTTTTTTAACCAAAATATAGAGAAAAAGAGAAAGAAAAATGAAAAAGAGTAAAATGATGTCTATTAAAATTAGTCGTGATTGAACTAAAATAGCGTTGTCAAATAAAACGAAAAAACCAGCAAGAAAGGCGGCTCGTTGAGAAAAACCCATTTCTCTGATCAAAAGATAAATCAAAATGACAAAAAGGGAACTAAAAAAAGCAGTTGTCGCCCTTAAAGGAAGGAATTTAAAATCGCCATATTCGCTATTCATAGCAAAATCAAATCCCGGCCTGGCCCGACTTAAAAGGGCAACTAATCCAAAAATAAGTTTTCCAAGAGGGGGATGAACATCCAGATAATATTGATGAGAGAGATATTTGGTTGCATAAAGCCCGAAATGCGCTTCATCAAAGACAACCTTTGGGGGATAATCAAGATGATAAAATCTGGTCAAAAAACTAAAAATGATTAGGAAAATTAGCGGAAGGTAATTTAGAAATTTCTTTGCCATAGCAGGGTATTATTTTTTGTTCTTGCTTTATTTTTGAGAGATGGAAGCTCCAAATGTTGATAATGCCTTAACAGATTTTTTGACTTTGTGGAACCTATCTTGCTCACAATATAATTTATATGAAAAATTCTCCTTTTCAAAATAGTTATTCTAATTTTTGGAAGAAAAATTTTTCAAAGGCAAATTTGATGATTTCCATTGAAGAAGAAAATATACCATTGAAGCCAAAAGGAGATTGCGAAGAAGAAGTACTAAGGTGGGCAGAGCTTCACCTTTATAAAGACGAAAATAATTAAAGGGATAGATATAGGTTGTTAAGGCAGAGACAAGAATAAATATTAAAATAGAAACGCTACGCCATCTTCCTTTAATGAAAGGTACAAAAGGACAAAGCCACAAAAGAAACTGGGGCGAAAAAACCTTATTTAACAAAAGAGAAATTAAAATTATCACCAAAATATAGTTGATAAAGGGAAAGTTAAGAAGAAAAAATTCCTGATTTTTTTCAGTTTGGAAATCTCTTTTGAGATCTCGGAAATAAATCCAATAGATTACCAAGAGGCCGAGGGCAAAAAAGAAGGGTGAAATTTTTGCTAAAAAATCAGCCACCGGAGAACGGACATTTAAAGAACCTTCCAGCTCTTTTTCCAAGGGCCAAAATCCAAAAAGATTGGCGACCAAAAGCAGAGAGCTGTCCAGGGTTTCTATTTGGAGGTGACGATTAATCTGGGCCTTGAGGAAAGCAATCAAGCCAGTAGGAGTGAAAATAAGCCAGGGGATAATGAGGAGTAAAAGGAAAATTAAACTTCCTCGGAAGAGATCTTTGTAATTTTTACTTTGGAGCTGGAAAAGGGCAAAAAGAGGGGCTAAGAAAAGAGGGTAAATTTTGGCTAAAGTTCCCAAGGCCAAGAGAACCCAGCTGATTTTTCTTTGACCCCGAAAGAAAGTATAAAAAGCCAAAAAAGTTAAAATGGCTGGGAAAAGATCATAACGAGCGGTGACTATTGGCACTAAAAGAACTAAACAAATGGTATAGATGGTGAGAACAATTTCCGGTTGGTAATTTAAATACTGGGCCAATTTAATTATAAAAAAGAGACCAATTAAATTGATAAAAAACATTTCTAAAGTAAAAAGCAGGCTATAAAAGAGAAAATCAGAAGTGAAAATTCTAGGCAAGAGAAACAAGATTAAAGAAAAGGGAGGATAGGCAATGAAATCTTTATAAGGAAGTTTTCCCTCGAGAATGTTTGAACCAAGCCGGAAATAAATAAGAACATCGCCACTAATAAAAATGAAAAGACTCCCTAGAGCAAATAAGAAAAGGTGAAGACCAACAAAAAGGATAATTGAGCCTGATTCTTTTTTCAATTTTTCTTTCAATCTCATTGAAAAGTTATTCTTGATGAGAGGGGAAATCCATAACTAAGGGCTGAAAAACAAATAAAGCCAAAAATGACCCAAATTAAGAGTCCTGAAAACAAAATATTAATTTCTTTCTCTGACTTTAAAATTTTTTTTAAGAATTCTTCAAAGAAAATGGAAAAGAAAATGAGTGAAAAAGTTAGGGCGGGTAAATAGTAATAAACCGGAACCTGTCTCCCAATTCCGCCAAAGGCAAAAAAATAAATTAGCCAACCTAAAAATAAAAAAAGGAAATTATTAGGGGAAGGATCACTTGACAATTTAAGTTTAAAAGCCGAAAGCCCCTTTTGAACTATCAGATAGAAAAAACCTAAAATTCCAATTATTCCCAAGCTCCAGACAATGGGATTGCCAAGAAAATAAATGAGAGAAATTTTATCATCTACTTTGTCATAAAAGTAGGGAACAGGTTGAATCATCAATGGCCAGCCCCACCAGGGACTTCGATAGGGAAAGTAATTTTCACTCATTGCAGCTAAAAGCATGTAGTCATGGGTAATCAGAAACTTTCTTAATAGATTGCCAGGAGGGGGATTGACGAAAAGCTCTCTGAATTTTTGGTCTTTTGATCTTTCAAAAATTTTCTCAATAATGGCTCCACAATTTTGGTAACAGGGTTGAGAGGCTAATTTAAAATGGAAAAGAAAAATTAAAAAATAAAAAAGAAAGGGCAAAATAAAAAGAAAGCAAAGTTTAATTAATTTTTCCTTTTTAGATTTTGAAAAAAAAGAATCAAAAACAACATTGGAGGCCCAGATGATAATCAAAACCCCCAAACCCGGCCATTTAGTGGAAAAAGCAGATCCCGTTGCCAAACCAGTGAGAAAGTTAAAAAGATACCATTTTTTGGAAAAAGTTTGATATTTTTTAGATAAAATAAAAAGATAAAGGCTTAAAAAAATAAAAAAGACTAAAATAATATCAAGCAAGATAAACCGCGACTGAACTAAAAAAGCATTATCAAATAAAATCAAAGCACTGGCCAAAAAAGCAACCCTTTGAGAAAAACCCATTTCCTTGACTAAAAAATAAATAAGAATGACAAAAAGGGAACCAAAAAGAGCAGTTACTGATCTTAAAGCTAAATAATTGAAATTGCCGTAATCTTTACCTATTCCAAAATCAAAATCAGTTTTATTTTTGGCTAAAAACCCAGCCAGACCAAAAAGCATTTTCCCCAAAGGAGGATGGGTATCAAAATAATACTGATGCCAGAGATATTTTGTAGCATAAAGAGCATGATGAGTTTCATCAAAGAGAACCTTTGAAGGATAATCGAGGCGATAAAATCGGGTCAAAAAACTGAAAACGATTAAGAAGATTAGGGGAAGGTAATAAAAAAATTTTCTTGACTTCATTTTCTCTTTCTTAAATAATAAAGTTTTGCTCTCTTGGCTTTTCCTCTTTTTAAAATTTCAATTTTTTCAATAGTGGGTGAGTGGAGAGGAAAAATTTTTTCTACTCCAATTCCTGAAATTTCTTTTCTGACAGTAATGGTTGCTCCGATTTCTTTGCCATGCTTTCTGGCAATGACCATTCCTTCAAAGGGCTGAATCCTTTCTTTATCACCCTCTCTAATTTTTTGATAAACACAAACTCTATCACCCGCCCGAAGATCGGGTAAATTTTCTTTTAAAAATGGTTTTAAAAATGTTTCAATTTTCTTTTTCATATGGGCGGTATAGGACTCGAACCTATAACCTCGAATACGTCAAATTCGCGCTCTAACCATTGAGCTAACCGCCCAAAAATGGATGCTAATGAGTGAATATGATGAGCCGGCCACGCCCTCAGCCCATTATAATAAAAATTTATTAACTTTTCAAATTTTCTCTTCTCTTTTCACTTCATTTTCAAATAACTTTACTTACTTCATTATTTTGCGATCGCAATATAATTAAGTAAATTAGTTTTTGAAAAATGAAGTACGAAAAAGGAAAGGGAAAAAAATGAGGGATCGGCAAAGCGAAATGGTGCGCACGGTTGGATTCGAACCAACGACCTTGGCCTTATAAGGACCCTGCTCTCACCGCTGAGCTACGTGCGCTTCCATCTCTGGGTAAGTTTTTACCTTACGCTTGTTTGATTTTTACTTCGACTTCATTTGATTTTTTTCTCGTCGGATAAATTGGCCCTTCTTTCTCTTTAATCAAACTTTCAAACTCTTCTTTCTCAATGGTTTCTTTTTCAATTAATTTTTTGGCAACTTTTTCCAAAAGATTTTTCTTTTTAGTCAAAATTTTCCTGGCTGTATTTTCGGCATTTTTGACAAATTTTTCAACTTCTTTATCAATTAGAGCTGCCACTTTTTCCGAATAATTTCGGTATTCTCCAACCTCCCTTCCCAAAAATATCAATTCTTCCTTTTCACCAAAGGCAATTGGTCCCAAGGCTGACATTCCATATTCTTTGACCAATTTCCGGGCCAATTTAGAGGCCATCTCCAAATCATTAGCTGCCCCGGTGGTAATTTGGCCAAATTTTATTTTTTCGGCACAATAGCCACCAAGTAAAGTCGCCATTTCGGCTAAAAATTCTGATTTGGTTTTAATTTTTCTCTCCTCTTTTGGCGACTTTAAAGTATAACCTGCCGCCAAACCTCGGGCAATGATTGAAATTTTTCTGACTGGTTCAGCCTCAGGCAAAAAAGCCGACACTAAAGCATGACCTGTTTCATGATAGGCGGCAATTTCTTTCTCTTTTGGCGATAAAATATGGGATTTTCTTTCTGGCCCTAGCAAGACTTTTTCAATTGACTCTAAAAATTCTTCTTGAAAAACCTGTTGTTTATTCCTTCTGGCCGCCAAAATTGCTGCCTCATTCACAACATTTGCTAAATCCGCTCCGGAAAATCCAGGCGTTCTTTCAGCAATTTCCCTTAAATTGACATTCAAGGCCAATGGTTTTCCCCGACAATGAATTTTCAAAATTTCCTCCCTTTCATTAACATCAGGTAAATCTAAAACAATTCTTCGATCAAATCTTCCTGGTCGCAAGAGAGCAGGATCTAAGTATTCCGGTCTATTGGTAGCTGCGCAGACTAAAATGCCTTCTTCTCGACCGATGCCATCCATTTCAGCCAATAACTGATTTAAAGTTTGTTCTCTTTCTTCGTGTCCGCCAGTGATTCCCACCCCCCTTATTTTTCCAATACTATCAATCTCATCAATAAAAATTATCGCTCTGCCTGCCCTTCTAGCCTGTTCAAAGAGACTCCTAATTCTACTGGCCCCCACACCCACAAAAAGCTCGATCACTTCCGAAGCCGAAATCGAAAAAAAAGGAACATTGGCTTGGGAGGCGATGGCCTTGGCCAATAAAGTCTTACCTGTACCGGGTGGACCCATTAAAAGAACTCCCCGGGGAATTTTGGCACCTATCTGTAAATATTTTTTTGGATTTTTCAGAAAATCAACAATCTCCTTTAATTCTTCTTTTGCCTCTTTTAATCCACCAACATCATCAAAAGTTACTTTTTCTTTTTCTTTTGCTCCCGCGCCAAATAATCTCGGTCTGGCTTTAGTGAAATCAAAGGCCTGCATGGCGCCGGTTCTGGCTTGGCGGAAAATGCTCCAGAGAAAAAAGCCAATGATTAAAAGGGGTAAAATCGAAAACAAAAGCGGTCCTAACCAATTCCAAACTGTACCCACCTCTTTAGTTGTGATTTCAATCCTGGTTAACCTCTCTTTATTTGCTCCATAATTAATCAAAGATTGGGAGAGAGCAGCTTCCGGCTCTTTCGTTGAATAGGCCCTGGAATTATCTTGGTAGATGATTTCTATTTGGTTGCCAAGGGCAATAATTTTTTTAACTTTTCCCTGATTAATTTCTTCAACCAATGTGGTCAGGGACACTTCCTTCTTTTCCTGAAAGGGGCTTGAGAAAAAACTAAAGAAGAGCGAAGCGGTTAGGAAAAGAAAGATCAAAAGAATAAAATTTTTGGCTAAATTTTTCATTTTTATGTTTTAAGGGATAAATAAATTTTATCTTCTTTAATTTCAATAATTTTTGCCTGAACTTTTTCACCGTTTTTGGGATTGATTGAGCCATACTCCCAAATCGGAATTAGTCCTTCCATCTCTCCGAACTTGATGAAGGCCCCAAAAGAAGTTACCCCACTAATTTCTCCTTCAACCACTTGACCCAATTTCAAGTTTTCTATTCCTGGTTTAATTTGTGTTTTCTTTTTCGATTTTTCAGTCAAAATCAGTTGTTGATTTTCCGGAAAGAAATTTAAAATTTGAACCTCAAGCTCTTTACCAATAAATTTTTGGAGCTCCTTTAAAATTTTTGTTTTATCTCCATTTTCCACTTTTGGATAATGCTCCGGAGTCAACTGAGAAACAGGAAGGAAGGCCGGAACTCCCAAAACTTCAGCCAATAACCCGCCCTTGTTTGCTCCCAGGATCTTTATTTTTAATACCTCTCCTTTTTCCTTTTTTTCTTTCAAAATTTCAAAGGTTAATTCCCGGGAGGCTTCGCTGACTGATAATTCAATATAGCCCTCTTCATTTTCCAAATCAACTATTTTAGCCAAAACCTCATCTCCTGGTTTTAGGTCTTTTAATTTTTCTTTTGCGGCCAAAAATTCCCTGCCATAAATTATTCCAGTCCCAATTGGTCCCAAATCCAAAAAGAGAGTCCCTTTTCCTTTGCCCAGAACTTTCCCTTTGACAATCTGGCCAATGGTTGGCGGTTTCAAAAAATTATTTTTTTCTAATAACCTCCGCATACTTTTTAATTTATAATATTTCTTGAGTTTTTTCAATAGCCATGTTAAAATCATCTTAGGGAATATGCAAATTATTTGGTACGGCCAATCTTGTTTTCAAATTTTGGCTTTACGAAACAAAGGAGAAGAGGTTTCAATTGTCATTGATCCCTTTTCTCAAGACATTGGTTTGAAACTGCCAAAATTGGTAGGCGACATTTTATTGGTTTCTCATCAACACCAAGACCATAACAATATCAAAGGAGTTTCTGGCAATTATTTTTTAATTGAGGGTCCTGGCGAATATGAAGTGAAAAATGTTTTTGTTCAGGGAATTCCCAGTTTCCATGATGATTCTCAGGGAGGGGAGAGGGGTGAAAATACAATCTATACCATTGAGGTTGAGGACTTACAAATTTGTCATTTGGGTGATCTTGGCCAAAAAGAATTAACTCAAGAGCAGCTGGAAGCCATTGGCGAGGTTGATATTTTGATGATTCCAGCGGGAGGAGTTTTTACCATTTCTTCAAAAGAAGCCCCAAAAATTATGAGCCAGATTGAACCAAAAATTACTATCCCAACGCATTATCAAATTCCAAAATTAAAATTAAAATTAGACGGGGTAGATAAGTTTTTAAAAACATTTGGAATAAGATCTTTAGAACCAGTAAAAAAACTGTCAATCAAAAAGAAAGACCTTTCGCCAGAAGAAGCAAAAATAATTTTACTCCAACCTTAAAATTTGCCCAGGTGGAGGAATGGCAGACTCGCATCTTTGAGGGGGATGTGGCCGTGAGGCCGTGTGGGTTCAAATCCCACCCTGGGCACAAAATTATCCACAGCTTGATTCTTGACAGCTACTTATCTATAATATATGTAAAGGCACACTAATAAGTAGTTGAAAAATGTCTAACCCAAAAAAGCCATTTTTGAACCGGGGCTTTACCTTGATTGAGCTGTTGATGGTGATAACAATTATTGTCATTCTAATTACCGTTATTGCCGTCAATTTTAGTGATATGCGAAAGAAGGACCGGGATACTCGGGCCAAGGTCGATATAAGACAGATTGTTAACGCTTTTGAGTTAAAGTATAACGAGTTACAACATTATCCCCCCACTCCCCCTACTTTTGCGCCTTGTGCCACTGGTCTTTGTGGAGAGCCAATTCCCGCCGGGGATACCAGTTTAGATCCCTATCTCAATCCTATCCCTCAAGGCAATGGTGCCAGACAATATTTTTGGTATGATGACGGAAGTTCCCAGCCCCAGAAATTCTGTCTTTATTTTCAGCTGGAATTAGATCCTTCAGAATATTTCACCTGTAGTAATATGGGATGTCAGATTAGTAATAGCACCACTTGTCTTGGTTTTTAATTTTTGGAAAAAAGAAATTCAAAACAAAGGTCGAAAAACAACTAACAACTAACAACTAACAACAGACAACTAACAACTGACAGCTGACAACTAACAGCTGACAACTATGAAAAAAAGAGGTTTTACCTTAATTGAATTGCTGGTAGTGATTGCCATCATTGGCATTTTAGCCGGGATTGTTTTGGTTTCTCTGGGATTAGCGAGGGTGAAAGCCAGGAATGCCAAAAGACAATCTGACATTAGACAAATTCAAATGGCTATGGAAATGTGTTTGGATGATCCTAACTGTGGGACGGGGGAAGGAGTTTATTGTACTTCTGCTGCCACACCTACCGCAATTGGTAATGGTGGTGCTACCTGTTCTGCCGGCTCATCGGCATATTTAAATCCGCTACCAACAGATCCGGTTGGAGATACACCATATGGCTGGATAAGCAACACTGGCGATAATACAAAATATTGTGTCTGGGCAGTATTAGAGCCTGCAGCCGACGATAAATGTTTTGCCGGTAGCCCCAAGGGAACGAAAGAATTAACCGGCGCTGCTTGTCCTCCAACTAGCCCCACTTGCTGGTAAAAAAATAGAAAAATAGGGACGTGCACATTTTTCGCTACCAGAAGACTGGCGGGAATTTTCCCGTCAGTTTTTCTTTAGATTAAAAAATGTTAAAATAAAACAATGGAGATTTTAATTTATTTTTTTATTTTTCTTTTCGGCTTAATGGTTGGTTCTTTTTTGAATTGCGTTATTTACAGACTAGAGACCGGTGGCAATTTTTTAAAAGGGAAGTCTTTTTGCCCTCAATGTAAACATCTTTTGGCCTGGCCGGATTTGATTCCGGTTTTTAGTTTTTTAATTTTGGGAGGAAAATGCCGTTATTGCCATCAAAAAATTTCCTGGCAATATCCATTGGTAGAATTTGCCACCGCCCTCATTTTTCTCTTAATTTTCCTCACCTCCAATCTTAATAATTACACCTACGTATATTTATTAGTAATGAGTTGTTTTTTGATAATTGTTTTTGTTTATGATTTAAAATACTATTTAATTCCTGACAAAATTATTTACCCTGCCATCGCTATCACTATTTTGTATCAATTATTTAGAATTTGGAATTTCGGCCTTTGGGATTTGGTTGGCATTTGGCATTTGGCATTTGGCATTTTGCCATCTTTTTTCTTTTTGGGAATTATTTTATTATCTCGAGGTCAATGGATGGGATTTGGCGATTTCAAACTGGCAATTTTGATGGGTTTGTTTTTGGGCTGGCCTAAAATTTTAATTTCCCTCTACTTTTCTTTTTTGATTGGTGGTATAATAGGAATAATCTTGGTTCTTTTGAAAAAAAAGACCCTAAAATCAGAAATTCCCTTTGGACCATTTTTAGTCTCAGGCACTTTTTTTGCCATCTTTTTTGGAGAGAGATTGCTTACTTTTTTCCAACTTTTTGGGTAAAATTTTTAAAGACAAACGAAAAGGCAAATTCGGCTTTTAAAAATATCTGGAAAAAGGAAAATCGGTCTTTTTGCCGCCGGGTTAGAAAAAGAAGGATCAGATTTATGAGTAATAACCGACAACTGAGGACTTTTAAAAAAAATCTAATGCGCCCTGTGGAAAACTTGACTTGGCTTTTTCTTTTTCTTTGCTAAAATTTTATAAAGGTTTCGTTTAACTCAATCTAATCTATATCAAAACTATGCCCTACTCAAAATTTACAAAAAATATAGCCCTTTCAGTTAGCGTCTTGGCAACAACTTTTTTAATTGCCTTTGTTGTTACTGCCTGGACAGAACCTCTCCAGGCTCCGCCAGAAGGCAATGTGCCAGCGCCAATTAATGTTGGTTCAACAGCCCAAACCAAGGCCGGAAATCTTACTTTACCTAATCTTTATTTGAATGCTACTAGTACTGAAGGCAATATCTATGCTATTAACCAACTGATTGGCTACAATGATATTTTCATTAAAGGGAATTCTGCTGAAACTGCCCCTGTTTATTTAGCTGGCAATCAAATAAGCGCTTACACTGGTGGGACAGAGAGATTGAGAATCACTCCAACCGGTAACGTCGGCATCGGGACGACGAACCCAGGATACAAATTGGATGTGGTGGGAGCCCTAAGGCTTCAACCAAGTTCTGCCCCAACAGGTGCCAATGGTGTAATTTATTATGATTCTGGATCAAATAAGTTCCGCTGCTATCAAAATGGAGCCTGGGTAGATTGTGTTGGCGGTGGTGGTAATATTGGTGGAAGCGGAACAGCAAACTATGTGGCAAAATTCACTGCCGCCACCACAATTGGTAATTCTCAAATTTTTGACAATGGCACTAATGTCGGCATTGGGACGACGAGCCCAGGATACAAATTACATGTAGACGCTGGCACAAATGCGACAACTTTACGCTTGCAAAACAACAATGGCTATATAGATTTTGGACCAATGAACACAAGCGGATCTCATATTTATACAGATAGACCCAGGTTTTACTTTAACAAAGATGTCGTTTTAGTGGGCAATCCCTCTGTTTTGTCAGCTTATTCCACGAACAATTTAATACTAGCCACGAATTCAGGAGCTGATGCAAGAATGACGATTGTTGCTTCAACCGGCAACGTCGGCATCGGGACGACGAGTCCGGGAGCAAAATTGGATGTGAGAGGAACGGTTAATATCACCGGAGCCCTGAATATGAATAATCAAAATATTAACAATGTCAATAAGATTACAGTGAACACCGTTGACCCGGTCTTTAAAATCAACAATAAAAAATACGCCACCTATTTTTCTGATATGATTGGTCAAAAGGCAGAAGTGGTAGGAGAGACCCGCCTTAAAGGAAATGAATTATTGATTGATTTGGCAGGACAGCCGGAAGGTTCTGATTTGTGGCTTTTCTGGCAAATTGTTGATCATAATTCAGTTGTTCCTTTTGTTTCTCCTCAAGATGATGCCTCCCTTTTTGCTTATATAAATGGTTCAGAATTTGTGATAAAATTAAGAGAAGGTCAGGAAAATGCCAAATTTTCTTATCGGTTGATTGGCAGCCGTTTAGATTATGCCGGTCGGGATGATAATTTATACGAAGACCAGGGGGTAGAAACCTATATTGATATTGATTCTCTCAGAAAGTAGGGTTTTGGAATTAAAAATTAAATTCGATCAAATAAACTGACTTCAAAAAATCATGGCTCAAGTTAAGCAATCTAATTTTTTCCTCATTGCTGTAGTTTTGGTTTCCCTTTTATTTTTTGGAGCAATTTTCTGGTTTGTTAATTCTCAAAGACCCTCTTTGCCAGCAACCCTTCTTTTTCCCACTCCCTCTCCTCTTCCTACTCCTCCAAAAGAAGTTAGTCCCTCAGAAAAATCCTCAACCTTCAAAATTAGTGGTGGTGGAGGACCTCCCCATTTTCTGGAAATCAGTTTTGACCCCTTTGAGGCAAAAGCCAGAGAAAAGCAAAAACTCCTTCTGGTCTTAGAAGATGAAACTGAAATTACCAGGGTTTGGGCAAAAGTTGAAGATGAAATCGGAGAAAGAGAAATTGATTTTGTTCTTTTAAAGAAAGAAGATTCAAAGACCTTCTGGCAGGCGGAATGGGAAATCAGACTAACCAAAGAAAGAGAATATCCTATCACCTTTTTGGCTAAAAACCAAGAAGGTAAAGAAAACCAAATTGTCCTTTTCTGGCAGGGAAAAGAAGGCGGCAAATTAGAAGACCAAGGATGGCTTGATTTAATCAGGTATGGATTTAAAAGATTGAAACAAAAATTCTTCCCAAAAGAAGTTTTAGCTGATTGGATGAATCCTGCCAGTTGTACCTCAGCCGGCCACTTTCCTCATTCAGGCAGTTGTACCCTTAATGCTAATGTTACTTTAAGTGGGATTACTGGCATTGATGGTGGTTCTCTAACCATTGCTAGTGGCAAAACCTTACAGTTAAATGCCAATACCACTTTTGTTTTCAATCAAGGTCAGAGTGTTTCTCCCATTGGTTCAATAGCCTTAAATGCAAATAATGCCAAGATCATCAAGAGTGATTTGCGGATGAGAGACGCTGATGGAGATGGTTGTGGTGTCTTTACCACTCCCAGCAATGATAATACTACTGGTCAAGTCCGCTATGGTTCTTCCAGTCCTGGTTCAGGCTGGAGAAGAGTTAAAGACCTTCGATATTATTCTGACCCAAATGACAACAGTTCTGGCAGTCCTCCAGGATGTATTGCTCCAACCCCAACACCCACCAGAACTCCCACCCCCACCCCAACCCCTCAATCTTCCTGCAATACGACCAGTTACACTACCTGTGCAAGTGCCAAACTAATGTCAAACGGGGAAAGACTTTCTGGGATGGGAGGAGATCTTCAATATTACAAGGTCAATTTAGGAACTCAAATAGCTAATTATGTTCTCTTTCAAGTGTTTGTTTCTGGTAGTGCTGATTATGACCTGTATGTAAAGAGTGGTTCCTGTCCTTCTACAAGTAATTATGACTGTAGCTCAACGGCAGGAGCGGGACAAAATGATGCCTGCACCCTTTATTCTGTAAGTGGAACCATTTATGCTCTTGTAAAAAATTATAATGATCCAAATAATGAATGTTATACAATAGGGGCAGATTGGGTGATAGAAAGCGTCACCCCCACCCCCACTCCCACTCCAACACCCCCTCCTTCTTGTTCAGTTTCTCTTTCTTGTCAAAACTCTACCCAAAATTCGATTACCTTAGGGTATAGTTTTTCCAATTGCGGAACAGTGGATCTTTATAGAGGGAACAGTTATGTAGCTAATTTAGGTTCAGGGACAAGATCTGGAAGCTACACTGTTTCCGGTCTTTCACCCGGAACTTCTTATACTTTTTATCTAAAACAAGGAAACACAACTATTGCTACAAGAACCTGTTCTACCCAAGAAGCAATCATTTATCCTCAATTGCCAGATTGTCCGTTTTCAGACAGTGCGGGCGTTTGGGCCGGAATGAAAGACATAAGCTGGACAGATAGCGGGTGTTACATTTGTAATACTCCTAATGAGTGCGGTACTTGTTGTGGTTATTGTCGCTCCCGTCTCACCGGAAGTTATCGTTACATCTACAAAAAAAATTGGCTGGGTTTTGTAAGTGACAACCTCCGGACGGGTTCAGGCCCTACTTTTATAGCCAGTGATGGCTGGGGGAATCTAAAAAGCACAAAATTATGTAAAATTGGTAACAATCCTGGCATTTCAACCTGTCCTTTTAGCGGAGGGACAAGGGGGAAATTTTATGTGACTAATGAGTACGCCTATCAGTATGCCGGCATTGATTTAACTAATCGATACAACTGGGTGGAAATTTTGTATCCAGAATGTGGGTCAATCCAAAATTATAGAGTGGGAGGTACTACTTATCATTTCGCTCAATGCCCAGACCCGGATTATGACAATTGTGAATATTATGTTGAAACTTCTGGATGTTATGGCAATCAAGGCTCTTTAGTTAGATGTTGGTATAATTGGTGGGAACGGCCTCTAGGCGGTTCTGGTCTCCCAACCCCTTGTCGAATTTGCTATGTACCATAAAAAACAATATGAGACAAAAAACAAAAATAATCATCCTTGTCTCTGCTATTTTTGGGGGAATTATCATTGCTCTTTTTGGTGGAAGGATTTTTCTCCATTTTCGAGAAGCAAACAGAACAGAAAAAATTCTGTGTTCTCCTCGAGAGATAGAGATTCAAATTTTTGAGGGAAAAATTAACCCCCCTTCTTTTAAAGTCAAACCAAAAGAAATGGTTGTTCTTACCGTAACTTCCTTGGAAGGAAAACATTCATTTACCTTTATTGATCATCCCATGCTTAATTGGGTTAGAGCTGAATTTGAAGAGCCAGGAGAAACCCAAATATTTACCTTTTATGCGCCCCACGAAGTTGGCGAATATCAATTTTTTTGTACAAGAGAAGGACATCGAGCAGCCGGTGAAGAGGGAGTAATGATAGTGGAGTGAAAATAGGATTGGTTTAACACCCGAAACTAAATTTTAAAACAGAGATCTTACCTCTGTTTTTGTTTGGCGCGATTCTGCCCCATTTAGAAGTTGTTTTGTAGAAGTCTGACTTCTACATTTTTCTACATTTTTCTACATTTACATTTACAAGTTTTCAGCAATTTGGTGAATCCATTTTTTCGTGTCGATCAAGTTGATATTTAGAGATTTTCTACTGCTTTCACTAGTTTATCCACAGCAATTGTTAAAAAAGGGAAATGGGGTCAGTTCTATTTTTAGGAAATGAAAACAAGGGTTCGGCCCCTGTTTTCGCTTGAGCCTGCGAGGTTTTAAAAGCTGAGAAAAATTTGTTATAATTTTGAAATGGCAACACATATTTTATTAACCGGTGGCAGTGGTTTTGTGGGAAAAAATTTACTCAATTATTTAAAGGGGAAAGACAATTTTACTTTTCGGGTTTTGGTTCATAAAAGAGATATTCCCTTGGAGTTTCCGGTGACAGAGAAAGTTTTTGGCGACATAAGAGATATTAAAAGTTTGGAAAGAGCTTTTGAGGGAAGGCCATTAGATGGGATTGTTCATTTGGCAGCAGTGATTAAATCGAAAAATTTAAAAGATTTTGAAGAAGTTAATGTTGGGGGAACAAGAAATATTGTCAAATTAGCCGAAAAATACGGAGTGAAAAAATTTATTTTTTTAAGTTCTGATTTTATTTTGTATGAAAAAGAGGCCCCCAATCCCTATGGAATTAGCAAAAGAAAATGTGAAGAAATAATTTTGGCATCAAATTTAGATTATACGATTTTTCGGCCTACTCCAATTTTTGGTCCTGGCGACAATAAAAACTTTGCTTCTTTAGCCTCTTTGGTCAAAAAACTTCCCCTTTTGCCGGCCCTCCATTGTTATATGGAGCCAGTTTTTGTTTTAGATGTTGTTAAGGCAATAATTTCAGCCCTCCAAACTCCAAGGGCAACCAGAAAAATTTATTATCTTCCCGGTGGCAAGGGTTATGATTTCCCAGAAATTTTAAAAATTATTGCTAAAGCTCAAAATTTAAAGAGATTAATTTTAACTCTACCCAGCCCTTTATTCTTGAATCTTTTGAAAATTTATGAGAAAATTTTTCCAAATCCTCTTTTGGAATCTTATCAAGTCAAAAAGTGGCTCAAAACAAATCCCTTAGATGTCAAATTAGCGAAAGAAGATTTAAACTATGATCCAATTTCTTTTGAGAAGGGTGCTAAATTTATTTTTCAAAAACTCTAAGCTAACTAAACAGGTTTTTGTTTCTCTTTTTTTATCCTTTCTTTTCGTTCTGGGTGGCTTTTTAAGGTTTTATAACTTAAATTGGGACGAAGGCCACATGTTGCACCCAGACGAAAGAAACATTGCTAATGCGGTAGCGAAAATTAAATTTTTTTCTGATTTAAACCCAGAATTTTTTGCCTATAATAGCTTTCCAATTTATCTTTACAAAGCAATTGGCTATGTTTTAGCAGTAAAAGAAACAAAACCAGACCTTAATAATTTTTTAGCCTCTTTGAACAATTCTTTTGACTTTTCTTTCCTTGATTTAGATTCTGCCTGGACCAGCGATTGGTCAAAAATTAATCTCATTGGCCGTTTTATTTCTGCCCTGGCTGCAACAATTTTTATTTATTTTCTCTTTCTAATTGGAAAAGAAATTTTTGGTGAGGTTTTGGCCCTTTTTTCTACTCTTTATTTTGTTTTTACCCCTTCTCTAATTCAACAAGCCCATTTTGGGGTAACTGAGAGTCTTTTAGTTTTTTTCTTTTTAGCAATTTCTTTTTTTTCAATTAAACTTTTAAAAGAAAAAAAGAAAATTTATTGGTTACCTTTAACTATTTTCTCAGGACTTTCATTGGCTTGCAAAATTTCTGCCCCTTCTTTTTTGATAATTCCCTTTTTGAGCTGGTTAATTTTGGTTTGGCAAGAGAGAAAGTTTTTAGAGTACCTCAAAATTGGAATTGTTTTTTTAGTTTTTACTTTCTTTGTCTTTTTTATTTTCTCTCCTTATACAATTTTGGATTTTAAAAAATTTCGTGAATCAATAGAGTATGAACATGGGGTTGCCAGCGGCAGTTTAAAAGTACCTTACAATTGGCAATTTCATGACACAAAGTCCTATCTTTTCCAATGGTTAAATTTACACTGGCAGACAAATATTTTTTTGCCAACCCTTGGTTTTTTGGGAGCAATTTTTTGGCTAATTTTTATGATTTTGAAAAAAGAAAAAATATATTTTTTACCTACTTTGGCTTTCTTTATTCTCTATTTTGGCTATGTTGGTTCTTGGTATACAAAATTTATTCGCTACACCATCCCCCTGATTCCAGTTTTAGTTTTGACAGCAAGTTGGTTGATTTTCCAGATTTTAAAATTTCCGCGATTGAAACTTCTAGGAATTTTGTTTTTAATTTTAGTTTCTTTCTCTTCAATTTTTTGGGGAATCGCCTTTTTTTCAATTTATACCAAACCCCATACCAGAATTTCTGCTTCAAAATGGATTTTTGAAAATGCCCCTTCAGGTAGTGTTTTACTACATGAACACTGGGACGATAGACTTCCCGCTCATTTATCAGGGGAAAATCCTTTTCAATATACCTATTTGGAAATGAAAAATTATGATGCTGATACTCCAGAGAAAATTTCAGAAATGGCCGAAAATTTGGCAAAAGGAGATTTTGTTATCCTTTCTAGCAGGCGACTTTTAGGCTCAATTGGAAAAAATCCTCAAGAATGGCCAATTACTAGCAAATATTACCAAAAATTATTTGGGGGAGAATTGGGCTATCAACTAGTTCAAATCGTCAGTTCTTATCCAAAAATTTTTAATTTTGAAATTAAGGATGATGCAGCCGAAGAGACCTTTCAAGTTTATGATCATCCTACAATTTGGATTTTTAAAAATGAAAAAAGATTTTTATAAAGAAATTGAAATCCCAGAAAATGTGCAAATTTTCTTAGAGGATGATAAACTATGAAAATTTGTTTGGTTTTAAGGGATAAAGTGAAGGTGGTAAAAATTATTTTTTTTGGTTTTAGTTTTACTTTTGGCTCTTTTTTTGAGGATTTATAAATTAGATAAAGTCCCCTTTGGTTTTTTTTGTGACGAAGCAGAAAGAGGGGTTTCGGCTTACTCTCTTTTGAAAAGCGGGAAAGATTGGCATGGAGAAAAATGGCCTATTTTTTTTAAAGCCTTTGGAGAATATGTAGGTCCCGTTCAAACTTATTCAATGATTCCCTTTGTATTTTTCTTTGGAAAAAATGAAGTTGGAGTAAGGATGACTTCAGCGTTTTGGTCAATAATGGGGATAATTGGAATGTATTTGTTAGTAGAAAGTTTCTTCAAAAATTGGGGGATAGTTGGAGCACTAATTATGACAGTTTTACCTTGGTCCATCCATTATGCGAGATATGGCGCTGAAATTTCGGCTTATCTTACTTTTTTTATCTTTGGATTGTGGACTACTTTAACCGCCTCCAAAAAGCCCAAAAGATATTTATTGGCAGGGTTTTGTTGGGCTCTTTTTGCTTACGCTTATACCCCAGCTTATTTGTTTAGTCCATTGATATGGTATGGTAGTAATATGTATTATCTAGTAAAGAAAAAAATAGATTGGCGCTGGATAATAACTGGTAATATTGTTTATTTTCTTTTTATGGTTCCTTTTGGGATAAAAATTTGGCAGGGAGAAATCTTAACGAGATTTAGAGAAGTCACAATAGGTTATCATCACCAACCACTTTTAGCTAGTATAGCCGGCTTTGCTTCTCGCTATCTTTATCAACTTAGTCCGAGAATTTTTTTGGAGGGTGAAAAAACATTTATTACCCGCCATTTTATTGAAGGATTCAAATCAGTTCCTTATTTTGTTTTAATATTATCTCTAATTGGATTTTTTTGGTTGTTGTCTAAAAAAGAAATTGGGAAAATCTGTTGGCTAATCTTTCTCTACCCCATAGGCGGGGCAGTGCCTACTGATGGAGGACCTTTGACTACTCGTTCAATAATAGGCATTGTACCGATAGTAATCTTGAGCACGAGCGGTCTTTATTTTCTTTGGAATTTAAATAGGCATTTTTGGTTTAAAATTTTCCTTTCTACCCTTTTTGTCGCTTTGATAATCTCCCATATCTTTTCATTTTGGTACTTTTATTTTTATATTTATCCTCAAAAATCAAGCGATTTTTGGGGTTGGCAATATGGACCCAAAGAGATTCTGAAAATTTTTAAAGAAAATGAAGGACGCTATCAGCAATTTATGATGAGTAGAGAATTTAATAGTCCAGAAATTTTTATTGGATTTTACTATCCAGAATGCAAAAATTGTGTTTTTAGCCCAGATCTGTCCAATAATTTTTCTCTCCACCCAAAGACAATGTTTGCTTTCAGACCCCATGAATTAACCTTAGTTAAAGGAAACTACAAAATCTTAAATTATCTTTATTACCCCAATGGAGAGATTGCTTTTTTAATCGGTGAAACTCTTTAAAAAATAATCTGGTTGGGGTATAATTTTCCAATGACTACGCTACTCCAAGATTTTTTTGTCATTTTTTATTGGTGGGTTTTGCTTTTTGGTTTGGGACTTTTGGGTCTTCCTTTGAGTTGGTATTTTTTCAAAAAATTTTTTGACAGGGGTTATCTTTTTTCAAAAGTTTTTTCAATTTTAATTTTAGGATATATTCTTTGGCTTTTGGCTTCTTTTCAAATTTTACCTTTTTATCGCCAATCAATCTGGTTTTTGGTTTTTCTTTTTGCTGGTTTTAATTTTTTCTTTTTCAAAAAGCATTTTTCCGAGATAAAATCTTTTTTCAAAGAACACAAAAAGTTTATTATTCTTGAAGAAATTATTTTCTTTTTAGCACTTTTTTTCTGGGCATTTGTGCGCGGATTTCAACCTGCCATTGAGGGACTAGAGAAGTTTATGGATTTTGGCTTTCTTAACGCTATTTTAAGAAGTAAATTTTTCCCACCTTATGATATGTGGATGGCGGGAAAAACTATCAATTACTATTATTTTGGCCATTATATTGCTGCCTTTTTAACTAAACTTTCGGGCCTGGATTCGGCCCTTACTTATAACCTAATGATAGCGACAATTTTTGCTTTTACTTTCGGGCTGGCTTTTTCTTTGGCTGGCAATCTCATTTTTCATCGGCAAAAAGAGAAAATTTTTTCCTCAAAAACCTGGAAATCCGTAATCTTTTTTGGGCTATTAACTGCTTTTTTACTGACCCTGGGCGGAAATCTCCACACCCTTTATTGGTATTTAACCCACAATTTCTCCTTTAAAGACTATTGGTATCCTGATGCTACCCGTTTTATAGAAATAAAATTTGGAGCTAGAGACAATACCATCCATGAATTTCCCATTTATTCTTTCGTCGTTGCCGATTTACACGGGCACTTAAATAATCTCCCTTTTATTCTTTTTTTTATTGCTCTTTGTTATTCCCTTTTTGTTAGTGGAAAAGAAAAATTTTTTGCCCCTTTAATTGGTTTGAATTTAGCGGTTTCATCTATGACAAACTCTTGGGATTTTCCAATTTATCTTCTCTTTTTTGGGTTTTTGTCTTTGTTTTTTGCTTTGAAAAAAGAAGTAAAAGAAAAGAGAGAAATAGGCGAGAGAGTTTTTTTGATTATCAAAGAGATAGTTTCTGTTTTACTTCCCCCCTTCATTTTAGCTTTGATTTTTATTTTGCCTTTTTTGATCCATTTTCACTACCCGGGAGAAGGAATTGACTTCGTTAAAGCCAGAACCCCACTTTTGCATTTGAGTGTTTTGTGGGGTTGGCAATTTTTTGTCTCGATTTGTTTTTTTGGGTTTTTGGCTAAAAAGTTAGTAAAGAGAAAGTTGATTGAAAACCCAGAAATTTTTGTTTTTGTTTTGATTTTGACTGCCTTTATTTTGGTTTTGCTACCAGAAATCATTTATTTGAAAGACATTTATGGTTTTGAATATCATCGTTCCAACACCATGTTCAAATTGGTTTATCAAGCCTTTATGATGTTGGCTCTTTCTGCAGGATTTATTATTTATTTGGTTTCCACAAAAATTGAAAATTGGTGGATAAAAATTTTTCCCCTGGCAATTTTTGGAATTTTTTTAATTTTCATTTTAATTTATCCCTGGTTTGCAATTAAATCTTATTATGGAAATATTTTCAAATTAGAGAATTACCAAGGCCTTTATGGGCTTAATTTTTTAGCCAATCTTTATCCGGATGATTATAAGGCAATTTTATGGCTAAAAGAAAATATTGAGGGAAGGGTTGGAGTTTTGGAAGCAGCTGGCGATAGTTTTACTGATTATAATAGGGTTTCAGCAGTCACTGGCTTGCCAACAATTCAAGGTTGGTTTGTTCATGAATGGTTCTGGCGGGGAAGTTTTGATGAAGCAGGAGAAAGGGCTGGGATTGTTCAAAAAATTTATGAAACAGAATTGGCCCAAGAGGCGTTAGAACTTTTAGCAAAATATAAAATGGAATATGTTTTTGTTGGCGTAAAAGAAAGAGAAAAATATCAAGTTTTTGAAGAAAAATTTTTAGAAATTGGAAGACCAGTTTTCCGCTCCGGCAATACCGTAATTTACAAAATCAATTTATGAAAAAAACAATTATCATCGGTGGGGGATTAAGCGGGCTTTGCGCTGCCTATAAATTGGCGCCAAATGTGATTTTGGTAGAAAAAGAAAATGAATTGGGTGGGCTTTTGGGGAGTTATAAAATTGGCAATTTTTCCATTGAAAAATATTACCACCATTTTTTTGCCGGAGACAAAATCCTAATTTCCTTTTTAAGAGAACTCGGCCTGGAAAATAAAATAATTTGGCAGATAGCGAGGGTTGGTTATTTTTTCGAAGGAAAAATTTATCCTTTAAACACTCCTTTTGAAATTTTAAAATTTCCCGGCCTTTCTTTTGAAGATAAAATTAATTTGGCCCTTTTTGTTTTAAAAGCAAAGAGGGTAAAGAAAGAAAATTTGGATAAAGTTTTGGCAAAGGATTGGATTTTGGAAAATGTTGGAAAAAGAGTTTTTGAGAATTTCTTTTTACCGCTTTTGGATGGGAAATTTGGCGAAAACAAAAATAGAATTTCAGCTGCTTGGTTGGCCCAAAGAATGGCTTTGAGATCAAATAGAGGGTGGAGAGGGGAGAGATTGGGTTATTTGAAAGGAGGATTTTGGCAGTTGGTTGAGGGGATTTCAAAAAAAATTAAAGAAAAGGGAGGAGAGATAAAAACCGGGTTTGAGGTGAAAAAAGTGGTGATTGAAGGCGAAAAAGTAAAGGGAATAGTGGGAGAAAGAGAAGGGAAAGAAAAATTTTTGGAGAGTGAAAACTTAATTTTGACTTCAAATCCTTTGGCTTTGGTTCCGGAACTGAAAGAAATTTTGCCAAAAGTTGATTACCAGGGCACCGTTTGTCTCCTTTTGAGTTTGAAAAAGGGTCTTTTGCCAAAAAACATTTACTGGTTAAATTTAAAAACAGAAACCCCTTTTAGAGCCATTATTGAGCATACAAACTTTATAGAAAAAGAGAATTATCAAAACCAAAACTTGGTCTATTTAGTTTCTTATTTTCAGAAAGAAACCGACCCTCTTTGGCAAACGAAAGAAGCTGAGGTTTTTCAGCTTTTTGTTTCTGAATTAAAAAAGATTTTGCCCAATTTTTGAGAAAAAGATATTCAATGGTGGAAATTGGCAAGCAATTTGGAAACCTCACCGATTTTTGAAATTGGTTTTCAAGAAAAAATTTATCCTTTTGAAACAAAAATTAAAGGTCTTTACTTAGCTGGAACGTTTTCTCAACCAAATTATCCTGAAAGAAGTATCAATGGTTCAATTGAAACTGGTTTTGAAGTGGCTAAAATCTGTGGTTTGAATTAGGCTCTGTGGATAACTTTTGTTGCCAATGCCTTGAGAATAAAGTAAAATAATTTAACAACTTTATGGCTCAAGTTAAGCAATCTAATTTTTTCCTCATTGGCATAGTTAAGGTATAATGAAAATGATATATGATATATGAGGGCAGATTTTCTTAAAGAAAAAGCTGAAGGTTTTTTAGAGAATGCTAAATATAATATCTCAAAACAGAGATGGTTTTTGGCAGCTTTCCATTTAGAACAAGCTAATCAACTTTATCTGAAGTATTATCTTTTTCTAAAAATTCGAAGATTCCCAAAAACTCACTCTTTAAAAGAGCTTTTAGATGGCATTGGAAAGGCCTACAAAAAGAAAAAAGAAATAGAAGTGATTCTTAAGCAAAAGGCCAGTGTTATTGGCGATTTAGAACAGGCCTACTTAACTTCGAGATATCTGCCGGTTGAATTTAGCAAATATCAAATTGAAAATATGTTAAGCTTTACCAAAGACTTAATTAAGTTTTTGAAAAAATTATGAAGAACGAGATTGATTATTTAATTGAGGAAGCAGAGAAAGAAGAGAAATATTTCGAAAATTATTTAAAATATGCTAAAAAGATAAAAAGAACAGCTAAGGAGCTTTTAGGCCGGGTTAAGGTTTTTGTTTTTGGTTCAATTTTGAGAAAAAATGAAGCCCCCCAAGATATTGATGTTTTAATTATTTCACCGAAATTGAAAACAAACGCTCAAAAAAGTAAAGCCAGAGTTAAGCTTTGGGAAAGACTTGGCTTTTCCGCCCCTTTTGAATTGCACTTAGTTTCTCCTGACGAATACAAAAACTGGTATAAGTTTTTCATTAAAGAAAAAATAGAAATAAAATAGCAAAAATTCTTTAAATTTTAATTAACACCCAGATCGCCTTTTTTCCCGACAAACACATAAAGACACAGATTCTTGATTTTTGGTTGTGGAAAACTTTTTTGCATTTTCTTTTTCTCATGATAAAATAGAAAAAACAACCAAATGATCTCGGCAAAAAAATTTAAAATAGAGCTTTTCTTATTAATTCTATTGCCGGTGTTTATTTTAGGCCTTTTTGTTTTTCCAGAAAACATCGTTTTTGCCCAAACCGTTAAGATACTTAATTGTGGCTACGGCTGGAGTTGTAATCAGCTTTGCCAATATTATGGATATACTTGTCTTCGAGTTGAAGATCAGTATAATCGCGTTGGATATTATAACTATTGGAGCAATAATTATTGTTATACAGGAGGTACTGGCGCTACTTGTTCTACAGTGATGTATTACTACGGCAATTGTGCTCCCTGCGGGGGGATTCCAGGTTGTTGCGTAAATAGTACTTATTGCGTGTGTTCAACCGGCGGAACATCAACTCCCACCCCAACTCCAACAAGAACACCCACACCAACTCCAACCAGAACACCAACACCAACTCCAACCAGAACACCTACTCCAACACCCACCAGAACACCAACTCCAACTCCAACCAGAACACCAACACCTACACCCACCAGAACACCTACCCCAACCCCAACCAGAACCCCAACACCCACTCCTACCAGAACTCCAACACCCACCCCAACCAGAACTCCTACTCCAACACCTACTCCCACACCAGTCCCAGTACTTTGCCAACAACACAATGTCTGGGGTTGGGCATGGGCCGGAAATATTGGATGGATATCTTTTTCTTGTAAAAATTGCGACACCACTCCTAAACCAGCAGGTTGTCCTCCGGGTCAAATTCAAGATTATGGAGTAGATATTTGTACTGGTAATTCCGCTGTTGATCCTCCTGCTTGCACTGGAAAACCAGCTGGTTCCTTAGTAGGTTATGCCTGGTCAGAAAATATTGGTTGGATTAGATTTGATTCTCCAGGCCCTTATCCTACTTTCCCAAATTATTCAGCCTGCGTTGATTTGCCAGGAATTACTAGTGAGCCTTGTAATGGAGTAGGGGCAGGAAAGGTTGTTGGTTGGGCAAGGGCGGCGAGTGGAGGTATGGCTGAAGCTGGTGGTTGGGATGGCTGGATAAAATTGAGAGGAACAAATCACGAAGTCTGGATAGATACCAGTGTCTCACCGGCTGAATTTCGTGGTTGGGCCTGGGGTGGCGATCCCCAAAATGTCAACGAAGCTGTTATTGGTTGGATATCTTTTAACTGTCGCGATTTGAATTTATGTCCTCAATCAAATTACAAAGTTTTCACCTCTCTTACTTTCAATCAGCCACCGGTAGCTGGAATTTGTTGTCGGACCTGCGGACCCGGAGAGAATTGCACCGCCTATAACACTGAAGTCTTCACTCTAATTAACAACTCTTCAGACCCTGATGGTTCAGCTGATATTATTAGATCAAGATGGGATATTTTGGGTTGGGGAGGTTCTCCAGATTTGGAATGTCTTTCACCTAATGCTTTATGTAATTTTACTCTTTCTCCTCTCAGTGCCGGCAATTACTCTGTTGAACTCTATGTTGAAGACCAGAATGGAGAATCGTCCACCACCAGCAAATCCATCACCATTTTACAAGATGTTATTGCTGACTTTAAATGTTCCCTTTCAGCTGATGGTCCTTGGCAATCTTGTAATGGATTCAAAGTAACAGTAGGAGAGAGAGTTTACTTTAAAGATGAATCTTTAGCTTCAACCGGAGCAACTATTAATTCTTGGAGTTGGACCTTCGATGATGGAGATCCGGCTAGTTCTACCGCCCAAAATCCTTCGACTCAATTTCAATCCAGTGGTAGCAAAAGAGTGACCTTAATAGTTACTGATAGTGCTGGCCGAAGCGATGACCAAGAAGCTACCCTCAATGTCCGTCGGTTGCCAATTTGGTTCCCTGTTCCACCCCGCTAAATTTGTTGCAATACCATCTTTTCTCTTTACTTAAATGAAACCGAAAAAAGAGAATGGTTTTACCCTGGCAGAGTTGTTAGTTACAATTAGCATTATCTTGCTTTTGACTTCTTTTGTTTTGGCTAATTATCGAAAAGGCGAGGAATCTTATGCTTTACAGAGAGCCGCCCACAAACTGGCTCAAGATTTAAGAAAAACAGCCGAAATGGCTATTGGCGGCAGAGAACATGGAGGTTCTTTCCCTTTGGGCGGATATGGAATTTATTTTTCCGGACCAGGTTCAACCTATATTTTATTTGCCGATTCGAATGGGGACTCAATTTATAATAGTGGAGAGGCGGTAGAGACCCTCTCTCTCCAAGAAAGAGGAGTGACAATTTCAGCTGTTTCTCCTTCTTTTTCTCTTTCAATCACTTTTTTCCCGCCTGATCCAATCATAAAAATTAACCCCGACCCCGGATCACCTTATGAAGCCATCATTACCCTCCGCCAGCGAAGCCAAGAAAAAAGGGTTAAAATCAACGGGGTGGGACTTACTGAGATTATTGACTAATTAAAAAATGCCAAAATTTTTCGGTTTTAAATTCAAATCAAATAAAGGCTTTACTCTTTTGGAGGTCTTAGTTGCTGTTTTTATTTTGATAGTGGGAGCTGGGGCTGTTTTTTCTTCCATCAGTCAAACCCTTGAGGCAGCCTCTTTGGTTAAAGATAGATTTATTGCCTCTTATTTAGCCCAAGAGGGGATTGAAATAGTGAAAAATATCAGAGATAGCAATTGGGTAGAGGGGGAAAGTTGGAATGCAAATTTAGCTTGCTGTGGTTCTTTTCCTTGTGATTGTGAGGCAGATCGTACTACCCAGGTCCTTACCGATACTTATGATGGTGAGTTCTTAAAATTTGACAGTAACAATGGATACAATTATTTTTTTGGCACAAACACTAAATTTAAGAGACGGCTTCGCCTTGAACAAATTGACCCCAATCGACTAAAAATAATCGTTGAAGTGAACTGGCAAGTAAAAGGCAGGTCCTATGATTTTAAAGTTGTAGATATAATCACCAATTGGTTATCGATATAAAATTATGCGAGAAAAAGGTTATACCTTAATTGAACTTTTAGTTGGAATTTCTATTTTTTCTCTGGTTGCTGCTGGCTTCACTGGTTTTTTCGTTTCAGCCCTGCGCGCTCAAAGAAAAGTCCTGGCTTTGAGAGAGGTTATTGATAGCGCCTCTTATGTTTTAGAATATATGGCCCAAGCCCTCAGGATGGCAAAAAGAGACGACATTGAGATTAGAGGAAGAACAAAAAATTGTTTGGTCGGAAACGAAATTAATTACGAAATAGTAGGGGTTAGTGAAATTAAGTTCAGATACTACAATTCAGTGGCAGACGAAGACCAGTGTGTAAATTTTTTTCTTGAGTCAGCAACCGCCCGACTAAAAGAACGAAGAGAGGGAGTTGAGAATTATTTGACTCCTAATAATTTAGCAATTTCCAATCTTAAATTTTTTGTTTCCGGAGATACGGTTGGAGATACCTTTCAACCAAGAGTGACTATTCTCTTGGAGATCCAAAAAAGAAATCAGCCCGAGACAAAAATCTCGGTTCAAACTACCATTTCTCAAAGAGATTTAGATTTATGAAAAAAAACGAAAAAGGAATTTCAATTTTGTTAGCAGTCTTAATTTTAAGCATTCTTTTAGCTATTGCTTTGGGAATTAGTCATTTTGTTGCCCAACAAACAAAAATGATGAGGGAGGTTGGCTATTCAGTAAAATCATTTTATGCCGCTGATTCGGGGATTGAGGAAGTGTTGTATACCGAGACCATTCCTCTTGGTCCGATAATGGTTAACGGTTCTTCTTATGAGATTTTTTGTGAGTGTTGTGATCGCGACATTAAACCTGATTGTCCAAATTCAAATCCCGATTGCCCGGGAAATTGTCCACCAGCTACTGTTGATTCGGCATGTGTTGCCCCAAATTATTGTGTCAAATCAATTGGCAATCACCAAGGCTACCGCCGAGCCATCCAAGTCGACTATTAACCATTCCTTATCCCTTAATACCTTTACCTAAAATTCATAACCCTAACATAAAATAGCAACGACCGCTTGCCTTTTATGTTAAGATATGTTAAGAAGGGAAAAATAATAAAAATGAAGTTTTGATAAAAATTAAGTTTTAAATAGAAACCACACCGAGAAATAGAAATAAAATAGCGCTCGCTTTGCTCGGAATTAAATTTAATGGCGAAATCAAAAATCAGTAAAAAAGTTTTGGAAATAAGCGAAGGACTATTAGCTTCTTTGACTGATGTGGTTTTAGTCTTTTTGAATTTTGGATATGAAATGCTGACCGATCCTCGATTTGGCCGGTCTCTTCCCTATACCATGGCTAAATTAGATATGAGGATGCAAAAAATAAATTATTTAACTATTAAGAGGGCAATTGCTTATGCCGGGGAAAAAGGTTGGATTAAAGAAGATTTGGAAGTTACTGAAGAAGGACAAAAGAGATTAAAAAACATTTTTCCGGAATATTCCAGCCCACCTCGCTGGGACGGAAGTTGGTATTTAGTCAATTTTGATATACCAGAGAAACTGCGGCGAAAAAGAGATATCTTGAGAGAAAATTTAATTACCTTGGGTTTTGGGAAATTGCAAAATAGCGTTTGGATTTCTCCTTTTGACTTTTTAGGCGACGTTGAAAAAATTGTTAAAGAGCTGGGTTTGACCACTTATGTAATTTTAGCCATTTCCAATAAAGTAGGACGGGAAGCATCTAAAATATTAGCTGAGAAGATTTGGGGAGTTTCTGAAATCCAAAAAGAATATCAAAAATTTATTTTAGAGTTTGAAAGAAAAGAAAACCCTTCGCCAATGGAAGTATTTTTTAGATATCATTCGATTTTAAGAAAAGACCCCCGTTTGCCAAGAGAGCTTTTACCAGCTGACTGGCTTGGAGAGGAGGCCTATAAATTATATTCTCAATTAACTAAAATACTAAATTAACCAAAAATCATTCTAACATAAACGAGCAACGACCGCCATCTTTTTATGTATTTTATCTGATAAAGAAAAGGGGATAGAGAAAAACGAAAAGAAAAAGAGAATAAAAGAGATACAAGAAATACAAGAAAT
>FWPV01004141.1_pt1 | contig 31434 bp, 29 predicted proteins | sample 2228371 | NCBI WGS metagenome assembly FWPV01 (sample SAMEA103939776, study PRJEB20133) | metagenome
GCGTGGCAATCTTTTCTTGAACGACAAGATTCCTCGCTCCGCTCGGAATGACAACTCCTTATCGCTGGATTTGGGCGCAATAAAATTGAGCGATTCTTCTATAAAAATATACGTTCTGACAGGCGAGACGCCTGTCCTACTAAGATTAACCTGTCACCTCACTGGTAGGACAGCCGTCCCGGCTGTCCCGAATTTTATATTGTCTTTTAAAAAACGAGATTGCCACGCTTCCTTTGGTCGCTCGCAATAACAGTTTACGAGGCGCTTAAATGTCAATTTATTTATGTAACTGCACAATAGAAGGGTGTAAAAAGGGAACAAGTCTGCTAAAATAGGCAATCTAACATGCAAGCCGAAGCTCAAAGTCAGTTCAGAAAATACCAAAGCACCCCTCTATTAAAAGGGACAATCCGGGCGTTCACTTTTGCATCAAAAATTCTCCCTATCTGGCTAATGAAAATATCGGCCTTTTTTATCATACCCATTTTTATTGTATTGAATCATAAGAATTTCAAATATATCATGATGAATTTCTCTCATATACATCCGGAGTCTGGTTTGATTAAAAGGGCACTATCAGCATATCGTGTATTCCTGAATTATTCATTTTATCTGATTGACCTTTTTTTTCTGAGTCATGATGCAAAAAGGCTAAAAACATATAAAATAGAAATTTCTGGAGAAGAATACCTTGATAATTTAATAAAAGAAAATTCTGGTTTTATACTTCTGACATTACATATGGGCAACTGGGAGATAGCCAGTGCAGTACTTTCTAAAAAGAATGTGAAATCTCATGTTGTCTATTCACCTGACAGTGAAGGCACGATAGAATATAACCGTAGAGCATTAAGGAAAATTTTTCATGTGCGTGACATTCCTTTAAATAAAGGGAATTTCTTTTCAATACGACTTCTGAATACTTTGAGAGAAAGGGGTGTAGTAGCTTTTCAGGGTGACAGGCTTATGGGTGACAGTGGAGTTGAAGTAAAATTTTTTGGAAGAAATGCACTTTTTCCAAAGGGACCTGTTGCACTTGGAATGGTTTCCGGAGTACCAATTCTTCCTGTATTCTGCACCATGAAAGGATTTAAGGAATATGTTCTTTCAATCGAAAAGCCTTACTATATAGAGACATTTCCAAACCGAGATGAGACTATCAGAAGAGCACTTGAAGATATTGTAAAAATTTTTGAGAGATATGTATTACAATACGCTGAACAATGGTATACTTTTATGCCTTTCTGGAAAAACAATGAAACTTAAACTTATATATCCTGAATGGGGTCATTTCCCTCTTTTATACAGAAGATTCATTCCTGTTCTCGGACCTGCTATGATTGCGGCACTAACTCCCGATGATTGGGAAATCGAATTCATTGATGAAAGAATAGAAAAACATAAAATCCGGGATGATACTGATTTAGTTGCGATTTCTGTAATGACCCCTCAGGCATTGAGGGCTTATGAGATTGCCAGGGATTACAAGGCTCTCGGTATCCCGGTTATTTTAGGCGGAGTCCACGTCTCACTCGCACCCGAAGAGGCATCTGCTCATGCTGATGCAGTTGTTATAGGTGAAGCAGAAGAGGTATGGGCTGAGCTACTTTACGATTACAAAAAAAATCAATTAAAAAGAATATATAAGTGCCCGCATCCTGTGTTTCACCCACCAATACCAAAATGGGATATTATCCTCTCAGGGAAAGGTTATCTGCCGATGAATGCACTCCAGGTATCGAGAGGCTGTCCTGTAAACTGTGATATGTGTTCAGTTCCACAAAGTTTTGGTACAGAGTTCAGGATGAGAGATATTCAGTCTCTCCATAAAGAAATTGAATTATCAGAAAAATACCTCTTTATTGTAAACGACAATCTCTATCTTTCAAAAAGGCGCTCTGGTGAATTTTTGAACCTCCTTAAAAAAAGCCCGAAGGAGTGGGTTGGGCTTGCTCCATTGAAGATAGGGGGTGACAGAAGTTTTCTTGAGCTCCTCAGGGAAAGTCATTGCTGGGCTATGTATATTGATTTAAGTCCGTGGATTTCTGCTGGCCTTAATGAAGTAATTGATGATGTACAGGTTAAAAAGGCTGGAGAATATATCTCCCGAATACGGGAATATGGGATAAAAGTCATTGCATCTTTTGTATTCGGTTTTGATCACGATGAAAAAGATATTTTTGAAAAGACTGTATCTTTTGCAAAAAAACACGGGATAGAAGAGGCTGAGTTTCATATTTTAACACCATATCCGATGAGCAGACTTTATGAGAGGCTGAAAGTACAGGGAAGGTTGATAACAGATAAATTTTCAGAATATACTACTTCTAAAGTCGTATTCAGACCTGCTAAAATGACACCTGATGATTTATACAATGGTTACGTAACAGCCTGGAAGGAATTTTATACTGATGAATGTGAAGATTCACCTGATGGTCCTGTGGTCAGAACTTTCCGTTGTTTTCCCATGAAGAAAGAAGATGTTATACAATTTAATAGAGAAAGATGGGTTGAAGCAGTACTTAAAAGGGAGAATACAGAGAAATGTATAGGGAACTGAAACCAATCATCCTTTCAAATTTACTTTACAGAATCGTTCAGATTCTATCCATGAGTTCTCCCCAGCTCTTGATCAATTATACAAGGATTGCAGAGATAGCTACCACAAGGGATCATTACAAGAGAGCAATCAGAAAGATTAGAAATATGTGGGAAGATGGACATCCAAGCCTGAAGGTTGCAATGAAAATCCTGAGGAATACTTCTCCGAATCACAAGAAAAAGATTATAAAAAACTTCATCATCAATCAGCTATTGGTCGGCAGTACGAAGAGGAAAATTTTTTCAGAACAAGAGGGCGGATTTTATCCCCCGGGGCTTATGGTAATCAGTCCCACCATGAAATGCAATCTCAATTGTTATGGTTGTTATGCAGGAATGTACAGAAAAGATGCGGATTTGCCTTTTAATGTTTTTGACCGAGTATTAAATGAAGCCAAAGAGATGGGTATCTATTTTGCTGTCATATCTGGAGGTGAGCCTTTTTTCAGAAAAGATATTTTCGATATATTCGAAAAACATCATGATATGTCTTTTCATGTATTCACCAATGGGAGTCTACTCGATGAAAAAACAGTTAAACAAGTCTCTGATCTTGGAAATATTCTACCAGCAATAAGTGTTGAAGGATTCAAGGAAGAGACAGATGCCCGCCGCGGTAATGGACATTATGAAAAAGTATTAAAAGCAATGAAGCTTCTTAGAGAGCATGGTGTGTTATTCGGTTTTTCTGCAACTATGACAAAAGATAATGCAGACACAATTGTTTCAGATGAATTCATTGACCACTGGATTGAACAGGGCTGTACTGTTGGCTGGTATTTTCTATATACTCCTGTTGGCAGAGAACCTAACTGGCAGATTGTTCCAACACCAGAACAGAGGGATATGCTCAGGGAACGGGTGGCTTATATTCGCTCGAATAAAGAGATATTGATCGGTGATTTCTGGAATGACGGCCCTGTTGTAGGAGGTTGTATCGCAGGGGGAAGAAAATATTTTCATATTAATTCAAAAGGGGATGTAGAGCCATGTGTCTTCTGCCATATCTCGATGCATAACATAAAAGATGTGAGCCTCAGGGAAGCCATCACCTCACCTTTATTCAAGAGAATCCGTGAGCATCAGAAAAAGAACAAAAATCTTTTACGACCTTGCATGATTATGGATCATCCTCATGTTTTCAGGGAAGTATGTCAAATTCCCGGAGTAAAATTTACCCATAAAGGTGCTGAGCAGATCGTAACCGAGTTTGCACACGAAATAGATAAATATTCTGTGAGATGGGCTGAGCTCGCTGATAGGGCATGGAGTGAAAGACAGAAAAGGATTTCCCAAATCCAGCAATAAGTTACTCAAGCTTTTGATGCTAAGGTCATTGCGGGCCCCCCGAATACTTTCGGGGGGCGTGGCAATCTCTCGTGAAAAGACGAGATTGATTCATTATACTTGCAATGACAATTTTTATTGCTGGATCTGTATAATTATTAATTTTATAGTAATAGTTTTCTTTCTTGCTCTTTCTTCATGTGCAAAAAAAGAGGTAATCAGGGAATCTCAACCTGTTTTTCCTATCCCCGGAAAAATAACACCTTATGTACTCATTGAAAGAATCAGCACTCCCGAAATAAAGACATTGCAGGGAACTATTAAGCTTAATGTTATTCAAAATGGAGAATCTAAAGGAACTTTTTCAGGAGTTCTTCTGTATGATTATCCTGACCGAATACGAATAAAAGTCTTTGGACCTCTCTGGTTTACTCTCGCCGAACTTCTTTATGATCATGGACTTTTTCAGGTTTTGATTCCTCTTAAAGATTCTCTTTATAGCGATAATGTAAAATTCAAAAATCTCTTTCCAGATCGTGCAAGGCTTGAGAAATCCATTAAGTTTATAGAGGAGACTGACGAGGAATATGTTCTATATATAGTTGACTTTAAAAGCGTTACAGAAAATCTAATACAGGGTGGAAACTCCGAAATGATCCTTAAGGCAAAATACTCTTTTCAAAAGAGTGACCTTTTCCTGAGTTCAGTTGATTTCTATAAAAAATCGAAAAGGCATTATGGAATAAAAATTCAACGAACAGAAGAGAAAATTCCGTCTGAGATAAGGATAAAGCTCGGAGAAATCTCTCTCTTAATCACATTAAATGATGTTGATATGAATAAGCCTATTAAAGACGAGCTTTTCAAGCCGATGGAAGCTTCTCAGAGCTTTCCTCTTTCAGAAATTCTCAATGATTTTGCACCAAACCTGTAACTCAGATTAATCGCAAAATAATAAGGAATATTATTTACGACATTTGGGATTCTTCTTAGGATAGAAGTAAGTGAATAGGTCTTTCGATATATATCATCAGTGAGCATATAAAACTTGTTAATATTAATGTGTTTCGGCCTGAAAACAATATGATACCTGTCATATTTAGACCAGTCTAAGGTTAGCAATCTGTCTTCATGTTTCATCTTTTCAAAAAGTTCGGTACCAGGGAATGGTGTAAGTTTGCAATAATTTGCTACTTCGAGTTTATTCTGAAAAACGAAATCCAATGTATCATTAAAAACTTCTTCAGTGTCTTCATCAAAACCAAAGACAAATGAACCATGAACACCAATCCTGTAAGAATGAATTAAACGTATCATTTCTGTATACTCTTGTGGATTTTTGAGTTTCTTTACGTCTTTTTTATTGCTATACCTTACGCTTTCAAAACCGATTAACAGTCCTGCACATCCGCTTTCAGCAGCGTATTTCAAAAGACTTTCGTCTTTTGCGATGTCAATACTCGCCTGAGCAACCCACCTTCGCTTAAGTGGCTTTAAAGCAAGAAATAATTCTCTTGCATAATCATGACTTCCAACGATATTGTCATCAACGAATACAAGGAATCTTTTCGGATAATCTCTTATCTCATCAATAATCTTATTTACAGGTTTAAAACGGTAATGTCTTCCAAAAAATTTTGTTGATGAACAGAAACTGCAAGCATAAGGACATCCGCGAGACACCTGAAATGTTCTTGGCACAAAGTATCTTTTATTATTCAGAAGTTCCCACCTTGGCTTAGGAACAGCAGACATATCAGAAAAAGCTTCTCTTTCATAGAGATCTTTAAGTTTTCCTTTCTGAAAATCTGATATGATTTCTTGCCATAAATGTTCTGCTTCGCCAACCACGACTGAATCTGCGTGTTTCAGGGCTTCCTCAAACATACAGGATGGATGAATTCCTCCCATGACAATCTTTGCCCCTTTATTTCTAAAGTGCTTTGCCACTTCATATGCCCTCAGTGCATTTGTTGTATTCACCGAGAGAGCAACAAGGTCTGGGAAAGCAGAAAAATCAATATCTTCTACAAGCTCATCGGTTATTTTTATCTCGATTTGCTCTGGTGTGAGGCTGGCAATAATTGCTAATGACATGGGAGGGAGAGTGAATGTTGCCCTCTTTTTTCTCCATATGTCTTCTTTCCTGCAGGGTGCAATAAGATAAAGTCTCAATGGAGTTTTTCTAAAGCTTCCTTCATCGATTTTAAAACTTCAGGCATCTTTTCTTCTAATATTTTTGATATATTGTATGAAAGAATATGTTTGCCTTCTTTACCTCCTGCTAACTGATAAATATTATAATATCGGTCAATACGGTCACCTATTAACTCATATGTCCAGATAATCTCATTGGTCTCTATCTTTCTTAACCTGAGAGTTATATCAATGTCAATTTCATAAGAAACATAAGGCAGACCGAATATCCTTGTAATCCATGCATACATCCCGGAGCCATAGTAATATCCTGTCTCTTTCAGCAAGGTGCGCTTAAGCAATCCTTCGAGCCTGTAGTCAATTTCCTGGTATTTATCTTCTAAAAGAAAAACGGTATCTGAAAAAAGTTTACTCTGTTTTAAGTGATTATATATTGCATATGAGAAGGCATGTTCGAACGGGCTTGAATTATATGTTGAGAATCCTGTATACGTATCAGGTATTTCTGATAAAAATTCGAGCCAGAAAACACCTGGGATAAACCCAAGCCATTTCCTTGCATCACTGGTTGTTGCTTGTGGCCTAAGATCAATGAATTCATCTACTCCAAGAACACCCTGAATCGGTTTTTGACATATTTCTTCTGGAGGAGCAAAGTCCAGAGAGAGATCAAGTTTTGGAGCTGCACAGGCTTGCAGAAGAGATAGGCAGAATAAAAGGAAAAACCACCTTACCTTGTTATCAAAAAGATAAGAGTGGTTTTCCCTTTTACGAGGAATATACTTTATAAATAAATGTTTTCTATTTTGCGCCCAATTTTTTATATGTCCCGTGTATATCAATGCTTGATCCTCTGAAAGTACTCAAACGTCCAACCTCACCCTCAAAAGCAATTTTATCATTCTTATTCAATTCAGAAGGTGCATCAAGTGTAGTATAGAGTACCACATTATATCCTTTCTCAGGTTTACTCGCAGTAGTTAGAATTGTAACTCTGTGACGGTCTCTTTTCCCGGGCAGAACATTCACCACTACTCCTTCACCTTTTGCATTCTTTTTCTTAACTTTGTCGAAGTAATCCATAATCTGTGATTTGGTGAATTTTTCTGTGTCAACATTCTTAAGAATATCGTTCACATTGAGCAAATCAACCTCTTCTGCATAAATCATAAAGGTGCATAGTATAGATGATAAGATGAAGATTAAAAATGCTATAAGGAATCTTTTCATTGTCTCACCTCCTTTTTTGTTTTATGCTTTTTTAAAAAACATGGTAAACATGCCATTCCTTTGGCACAGGATTTAGACATTATTAAGATATACTTAAAATTAAACAAGTTTGCTTGAAAATATACCTCAGAAAAAAGATGCTTATTCGGTAAAAATCTCTTATAGGCCTGAAATGGCTTGAGTAGTTCTCCTGATATACCGTTGTTACAGGAACTGTTCCGATACGGAAACCCGCCCCCCGGGATTTCAATAAAATCTCCGTCTCCATCTCAAAGCCTTTTGTCTCAATCTGGATATTTTTTATAACCTCTTTCCCATAGATTCTAAATCCTGATTGGGTATCTCTTATTCTTGCTCCCATAGCGAGAGAGATAAAAAATTCGCCAATTCTATTTGCTATCAATCTGTGCATAGGCATTATTCGACGGTTTATGAGTCTTTCTCCAATTATAATATCGCTATCTCCTCTTTCAAAACCAGCCTTGAGTTTAGGAATCTCGGATGGGAGATGCTGTCCATCAGCATCCATTGTTATAACTGCATCAAAGTCATCTTTAATGATTTTAGAAAATCCTGTCAATAATGCCCTACCTTTACCCATATTTTCTTTGTGTGTTATCACATGGGCTCCTGCCTGACTGGCTAAAATGGCGGTTCTGTCTTCTGACCCATCATCCACTACAAATATATCCTGAACATGCTGGAATGATTCACGGATTATATTAACGATATTCTTTTCTTCATTGTAAGCAGGTATAAGCAGAGCATATCTCATTGTATAACCTTAGTTTCTATAATTTTTGAAAACTTCTTTCATACAATGAATGAATGCTTTCTATTGTTTCTCTGCCTTGATAAAATGTCATCAGAATTTTTGTTAAAACAGCACTTTCAAATTTTTCACTTATAGCAATTTCCCAATGATTTAACGGGAGATCGAGAATTTTGCTGAGCTTTCCGAGCAAAAACATATTTAAACTAATATTAAATCTTTTAGTTTCTTCTTCTGTTGGTGAAATAACCTTTGTAAACTCAGAGAATTTTAAATTATTGTCATTATTGATGACCATCGCAATGTCTGCAAATTCAGGTATAACCTTAGGATCATAAACTTTTTTGCCTGCAACAAGAGTCGAGAGAACATTTCCACCCCTGCGTGCAATACCTTTCATATCTGATTTTTTCACATCGAAACCAGAAAGGAAAAAGGTTTGTGCAGTGATTGATGAAGCTGTGATGACACCCTGCCCCCCTCTACCGAAAAAGACTATATCAATATTTCTTTTTAATGGCATTTTGTTCACATACCTGCATACAGAGTCCACAACCATTACACGTGTCATCTATTATACAATAATTTTCTTCTCTTATAATTGCTGAACAACCAAGAGAGAGGCAGCTATCACATAAATTACACTTCTGTTGTTCAATATAATAAAAAGTCCCGTCCTTTTTTTTGTTAATAATACAATCACCATCTACTATAATCGCTGATATACCATCTGTCGATAAACTATACTTTATACCATTCTTGATATTTCTGATGTCATATGCACCTATTCTTTGCACATATTCTATTCCACAACTATGTAAAATATCTTCTATCAACAATTTCTTTTTATTCGCTCTCAAGCCTTTACCTGTCCCGATATGCGGCTGCCCACCGGTCATTGAAGTTGTATGATTATCAAGAATTATAATAAGTAAATCCGCTTTTTGATAAATGGCATTCAGAACAGCTGGTATTCCCGAGTGGAAGAATGTAGAATCACCAATGACACCAACAGCCTTTTCTCCTCTGGAGATACTATAGCCAACAGCCTGAGATATCCCGCTACCCATACAGAGCGTTGTATCAATCACATTCGGGAATGTATGGACAGCCAATGTATAGCATCCTATATCACCTCCAACAAAAATGGGTATATTATTTAATACTGAAAAAACTCCAATATATGGACAGCCAGGACATAAAAAGACATGATTGTCTCTGCACAACTCGCCATATTTTATTCGTTTTCCATGAAAGGCTTCTTTGATTAAGTATGAATTTAACTCACCTGATTCAGGTAAAAGCCCATCCGCCTTTCCTTTAACCTTAACCCCTTTAGATTTCAGCATATCTTCGATAAAAGGACTTGATTCTTCAATAACAAATAATTCTCTACATGATTCAGAAAATTTCCTGATTTCCTCAATATTGATTGGATAGACGATCCCGAATTTAAAAATAGAAATATCAGGAAATGTTTCTTTCACATATTGATATGCAATACCAGATGTTATAATACCTTTTGTGGTATCAATAATTTCGCTATTGTTCAAACCAATCAAAGGAATTTCTTGTTTGAAGATTTCTATTCTGCTTTGAAGGGATATTCTTTGTTTGCTTGTAAAAGGGGGTAAAAGAACATTCTTGTTCGGATTTGTGATATATTCCCTGAAATATTCTTTTCTTTCACCAACTATGTGGACAATACTGCTTGTATGGGATATAGCCCTCGTTAATCTCAAAAGAACAGGTAGATCATAACGTTCACTTATATCAAAAGCCTTTTTTGTATAAATATAAGCTTCATGAGAATCTGATGGCTCAAGCACAGGAATATTCGCAATTAATCCGTATAGCCTTGAATCCTGTTCGTTCTGAGAGCTCCACATGCCTGGATCATCAGAGACGGCTATTACCAGACCACCATTTACACCTGTATATGCAAGGCTTATGAGCGGGTCAGAAGCAACATTTAATCCAACATGTTTCATTGCAACAAGAGCCCGCTTCCCTGAAAGTGACACACCTGATACAAATTCAAGAGCGGTTTTTTCATTTACAGACCATTCTGCATAGACTTCTGGATAGCGTGAAATGGTTTCGACAATCTCGGTAGCAGGTGTTCCAGGATAGCCGGTGGCTGCATACACACCTGCCTCATATGCTCCCAATGCAACGGCTTCATTACCGGTAAGAAGAGATTTCATGTGTTAGACGGTTCAGAGAATTTTCACATCTGATAATACAATGATAGCGCTATATCCTGCCTGTCCATAATCAAACTTTCTCAGTATACCTTTGAATCTTATATGCGCTCCTTTAGATATTGATTCAATATCCTTCTGGTCACTTCCTATGAGAATTATATTATATCCCTTTCTTGATTTTAAGCCCGGGTTGTCAACAAGAATTTTAAAACCCCTTCTTCCCTTGTTAATTTCATAGACTTTTCCTCCCCATATTACGGATTTGCCCTCAACTTTTTGCCAGTAATCTTTTATTTCATATTTTGAATGACGTTCTAAACTCAGATTATTCGCTACTGTTTTAAAATCCATATCCATTTCTATTAGCTGTTTTGGACGTGTTTCAACAGCAGGTTCAGAGGGCTCTTGTTGTTTTGGTGGAGCTTCAACAACAGGTTCATAGGATTTTGTTACTTTGGTAGTAGCCTCAGGCTTCTTTGTGGGAAGCGATGTCGTTTTTGTAGTTGTTTTAAGTTCTTTTTGAGGTAATATTGGAGTTTCCTGTGGCTGTCTGGATTCCTTCTGCTGTTCTTCTACACCTTTGTCCTCACGCTCAATTGTAATCTTTATTTTTTCTTCAGAAGATTCCTTACCTGTGCAACTGCTCAGTAATAGAACTGATAAAATGCCAGTAACAAACAAACCTTTAATGATTTTCATAGAAATCCTCCGGTATTTTTGCATTTATAACTGAATAAAGTTGAACCGGCTCTGAAATTCCCTTCACCTGAACAGGACTCAGCTTTATTACCTCAACATAATCTTTAACAGCTTCATATGTTTTTTCACTTATATGAAGCTGTCCCTTTTCTGTTGATGATTCAATTCTCTGAGCAATATTCACACCAGAACCGATAACAGTATATTCAAGTCTTTCAGAAGATCCTACATTGCCGGCAACAGCTTCGTCGGTATTAATTCCGATACCAATATTTATCTGCTGTTCACCTCTTTCAAGCCTTTTCTTGTTCATTTCTGCAATTTTCTTCTGCATCTCAAGACCTGTAAGAATAGCCCTCAATTCATGGTATCTCTGATCGATAGGTGCATTGTATGTCACCATAATTGCATCCCCTATAAATTTATTGAGTACTCCACCATACTGAAATACCACATCTATCATCATGCTGAAATATTGGTTGAGAATATCAATAACTTTTTCGGGTGGCATGGTTTCAGCCAGAGGTGTAAACCCCCTGATATCTGCGAAAAGAACGGTAACGATCCTTTTCTCTCCTTTAAGCTTGAGATAATCCTTCTCTTTAAGAATTTTATCTGCAACCTGTTTTGATACATATTTCGAAAATGTATCCTTTATAAATTCCCGCTCATTGAGACCATCTACCATTTTATTGAATGCTCTACCCATAGCTCCCACTTCATCCGATGACGTGATATTAACCTTTTTAGTCAGGTCACCTGATTCAACATGACTCATAGCATCTGCTATTTCACTTAACGGCTTTGTTATTTTCTTTGATATGAAGAAAGCTCCGATTACACCCAGAAAAATGAATCCCAAACCCAAGCCAAGCCATGTTATGAAAGAAACAAACACCTTTTTCTTGAGAGATGAGAGACTGAATATTATTTTTATATTTCCACTTACACTTCCTTCACTTTCTATATTGACAGCAACAGACTTAAATCCTTTATGTTTCAATTCTTTATCCATCAGTCTTGAAATTGCATTAATCTTATCTCCACTGAACTCTATCCATTTAGTGTTGAGATTTCCTGCAATGATATTTGCCCGATTGTCTGATACAGCTATACATGCAATCCTGTCATCCAGAGACATCATAACATCTATGAACCTATCCAATTCTGGACGCACCGCCATCTCCGAGTGGATGATATCACTGATCCATTTCACTGCTACTACTTTTGCCATCATTTTCGCATATGATGACATCTCTTGATATGATTTCTTTATTTCTGTTCTTGCACTATAAAAGGTTATAGTTGAGATAAGAACAAATTGAATCAACACAACAAAAAGGGCTATCTTATGTCTTAATTTCAAATCTTTTATTTCCCCTCTATTTTTCCACCTTCCCCTCCATCCCCTTTTGGCAGGGGAAATTTAAGGAGATGTGTTAAAAATCTGACCTAAATGCATTATAATGGCAACTTGTAAAATCTTCAATACTTATTACTATCCCCAAATTTGCCGACAGAGCGTTCTTAATAGTCCCCTCCCCCAAATCTATCGGCAAATTTGGGACTATCGGAATGACACCTCTTTATCGCTGGATTTGTGTATATGCTATTATAAGAAATGATTTTAAGAACAGATATGATTAAATGAGGAGGTTATGGATGCAGGAATCTAATAATATTTATGACGTTGTTATTATTGGCGGAGGGCCAGCAGGACTTACAGCAGGACAATATGCCTCAAGGGCTAAATTAAAAACAATAATACTCGATAAATCACCAACCGCTGGAGCACTTGCATATTCCAGCAGGATTGAGAATTATCCAGGACTTACTCATCCAATACCAGGTAAGGAACTTCTCGATATTATGAGGAAGCAGGCAATAAATTTTGGAGCTGAATATGTAGAGTCACAGGTCGTAGGTGTTAACTTTACAGGTGAAATAAAAGAAGTGGTCACCATGAATAATGTATATATGGGCAAAACCGTTATTATCGCTACAGGCTCTATGGGCAGAAAGCCAAGTATAAAGGGTGAGGGAGAATTTCTTGGCAAGGGTGTTAGCTATTGTGCTATCTGTGATGCAGCTTTCTACAGAGGATTTAAAGTATGTGTTATCGGTAATTCAGAAGAGGCTGTTAAAGAGGCGAAAATACTTACAAGATTTGCGGAAACTGTATATCTTATCTCTCCTTCACAGAAAATACACGGGGATGATAAATCATTGGCAGAGATACCAAATTTAAAAATCATGCTGGGATATACCGTAACTTCTATTGAAGGAAAAGAATTGGTTGAGAGAATAAAAATGGTTGACACTGACAAGAATGAGGTTAATCTTGAAGTAGCAGGAGTATTTGTATATCTTCACGGAAGCAAACCCATAGTCGATTTTCTTTACGGAGCCATTGATATAAAAGAGGATGGTTGTATACCGGTGAATACCATGATGGAGACCTCAACCCCAGGAGTTTTTGCTGCAGGTGATGTTACATGTACAGAAATCAGACAGGTTGTTGTAGCAGCATCTCAGGGATGCCTTGCTGCACTATCAGCAGAAAAATATATCTCTAAGCGAAAAAAGTATAAAATGGATTGGGCAAAATAACTATTTCTTCTTATTTATGAGATTGGTGAGCTCCAGTGCATTTTTCGGAGCGTAGCCGAATGCATCGTTATTAAAATAGATAAATACATCTTTTTTGTTTTTCAACTGTGTCTTTATAAATTTTGCGTCTTCTTTTAGCAATTCTAAGCTGTAGGAACCCGAATAGCTGCCGTTCATTCCGTGTCTTCTTATATATATAAAATTAGCTGATAATGGTAATTTTTTCAAAAAATCGGGATGATCAGCCATACAGAAAGCAGCATTCTCTTTATCAAGAACAGAGGCAACCTTTTTGTTTATCCATGTCTTATTCCTGAATTCAAATACATTTCTCATCTGGTAAGGTTTCAATATCTCAAAAAATTCTTTTAACCTTTCAAGATCAAAATTGAAGTTTGGAGGAAGTTGCCATAGGATAGCACCAATTTTTTCCTTGAGGAGAGATGCTCTTGAAAAAAAGGCCTCAACAGGCTCAGCACAGTCCTTTAATTTTTTTACATGTGTGATGAATCTGCTGCCTTTAAGTGAAAATATAAATTTTTCAGGGGTTGAGAAGTACCACTTAGCAAAGGCTTCGCGCTCAGGAAGATGATAGAATGTTACATTTAATTCAACTGTTGTAAGATGTTTGCTATAATAATCAAGCCAATAGTTCTTCGAGAGTCCCTCTGGATAAAAGGTTCCCCTCCAATGTTCGTACATAAAACCACTGCAACCTATCCTCAATTCAGCCACTTATTTATTATAACATACCTTATAATAGACTATCTGGTGACTTTCAAGACTCCTTCAATCTGTATTATTTTTTGGGTCAATGTTAATAGCTGTTTTCTGTCTTTTACATCAAGTATGAATATAATATGCGCTTTTTTATCTTCAGTCGAATTCGCTTCAAGATGGCTTATGTTAATATTAACAGAAGATATAACTGCACTGAGATTAGCCAGCATTCCTGGTTTGTCAACGGTCTCAACAATTAATCGCGCTGAAGACGTTGTGCTTCCATCAGCCTTCCAATCAACCTCTACCAGTCTGGCATCGTCGAGAGCAAGTCTATCAAGATTAGGGCAATCTTTTCTGTGAATTGTTACCCCTCTGCCTCTTGTTACAAAACCTATTAATTTGTCTCCGGCTACAGGGAAACAGCATTTCGCTGTATGATATAAAACATTATCCACTCCCTTGATTGTTATGCCCTTCAGTTCCTTAGGAGCTTTTGTGATTTTGGGAACCAAAGGCTCCTCCACAGGTTTTTCAGGGATTAATTTATTGACAATCTGATGAGCAGATAATTTCCCATATCCAATGAAGGCGTAAAGATCCTCGATAGATTGGATATTAAAAAAATTTAAAATTTTCTGCATCTCTTCAGACTTGATAACCGACATGCTGAGGTCGTGCCTCCTGATTTCATTCTCAAAAAGTTTACTCCCCAATTCTATGCTCTGTTTTCTATCCTCAGCCTTAATCCATTGTTTGATCTTGCTTTTTGCCCTTTGCGTAACAACAAATTTCAACCAATCTCTGCTGGGGTTTTGTGTTGGAGAGGTAAGGATCTCGACAGTATCGCCACTTCTCAATGTATACTTCAATGGCACGATTCTATCATTCACTTTTGCTCCCACACATCTGTTTCCAACTTCTGTGTGAATACTATATGCAAAATCCACTGGGCAAGAACCTATTGGCATCTCTTTGATTTCGCCTTTTGGAGTGAATACATATATAACTTCAGGCTCCACTTCGCCTTTTACTGCTTCAAGGAAATCAGTTGCATCTGCGAGGTCTCTCTGGGCTTGGATAATATCTCTCAGCCATGATATATATTTATCGCTTTTTTCGTCGATCTTACCTTTTTCCTTATATCTCCAATGAGATGCTATGCCATGTTCTGCTATCATGTGCATTTCTGTTGTTCTTATCTGAAATTCTACTCGCTCGCCTTTTGGTCCAAAGACAGTTGTATGAAGGGATTGATACATGTTTGATTTTGGTACCCCGATATAATCTTTGAATCTACCAGGTATTGGTGTCCAGAGAGAATGAATAAGGCCAAGGATAGCATAACAATTTGCTTTGGTATCTGTTATGACCCTAAGACCAAGCACGTCGTGTACCTGTTCAAAGGTGATTTCTTGTTTAAGCATTTTTTGATAGATTCCATAATAGTGTTTTATTCTCCATGATACATTGCCCGGGATACCTTCTTCTTTTAACTTCCTTATAATAATCTCTGAGACGTCTTTCAGATACTCTTCCTGTTCCTCTTTTCTCTTTGCAACCTTTTTAACAAGGTCATTATAAAGTTCAGGCATCAGATGTTTAAAGCTGAGATCCTCAAATTCTGTCTTTAACCAACCAATACCAAGCCTGTTTGCAAGTGGAGCATATATTTCGAGAGTCTCTGATGCAATCCTCTGTTGTTTATCTTCTGTAAGATGTTTCAATGTGCGCATGTTGTGCAGTCTGTCAGCGAATTTTATCAAAATGACCCTTATATCTTCTGCCATTGCCAGTAACATCTTTCTGAAGTTTTCAGCCTGTTCTTTTTCTTTTGTCGAGAATTCAATCTTGGAAAGTTTTGTTAGCGAATGAACGAGAAAAGCAATTTCTTTACCGAAAAGATCCTTAATATCTTTTACTGTGGTATCTGTATCTTCGATTGTATCATGAAGAAGACCTGCGGCAATGGTCGTGACATCCATCTTCATATCAGCAAGTATGGAGGCTACGGAAAGTGGATGTTCTATGAATGGGGAACCTTCTACTCTTCGCTGGCTGCAATGTGCTTCACTTGAAAAAAAGTAGGCTCGTTTCAACATTTCGACATCGGCGTCGGAATTATAAGACATAACTTTCTTAAGTAGGAGGTCAATCGTTATGGGTTCATCTTCCATAACTTATTATACAATTTTAAGTCTAATTACTGACTGGGCCTGATACCTTTCAGATGCAATTGAATAATTCTGTTGCCTTCCCACTCATTAATACTGGGGGTGAATACTGCATCAACAATGTTAGAACCAGTTAGTTGTTCATAATATGAGCCCATATCGAACCCGATTGCATCAAAATATTGATTCTTCTGACGGAGTTTCATTTTTAAGTGATTATTTCCGACAATCTTCGGATACATTATCTCGAGTCTTTTTGATCCGAGAAGCGGCTCGGAATTTCCAATCCCGAATGGCTCAAGCATTGACAATTCTTTCATAAAATGGGAACTGATATCAGAAAGATTTACATCAGCGTCTATTTCGAGCAGTGGAACAAAATCTTTTTCTGTCAGGGTTTCACTGGCAAATTTATTGATATGTTCTTCAAAGTATGGAATCATTTCAGTCATTAATTCAAGGCCAGCAGCCTGTCTGTGTCCGCCAAATGTTATAAGATAGTCGCTACATCTGGTGAGAGCTCTGTGGATATCAAAAGAAGGAATGCTTCTTGCTGAACCTCTTGCAAAAGAACCTTCAATGGAAAAAAGGATAACAGGCCGATAAACAGCCTCTGTAATTCTTGATGCAACGATACCTATAACCCCTCTATGCCATCCTTCTGAAGAAAGGATAATAACCGGATTTTTACTCTTTTTGCTTAGATGCTGCATTGCTTCTGTATAAATGGATTCCTCAATCTGTTGTCTTTCTTTATTTAATTTTTCAAGCCATAATGCAATATCCATTGCCTCATCATAAGAATCTGTCAGGAAAAGCTTTATTGCATCAGTCGCTTCTGATATTCTTCCACAGGCGTTAATTCTCGGAATCAGTGTGAACAAAAGAAGCCCGGCTTTAAGATCTTTCTTGCCAATTCTTGAAACCTGCTTTAAAGCATGTAAGCCTGGATTCGTTGCATCTTCTATCAGCTTTAAGCCTTCTTTGACGATAATTCTATTTTCACCTGTAAGCGGTACTACGTCGGCAATTGTACCAAGTGTAGCCAAAGCTAAAAAATCATAAATGTTGAATAAGGAATCATTAATATTTGAAAACGCATGGGCAAGTTTAAATGCGATGCCTGCACCTGATAGATTCGAGACTGGAGATTGAGGATTTGAGATTTTGGGATTGATGACAGCAAATGCATTTGGCAGTAAAAAGTTACTGGTTATGATTTTTTCATCTTTATTCTGACTTCTGGCTCCCGACTCCTGGCTCCTGACCGGCTCATGATGGTCTGTTATAATTACATCAATACCTTCTTTCTTGCATAAAGATACGGTTTCCATCGAAGTGATTCCGCAGTCAACAGTGATTATCAGAGTTGCCCCAACCTGTTTTGCATATTTTATTGAATGTGGTTTAAAACCATAACCATCGACCATCCTTTGAGGGATTAAGTAATAAGCATTTATGCTGAGAGTTTTGAGTATTTTAAGAACAATTGCTGTTGCAGTTATCCCATCAGCATCATAATCACCATATACAAGAACAGTTTCATTCTGTTCAGCGGCTTTTAGAATCCTTTTAACTGCAGTTTCCATATCAGTGATAGTAAAGGGATTAGAAAGTTGAGCAAGGTTAGGATTAAGAAAGGATATTATCTGTTCAGGAGTCTTTATTGATCTGTTTATTAAAATTTGTGCAAGAACAGGAGAAATAGAAGATGTTTTTGACAGGTACTTAATATACTCTGGGTTTGTTCTATTTACAAACCATTGTCTGTGCATTTAACGGCCGTAAATCGTAAAACGTAAAATGTATTTTAAGCTATTTTTTTGCAAAAGGTCTTTTCCCACCCCATAACAATACAATAGGGCTTGCTATGAAAATTGAAGAATATGTCCCCACTATAATACCTGTAATAATGGCAAGAGCGAAATCGTGTATGACTTCTCCCCCAAAGATGAATAGGGCAAATGCAGCAAATAAAGTTGTTAAGGCTGTAATAATAGTTCTTGAAAGAACTTCGTTAATGCTCTGGTTTACAACGACGTTTAAAGGTTCTCGATACCTTATTTTTAAATTTTCCCTGATTCTGTCAAATACAACAACTGTATCAGTAAGAGAATAACCTGCGATTGCAAGAAGCGCAGAGACAATAACAAGGTTTATTTCACGATTCAAAATGAAGAAGAAAGCAATCACTGCAAATACATCATGAAGGGTGGCAATTGTTGCACCGATTCCAAATCTAAATTGAAACCTCCAAGCTATATAAATTAAGAGACCGATGGTTGCAGCTAAAATAGCCCAGAGGGCATCTTTACGAAGTCGTTCACCGACTTTAGGCCCGATCTGTGTTGTAGATTCGACAACAAGCTTTTGATCAGAATAACGCTGAGAAAGTATAGCCACTATTTTTTCAGCTGAACTACCCAGGTTCTCTTCTTCTTTCTTCACTCTTATAAGAATCTTCCTTTCAACAGGCATATCCTGAAGGTCAAAGTCTTTAAGCCCACCTTCTTCGAGAGATTTTCTCACTTCATTAAGAAGAAATTGTTTTTCAAATTTTATCTGCACAGCTGTGCCACCAGTAAAATCAATTCCTAAATTTGCCCTGCCTCTTGCAATCTGGATTATTGCGATAACTCCAATTAGAAAAATTATTCCGGAAAGTGTAAGGGCATAATATTTTTTCCCCATGAAATCAATATTTGGTTTTTTTATAAGTTCTATCATATGCTCAGGGTCCTCAACTTTATCCTGCTGGTTATGATATCAAAAACGGTTTTTGTTCCTATTAGTGCCGTAAAAAGATTTATGGCAACACCGAGACTTAAAGTGACTGCAAAACCCTTTATCGGTCCTGTTCCGAACTGAAACAAAACTGCTGCAGTTATTAGTGTTGTTACATGGGAATCAAATATAGTCCAGAATGCCTTGTGGTATCCGGCATCTACTGCCGCTGCAGGTGTTTTACCTGCCCTGAGCTCTTCTCTCATCCTTTCGAACATCAATACATTTGAGTCAACTGCCATCCCGATAGCGAGGATTATACCAGCGATACCAGGAAGCGTAAGAGTAGCATTTAAAGAAGCCATAGCACCAAGGAGAAGCAGAACATTCAGTAATAAAGCAAGATCAGCAATTAGCCCCGAAAGTTTATAATAAAAGATCATGAAAAAAACAACCGCTAATGTGCCGATGATTCCTGCTATTTTGCCTGCTTCTATAGAATCCCTTCCGAGTGATGGCCCTACTGTAACATTCTGAAGCATGCTTAAAGGGGCAGGAAGTGCACCAGCCCTCAAGACTATACTGAGGTCTTTCGCCTCATCCATGGTAAAGCTACCTGTAATCTGTGCATTGCCTCCAGGAATCTTTTCCTGAATAACCGGTGCAGAGTACACAGTGTTATCAAGAATTATCGCAAGCCTCTTTTTCACATTCGCACCTGTTATCTCTTCAAAAAGTTTTGCGCCTGCAGTATTGAATGAAATAGATACATATGGTTCATTAAACCTTGTGTCAATATTCACTTTTGCATCACTCAGAAGATCTCCTGTAAGAACGGCCTGCTTCTTAAGAAGTAATGGAATCTTCCTTACTGCTCCGGTCTCTCTATTTATCTTTTTCTCAAAAAGTATTTCATCCCCTTCAGGAATTTTCCCTGCAAATTGCTTTAATAATAATTCTTCTTCTCCAGGGATTATTGACTGAGGAAGTTCAGCTGCAACAGGGGCTTCATCATCAACAATCTTGAATTCAAGCTGGGCAGTTTTCCCGATCAGATCGATTGCACGTTTTGGATCTTTGATACCAGGGAGTTGAATGACGATCTCATTTTCGCCCTGTCTTAAGATTGTTGGCTCTGCTACGCCGAACTGATCAATCCTGTTACGGATTGTCTCAAGAGCCTGGTCAGCAGCATTATCTTTTATCCTATTTACCTCTTTATCTGATATTCTGTAAGCAAGCGTATTGTCTGTCCCAACAAATGTAAGAACAGGATAGTTCTCCTCGATTGTTTTTCTGATTTCAGGAGAGGAAGGATTTACTTTTATGGTAAGTCCGCTTACTGTAATATCTGCAGAGAGTTTTTTCTTTGCTAAGAGTTCTTTCAAACCAGTTGCATATCTGTCAGTTGTTATTTCGACGGCTTTATCGCCCTTTACTTCAAATACAAGATGAAGCCCCCCTTGAAGGTCAAGCCCGAGGACGATGCCCTTGTTTGGCATATTGTTCTTCCACCATTCTGGCATATGTTGAAATAGAGGGGTATTAGGTAGAAAAAAAATAACTGAGAGTGTGACGGTTATAATTATGAGTATCAGCCGCCATAAAATCTTTTTCTTCATTCAGCCTCCAGATTAGTCTTCATCTGAAGCTGCTCTGAGTGATGCAACATATGGCTTGCCGATCTTAATCTTTGTATTTTCAGCAATTTTGAGTGTAATTGTGTTTGTACCAACAGACTCTATAACACCATAGATCCCACCTGATGTTATAATCTTATCTCCCTTTTTAAGATTATCTATCATGGCTTTATGTTCCTTAGCCCTTTTCTGCTGTGGTCTGATGAGAAGGAAGTAGAAGATAACAAATATGAGAACAAGGGGGATAAGGCTTGCGAAAAGCCCTCCAGCACCACCCTGTCCTCCTCCTTGAGGAGCAGGCCCCATTGCATATGCTATATCAATAAAGTTGAAAAACATTTTCACACCTCCCAAAAATTTTTAAATGATAATATACCTTCTTTATGTTTTTTTTATCAATATGAACTTCTTACCCCAAATTTGCCGATAGAGGGTTCTTAATAGTTCCCTCTTACGTAAAGATAGAAGCCCATCCACAGTTTGGCCCTCTCTCTTAAGGAAGTCGTCACCCCCTTTCAGTCAGGAAATATGAATGCCTTTTCTTCTTTTATAACACTTATGGAAATTTTGCCAAAACCGATTGAAAGTGGGGATGAAAAACTTGCCCAGAAATTTGGGGAATTCTTAAAATATGGGAAAAACCTTACTATGATCGAAATCACTGAAGGCATTGCTGAAGCGGCCGAAAACTTAAGAGGAGGAGTTCCATTTTTAAAGACTATTCTTCCCATCAGCCTCAACCTGAAGGAGAGAGGAGACAAGCTGCACGCCAGGCAATCGTAAGCCTTCACTTTTTAAACAACACTGTCGGAATCGGGCTGTCATGCTGCTTGCTATGAAAAAGAGAAGGTTTTGCAAGCCAGCGGATGTATAAAAAATTAAAATTTTCTATTTCTTTCGGCTAAGGTATTAGGAATATTTTTTGGAAAAATGGCCCGCAATAATAGTGCTTTTTAAGTTAGAATAAAATTTAATTATGTCTAAGATATTTTTTTCAGGTATTGGTGGGAGCGGCATGTCAGCTATAGCTGGTTTTATGGCAGACAATGGAGATATAATCGTAGGCTCTGATCGTTCATTTGACCGTGACCCTGATAATAATATCTGCAAGGTTTTAAAAGAAAATGGGATAACGATTGTTCCTCAAGATGGCTATGGAATCGATAGCTCTTTTGATTTTGCAGTTTTCAGCACAGCAGTAGAAAATAATCAACCCGAAGTAATCAAAGCAAGACAATTGAATATCCCAATAAAGATGCGTCCACAATATCTCTCTGAAATTACTTATACTTATAAGACAATTGCTGTTGCAGGAACAAGCGGTAAGTCAACAACGGCAGGATTGCTCGCATATTTAATGGATCGTCTCGGGATGAGGCCGAATTTTATTGGAGGGGGTAGGGTAAAACAATTCAAGACAACCAATAATTTGGGCAATTATCTATCAGGGGATTCGGATATTTTAATAATAGAAGCCTGTGAATCAGACGGGTCAATTGTTCATTATCGTCCATTCTACTCAATTGTTACTAATCTCAGTCTTGATCATAATGCTATAGAAAAGACTGCGGTTATGTTTGAGATACTTGCAAAAAACACAAAGGAATTACTGGTTATTGGTGGTGATGACGAAAATTTGAAAAGATGTAATTTTTACAAACCAGTAAGATTTTCGATTGAAGCTGAATCTGAATATCATGCAAAGGCAATAGAATACCAGCCACTCAGCACAAATTTTAAATTACATGGGGTCAGATTCAAAGTTTCTCTGCCAGGGAAATATAACCTTTATAATGCATTGGCTTGTATTTCTTTTCTTTCAGAAATAGGGGTTCCTTTAATACAGATAGCAGAAATACTTCCTGATTTTTCTGGCATCGACCGACGTTTTGATGTGTATTTGAATAACGGAAAACATTTAGTAATAGATGATTATGCTCATAATCCCCATAAGATTACTTGCTTGATGGAGACTCTGAAAAGAATAAATAAAGATATATGCTATATCTTTCAGCCACACGGTTATGGACCTACACGATTGATGAAAGATGGCTACATTGAGGTATTCAAAAAAAACCTTCGGGATAAAGACAAACTTATACTTCTTCCCATTTACTATGCAGGTGGCACGTCAACAAAAGATATATCAAGTGAGGACTTATGCACAGAAATAGAGAAAGCAGGAAAATCGGTAGAAGTTATACATGAAAGAGAGTCAATTTTAGGAAGATTAAATGAATGGGATAACTATGTAGTATTTGGGGCACGGGATGAGACACTCGCAGATTTTGCAGGAGAGATTGCGATGAGGTTGAAATGAAAAGATATTATCTTCATAGAAAGGCGTCAGATTTTAGAATAAATTATGAGAAAGAACTTAACCTCGAGCAACTTTCTGTTGTCATGCACCCTGGTAATCCAATGCTTGTACTTGCCGGTGCAGGTACAGGAAAAACAAGAACAGTTACCTATCGTGTTGCACGTCTTATTGAGACAAACGTCAGACCAGAAAATATTTTACTACTGACATTTACAAATAAGGCAGCAAAGGAAATGATGCGAAGAGTCGAGAGCTTAATAGATAGAAATATACAGGGATTATGGGGTGGTACATTCCATCATGTTGGAAACATGATTTTGAGACGGCATTGCCTTTTAATAGGATACAGACAAGGGTTTTCGATACTTGACAGAGAGGACTCAAAAGACCTTTTTGATATATGCCTTTTAGAGATTAAAAAAATAAAAACTGTTCTGCCGAAAGGATCTGTTCTTTCCGAAATATATAGTCTCATGAAAAATAGCGGAAAGAATATTGAAGAGACAATTACTTTTAAATTCGCACATTTCATAAACGTAATTGATGAAGTCAAAGAGTTAATCAATCTTTATGAGAAGAAGAAGCAAGCCCTTAATCTGATGGACTTTGATGACCTCTTGACAAACTGGAAGAGGTTATTGCTTGAGCATGAAAATATTAGAGAATATTATGCATCAAGGTTTTTACATATACTTGTTGATGAGTACCAGGATACTAATAAACTTCAAGCGGAGATTGTTGATTTGCTTGCCTATAAAAACAGAAATCTTATGGCAGTTGGAGACGATGCACAGTCGATCTATTCTTTCAGAGGAGCAGACTTCGAAAATATTCTAAAGTTTCCAGAACGATACCCTGATGTAACCATTTTCAATTTAACAATTAACTATAGATCCACACCCGAAATACTAAATCTTGCTAATAAAAGCATTAAAAATAATGTAAGGCAATTCAATAAAGAACTCTTTTCTGTGAAAAAAGACAGTACTCTGCCGTACCTTGTCCCTCTAAGGGATATATTTCAGCAGGCAGATTTTGTAGCACAAAAGATTATTGATATGAACATTGAAGGAGTACCTTTGAATGATATTGCAGTCCTCTATCGTTCACATTATCAGTCAATGGAATTACAGATGGAGCTTCAAAGAAGGGGTATTCCTTTTGAGGTAAGGTCAGGGCTTAAGTTTTTCGAGCAGGCACATATAAAGGATATACTTTCATTTCTCAGAGTAGTGGTTAATCCATATGATGAATTGAGCTGGAAGAGGATTCTGAAATTAATACCCGGTGTTGGTAAAGTAACCGCTGAAAAACTCTGGAAATCAATAGTTCAATCAGAAAGCCCGATCGATACCTTGTGTCAAGTAAGCAGGCTCGTTCCGAAGAAGGCCGTAAGTGGATTTTATTTATGCATAGATATGTTAAAAAAATTAAGAGGGGATGGAAATACTCATATAACTCTAAAACCATCTGCTGCCATTGAGCATATACTTAAGAATGGATATGAAGACTATCTCTATAGCCATTATCCGAATGCAGAGGAGAGAATAGAAGATATTGAGCAGATGACAAGATTTGCAATAAAATATTCATCACTTGAGTCTTTTATCAGCGATATGAGTCTCCAGAGTGCCTCAGGAGGAGAAATTGAGGAAGGGGATGAAGATAGGGAGTGTGTTATACTCTCTACAGTGCACCAGGCAAAGGGACTCGAATGGAATTCTGTTTTTATAATTGGACTGAACGACGGAAGGTTTCCATCGATAAGGGCTCTGAATATGGAATTTGAAGAAGAAGAGAGGAGGCTTTTTTACGTTGCAGTCACAAGGACGAAAGAAGAACTCTATCTATGTTATCCTGTCTCTTCAGAAGAATGGCAAGGGATTGGATTTTTAAGGCCTTCAAGATTCTTAAAAGAACTGCCCATAGATGTTTATGAAGAGCTTTTAGTTGAGGATAAAGGTGAGATATATTGATGCGATAAAAGATGGATTCAGGATTATTAACAGAAACTGGCAGCTTTTATTGATGCATATCGGCATGGTAATTCTGAGCAGTCTTGGTTTTATTATTATCGTAGGGATTCCACTCGCAATTGCCTTTGTCATCTTTGGTATTGATCTAACGGAATTTACTAATTTACAGGATATCTTTACGGCATTTAAAAATCCTTCTGAGATTATTTCGAAATATTTCGGACTTTTTTTGATTATTGTTATAAGTTTCTTTTTATATCTCATTGCTGTTGCAATACTCGGGATTTTTATTTTTGCAGGGACTATTGGAGTTTTGAGCATGTCTATAAAAGACAATACAGTAAAGTTCAATATGAAATTGTTTTTTGAGAGTGCAAAAAGCCTTTTTTTTAGATTGCTCGGATTCATGACATTGATTGGCATTATATTCATTATTGTAGCTTTTTCTCTTGGCATTTTAGGTGGTGGTATTGCTTCACTTGTATCTTTTGCACAGAGTCAGGACTCAACACTTGCACTTTTTCTTGGCACGTTTTTTTCTATGATTTTAATCGTTATAGCTATCATCATTATACTCGGAATTTTATCGATAACACTTTATGGAATTGCCTCTCTTTGTTTCAACAAGACTGGTCCGATGGCTTCAATAAGAGAGGCTGGCCATTTTTTGATCGAAAATCCACATGCATTCTGGCTATATACCATACTTTTTGTAGGGTATTTTCTTGCAAGCTTCCTGCTTATACTCCTAAGTTATCCTTTTACACTCATACCAATTATTGGTACAATATTGTCCTTTCCATATCAATTCATCTCATATGCATTTGAGACCTATCTGGGACTTGCAAGTATATCTATAATATTGATTTATTACTATTCAAAAAAAATTCAGATAATCCCATCAGATGGAATTAACAAAACTCAAGAAGGTACTCAAACTTTTACAAGTTATTCTGAACAAAGCTGAGAATCTAATAAAACTTAAAATTCTTTTTCCATCGGTCATAAATAACTTCACCTGGTAGAATGGTAATTACAGTGAGCCCGATGCCAGCCAGAACATCCACAACATAATGGTATCTGCAGTATACTGTTGAAAATATCAATAATGCGACGATTGGAAGTAATAACCAGAATAATCCTCTTGAAAATTTAAAGGCGAGATAAACAGCTAATAGGGCTATCCCTGTATGGCCACTTGGGAAGGCGTCCCTTTTAATTCCCTCAAGTCGGTTTAATAAATTCTGGATTGGTTCTGCAACAATGAAACCCTGAAGTTCGGAGTTTTGGAGGTGGGCTAATGTGAACCTCGGACCGATTGCTGGAAAGATTATGTAACCAATATAGGAAAGATAAAAACATAAGAGAATCAGAAATAGCGATTTTTCGAATGCCTCTTTTTGTTTATTTTTAAGAAGGACTATCCCCAGGCTTATCGGAATAAAATAATAAGTTGAATATGCAATTTGTAGAACATCTGTCAGAATAGGATGCATAATCCTTTCGAGTAAGATGGTTGGATGGCCTTTAAATATAAAATAGTCAATATTTATAAGGTATAGATCAATATCATAAGGATTTACATAATGTACAACCCATTCAAGACTGTCGAAGATTGAAAGGACACAAATGACAGGGAAAATTATATCATAGAAAAGTTGAGGAAATTTCCCCTTATCTTTTATCTTAATGAAAAAAATCTGGGCAATAATAAGAGATGTATAAAGAGTGATCAGAAATGATGCTTTTGGTAAATTTTTGTAATAGATTAAACTAAGAACAATAAGAAATATCAGGAATATTATATTTATAACATCTGCAGGACGATGTTTTATTAATATGTCTATTAGCCTCCGCATTAGAGCTTGTTCATCGCCTTGCTGATAGCTCTGTCTTTTTTTGACAGTCTTTTCGGATTACCTTTCCTCTGGGGTTTAAACCACTCTTCATCCTCTTCTTCGTCTGGATTTAAAAAAGGTTTTCTCTGAAGAATATTCAAAAAATCCTCTGCATGTATAGGTATAGAGCCTGATGACCAAGCATAGTGAGCTATATCCCTATCTGATGTTATGACAATCCACTGCCGTCTTTCTGATGTAATAATTCTTTTAATCACGGAATCAGCAGTGTCTCCAATTCTTGTATAGATAACTCTTATCCCACCAGTAATGAATTTCATTTCCTGTCCCTGTCCGGTCTTCCACCCATCAAAAACAACTGTTATGTCATGTTCCTTTCTTTTTTTATATTCGATGAGTGAATTTATGAATATTTCCCTTTGTTTTTTGATGTCTTTATGGGAAATTCCAATTACATTGTAACCATCTATAATAAGATGCGAAATGGTAAGGCCTCCTTATTTATAGTTGTTGTATAGAATATCCCTTTTCTTTAAGCATCTCAATTATTCCTCTCTTGCCAACAAGGTGACCGGTACCAACGACAACAAAATGAATTTCCTTAGTTCTCAAAAATTCTTCTATTCTCGAGGTCATGTTGCGATTCCTATCATAGATTAGTTTTTCATATATAGAAGACATTTTTTTGTCTTGCTGTAATGTTTTTGTAATAATATTCTCTGTTGTTTTCACATCACCATTTGCCCATGCACTTAAAAGCCTATCTGCATCATTTTCAAGGGTATCTAAGTCCTTCAATGTATATAATAAGAATATTTCCTGTTCCTCATCAGTAAAGTTAGATAGAAGATTTATTTGATAATCAAGACTTTCCAGTTCTTTTATCTTTTTCTTGCCTTCTGCTTTTGATAGAAAATATAGGTCGATGCCTAATGTTGGGTCAAAACCCATTTGGATAAGTTTCAATGAAGTTAATGATAAAGCCAGGAACCATGGTTTCTGTTTATTTACAAGCAAAAGAGGAATACCTAATGCTTCACACTCCTTTTTGGTAAGATTATATGTCTCTTTTGATACATGGTTTTCAAGTGTTTCATTCCCAGGATAGACTGCTGTTTCTAACAATTTTTGTAAATCAATTTTGCTGATATCATTGATATTTGCCTCAACAGCCAAGACATTAGATGAGTCAAAAGCCCGTTCAAATTTTTCATTTAGAGGGAATACCTCCTTTTTCATAAAATGGATGGACCCAAGAATGTAAGCAGTGTTTGTTTTTGATTGAACTTTCCAGAGGAAAGTTTTTTGATCATCTGAAAATGAGCCGTTGACAGAAATCGTTATCGAGATGAATAACAGGATAAGAAATATAGAGAAAAGTCTTTGATACCTCTTTCCCATAGCTACTATATATTTAAATTTTTTTATTAAATTTGCAATACCTCCGTATTGTGAGAAAATTCACATCCCATTTTTCAGAACGAACTATTGCTTTAACCCGAAAATGCATTTAATAAATAAATTATATCCTATGTATTATTTGAGTTGATACCATAGTGTGCCTTTAATTGATGATTCTATGAATATTTTTATCCATAGAAAAAATACCCCCCTTTAATTCCCCCCTTGGTAAGGGGGGAATTAAAGGGGTTATCGAGTTAAATAAATTTTTTTGCAACATCTGCATTATTTGAAATGCATTTTTGGGTAAGCTTATAGATACTTAGCAGACGCCGCACAAATACTGCATCTGCCAAATTTTTCATGAATAGTATGGGTTAGACATTATAATACGCCTGGGGTGTCCCTTTTGTACTTCTTCTTCTAATTGTTTATCTAATGCAGGGATTGAAGTTTTTCTGAATCCGATTTGTTCATATAAATTTCTTGCAATCCTATTTTTTTCAAAAACAAGGAGATTTAATCTATCTGCACCTACCTCAAATGCTTTATTATTAGCTAATAATAATAGATTCTTACCAATCCCTGCACCACGGTAAACTGTTTTTACTGTCATTCCAAAAAGCCACCAATCAGGATAAAGCATATTATTTTCATCAAATTTCAAAAGTGTTACAGAGCCTACTTTTTTCTTTCCAATATATGCACAAATCTCATAGCTAAAACTTCTGTTACTTATAGAAGTCATATCAGACAAACTAAAGAATTCTTTTAATTTGTTATCTGACAAAGTCAGGTCATCCGCAAAAACAAGATATTTAGATTTATTTCCTATCAACATTTTTGCAATTTTACGGTATAACCTGAAGCCTTGTAAGAAACGGAAAATAAAGGCTAAAAATTTCTTGACAATAAATATAAAATGCATGCAAAGAGAACCTATAGGATATGTCAGGAGCCATATTCGGGCTAAAAACTTGGTAGTACCTTTTTGCAGATCGATAATCTTTGAATCTCTCAGCTGCTTAGTGACTCTCCCTAAAACTTTTTTGGGAAAGACATATTCTAATTGTCCCATAAGCGCATCTCCCCGCACTTTTAACATTTCATAATTATCAATTTTGGTTTTACCAATAACACGGTGAACAACAATTCTATTGTCAAAAGATTTATATAGAATAATGTCTCCTGGTTTAAGTTCATTAGGATTTACTGAACCGACGGTAAGAATATCTCCGTCATGAATGAAGGGAAACATACTCCAGCCATGTGCTTTAAAACTGAAATAACCACCTTGCCCGATAATTTCTTCGGCTAATCCCTCCAGCTCATTCCTATCAAGACCTATTTCACGCATCTTATAAAATCAATAATGTTTTTGTCTGGTACAAAGCCTAAATCATAGCAAGGGATAGTTTCAACAACTTTCGCACAGAAATCGAGGGTGAATTGCATACCTTCAAATTCCCAGTATGGAAGAAAACAATGAGTCAAAAGTTTAGATGTAGCTATTAGTCCAAAATTCTTCTGTATTTGGTTAGTATTTGAATGCTGAAGAAAAAAAATTTTTTCTAATTGAATACCATGAGGCGAAACTTTCTCGTATTCTCCATGCCAGGGTGTGCCATATATCCAGAAATGACCTTCATGCTGACGAAGTATGATTCGTTCATCATTCAGAACCATTGCTTCATTCCCCCATAGCCTGGCAATGGTTGTTTTCCCATGATTAGAACTCGCAGGGAAAAGATAACCTTTACCACCATCGTCTATGCCGCATGCATGCACAAGGACACCAGTGCCTTTTGATAATAGAGAAATAATAAGAAGGTGAAATATCGGAAAAGAGAGAGGGTGAGGAAGGCTACCGGATGGTGAATCATTATTGGTAGAGTAACGATAGTATACATTACAACAAGTGAAATCAGACGTACAAGTGACAATACCATAATTATGTTCTTCAGGCTTCTTGATACTCATTTTAAAGATATACAATCCATCCTTTTTATAAACTTTCCAGAAAGTTCCAGAATTAAAAATTTCATCCTCATCAGTAAATATGAGTTCTGGTATAAGAGAATAATGCGCATGGACAGACACATTTGGCAAATCAGATGAATAAAAAAGGGTGAAGTTGTTTTCGGGGCTTATTGGGTCCCTATTACCTTCCTCTGATATATTAAATACAATATCAGCAATTTTTAATCGAGTCTTGGACATAGAACAGATTAAGAAGGTTGATTTTTAGAACACCTCTGCTGTCCACCTGCACCACATGGTATACTCTGGGGACCGAAGAGACCACCTGTTTTGCAGGTTGTTAATACTGCTTCTTCAACATTAAGTTGAACCTGTTCAATTTTAGGTTTTTTATAATTTAGACGTTTTTTAGACCCTTCCTTTTTCTTCATTATCTATCACCTCCTACTATTGAAAATTCAATTTAAAAACTGCAGCTCGGTTATGAGCAATATCGCAAAGATATTTAACGGGCATCTCTTGATTTTTGTTTTCTATCATAGCCAATCCTGGACATTGTCCGCAGAGGGATATGAGTTTGCATGTTTTACATGGGATATCAAGAGACCATTTTTGGTTTAAGACAATTGGTATAAAATCATACCATCCTTCTTTAAAGCTCTTTATGCGTAAATTAAAATTTGGATATCGAGCCATCATACAGGCGCTTAAGTTTCCATACGGATCAATATGAAATGTACTTAATCCAGCTCCGCATTGATAAAGATAATCTGGGTTTTGAGGAGGACCCCAGAAATTGTCACAAAAATCTTTCCACTCCTTCATCCTCTTTTCATCTAATAGATCCATTTCCACTACTTCTTCAGGTGAAATACGGAACTCAGCTGGCTTTTGTTCACCGTCAATCCTCAAATTCAAAATAGGATCAAATCGGAACTCAACACCAAGATTTTCTGCATACTTCTTCATTTCCCAGACTTCATGTTTGTTAATAGTCATTACCATTGTTTTAAGTTTTAAAGGTAATTTTCGCTCTAAAAGCAATTCTATCCCATACATGCATCGTTTATGTGAACC
>FWPV01004142.1_pt1 | contig 31427 bp, 29 predicted proteins | sample 2228371 | NCBI WGS metagenome assembly FWPV01 (sample SAMEA103939776, study PRJEB20133) | metagenome
CGGTCGCCCCAGCACCAGCAGCGCCAGCCTGAGCATAGGGTCAAACACAGAACTGGTGATCGGCATTGGCGTCTTTGGGCTAGCGCTCATTGTGGCGGGGGTATGGATGTATCGGCGCTCACGCCTTGCGACGCAAGGCGATGACGAAGAGGATGAAGTCCTTCCGGAAGATGAAGATGATTTAGCCGCGGAGCCTGACAGCGCAGAGACCCTGATGGACGCCATAATCGCTCTGGATGACCAATACCAGGATGGGCAACTGCCGGAAAGCGCTTATCTGGAACGTCGCGCCAGGCTCAAGGAGCGCTTGAGCGCCATCATGAACAACCAGAAACCCTGAACTCCCCGCTGAAAGAGTATCTCGAACTTATTCTGTGATTGAAGTTGAGTTAAATGATCGAGGTCCGTAAACTCACCAAGCGCTTTGGCATGAAGACCGTGTTGCGCAGCCTGGATTTTCACGTCGAGCCGGGTGAGTTTGTGGCTTTGCTGGGTCCAAACGGCGCCGGGAAAACCACCTTTCTGCGCATCCTCGCCTCCCTCTCCCGCCCCTCGTTGGGCGAAGTGAAAATTGCCGGCTACCGGCTGCCTTCCCAGGCGGCGGCGGTGCGCCGCCGCCTCGGGGTAGTTTCGCACCTGCCCCTGCTTTACGGGGACTTGAGCGCTGAAGAGAACCTGGTTTTCTTCGGGCGCATGTACACCGTGGCAAACCTGGAGCGGCGGGTGGGCGAGGTGTTGGACCTGGTGGGGTTGTCTGCCCGCCGCCATGATCTGGTGCGGACCTTCTCACGCGGCATGCAACAACGGCTTGCTATCGGGCGAGCGGTATTGCATGACCCTGAAGTGATATTGTTTGACGAACCTCACACCGGTCTGGATCAGGACGCCAGCCTGATGCTGGACAACGTGTTGCGTCAGGTGGCAGCGATGGGACGGACGATTGTCATGACCTCTCACGATCTGGCTCGCAGCGCCGACCTCGCCTCGCGTTTCGATATCCTCTCCCGCGGCGTGATCTCGGCATCCGTGCGGCGCGACGAGATTCACCCCAACGACCTGCTGGCTTTCTACCGCCAGGCAATCCAGGAGAGCTAAGCCATGGCAGACGACACCTCTCTGGCGCAGGTGACGACAGACAGACCCTCCCTTAGATTCCTGCGCGCCGTCGGGGCGATCGTCTGGAAAGACCTGGCAGCCGAGTTGCGCAGCCGCGAGTTGATCTCCGCCATGCTGGTTTTCGCCCTGCTGGTCATCCTGATCTTTAATTTTGCCCTGGAGCTGGACACCAAGACTCGCGCCAGCGTCACCGCAGGGGTGCTATGGGTCACTTTTGCCTTCGCCGGGACGCTCGGCTTGAATCGCTCCATGGCGATGGAAAAAGACCGCGGCTGCCTGGATGGTTTGTTGCTGGCGCCGGTGGACCGCAGCGCCATCTATTTCGGCAAAGCCATCGGCAACCTAATTTTTATGTTCATCGTTGAGATCATCGTCCTGCCGGTGTACAGCGTGTTGTATAATACCAATCTGTTTCAGCCCGGTTTGTTGTTGGTGATCCTGCTCGGTTCGCTGGGCTATGTGGCGGTCGGTACGCTGCTTGCCAGCATGGCGGTGCAGACCCGCACGCGCGACGTGCTTTTACCGATTTTGCTCTTCCCGGTCGCAATCCCGGTGTTCATTGCTGCGGTCAAAGCCAGCAGCGGATTCCTGCAAGGCATCGAGATGGCGGAAATCACCCCCTGGCTGAACCTGCTCATCACGTATGACGTTGTCTTTAGCGCAGTGGCTTTTATGGTTTTTGATTATGTTGTCGAAGAATAATCGGAGTGAATAAACTCTTACACCAAGGGAGATGTTGGAATGGAAGCTAAACCTCGCCTGCTGGCGGTACTCGATATTGTGACCATCGTCTTGTTGCTCATCGCCTCTTACATGGTATTTTTCTATGCCCCGATGGAAGCGGTGATGGGCAATGTGCAGCGGGTCTTTTATTTTCATGTGGCTGCCGGTTGGGTGGGCATGCTGGGTTTTCTGGTGGCGGCGGTTGCAGGGGGAATTTACCTGAAGAGCGGCGGACGCAAGTGGGATTTAGTCAGCCTGGCGTCGGTTGAAATCGGCATGGTGTTCGCCTTCATGAATGTGGTCACCGGCTCAATCTGGGCGCGCCCCATTTGGAATACCTGGTGGACCTGGGATCCACGCCTGACCACCGCCACGATTATGCTTCTCATTTACGCCGCCTATTTGCTATTGCGCCAGGGCATCGAAGACCCCGATCGGCGCGCCCGTTTCGGCGCAGTGTACACCATTGTCGGCTTTCTCAGCGTGCCGCTGACCTTCTTCTCAGCCCGCCTGTTCCGTACCATTCATCCGGTGGTGATCGGCACCAACCAGCCCGGCGCGAGCGGGGCGTTCGATATGACTCCCTTAATGCTGCAAACTTTCCTTTTCAGCCTGCTGACATTCACCATCATCTTTATTGACCTGTTGTGGCACCGGGTTCGGGTGGGCAAGCTGGCGGACAAGGTGGAGCAGATGAAACTCAAGATGATGGTTTGATCACAACTGTTTACAGCGGGAGATAAAAAATGTTGCTATCTGTGCTATTACAAGAAGGTCCAGCGCAAACCACCAATTACATGCTCTTCGGTTACGCGGTCATTTTCGGCGTGATGTTGCTCTATGTGCTCAGCCTATACCTGCGTCAACGCAACCTGGAACGAGATTTGGAGTTGATGCAAGACCTGGAAAAGGAGCAATGACGACGATGGAAGGTGAAGCGCAGTCGCTCTCGCTGCCATTTGGTAAGCCGGTCCAGACCGCCTGTAAGGGCTATGTGCTTCTCGAACAAAATACACCCCGGACATTGTTCAAGGGGCGGATGGTGTATTTTTGTTTATCAACCTGTCTGGAGACCTTCTTACACGACCCGAAAACATCCTGCTTGGCGGGCGACCTGCCCCCCGAAGAAAAGTGAGCTGGATACGACAAGTGATACAATCCGGGTGTTGCCTGGCAAAAGCCCGGCTGGCACCCGCGAGTTGTTTAAATTGGCTTTTGGATGAACCGAACACACCGTTTTCTGGCTTTTCTGATCATCATCTCGCTTTTCTTGGGGCTAAGCGGGTGTGGTCTTAAGGAATCTCCAACACCGAACCAATTCGCACCGACCCTCCCCAAACTTGACCCTCTGCCTCCAGTTCCGACACGGCAAGTTCTAGAGCCGGGCGCCGTCCAACCCTGGGTAGAAGCCGCTCTGGAGCGCATGTCACAGTCAGACAAGATTGGGCAACTCCTGCTGGTGGGGATTGAGGGAGATACGGTCACACCGGAAAATTGCGCCTACATCCAGAAGCTAAAACCGGCAGGCATCAGCTTGAGCGGGGAGAATCTACCCAGTCCGGACGCGCTGCGCGCCTTCACTGCCGGGTTGCAGGAGTGCGCTCAAGCGGCGGGGATGCCGCCGTTGCTGATGACACTGGCGCATGAGGGCGAGTATGTGGACCGCTTCCAGAGCGGAACGAAGCTCTTCCCGGCGGCACTGGCGCAAGGCGCCACCGGCGACCCTCAGAGCGCTCACCTGGTCTCCCTGGCATCAGGGCAGGAACTGGCTTACAGCGGGGTGAACCTTATCCTCGGTCCGGTGGCAGATGTGCTCACCGACTACGATAATGAGGTCATCTCCCAACGAACTTACGGAGGGGACACAGCGCAGGTAAGCCGTTTTGTCTCGAATGCGGTGCAAGGATACCTGGCAGCAGGTCTGCTGCCTGCGCTAAAGCATTTTCCCGGGCATGGCGGCGTCTCCGGCGATTCGCATCGACTCATGCCGATTGACCGGGCGGACCTGGAGACGATAAAAAATGTCTATCTGCCCCCATTCCGGGCAGGGATTGAGGCTGGCGCCCCGGTGGTGATGATCAGCCATGTCAGTTACCCGGCAATCGACAACGGCAGGGAAATCCCCGCCACGGTCTCCAAAGATGTGGTGAACTTGCTGAGGGACGAGCTGGGTTTTACCGGTGTGATCTTGAGCGACGCCATGCGCATGCGGGCGGTGACGCGGATTATGACCACCCCAGAAGCCTCCCTGCAAGCCGTGCAGGCTGGTTTCGATCTGATGCTGGTCACTATCCCCTCAGACGCCCAGGAGACCCAGGCTTATTTGCTGGCTGGGATGAAGCAAGGCAGGCTCACGCCGCAGCGTATTGATGAAGCCGTCCGCCGTGTCTTGACGCTGAAAGCCCGGTATGGTTTGTCTTCGTACCCGGTCGCTCTGCCTGGCGCGCCGGACTGGCAGGCAAACCATAAGCTTGCAAAACAAATTGGGGAACGAGCAGTGGCGCTGCTCAAGAACGAGCAGGGGTTGGTACCCCTGCCTCTAAAGAAGCATGACATCCTGGTGATGGGTCCCGCTGAAGACTGGGGGCTTTACCCCATGCTGCGGGACGCCTTGACCGAGCGTGGCTTCAGCGCCGACTTTGCCCCCTTTCCTAAACCCTGGGAAGGTAAGATCAAAAACCAGGGTTTGTTGGGGTCTCTGGTCGCCCAGGCAGGGATGTATGATCTGGTCTTGCTTTTCACCTGGCAGGCGCATCTGAACCGCCTGACTTTCGAAGACACCTGGCAGGTGGAGTTGGTTGATCAGTTGCTCGAATCCGATATTCCGCTGGTGGTGATTGCCATCAAATCGCCCACCGATATCCTCGAATTTCCACAGGCAAGCACCTACCTGGCGATGTTCGGCACCACCCCCGGTCAGGAGCGCGCCCTGGTGGATGCGCTGGTTGGGCGCATGACGCCTATGGGTCAAAATCCACTGCCAGGGCTTCTGCCCTAAGAAATTCTCGGCGGCTTTGGAAAGCCGCCCTACGTGGGGCAGGTTTCTAAACCTGCCAGAGATTTTAGGATATGTTCTAAGTGCGTGGGGCGTCGAGATAGCTTATGGCTGGCACGCCGGCATGTGAAGGTATTGCTGACACTCTTCGGTCGTCAACGAGCGGGTCAGGCGTTGTCTTGCCAGCGACAATAAATCCTCAATATCCGAAGCGTAAATCATCACCGTTCCATCCAGGCTGCTGGTCGCCAGGCGTTTGCCATCTGGAGAGAAAGCCACCCCCGTAACCCCGGAGGTATGCCCTCGCAGGATCAACATTTCCTCCCCGCTGGCTGCATCCCACAACTGAGTCGTACTATCAATACTCGCTGTGGCAATGCGTTTTCCATCCGGGCTGTAGTCAACCCCTGTGATCTCGCCCCTGTGTCCTTCTAAAGTAAATAGCAGTTGTCCCGTCTTTGTGTCCCACACCCGGGCAATGCCATCGGTTCCAGATGTAACCAGACGTTCACCGTCAGGGCTGTAGGACAGGCTCAAGACGAGGGGTGGGCTTTCAATCAGGGTAAGCGCAGGCTGACTTGAGACCAGATCCCACAAAATGACCCGACCGTCGGCGCTGGAGCTTGCCAGTTGTCCGCCTTGTGGGCTGACTTCCAGATCCAAGATCTGGTCGGTGTGCAGATCCAAAGACTGCAACACTTTCCCCGTAGCGATATCCCATATCTTGATTTCCCCTGCGGTGTCGCCGCTGAACATCCGACTGCCGTCAGGGTTGAAGGCGAGGGTAAAAATATCCTGGGAGCTACCTGCGAACAGCATCAATACCTTACCGGTGGTGGCATCATGCATTGCCGGATTGTTGGAATCGTAAGAGGAGACCACGCGGTCCGCCTGGGGGCTGAATTCGGGCAAGGCGTGTAATGTCCTGCCGATATCGAGTTTGCTGACCTGTGCGCCCGAAATCGTCTCATAAATGCCGGCGCGAGAGTGGTCATTGGTGCTGAAATAGCGCCCATCCGGGCTGAAGGAGACGTAGTATCTGGGGTTCGAGGTGTCGCCGATAGTCAGCCATTCACGGCTCCCGCCGAGCGAGATGTCCCAAATGCGGGTGGTGCCATCATCACTGGTGGTTGCCAGCCGTCGCCCATCCGGGAAAAACGCAATGCGGTTCACACGCAGCTTGTGACCAGCCAGACGGACCAATACTTCTCCGGTGCTGGAATCCCAGATACGGGCGGTGCCATCCTGGCTGCTGGTTGCCAGAGTGATGCCATCGGGGCTAAACGCCACGTCAGTGATCTCCCCGGTGTGACCGTGAAAATAAGTCGCCCCGCTGGTTGTGGAAAGATAGCGCAAAATCGCGCCACCGTGAGCAATGGGCAATGTCAGACGATTTCCAGCCGGGCTGAAGGCTACTCCCGAGCCGGTAATGCCCGCATTCCCAATATCCAACAACAATTTTTCACCGTTTTGAATATCCCAGACCACATTACAGCCATTATTAAATGTTCCCCCTAACTTTGAACTGTCTTTAGTAAATGCCAGATCGGTCACTGCGCCGCAGGCGATATCTGAATAACGGGTCAGCTCATCGCCGGTGCTGGCGTCCCAGAGGCTCACAGAATTTTGCATACCCGCCGCCAGAAGTCTGCCATCTGGACTATAGCCAACGCTGAATACCGCTCCTGGGGGTGAATGCAACGAGCGTAACCACTGACCGGTGTGAGCATCCCACAGGCTGAGCGCGCCATCCAGGCTGCCGGAGAAGAGATGCTTGCCATCTGGGCTGAATGCCAGGTCTGTCACCCGGTCGGTGGAGGCAGCAAAAGTCAATATCTCCGCCCCTGCATTCGCGTCCCAGATTTTCACCTGCCCATCCTCTCCCGTGGTGGCGATGTGTAAACCGTCTGGGCTGACAGCCAGGGCGCCGCCATGGGGAATGGTGAGCAGCAGGCGATGCGCCTGTAGAGAGCGATGTAAGGCGTCTTCCGCTTCTTTGAGGATGGCGCCATCCTGCCGATAGGTCATATCCGCCGCCTGCAAAGCCAGTAACAGGCTCAGCTCAGGATCCTGATCCAGGTTGTTGATGGAGGTGGCAGCCAGTTCTCGGGCGATAGTCAGGCGGTTAAATGCCCGCGCCTGCATACCGAAGAAACCCGCAGCAAGCGCCATAATGATGGCGATGACGAACGCTCCCGCCAGGTAGAAGGATCGCCGCCGCAATTGCCTGGCAGCCAAAGCCTGCTCCAGGGCGCGTCTGTGCTCCGCCTCGGCAAGATCCTGTGCGGCTCGGAGTTCACGCTGGCGCTGCGCTTCTCTCTCGGACGCCTCAATCTCCTCCAATGCCGTGGATGACTCGAGGAACTCAGCTTCGATAGCGTTCATTTCGTCGGAATGACTGGCAGCCCATTCTTTTGCCTGAGCCAAACGGGCGCCGCGATACAATACGCCAGAATCCCGGTTCCTGGCTACCCACTCCTGGGCTGCTTCGGTCATGCGCCGGTGCAGGCGTAATCCTTCTCGGTTATCCTCGAGCCAGCCGCGCAAGGTATGCCATTCACGAATCAACGCTTCATGGGCAACTTCAGCCGAGTTTTCACTGGTGATGATCAGGCGAGCGTCAGCCAATGCCTTGATCACAGCTTGGGTCAGGTCTTTTTCATTGGGTTTCAGGATTAATTCATTGAAGGTCGCCCGACGGCGTGTGTCGCCAGTGGCGGTTTCATCCCCCAGTTCCGTCAGACGCAGGAAGATGCGGCGGGCTATGGCTCTTTGTTCGGGGGTGAATTGGTCGGCAAACACGGATTCGGCGGTTTCGGCAATCGCCCCGCGCACGCCGCCGGATGACATGTAGCCGCTCAAGGTCATCGTGCGCCCGCGGCGCCTCTGCCAGGTCTCCAACAGCGCATGGGAAAGCAAGGGTAGAGCGCCCGGCTCATGACCGACTTCATGCAGGAGCAAATCCACCAGCCCAGGCTCAAACTCCCAGCGCCCACGACGGGCAGGCTCCTCGATGGCGCGGCGCAGCTCATCATCGCTCATTGCCCCGATGTATTCTTGTTGATGGGATAAAGTTTCCCGCAGTTGAGCATAGCCTGCACAATGGGCGTAGAAATCGGCGCGCAGCGCGATGACGAGGATGGTCGGTCCATCCGCGGTTGAGGCTGCTGTGAAAATGTTTCTGATGAATGCAGCTCTTTCTTCCTCCGAACGACAGAGGGTGAACAGCTCTTCAAACTGGTCCACAATCAGCAACATCCGCGCACCATGCGTGCTTGTCAATTCTCGGCTGGCGTACAGGTGCAGACTGCGCTGATCGCGGGCTAAGTCATCCATCAATTTGGCAATTGACGCCACGGAACCATCCTCCGCCGCGAGACTCATCGCCAGGCTCTCAAGTGGATGAGCAGTGGGGGTGAGAATGTGGATGTCCCAGTCGGTTGAATGTTTATCCCAGCGTAAAGCAGGCACCAGCCCCGCCCTGACCAGGGAGGATTTACCGCTTCCCGAAGCGCCCACCACCGCCAGAGCGCGCCTCTCAGACGGCGGATCAACGGTCGCCAGGGCAAGAACGCGCTCGGTCAATTTGGCGGTCAGCCTCTCGCGCCCAACAAACAGGTCTGCATCCGCCTCCTCAAAATTGCTCAACCCCTTATAGGGGCATAATCCCAACCCGGGAGCGTCTTCCCGACGCACGCTGGCTGCCAGGTCGAGCAAGCGCGCAACCGCTTTGGGTTCATGATCCAGGTCGAGGGCGGGGACAAAGCGCGCCTCGATGGTGGGTATGTCCGGCAGGCGCAGGTTCTGTTCCAGGCGACTGATCTGCGCGTCGCTATAGCCCACAGCCAGCGCCAGTTCCATCTGGGTGAAACCGGCGCGACGCCTTAAGAAACGCAACAAATCACCAAAAGTGGTGAATTTCTCCAATGTGGCTGTGGGAATGGAGGTCAGCATCATCATCCCCCATAGCATAGCACAGATCTGGGCTTTTGGAGAATTTTGGTAGAAAATGGCAAGTCTGGTAACCCCTGAAATGGTACATTGATGGCACGCAAGACCGGAGCGCAAGCAGCGCAAATCCAACCGGTCGGAGGAGACAGGAAAAATGAAGGAAAAAAGACATTTCGTAATATGGCTCGTTTTGATGACGCTGCTGATGGCAGCGTGTAGCTCGGCTGCGCCCGCCGTTGTGACGCAGCCCACACCAGCAGCGGTGGAAAAAACGGCAGAGCCGGTGGCGCAGGCGATTGCCGCATTGCCCGCTGCTGCAACAACCGAAGCGGCGCCTGCCGAGGTCAAACCTGAGCCAGCCGGTCCATTCCCCATCGGCAGGTTCGTCTCGGAGAATAACAAATCCATAGCCGTCCAGTATAACGAAGATGGCACCTTTGAGTTTTACGATTCCGGCAAAGCGCCGGTGTTCATCGGAAAATACTCAGTGGAAGGTAACCTGATCACCATCGTCAACCCCTCCGAAACCGAAGCCAGGTGCATGGGAGAGATGACCTATCAATGGTCCTTCGATGGTAAAAAGCTGACCTTTGCCCCCACCAGCGACGACCCTTGCAAGCCCCGCCGCGAAGCGAATGCGGATACCTATGTATTAGCAGCCAGCCCCCTCCCTGAAATCACGATTGATGCGGCGGATTATTCATACACTGCGCCTGAAACAGTCAACGCTGGCTGGGTGCGCGTGACACTGACCAACTCCGGTCAGGAGCCGCATCATGTCCAGTTCATGCGCCTGAATGACGGTGTCAGTATGGGGCAGTTTCAAGAGGCGCTCAAGCAAGGGGAAGGTCCCGCGCTCGCTCTGGTGAGTCAGGTTGGCGGCGTAGGGGCTGTGGCGCCCGGCGGCTCTGCTCAAGTGGTGATCAACCTGCCCGCCGGTGAATATGCCATTATGTGCTTCATCCCCTCGGCAGATGATCATGCCCCGCACTTTGCCAAAGGCATGATCAAGAGCCTGACCGTACAACCTGCCAGCGTCGCTATCGCCGACGAACCCACGGCTGACCTGACCGTGCATATGGTGGATTTCGCCTTCAACCTGCCGGAAATCATGCCCGCCAAGCCCCTATACATCAAAGTGGTCAATGATGGACCAGAATCTCACGAATTCAACATCTTACGCCTGGCAGACGGTAAAACCCTTGAGGATGTCATGCAGTATCTTGCAGCGCCGGATGGTCCACCCCCGTTTATCCCGGTAGGCGGCATGAACGGTTTGGATGTGGGCTTATCGGGCTACATCGTGGCTGACTTGCAACCGGGCGCGTATGTCGCCATCTGCAACATCCCCAGCCCCAAGCATGAAGGACACCCGCATTTCTCTCTGGGTATGATCAGACCGTTCAATGTCCAGGCGCAGACAGCAGCCAGTTTTCCCACCGGGAAATTCGTCTCAGTGAACGACAAAACCGTCGCCTATCAGTTCAACCCGGATGGCAGTTTTGGATTTTATTTCGGTGGCGCGCAACCGGTGGTCGAGGGCAGATACAGTGTTGTGGGGAATCTCCTCTCGGTTAATAACCCCAGCGAAACCGACCCCAATTGCCAGGGCTCCATCACCTACAAGTGGGCGTACGACGGGAAAAGCCTCACTTTCTCCCCCCTGAGCGATGATGCCTGCCGCCTCAGAAGAGAATCGTTTGGCGACACTTACGTCTTCACTCAATAAGACCCACGCCAGTTCCCTGAGTAATATGTACGAAACATCTTAACCAACGAAAAGACCTGACGGGTATCACGAGACGCCCGTCAGGTCTTCTTGTTATAGGTGTGCTTTAATAAGGTTCCGCCAGCAATTTTTCCAGCACCGCTTTGGATTGTTGTTCGATTACGGCATGCTGACTGTTGCCATGGGAGTCCATGGTCACCACTACCGGGAAATCTTTGACCTCGATCACCCACATCGCCTCTGGCACGCCGAAATCCAGCTTGTACACGCCTAACACACGCGTTACAGTCTGGGCGATGAGAGAGGCTGCGCCGCCAACAGCATGGAAATACACTCCCGGCACCTCCTGACAGGCTGCCAGCGTCTTTGGACCCATGCCGCCCTTACCGATCACCCCTTTGACGTTGAAATGGCGCATGACATCCCCCTGGTATGGCTCCTCACGGATGCTGGTGGTCGGTCCTGCCGCCACGAAGCGATAGTCTTTGCTGTCCAAGCCCGCCACCACCGGTCCGCAATGGTAAATCACCCCGCCATCGAGCAGGGGCTTGATCGCCTCATACACCTCCAGGTCGTCGCCCTGTGGCGGGCGTTTCTTTTGGATAAATGTGTCAATCATCCATTTGTGCACCGCATCCCGCCCGGTGATCATCACCCCACTGAGCGCCACCGGCTCGCCAACCCTCAGGCTGCGGATGACATCGTCGCTGATTGGGATATTCACCTCACGCATGTTCGTATTCCTTTCTCTCGGATGTTCACTCGTAGCTGACTTGCCCATTTTGCCAGGTCATGCGGCGGCGGCGGTACGCCCAGCACATGTAAGAGACTGAGACGAAGAAACTGGCGGGCAGCCGGTTCAGGCTGGTGATCTTGGCGCCCAAAAGAGTGGTCTGACCGCCAAACCCCATCGGACCAATGCCCATCTGGTTGGCTTCCTCGGTCAGCCTCTCCTCCAACGCTGCCAGCTCCGGATTGGGGTTGGCGTCGTCCAGGCGGCGGAAGAGGGTCTCCTTGGAGGCGTAATATGATGACCCCCGGTCGCCGCCGATAGCAATGCCCAGGATGCCCGGCGCGCAGCCCTTGCCTTGCGCCTTGTGCACGGCATCCAGCGCCACTTTGCGCACGCCCGCCAGGTCTCTGCCCGCCCCGAGCTGGCTGTTGGGCAGCGAATACTGCGCCCCCACGTTTTCGCAGCCGCCACCCTTGAGCATCAGGTCAATGGTCAACCTCTCGCCATCCACCTCGGTAAAGTGGATGGTGGGGAAATACTCATCTCCCAGGTTATTGCCGGTGTTCTTGCCGGTGAGCGAGTTGACCGAGTTTGGGCGCAGATACGCTCTTTTGGTGGCTTCTGCCACCGCACCCTCGATTTGGGCGCGCAGTTTGCGCGTGCTCCAGCCTTCGGGATAATAGACATAGAAAATCGGCGTGCCGGTATCCTGACAGATCGGTGTGGAATTTGCTCGAGAAAGCTCCACATTCTTGATGATGGTCTCCAGGGCGCCGCGCGCTGCCGAGCCAGGCGCTTCAGCCTCCACCGCTTTGCGCAACGCCATCTCCACGTCGGGCGGCAGGTCGGTGGCTGCCAGGCGGACCAACTCCAGGATTTGTTCACTCAGGTCTTGCATATTTGCCTCCAGAAAGGTATTACTTTTATAATATCCTGATCAATTATCCCTCCCACAGTTCATATCATACCCCCAAAATCCGCCAAAATCGAGTGACAACCTGCCCCACTCCTGCTGTCAGGCGTCACAATCTGATAGAATTCAATTGCACGGGGTGGATTGTGAAGAAGAGATGTTTTTGATGATTGGGCAACATGGCATTTGAGGCGACCGACACAACATGCCCTTAATCTGGCTTTCCCTGGCTTTTCTAATCGGCATCGCGCTGGCGGCGAGCCTGCCGTTCCGTGTTTTGGGTTGGTCTATCCTGGCAGGAGCGGCGATAATCCTGGCAGCGCTGCGCCTTCTCAGCCCGCGGATTACCATCCCCACCCCCTTCTTGCTGCAAAGGTTCAACCAGTGGTTTGCCTGGGTTTTCAATCTGTTTCACCTGGGCGTGCCGGTCTTTGGTTTAGTGCTGGCGTTAGCTCTGGGAGGCATACGCTTCCAACTCAGGCAACCAGATTTAAGCGACCCCAATTACATCGCCGCTTATCATGATAACGGGATTCTCTACCAAATTGAGGGCGTATTGCAGGCGCCGCCCGAGTTACGCGATCGACGCGCCGATCTGCGCCTGAGAGTGGAACGTCTGATCGATGTTGAGCAGGGGGTGGAGTTGCCAGTTTCGGGGCTGTTGCTGGCGACCACCTGGGAGGCGCAGGACTGGCGTTACGGCGACCGCTTGCGCCTGCAGGGTTTTCTGGAAACCCCTGCAAGTGGGGAGGAGTTCGACTACCGTCAATACCTGGCGCGGCAGGGCATCTATACCACAATGCGACCGGAACAAATCGAGCTGATCGCCCGAAACCAGGGGAATCTCTTTTGGGCAGCGCTGTACGCCTTGAAAGAGCGCGCCCTTACGACGCTCTATCGGTTGTATCCTGATCCGGAGGCGTCCCTCATCGCCGGTATCTTGCTGGGTGTGGAAAGCGGCATCCCGGATAAGGTCGAGCGCGCTTTCCAGGACAGCGGCACCGCCCATATCATCGCCATCTCGGGTTTTAACATCGCTATCTTAAGCGGTTTGTTTGCCACTTTATTCAGCCGCTTGCTGGGGCGCTGGCGTGGCGCGGTGGTCGCCCTGGCGTGCATCGCGGTCTATACCCTGCTGGTGGGGGCTGGCGCTTCGGTGGTGCGGGCAGCGCTGATGGGCGGGCTGACCCTGCTGGCAGCCCAGCTCGGACGGCGTCAGGTAGGTTTGAACACATTGGGATTTGTGGCGGCGCTGATGGCGCTTTTTAATCCTTATGTGCTCTGGGATGTGGGTTTTCAATTGTCTTTTGCAGCGACTCTGGGCTTGGTGCTGTACGCTGAGCCGCTGACCAATGTTTTTCTCCGGTTGGCGGGTCGCCGCTTACCCCCGGAGAGCGCCCAGAAACTGGCGCGCCCGGTGGGTGAATACCTGCTCTTCACTTTCGCCGCCACATTGACCACCTTACCGGTCATCGCCTATCATTTCCAACGCGTGTCGCTAATCTCCCTGCTCGCCAACCCGTTCATCCTGCCGGCGCAACCGCCATTGATGATCCTGGGCGGTATCTCTTTGCTGCTGGGGCTGGTATCTTTGCCGATGGGAAAAGCCATCGCGATGATCGTCTGGATATTTGCCGCCTATTCGGTACGGCTGGCGGAATTTTTCGCCGCGTTGCCGGGCAGCGTCTTGACCCTGGGTCGAATACACCTGGGATGGGTGGCGTTGTTCTATGCGCTGTTATTCGGGTTGACCTTTTTCGGAGGTAAATTGCGCGCCTGGTTGGCGGGGCGCCTCAGCGGGTCGCGTTGGGCGACCTTGCCCTGGTTGGCGCTTGGCGGGCTGGGCATCGCCGCGGTGCTGGTATGGCGGGCGGCACTGGTCGCCCCGGACGGCAAGCTCCACCTGACCGTGCTGGATGTGGGCAGTGGGGACGGGCTACTGATTCAGACCCCCTCCGGGCGTTACCTGCTGGTGGATGGCGGTCCAAGTTCCACCAGATTAGCGGATGCCCTGGGCAGGCGCTTGCCCGCCGGACAGCGCCTTGACTGGTTGGTGGTGGCAGCGCCGGGTGAAGAACAGGCAGCTTCCCTGCCGCCGTTGATCGAACGTTCCCCGCCAGGGCAGGTGCTGTGGGCTGGCGCAACCGGCGGGACGCAGGCGGCGCGCCGCTTGCAGGAACAACTCAACCGGCTGAACATCCAGCCCATCCCACTACAAAGCGGTCACCGCCTCGATCTGGGAGAGGGCGCCTGGTTGCGCACGCTGGCGGTCGGTCCGCGCGGGGCAGCGCTGCTGCTGGAATGGGGGGATTTCCGCGCCCTGCTGCCGGTGGGGGTTGACTTTGATATGCTGGAGATGCTGCAATCTGACCCGACGCTGAGAGAGGTAACCGCCGTGCTGCTGGCGGACAGTGGCTACGCCCCCGCCAACCCGCCGGAGTGGATCGATAAGCTACGCCCGCAGGTGGTGTTGCTCAGCGTGGCGGCAGGTGACCGGCAGGGGCGACCAGACCCCGAGTTGTTGGACGCTTTGAAGGGTTATACCCTGCTGCGTACCGACCGCAACGGCTGGATCGAGATAACCTCCGATGGAGAACAAATGTGGATTGAAGTGGAGAAATAAGTGGAGAGAGGAGATAGCTGAAATGAAAGCTTTGGTAATCTATGATTCGGCTTTTGGCAACACGGAGCAAATAGCACAGGCGATAGGGATTGCATTGGGTTCATCCGATGATGTAAAGGTGATGAGGGTTGGCGACGTGAAACCTGATCAATTGGTGGGTTTAAAATTGTTAATTCTCGGCTCTCCCACCCAGCGCTTCCGACCCTTGCCAGGTATCAGCAACTGGCTGAATGGCGTCCCACAAAATAGCCTGATAGGCGTCAAGGTAGCAGCATTTGATACCCGACTTACAATGGAAGAGATCAATAAAACGCCTGCCCTGGCGTTCTTTGTGAAGCTATCCGGCGATTCTGCCTATACTGCCAAGCATATTGCGGATCGATTGAAGAAAAAAGGAGGACAGTTGATCGTGCCTCCTGAGGGGTTCTTCGTAGAAGGGATGGAAGGTCCGCTGGTGCATGGTGAGCTCGAACGCGCGCAGGAGTGGGCAAAGCAGATCAGCGCAGAAATATAGTGGGGCTACGGTCGGGAGGCTGGGGCATTATTGAAATGCACTATCCACTCCTATGTGCATCTCAGGCAAAGGAGCCTGTCTTAACCTCACCTGAGCGGACGTACGAGGCGACGATCACTCCGCTGGGTGAAAACGAGCTATTGAGCAGTTTGAAGCCAGCCGGAATGGTGCCTTCGCCGAACAGGCGCTTGCCGCTCCCCAGTGAAACCGGGAATATCTTCAGCCAGAACTCGTCCACCAGGTCGTGCTTCAGCAGGGTTTGAATGAGGTTGCCGCTGCCATGCACCTGTATGCCTGGAGCATCCTGACCTTTGAGTTTCTTAATCTCATCTACCACGTTGCCCTTCAAAAAGATTGTGTTATCCCACTCATGCGTGGTAAGCGTATTCGAAGCGACATACTTGGTAACTTTGTTAATCCCAGGCCATTCGTCCTCGTGATGGGGCCAATAGGAGGCGAAGATCTCGAAAGTTTTTCTACCTAACAACAGATCAAACGGTCCGCTCATCTGCTCGGTCATCACATTGCCGAGGAATTCGTCAAAATAGGGAACGGTCCACCCACCGTAGCTGAAACCATCTGTTTTATCCTCTTCAGGTCCTCCGGGAGCCTGTATCACACCGTCCAGTGTTATGAAAGAAAGCACAATAATTTTTCTCATGTTAATCCCTTCCCTGATAAGCCCGCCTGAGACCTTCAATATCAAACTTTTTCATCTTGAGAAACGCCTGGGTAACCCGGGCGATCTGTTCCCGGCTACCGTTGATCATCATCTCGTCCATATCCGAAGGGACGATTTGCCATGAGAACCCGAATTGATCTTTGAGCCAGCCGCACTGCTCGGCTTCAGGCTCAGCGGAAAGTTTTTCCCAGTAATGGTCTATCTCTTCCTGGGTGTCACAGGACACGATGAACGAAATTGCCTCATTGAAGGAGAAGGAGTGTTCATAGGCGCTGTCCATGGCACCGAACTCATCACCGAGCAGTGAAAAAGCCGCATATCTTAACGCCCCCTCCTGATTAGGTTCCTCGCCTTTACCATAGCGCTGGATAGCCTCAATTTTTGCCGGACTGAAAACCGAGGTCCAAAAATTGACTGCCTCTTCCGCTCTGCCGCACACGCCTCCCACGAACATGATCACCGGCGTGATCTTCTGTTCTATATGGGCTTCACCCAAATATGAAATTTGCCAGGAAAGACCGTACTTATCCTGAACCCACCCATACCGTTCGCTGAAGGGGTATGCCCCCAGTTCCATGAGCACCATTCCACCTTGTGAGAGTTTATTCCAGATGGCATCAACCTCTTCGATTGAGTTACAGCTCACATGGAACGATACCGACGGATTGAATTTGAACAATGGACCGGCGCTGATAGCCTGGAATTCCCGACCCAGCAGGTTAAAAGTCACAATATCCACCGAACCAGAAGGGGTGTTGTCGAGCTTAGATATGTGCTTGACTTGCGAGGCTTTGCCAAAGGTGGAGACGTAAAACTCGGCTGCCTGTAAGGCTTCTTTATCGAACCACAGATGCGTGGTAATCTTGTTCATCGAATTATATCCTTTCTGGATGATCAACTCAATTATACTAATTATATCCAATTAGACGAGATTAGAATCTTGCCATAACCTCAGCTCATTCAGCAAAAATACTTGCTGAGGATGTTGGTGAAATCTCATTAAAACCCTTGACTTGGAGTCAACTCCAGGTGATAAACTATATTCGGAGGCGAATGTATGAAGATCGCAGAGGTGAGCGAACGATATGGCATCTCAACGGATACGCTGCGTTACTACGAGCGCGTTGGACTCATCCCGCCCGTCAATCGAAATGGAAGCGGCATCAGGGATTACAGCGAAATCGACCTCAGGCGGGTTGAGTTTATCAAGTGCATGCGCAGCGCGGGGCTGTCTATTGAAGTGTTGATTGAATATATGAGACTGGTTCAAGATGGTGACACCACTATCGAAGCCAGGAAAGAGATCTTGATCGAGCAACGCGAGCTGCTGGCAGCCCGTATGCGCGAAATGCAAAAAACGCTCGAAATCCTGGACTATAAAATCAACATTTATGAAAACGCCATTCTGAAAAAAGAGAAAGAATTATTAGAAGAGCAATTTTAACGATTGGAGTTAAGGAGATGCAAAAACGTCAACTTGGAAAGAGCGGTCTGGTAGTCTCCGCTCTCGGGCTGGGTTGTATGGGTCTTAAACCCATCTACGGTTCGGGGATTAATAAAGACGAGGCGATAGCCCTGATCCGCACGGCGGTTGAACGCGGCGTCACCTTCTTTGACACCGCCGAAATCTACGGTCCATACACAAACGAAGAACTCGTCGGCGAGGCGCTGGCGCCCTTTCGAGGTGAAGTGGTCATCGCCACCAAGTTCGGGTTCGGAACCGATGCCAACGGCAGGTTGTTGCCTACCATCCTGAACAGCCAGCCGGAGCATATCAAGCAGGTCGTTGAAGGCTCGCTCAAGCGGCTCAGGGTCGAGGTCATTGATTTGCTCTACCAGCACCGGGTGGACCCTAACGTTCCAATCGAAGACGTAGCGGGAGCGGTGAAGGATCTGATTCAAGCCGGCAAGGTGAGGCATTTCGGTCTATCCGAAGCAAGCGCAGAAACCATCCGCCGCGCCCACGCGGTACAGCCGGTCAGCGCCGTGCAGAGCGAATACTCGCTGTGGTGGCGACGTCCGGAAGAGGCAGTGTTGCCAACCCTGGAAGAGCTTGGTATAGGCTTTGTACCTTACAGCCCGTTGGGGAAAGGCTTCCTGACGGGCAAGATTGACGAGAGCACCACATTCAACAGTTCCGATTTGCGCAGTCGCATCCCGCGTTTCTCACCAGAGAATCGAAAAGCAAATCTGGCTTTGGTTGATTTCCTGGGTCAGTTTGCACAGCGTAAGCAGGCGACGCCGGCTCAAATCGCCCTCGCCTGGTTGCTCGCCCAGAAGCCATGGATTGTCCCCATCCCTGGCACGACCAGGCTGGAGCGCTTGGAAGAAAATCTTGGAGCGGTTAACATCGAGTTGACGCCCAATGACCTGCGTGAGATCGAAAGCGCTGCTTCAAAGATCAGGGTGATCGGAGACAGGTATCCCGAAGAGCTGGAGAAACTGACTTATCGCTAAGCAGCCCTCTGTCTGCAGGGCGCATTGCCCGCGCCTACTATCTGATATACCGACGTCGGCGGGTTGGTAAACCGGACGACTCTCATTGAGTTTGATCAAAATCGTGTAAGATTGGGAAAAGACGCTAAATTATCCAGGAGATCAATACCATGCCCAGCACAGTCTATTTCGGTTCTGCCCGTCAAGCCCGTTTAGAAGCAAAAGAAAGCTTGCCTGCCAAGCTAGACCTGATTCTCGAGCGGCTCCATCTGCGTGATCGGGTGAAGGATGAAATTGTCGCCATCAAAATGCACACCGGCAACAACATCGGATACTCAACAGTGCACCCCGTCTTTGTGCGCAAGGTGGTGCAGGCGGTCAAAGACGGTGGCGGGAAGCCATTCGTCACCGATGTCAATTGGGATGTGAGCGGCGCCGAAGGGCGCGGTTATACGACAGAGACTCTGGGCTGCCCGGTCTATCCCACCGCCGGACCGGACGAGAAATACTTCTACGTTCACGAACGTCCCTTCAAAAATATCCGCGAATGGAAAATAGCGGGACTGATCCAGGATGCGACCTTCTTGATCAATTTCGCCCACGTCAAAGGTCATCCCAGTTGCGGCTTTGGAGCAGCCTTCAAGAACCTGGCGTTGGGCTGCATGATTGGTGAAACGCGCAGCGCCATGCACGACACCATGCATTTCGATCGTTACTGGTTCCCCGAGCGCTGCCCAGATGCCGAAACGCGGCAACGCATCGTCGCCAGTTGCCCCCACCAGGCGATCACCGAAGATCGCGATCACCCGCAGGAGTTGCACCTGCACTTCGAGCAATGCAACCAATGCGGACGCTGCTTGCAAGTGGCGCCACCCGGCAGTTTAAAGATCGACCCCGTGAACTTCAACGCTTTTCAAGAAGCATGCGCCATCTCCGTCGGGTTGGTGTTGTCCACGTTTGCGCCGGGTAAAGCGACCCATCTGAGCCTGGCGACGCACATGACGCCCATGTGCGATTGTTTCGGCTTTACCAGCATGCCGGTTTTGCCGGACGCGGGCATTTTTGGTTCGGATGACATTGTGGCAATCGACCGGGCTGTCCTGGACGTGACCGGACAGACGCGTCTCATCGAAGAGAACCTGCCCACTTCGCTGGAAGTCCATAGGCGTGAAGGGCATCCCTTCCGCTGGTTGCACGGACCCCTGAAGGACCCCTATCTCGTGACCGAATACGGCGCGCAGTTAGGTCTGGGTTCGCCCGAGTATGAATTGATTGACGTGCTGCCGGTCGAGCAGATCGAGCGCGCCCCGATCGGTTATATTCCGGCGCGCTAAAGAGCGAAAGGAAGGAAAAGATGGAATACGTTCGCTTTGGATCCACCGGCATGAAAGTATCGCGCATCTGCCTGGGCTGCATGAGCTATGGTGGACCGACAGAGCGCTGGAAGTGGGCGTTGGATGAAGAGCAAAGCCGACCATTTATCCGGCGGGCGTTGGAGTTGGGCATCAACTTCTTTGACACCGCCAACGTTTACTCAAATGGAAGAAGTGAAGAAATACTCGGCAAAGCCCTGCGTGATTTTGCCGCTTCCCGCGATGAGGTGGTGATTGCCACCAAGGTGTACTCCGAGATGGGTCCGGGTCCCAACGATCGCGGCTTATCCCGCAAACACATCCTCAGCGCCATCGACGCCAGCCTCAAGCGCCTGGGGACGGATTACGTTGACCTGTATCAGATCCACCGCTGGGATTACGAAACCCCGATTGAAGAAACACTGGAAGCCCTGAATGACGTGGTGCGAGCTGGCAAAGCCCGCTACATCGGCGCCTCTTCGATGTATGCCTGGCAGTTTGCCAAAGCCTTGTTCACTTCTGACCTGCACGGTTGGTCGCGTTTCGTTTCCATGCAACCGCATTACAACCTGATTTACCGCGAAGAAGAGCGAGAGATGTTGCCACTCTGCCAGGATCAGAAGATCGCCGTGATTCCCTGGTCGCCGCTGGCGCGCGGGCTGTTGACCCGCAAACCAGCCCGTGAGCGAAACGAGACCATTCGCGCCCAGACCGATGCCTTCGGCAAGATCCTCTACAACCGTGAGGATGACTTCGCCACTGCCCAGCGGGTCAGTGAAGTCGCAGAGGCGCGAGGTTTACCGATGGCACAGGTGGCTTTAGCCTGGATGCTCTCCAAACCGGTCATCACCGCCCCGATCATCGGCGCCACCAAGCCGCATCACCTGGATGACGCCGTGGCAGCCCTTTCCGTCCAGCTCACACCGGAGGAAATTCACCACCTGGAAGAAGCCTATCAACCGCATCCGGTTCTCGGTCATGCGTGAATTTGCCTTAACTGGCAAAGCAATACACAAAAATCGGGCACCCGGATCATTTCCAAGATGGGACGGGCGTCCGATTTAGGTAAAACCAGAAAATTGAGAGAGGCGGGATTGGCAATAGGACAGGGCAAGTTTAGCGCGTCTCATGGATTGAGCAAAATCCTGCCCGAGGTCCTCCCGCTCCGCCCTCCGTAATAACTCCCCCCATAGAAATACCAGCTTAGATTTTCTAGCGTGACTTTAGCGTTTTCTGCTGTGAGTTGGATCGCTTGCTCCGCGCTGATGGCGCCCATGTACCACCTGCCGGAGGCAGTGAAGGCTTCTAACTCGAAGTGATACCTGAGCCAAAGTTGACCACAGACCGGGCAGATCAGGATTGAGATCTCTGCGAAACTGTCATCCATGCCCAGGTGCTTCACTAACCCAAGGGTATGTTGTGGAGCGGTGAAACAGAGACAGGTGAGAGCCTGTTCGGGCGGGGATGGGGTCTCGGATGCCATTAAGATTTCATCAACTTTCATCTCTCTCAGCTCAAGCAGGCGCCGGAATTGCCATTCACGCTCCTTCGCTATAGCAACCTCGGCTTCAGCAGGGCTGGCAGCCCTGTGGATCGCTTGTAAAGCGTAATTCGCTGCGCCGATGGAGTGGGCGGGGACATGCGCCGTCGCCACAGCTTGCCCGGCAGCGCGGGCGGCAGAGCGGGCGGGGCTATCCTCTCCCACTTCTCGGGCAGCGGCATGTGAGGCAAGCGAAGCCCCGCGGATCGCCGCCATCTTGAACACCCCGGTCTCGATCCATGCCTGGAGCGTATCAAGGGCGCTCCGGGGGCGATGATCAGCGGGGTATTTATCTTCGAAATATGGTAGAACGCGCTCGACACATGCAATCGCCCAGACGGCTAAGGTCTTGTGGTCGGTTTTGTTCACAAGTTCCAACAGCGCCTGGTCTTTGTGGGTGATCGAAAACTTCGGTTTTTTCACCGTCAGTACATCTCCCGGGCGTCCCCGGGCAGGGACCTGACGTGCGCCAGGTGTTCACTAACGCGCCGGTCGTCGCCGTGTGGGTAAGCGTAGCCCAAATGCTCCGCCAACGGAACAGCGACCCTTCGAAAAAGATTTCCCATGGCGAACAATGCTTCCCAGGTATGATCGTAGTCCGCATCAGCATAAGTTTTCAGCAGCATCTCCCATAGATCTGGCTCCAGGTATTTCTGGAAATACTTGCCCATTTTCCCCGGATTGTGGGCAAACCCGGTTTGCACGCCGATATGCCAGGTCAGCATTTTCATCAGTTGTTCTCGCACCACCTCCAGCATGTGCCTGGCGTAAATGATCTCCCCTCTCCACAACCCCTTTGCCACATAGGGGCACACCCACCAGAATTCGTTGCAGCAATCGGCATAGGCTTTGGCGCTGGGCGGCTTGGGCAGGTAATCGCTTTCACTGGCGGGTGGACGGGGTCCGATTGCCCCATCCTTATCCAGCAGTATCACGCTCAGGCTATCGCTGATGCGCTCATCGAGCTTTTCAAGAGGGTAAATCCCTAGGTCAATGCGATTGCCGTCGCTGAACTGCATCAGGCAGGTAAACCCGCCGTCATCGCCGGGAGGCGGATCTTGCATATCTTCCGGCAATTGCATAATCATCATCTCACCAAAGCGACCGATCCACTCGAGGTTATGTTTGAAGGGCGCAACATCGGTGACAAGGTACACGATGTCGAAATCCTGAAAGATATCCCGGGGCGCGTTGGGATTGGCACGCGAGCCGTTCATGATCACCGCCCGAATGCGCTCATCGTCCCTGGCAATCCGAAGAATAAGTTCAAGCATTTCTTGTTCGCTTCGCATAACCTCCACGCAGCACCTGTGTGGATATTTTACTGTGGTTTTGGCAATCTCTCGCACGCCTGCGCAGGGGGAGAATACAGAAACCCTTTTATCGAGAAAGGTAAAAAAAAAAGGTCGAGCGGGAGAGGAGCGGCCCACTCGACCCTTTCCTGCAGGCGGTGATTACATACCTGCCAGGCGCGATGATATTGGTTAGAACAGCAACAGGATTAACGCCAGCGGAGCCAAGATGAGTACCAACCCCGCGAGGACAATTCCCAGGATCGCCCCTACCAGCCCGATTACCAGCCCGATCGCCCCGACGATCAACCCAATCACGCCACCGATTATCCCTAAAATAAGCTTAATCACGAACATCTTTCACTCCTTGCTCAATCCAAGTGTTTCTACAATGTAAGCGACTCTTGCAGTGTCAGTTTGTCTTTCCTACGTTGATATACGCAGATTTCGCGGTTCGGTTGCGCGGGAGAGATCGGCGGGGGTGGAGCCGAATACCTTACCCACCTTTCGATTCGTCAATCTCCACACCCAGGTGGGAGAGAATGATATTCACAGGCCAGTGGCGGTGTTCTCCAAAAGCTTTTATTGCCTCTTTCAAAGCGGTTTGTTTCTCCAGGCGATGGGTGGTGAAACGCCCCGGCGGCTTGATGGAGCTGAGATACTGGGCAATGCCACTCGCCGTCCCATCGCTGTTGGCAAGGGCTTCGCGCACATATTGCTCCAAGATACTGCGGTAAGCACCGATATCCATTATTTATATTCCTCCACGCGAAAACGCCCCGGCAATGGCGCCTTCGGCAACCCAAACGCCGCGCTCCGGGGGCGGGTAATCCGGGTATTTCCAGGTACGCCGTTTAATCTTCTTCGCTATGATACTTGAATGATACCTTGATTTTTGCCCGATAGGCGCGCACCTTGCCGTCCTCGATTTGCAGGTCAAGCTCAACAACCTCTGCTATCCGCAGGTCCTTCAGGCTCTTTGAGGCTGTTTCGACTGCGTTGGCAGCCGCTTTCTCCCAGGATTCGGTGCTGGTGCCAACCAACTCAATCACTTTGTACACGCTTTCGGTCATCTCCGGTTTCTCCTTACTAGATTTTGCCTGGCAAAATCCCTCCAGGTTTGAGAATGATGCCCTCTAGATTTCTTTTTACTGCAGCGCCCGCAGCTCCCCCACTTCCTGAACGTCCACGGGGACGCCCTCAATTTCGCTGGGGATGATGTCCGCAGGGTTCAACTGGGAGGTCGCCACCTTACGTTTGACCATCACCACCAGACCAATCTCTCCGGTGGGTTCGCCGCCGCGCCGGCAAAAGCCCACACCCACACCCACCACATTGGCTTTCGACATCAATTCGCTGGCATACGCCCGTTTGACCGCCAGAGCGCGCCGGGTGGCGTCTTGAGTGTAGGTTTCAGAATCCGCCTCGCTCACAGGTCCACCTCCAGACAATCCAGCACGAGTTGTATGGGGTTGATGATAGTGCTCTGTTCCGAGCCGGCGAACAGCAATCCCACTGCCCTTAGCTGGCTGTCAGACACAACCAGCGAACCGGAATCGCCGCCCTGAGACATCGCCCCGGCAACAATCTGGTTATCAAAGGTGGCGGTGCGTCCCACGCCATAACTGACCGAGACGGTGGCGTCTAACACACTGATCTCACTGCTGGTCAACCCGGTGGTCCGTCCGGATTTGCGCACCCGCATACCCAGAGCAGGCGGCAGGGTGCCGCTGACCACGCCAATCTCCAGGATTTCGTCCAGGATATCTCGCTCGTCCAGCGGGCGCGCTACCGCCGCGTCCACGTTATTGGAGGCGTTCGGATTCGCCCGGATCACCTCCAGACGATGGCTGGAGCCGAACAGGCGCGCCAGCGCATTTCCGAAATCAGCGATACCCTGCGCCAGACCACAGGTGGGCGGCTCGACGTTAAACTGGATGGGGCAAAAACGCTCCAGACGGGCGATGGTATCCACCCCATCCTGACCGCCATCGGTCGGACCGGGTTGGAGAATCGGGTCGCCGGGAGCGGCATCGTTGCTGTTTGCCAGAACATGATTGTTGGAGAGTATCAGTCGATCACGCGTGGCGCGGTCGCGCACGACACAACCCAGAGTACCGGCGGTGATTTTATAGTGACCGATGCTGACCCCACCCGGCGCCGGTCGCCAGCGTTCGGTGCGAGATTGGAAGGCACGGATCAAACCAACCTCGACCACATCGGTGCGGATGCCATTCACCTCACGCGGCACAATCGCCTTTGGTTCCAGCCCCACCAGAGGCACTTTCTGACGCACCAACACCACCACGCTCAACTCGCCCGTGTTGCGCCCCTGGGAGATTTTTTCTCCCACCCCAACGCCGACAACGTTCGGCTTGGCAAGCAGATCATTTTTATGGAGATCTTTGGCTAAACGGACATCCTCATGCTCGCTCATCTGGCACCGCCTCTTCTTTTGACACAGAGCAGCCTGTATCTGCTTTATAGTATAAATAATATCGGTTGTGAAAGTCAACAAATTGTCACCCATTATTTCCAGTAAACCGAGAAACCTCGCGCTTGACTTTTACCATCAACCAATGACAGCAGTTTCGCCAGAATGGGTTAAAATGCGTCTGAGCCAGATTAAAGTCTGGGAGTTTGAAATGCCCCTTGATGACCGCCCCACGGTATATTCGACCGACCCGGAGTTTGAGAAACCCTGCCCGCGTTGTGGAAAGTCCCCCTGTCGCTGCCCCAAACCCAAAAGTCTGCCGCCACAGGAACAGACCGCGGCGATTTTGCGAGAACGCAAAGGGCGCGGCGGTAAGACGGTCACCCTGATTCGCGACCTGCAACTCACCTCAGAGGACATGCAAGCCCTTGCTCGCCAGCTCAAACAGACCTGCGGCAGTGGAGGGACGGTCAAAGACGGCGTGATAGAGATACAGGGCGACCATCGCCAGAAAGTCGCAGAGAAACTGCGCTCACTGGGCTATAAAACCAAGTTTGTCGGCGGTTGAGGCGCGCTCAAGCATAGCCTGGCTGGCACCCATTCCCGAACCCTTCTCCCAAGTTAGGTATCCCCAAGGCGGTTAACCCGCAGTTTGAGCTTTAATCCTGCTCATACCTGGAGCAGTCCTTATTTCGTTCAGGGTCAGCCGGCTCCAGCTTCGGTCATTTGAGAGAAGTAAAATTAAGATTTCGATATATCAATAAAATTATTGTAAATATTAATATTAATCAATTGACATTTTTGAAATAGTAATATAAAATAACGAAATCTGGTAAATATCCAACTCCCAAATGCGCTTACCGTATCCTTCTGCACGGTCGGGCGCGTCTCCGAGGCGAGGAGAGCAAGATATGTCAGTTCAGAACCACTCAAGAACATCCAGACGTTGGGCGACGCCGTTTTTCACGATCTGGACAGGACAGGCGTTTTCGCTCCTGGGCAGCCAGCTTGTCCAGTTTGCGCTCATCTGGTGGCTGACAAAAACTACCGGCTCAGCCACAGTCCTGGCTACCGCCTCGCTGGCGGGCTTATTGCCCCAGGTGGTCTTGGGTCCAATCATCGGCACCCTGGTGGATCGCTGGAACCGACGTTTGACCATGATCCTGGCAGACGGCGCCATCGCCCTGGCGACTTTCGGGTTGGCGCTCTTATTCCTCAGCGGGCGGGTGGAGATATGGCATGTCTATCTGCTCATGTTCATTCGCTCCACTGCGGGCGGTTTCCATTGGCCCGCCATGCAAGCCTCAACCAGCCTGATGGTGCCTAAGGAGCATCTGGCGCGCATTCAAGGGCTTAACCAGATGCTCCAGGGAGGGATGAACATCGCTTCTGCGCCTTTGGGAGCAGTATTGTTGGATATCCTCTCCATCCAGGGAATCCTGTTCATTGACATCGCCACCGCGGCAATGGCGATTGTCCCGCTCTTTTTTATCGCCGTGCCTCAGCCAAAGCCCGATGCTTCACCCGAGGCAGAGGTGCAAAAAAACACTTTCTGGCAGGATTTCCGTTTGGGTCTCCGCTATATGTTCGGCTGGTCTGGTCTGGTGATCATCGCCCTCATGGCGACTCTGATCAATTTCCTGCTCAATCCGGCTGGGGCGATGATGCCCATCCTGGTGACCAAACATTTCGGGGGAGGTGCCATGCAATTCGCCGGGCTGGAGTCCACCCTGGGGGTGGGAGTGATTGTCGGTGGAGTATTGTTGAGCATCTGGGGTGGATTCCGCCGCCGCGTGCTCACCTCGATGATGGGCTTGATCGGGATTGGGTTGGGGAGCGTCCTGGTAGGTTTTGCCCCTGCGTCGGCTTACTTCATGGCAGTGGCAGGCATGTTCATCATGGGATTTGCTCTGCCGATCACCAACGGTCCGCTGCTGGCGGCGGTGCAGGCGGCGGTCGCTCCAGAAATGCAGGGGCGCGTCTTCACCTTGATCAGCAGCGCCGCTTCGGCGATGACACCCCTGGGGTTAATCATTGCTGGTCCGGTTGTGGACCGATTTGGGGTGCAAAGCTGGTATATTATGGCAGGCGTGAGTTCGATTGCGATGGCTTTATCCGGGTGCTTAATCCCGGCGGTGATGAACCTTGAAGAAGGTCGCGGTCGGGGAGATGAGGGGCTGACACAAACCGGCGCTGAGGCGGTCGCCGGTGCCCCCGTCGCAGCAGATGGCGATTAAGGACATGAGTTGATGGAGCAAAAACCAAGCGGGCAAAATCTGCGCACTTTTCTGGTCATCTGGTTTGGTCAACTGGTTTCCACACTCGGTTCTGGATTAACCGGCTTTGCCCTGGGGGTGTGGATATACCAGAAGACCGGCTCCACCACCCTCTTCGCCCTGAATTTACTGGCTTTTGCCATCCCCAATCTGGTGGTTTCGCCTTTAGCCGGAGCGCTGGTGGATCGCTGGGACCGGCGCTGGGCGATGATCATGAGCGATACGGGTGCCGGTTTGAGCACGGTCATGGTGGCGCTGCTCTACTTTACGGGTCAGCTAGAAGTATGGCACGTCTACATTCTGACCGCCATCAACGCCGCCTTCACCACTTTCCAATGGCCAGCTTACTCGGCAGTCACCACGCTGCTGGTGCCAAAATCCCAATTGGGGCGCGCCGGCGGTATGGTGCAGATCGGAGAAGCCATCTCTGCCCTGGCGTCACCAGCCATAGCCGGCGTTTTATTTGTCACCATCGGCTTGCAAGGTGTGGTGCTGATTGATTTTGCCACCTATCTCTTCGCCGTGATGACCCTGCTCGTTGTGAAGGTGCCGCGCCCCCCTCAAACCGAATCTGGCATCGAAGGACGAGGCTCCTTATTGCAGGAAGCTGCCTATGGCTGGAAATATATCGTCGCCCGTAAAGGATTATTGGGGCTGCTGATCATCTTCGCAGCCACCAACTTCCTGAGCAGCATGTGGAATCCTTTGCTGCCACCGATGATCCTGGAGATGAGTTCGCCTGAGATGCTGGGGTATCTGGCTTCGGTGGTGGGGGTGGGGATGCTTCTGGGCACCCTGGTGATGAGCGCCTGGGGCGGACCGAAACGGCGCATCCACGGCGTACTGGCTTTTTTGATCCTCTCTGGCGTATTCCAGATGCTGCTCGGGCTGCGCCCATCCCTGGTTCTGATCGCCATTGCCGGCTTCGGAGCGATGTTCACCTCGCCCATCATCAACGCCTCCAGCCAGGCAATCTGGCAGAGCAAAGTGGCGCCGGATGTCCAGGGGCGAGTCTTTGCAGTGCGTCGCATGATTGCCTGGTCAGCGATACCTCTGGCGTATATCCTCGCCGGACCGCTGGCAGACCGGGTTTTCAACCCGTTGCTGGTTGAAGGGGGCGCTCTGGCTTCCAGCGTTGGGTTGGTGGTGGGGGTTGGACCAGGACGCGGCACCGGTTTGTTGTTTATAATCAGCGGGTTGCTCAGCATCCTGGTAGCAACAGGGGGCTATATTTATCCGCGGGTGCGGCGGTTGGAAGATGAATTACCCGACGCCATGCCCCAGGTTTCACCTGAAGGCGAAACTGAAGCGCCCTCAACCGCAGGCTAAGCCGACCAACCCCATTGGTGTTTTCCGCCAGACGGGCAGTTTGACAGCCTGTCTCATGCCGATTAAACTATAAGGGTTATGGATAACCCCGAATATACCCGCCGCCTCGACTTCGATGAAATCCAGTATGAGCAACTCGTGAACGCTGGGATTGCTGCAGTCAAGGGAAACGACCGGGAGCAAGCCCGTCGCTTGCTGTTCAAAGCCGCCGAGATGAAGCCAACCGATCCCAACCCCTGGCTGTGGCTCTCAGCGACAACCGACAACCCCAACGAGCAGCGAGAATACCTGGAGCATGCCGTCGCCGCCGACCCGGGAAATGCCACAGCCCGACGCGGCTTGGTGATGCTTTCCGGCAAACTGGACGCCTCCCAGGTGTTGCCCGAAGGGCAGATTGTCCCTGCCCGGCGACCCACCCAACCCGAGGCTGCCGGTACAGCCCAGGCATTCATCTGCGCCCAGTGTGGTGGTCATATGCGCTTTGATCCTGCCAGAGGCGGCTTACTCTGCGAGTACTGCGGTTATCTTCAACCAGCGGAGCAGAAACCGGCGGCAGATACCAGCGAGCAAGTGCTGGATTTTGTCCTGCCCACCGAGCGCGGTCACCGTTGGGCTGAAGCGCAACACAGCCTCACCTGCGAGCAGTGCGGCTCGGTCAGCCTGCTGCCGGTAGGGCGGACAACAGACGAATGCCCCTATTGTGGATCGCCGCGCCTGATCGAATCGGCGGAGACTGCCGATCTGGTGGACCCGCACGTCATCGCCCTGGCGCAGTTTGACGAGGCGGGCGCTCTCAAGCATCTGCGCCAGTGGCTGGGACGAGGCTGGTTCATCCCAGATGATCTGCGCAAGCTGGCTCTGACATCCAAACTGCGCCCGGCTTATTATCCTTTCTGGACCTTCGACGGCACGCTGGAGATGAATTGGTCGTGCGAGGTGAACGAGGGCAGCAACGATAGACCACGCTGGATGCCGCAAAGCGGGGTTGAATACCTGATGTTCGACGATGAGCTGGTAGCAGGACTGGACGCACTGGAGCGGGTGGGCGTCTCTAAAATCGGACCATTTGATTTGAAAAAGGTGGTCGAGTTCAAACCCGAATATCTGGCAGGCTGGACTGCCCTGACCTATAACGTCCCCCTCGCCAAAGCCTCGTTGATAGCCCGCGAAAATGTGGTGCGCCGCCTGCGCCAACAGCTCCATGGGCGTATCCTGATCGGCGAGCAGAAACGCAATCTACGCAGCGGGGGCACTAAATGGAGCGGAGTCACCTTCAAACATGTCTTGCTGCCTCTCTGGGTTGGCTCTTATCGCTATCGTGGGCGCACCTACCTGGTTCTGATCAACGGTCAAACCGGTAAAGTGGTCGGCGACAAGCCAATGGATGTCGTGAAGATATTCGGTATGATCGCCAGCGCGCTCTTCACCCTGCTCTTGATTGCGTTATTGTTTCTCTACCTGGCGTTTTATTTCGGCTGGCTGGGGCGATAACGAAGCCCTCGCCTGCCAACAGATTGGATATTATCCTTTTGATTTTCGGAGAGTGAATGGATCAACCGCGCAATTTTCAATCCATCATTATGGCGCTCCAGCACTTTTGGGCTGAACAGGGTTGCCTCATCTGGCAACCTTACTACACCCAGGTGGGCGCCGGTACGCTCAACCCGGCAACTGCCTTGCGTGTCCTGGGTCCCGAACCCTGGCGTGTGGGTTATGTCGAACCTTCCATACGCCCCGACGATGGTCGCTATGGCGAAAATCCCAACCGGATGCAAATGCACTACCAGTTCCAGGTGATCTTTAAGCCCGACCCGGGTAATCCTCAAGAAATCTACCTCAATTCGTTACAGGCTTTGGGGATTGACCCACGCCTGCACGATATCCGCTTTGTGGAAGACAACTGGGAATCGCCAGCGCTGGGCGCCTGGGGCTTGGGTTGGGAAGTGTGGCTGGATGGGCAGGAGATCACCCAGTTCACCTACTTTCAACAATCGGGAGGTCAGCTTCTGGACCCGGTTTCGGTCGAGATCACCTATGGTCTGGAGCGCATCGCCATCGCCTTACAGCGGGTCAGCAGCTTCCGGGATATCCAATGGAGCCCGACCTTGACCGATGGCGATGTCAACCTGCAAGCCGAGCAGGAACACAGCCGTTATTATTTTGAGGTCGCGGATGTGGATCGTCTGCGGCAGATGTACGACCTGTTCGAGGCGGAGGCGGAGGCTTGTCTGGCGCAGAAGCTGGTGCTTCCCGCCCATGATTATGTCTTGAAATGCTCCCATACCTTCAACGTGCTCGACACGCGCGGCGCGGTGGGCGTGACCGAGCGCCAGGCATTCTTTGGGCGCATGCGCGACCTCTCTCGCCGGGTGGCAGAAGCGTACCTTGAGCAACGCCAACGTCTGGAGTACCCTTGGCTGGAAAGCCGGTTTTGGAGCGAAACTACGCCAACCGGCAAGAAAACCGTCAGCCTGTCTCCAGCGGATATCCCTGCGCCTCAATCGCCTGCCCCCTTCCTGCTGGAAATCGGCACCGAGGAATTGCCCGTGGGCGACCTGAACGCCGCCTTGGAGCAGCTCCGCCAGCGCGTGCCCCTCTTGCTGGAGGAATTGCACCTGGAGCACGGCGAGGTGCAGGTGATGGGCACGCCCCGCCGTCTGGTGGTGTGGGTGAAAGACCTCTCGCCGCGCCAGCCCGACATGGAGCAGGTGATCAAGGGTCCGCCCGCCAGCCGAGCCTTCAACCCGGATGGTTCGCCGACTCCAGCGGCTGAGGGATTCGCCCGCAGC
>FWPV01004144.1_pt1 | contig 31412 bp, 32 predicted proteins | sample 2228371 | NCBI WGS metagenome assembly FWPV01 (sample SAMEA103939776, study PRJEB20133) | metagenome
GCCCCTGGCGCCCCCGGGTCCTCCGCTTCGTGCAAGACGAGAAACGGCGTCGCTCACCCCTGGGCTGGGGGACGGACCGTCGGCCCTGAGGGCACGCACGCGCGTACTCACCACCCGCCCCGTTCTCCCGGCTTCTCGCGACGCGCCCGACGATTCCCACGGTCAGCCTTCGCCGAAGCCGTGTCGGCCGGCGGCCACGACCGTGGACTTGACGAGGTTATGGTCATATGCCCATATTATCGCGGAGGTGAGACAATGCCCCGACCGTGCCGCTGCAGACGGATCGCCGGAAGCCCCCTTCGGGGGCTCTTCAGACCCGTGGGCGTCCCACGTGACGGCCTGGAGGAAATCGTCTTGACCTTGGACGAAGTGGAAGCCATGCGCCTGGCAGACTTGGAGGGCCTCTACCAGGAGCAGGCGGCGGGGCTGATGAACGTTTCCCGGCAGACGTTCGCCCGCATCGTCGAGTCGGCGCGGAAAAAGGTCGCGCGCGCCCTCGTCGAAGGAAAGGCTCTCCGGATCCAGGGAGGAACCGTGGAGGTAGTCGCCATGAGGAAGTTCTTGTGTTCGGATTGCACGAAGGAATGGAAGGTCCCTTACGGGACGCCCAGGCCCCAGGCCTGCCCTCAGTGCGGCAGTGCCAACATCCATCGGCACCCTGAGGACCGTGGTGGATGGGGCTGGGGCGGACGGGGACGAGGCGCCTGCCTCCGGGGCCGACGAGCATCCCCAGGCCCCGGGCCCCGCACGCCCGCCCAGACTCAAGACGACAGGGGTGGGGAGTGAAGATCGCGGTTGCGTCGACGAACGGCAGGGACGTTTTGCCGCACTTCGGCCAAAGCCACTGCTTCGTTGTTTTCACCGTGGAGGACGGCAAGATCGTCAGCCAGGAGGTCCGGGAGAACACCCATACCGCCCACGCTCGCGGTGGGCACAAAGACGAGGCAGCGGCTCACAGAGACCGGCACCACAACCACGCGGGCATCGTCGCGGCCCTGCGCGACTGCGCCGCGGTGCTGTGCGGCGGCATGGGCTGGCGAGCCGCCCAGGAACTGGCGGCCGCAGGCATCACCCCCGTGGCGGTCCCACAGAGGTGCGAGGCGAGTGAACTCGTGGAGGTCTTCCTTGCCGGGAGGATAGGAGCGACCGATTCCTTCTGCCGCTGTCACGAGTGAGGCGCCGTCCATTCACCTGACGCCCTCGTGCGTCGTCACACTCGGGTGGCGGTATCGCGGCTTCGGGCAGCGTCGCATACCAAAGGCTCGTGCGAGCCAAGGGGATGCACGACCGAGAGGTGACCCGCGGCGTGGACTCTCGAAGCTGCGACCGGTCGGACCGGCGTCCAGGGCGCCCGCCGCGCCGGTGAGACACCCGCGAGGGGCCAACCTCCCTGGCACCCGCCTCAGGCAGAGGAGTCCCCTGGTTCGGGGCCTACTCGTCTCGGCAGGACGCGCCCTCCCTGCCGGGTGCACCTCATTCCTCTGTGCGACCCTCGTGCCCATGCGAGGCACCACGACCTCCCCGGGACACGCGCCCCCGGTCCAGCCCACGGGGCTGCCGACACGAGGGTGAGCCTTCGGCAGAGATCGCGGACCTTTGGCATGCCCACTGCACAGGCCCGGGCGGCCGCCTGCGCGCCTCAACGAGGGGGAACTCACCGACGACACGGGGCCATGAGGCCGTGAGCTTCCTCGGAAGACGCCGCAGGCTTCAAGGAGGGTCGGCCGGCGGCAACCCCCAAAACGAGACGCACCTCCTCCGTCAGGTGACGAAGGAGGTGCCCATGTCGCGTGCGTGGCTCCCCGAACTTCCCTCGGCAAGTCCCGAAGGGCCGTCCCGGAAGTCTGGTTCCGTATTGTCCATATCGCCGCCGACCACGTCAAGGGTTCGCTCGAACTCCGCGATCAGAGCATCGAGGTCGCCCTGGGACCGGACGGGGCCTTCGAGAACGGCAACGTCGGCGTCCTGACGCGCCAGGTGCCCGCCGACCGCGTGGTCTGTGCCGTCCCGCCGCCCCGGCATCCGCCCCGGCCGCCGGAGTCGCCCAGACCGCCCCGCGAGTCCCGAACGCCGCCCGTGGTCGAGACGCTCCGCAAGGCCCTTGCCTGGCGGCAGGAACTCGACGCCGGGAAGGTTGCCTGCCAAGCTGACATCGCTCGGCGCGAGGGCGTCAGCCGGGCGCGTGTGACTCAGGTGCTCATGCTCCTTCGGCTCGCGCCCGACATCCAGGAGAGCATCCTGGGCCTGACGGAGCACCCGGACCCGCCGCGACTGGCCGAACACTGTCTTCGGCCAATCGCCCGCATCGCAGACCCTCAGCAGCAGGTTGAGGCGTTCGAGGTGGTCACTCAGCATCGTCCTTGATGGCCTCCTTCCGGTCCGCCGGGATGTACGGAATCAACCCCTTCTCGTAGGCCGCCACCTGCGCCTCGCGCGGGGCCATGCGAATGTCCACGAGAAACCCATTCACCTCCAGCATCCAGACCAACGAATTACTGTCCGTCCGGCTGGGCAACGACCAATCCGGGTGGAACGGAATGAGGTCCAGCCCATCACGGATGACCTTCGCCTTGGCCTGCATCGTGGCCACCGAGACGCCGAAGCCTTCGGCAATGTCTTTCGACTTCATGTGAGGGGTCTGGCTCGGGTCGTCCAAGAAATTAACGCGGCCCAGGGCATAGACGATTCCGGCCGCCCAGCCTTGCGGCTTCCCCTGCAGAACAGGCGAACCTTTCTGGCAGACAGATACGGCCATCTCGCGGCACAGGTCCTTGTACTCGGCGTTCAAGTGAGCGTCGCAGAAACCATCCGTCAAGCCCGCCAAGTCGGTGAACCGGGCAGCGTAGGCCTTCGGCACATCAGACATCAACTCGCCGAGGCCATTGTCCGCAGGCGTCTGTTCGCTATTCGTCATCTTCCTCGTCCCAATCCACGTACTGCGGCGGGCTCTTGCCCACGCGCTTGGTGACCTTGGCGTAATTCCCGCGCCCGGCCTCCTCCTCAATGTCCACGACGTTGACCTGATGCCACCAGTCGTCGCCGAAATCGAACCACTAGCCGAACGCGTCGTCTTTCTTCAGACCCATCGAGCCGATAGTCGTGCGTGTCACGTCGCCCGCTGCTCTTGGAGTTCCCGGTATCGGGTTTTCGAACGCGCCGGTCAACACGTACCGCCGCGCCTTTGGGTCCATCGGCCCCTTGCCACCGACCTGGAACTCGTACATGTGCTGGTCCTCGCGGTCGAAGGCGTCGAAGATGGCGTGGTGCAGGTCTTCGAGCGTCTGGTCGCCGCGAATCTGGATGGTCCGACACACAGCCTTGTTCTTCTTGAGAAACTTCTCGGTCATGGGACCGCCGATGATGCAGACCCCCACCGTGAAGAGGCGGTCGTCTTTCTTCACCCATCCTCGTGCCCGTTGTCTGTGCTTCGCCATCCCACAGTCCTTGAACAACCCGCGTCAGTCGTTCAGACCTCGGTGCGAGGTCGCGTCCTCGTCCACCCAGTCCTCTTCGGTATAGGACATGCCTTTGCGCCCGGGCACCTTGCGCGTCCGGCCTGGCCTGTAGGCCGCGCAGCTCTTCGGGCCGTAGCAGAACGTCTCGAACCGGTACTTCTTCTGGGACGGGTTCCAGTGGTCCACGATCATCTCGACCGGCATCCGGCAGCCCCACATGCAGGCCGTGCACTTGGCCTCGTAGGTTCGGGCGTCCAGGCGACGATGCCCGCGCGTCCGGTACGTTGGCGGGTCCGGCGGAGCGCCCAGGAACGGCGGACCTGCGGACGGTTCGGCTGCGGCGTCGTTGACCACCTTGAGGCCGCTCGTCTTGTAGAATCCGGCGGTTTCCGTTCGTGGAGCGTCAACCGGTACGGACTGGCCGCTCAACTCCATCCCGGCGCGGAACCGGTGCTTCTCGTGAGCGCCCTGGCCGACTGCAATCAGGAACTCACCCGCCTGATCCCCGTATGTCCCGTTGACGCGAAGCACGTACCCCTGGTAACTGTGCTGCCGCTCGTCGAACGAGCGCAGCAACCGGATGCGGGGCTGGACTCCCACGAGCCGCCCGGACCAGGAGATCTTGTCCGCACTCCGAGACACCTTTGTCCTGCTTCAGTCGGAATTGGAGAGATCGGTCGTTTGGGTTACACCTATAGAGGCGTACCAGACGGAGGATCGTCCGATGCCGAAAGAGCGAAGGAATTTCACTGGAGCTGAGAAGATGGCCATCCTGCGGGAGCACCTGATCGAGAAGGTGCCGATCTCGGAGGTGTGCGAGAAGCACGGTTTGCAGCCGACGGTGTTCTACGGCTGGCAGAAGAAGCTGTTCGAAGAGGGGGCGGTGGTGTTCGAGCAACCGCGGGCCAAGTCCGGGCGCCAGGAGGCGGCTGAGCAGCGGCGAATCGCCTTCCTGGAGGCCAAGCTGCGGAACAAGGACGAGGTGATGGCCGAGCTGCTGGGCGAGCACGTAGCGCTAAAAAAAAGTCTTGGGGAGATCTGAAGGCCGCTTGGGTCCCCCACGACGTGCGGGATGAGGTGGTGGACTTTGTGAATCGCTGGTCGGCTCGGACGGAGGTTGCGGTGGTTCGGATGACGGGATGGCTGGGCGTGCGGTCGAGCAAGTTCTACGACTGGCGGAGCCGGTACGGGAAGGCGAACGAACACAACGCTTGGGTGCCGCGGGACCACTGGCTCGAGCCGTGGGAGAAGGCGGCGATTCTGGAGTTCGAGCGCCAGTATCCGCTGGAGGGCTACCGCCGCCTGGCGTTCATGATGCTGGATGCGGACGTCGTGGCGGTGAGCCCGTCAAGCGTGTACCGGGTGCTCAAGCAGGCGGGCCGGTTGGAGGGCTGGAACCGCAAGCCTTCGCGCAAGGGGACGGGCTTCGAGCATCCGCTCAAGGCCCACGAGCACTGGCACGTGGACGTGTCGTACATCAATGTTTGCGGGACGTTTTACTACCTGTGCAGCGTGCTGGACGGGTACAGCCGGTACATCGTGCACTGGGAGTTGCGCGAACGCATGACGGAGGCGGACATCGAGGTGATCCTGCAGCGGGCCCGGGAGCGGTTCCCGGCGGCGCATCCGCGGATCATCTCGGACAACGGGCCGCAGTTCATGGCCCGGGATTTCAAGGAGTTCATCCGGATCTGCGGGATGACCCACGTGCGGACGTCGCCGTACTACCCGCAGAGCAACGGGAAGCTGGAGCGCTGGCACAAGAGCCTCAAGAGCGAGTGCATCCGGCCGGGCACGCCGCTGAGTCTGGAAGACGCCCGGCGATTGGTGGCCGGGTACGTGGAGCATTACAACACGATCCGGCTGCACAGCGCGATCGGCTACGTGACCCCGGCGGACAAGCTGGCCGGCCGGGAGCCGGCGATCTTTGCCGAGCGGGATCGCAAGCTGGATGAGGCCCGGGCGTGCCGGAAGGCCACCCGGCAAGCGGCGCGGGAGGCGGTAGCCTGAGCGAGGCCGGAAAAGGATTGCTTGTGCGAGTTGCCGAGTGGTATCATGAAGGGCGACCTGGGCGGAGGATAGGGCTCCGGTGGGAACCGACCCGAGCGCCGACCCAGGGGCCAAGACCGAAGGGTGGGCGGCCGCCGAGCCTGTGCCGCCCATCTTTCCCATCCTCTTCGGGATTGGCACGATGCGATAAATCCCTCGCGGCGAAGCCGCGAGCAAGCGGACCGGAAACAGCGTTCGATCCGGGAGACGGTCTCCCGGACAGGCCTGCCTGCCGCAGGCGGGTGTAACTCAGGAAGGCTGGTTCTCCATTTCAGGCTGAACCAGGACACCTTCATGATTCCTGCTCGGCGAGTTCCATTGCTGTCTTGTCCTTGTAGAGAACGGGCTTGTTCAATCGTAACCGTTCACAGGTTTTTAGGCCATGGTTGCCGATAATCAATATACGTGGCCGGTTTTTCGCCACGTCACAGCTGCGTTCTGCGTACCGCAAGGCCCTCTGGGCGGGGCCGGGAAGGTGCAGAAGGCACACCTGATCGTCCGTTGGTGCGACGGCTGCGGCTTGGACCGCTGGCCCAAGGCGGTTGTCGTATGCACGTTTCACAGCGGAAAACCAGCGGTTCTGCGTCCCACAACGGCTGGCGCTTTTTATGCGCCCGACGCGGCGCACACCCTCTCGAACGCATTCTCGCTTGTGTCCTTCCTCCTCACGCTACTGGCCGTGAACGGTTACGTTCAATCTTCCTGCCCTTGAGCCGTTCATCCATAAAGAGCTGATGTGGCCAATCTACGTATTTCGGCGGGAGGCCGAAAACAGACTCCGCAGCCGGCCCTTGATGTTCTCATAGACCGTCGTCAGCTTGATCTTCGCCTCATCCGTCAGCAATGCCGTGTGCGCCATGGCATCCCTGATGGGCTTGTACTCCGCTGCATCCCTCGCCAGACACGCCTCCTTGACCTTGTCCCTCTTGTCTACGAGGTTGGCCAGGTCGTCCATGGCTAGGTAGCTCAACTTCGTATTCTTCTTCCGCAGTCCGATGCTGATGTTGCCCTTGTTCTTCGATTCCCGTTCCCGACGCTGATACTCCGCAATGGCCTTCTTCGCCTCCTCCGACAAGGGCGTTTTCGTCTCAGCGATGAAACGGCGAATGAGATTCTCTGAGATGAAGCACTCTGCATACGACCCGAAATTGAACCTGGCGTCCTCTCCGAGTTCACTCACCCAAGCATTGATCCGTTTCAAGGCCTTGCCATCGTCCTTGATCGCATACTCTTCAGCCACCACGTTGTAGAGTTCTTCGGCCTTCCTCTCCTTCCTCGAGATGGACGGGTTCTCAACGTCTCCCTCCTTCTTGTGCTTCCTCCGCCACGTGTCCCAATCGTTCAAGACCCCGCTGAGGATCGTGGCCTTGAGCAACCCGATGATCTCCGCAAACTTGGGATCGTCGGTGACCTGCCCCCAGTTTATGTACCAGTTGCTATGAGAGTCGGACCACGTTTTCGATCCTCGACCGGCCTCTTCTCCCGGTGCTCTCCGGTTGGGGATTGAAGCCGGGGGTTTGGGGGCAGAGCCCCCAAGGATCGGCACTGGCCGGCGAACGCCGCCGGCGTCTGATAGCCCAAGGCACTGTGGGGTCGCCGCTGATTGTACTCCTGCCGGTAGTCCTCGGTAATCACCTTCGCCTCCAAGACACTCGTGAACAGTTCCCGGTTCAACAGCTCGTCGCGCAGCCGGCTGTTGAACGACTCGCTGTACGCATTCTCCCACGGCGCCCCCGGCGCGATGTACAACGTCTGCACGCCGGAGCGCGGCAGCCAGTCGCGCAGCGCCTGGGCGATGAACTCCGGCCCGTTGTCGCTACGGATGAACCGTGGCGCCCCACGCTCGGCGAACAGCCGGGCCAGCGTGCGGATTACGTCCTGGGCGGTGATGCTGCGGGCCACGTCCAACGCCAGGCACTCGCGCGTGTACTCGTCCTCGATCGGCAGCAGCTTCAGCGGCCGACCGTCGGTCGTCTGGTCCTTGAGAAAATCGTAGCACCACACGTGGTTCGGATGCTCCGGCCGACGCCGCAGCACGCCGTTGGCACTGTGGCCCAAACGCCGCTTTTTCCGCTGTTTCTGCGGCACTTTCAAATGCTCCTGCCGCCACAGGCGGTGGATCCGTTTACGGTTCACGGCCCAACCGTCCTGCCGCAGCAACGCCGTGATCCGGCGATAGCCATAACGCGGATGCCGGCGGACCAGTTCCAGCATCCGCTGCACCAGCGGCCGGTCGCGGTCCGGTTCCCGCGGCGTGTACCGCTGGGTGGAGCGCGGCTGATCCAGCACGCGACACGCCCGACGCTGCGCGACCTCCAACTCCTCCTGCACGTGAAAGACGGCCGCACGGCGCCGCGTCGGGCTCAGTATTTTCCCCGCAAGGCCTCCTTCAGAATCGCCTGGTCGAGGGCTTGGTCGGCCACCAGCTTCTTGAGCCGGGCGTTCTCGCGCTCCAGCTCCTTGAGCCGGCGGGCGTCGTTGGCCTTCATGCCGCCGTACTGGTTGCGCCAGCGGTGGAAGGTCGCCTCCGCCACGCCCAGCTTCTGACAGATGGCCGCGATCGGCTGGCCGGCGGCCAACTCGGCGTCCGCCTGGCGGAGCTTGCGAATGATCTCTTCGGGACTGTGACGTTTGCGTTTCATCGAGAGTCACCTCCACCGGCCGCGGCTACGCCGCGGCCGGGCCAAGGACTCTCATAACACCTGGATCAGATTTTGGGGAGCAGGCCATCGGCAACCATGCTCTCGCGACTACTCGTGAATCTATCGACCTTGTCATCCAGCAGGTCGCAATGGATCTGCCCGTAGAGATAGCTCTCGACGACCCTGGCCGTTGGCATGTGCTTCAGGATGTCCCTCTCCCTCAACCGACCGTTCACGAAGAGATCGACGTCCACCCGCTCATCGGCGGTCGTTATCTTCAAATCGCGAGGCTTCTCGACCGAAGCGATGAACCCTTTGATCTCCCCCTTGACCCTCAACGTCCGCGATTCATTCCGTTCCGGCGTGAAGATGCGTTTCAGGTACGCGACATACGGATCGTGGATGTCGTTGATCTCCCACAGAAACTCCGTCTTCCTCGCCAGATCGTCGAGGCAGCCCGTCGTAATCTTCTCGCCGTTGAGGTAGATGTTGAAGCTCTTGTCCAGAAGCGAGAATCGGAAGTAGAGCGCGATCGACTTCTTCAGGAAGCTCAGGGTATGCCTCACGCCGTCGTTTATCTTCTCGAATAAGATGATCGTCCCCTGCCGGTGGTTCTTCATATAGGGCCTGAGGGACGCATGGTTCCAATCCTGAAGGGGATACTCGCTGGGCGTGAGGTCGTCGGTGATCGCCTTGTCGAGTCCCGAATTGTCGATGACTCCGCCGACGTATCGCCCGCCGCGAGTCTTGGAGACGACGGTTATCTTCTCAGCGCAGGACAGCAACGCCAGTTTTCCGATGCCCTTCCTTCCGATGAATGGCCTCTTCCTCTTCGGGGACCGGGCTCCCTCCTTCCTTTTCGAATAGCCGATCTTCAGGAACTTGTCCTGGAAGTCATCCCTAGCAGCCCGTGGCGAAACTGGGTTTTCCTCTGTTGCAGGCGACTCCGCTCACGCCGCGCATCGGCGCACGGCGAACCGGCCATTCGCACTCCCCAACGCTCCCAGCCCGCGCCATATCGCCGCCAATGTCGCCCAAACCACACATACAGGCCAGAAAAGACGCAAAAAGAGGCCCTGCAACCCCCGCGGCGTACCCACACCAAACATCTTCCTCATCAGCAGCCCCAAATTGAACCCGCCCACGTGCACCAGCATACGCTTCAGTATGTTCGCACGCCCACGCAAGTGCGTCCGACGCATTCCGCCCGTCTCCAGCACGTGTGCGAAAGACCGCTCCATCAACTCCCCACGCCTCCGCAACAGCCGCCGACCCCGACTCCCGCGTATCCGCCGCCGGTTCGCATACACCGCCTCACGCTCCCGCTCCCTCCCAGCCCACCTCCGCCGGCCCCGCCGAGGCTCGCTGGCGTAACTGCGAATGCCCATCTCGCGCCACTCAAGCAGCGAGTCGTTCGAATGGTATCCCTTGTCCACAACGAGCTCTTCCACCGGCCGCTCGTGGATGTGTCTCCGCGCACCCTCGTCCGCACGCGCCGCGTTCAGATTCTCACACGCCTCCTCCACCGTCGTCCGCCACGTCGTCGTGTCGCCCTCATCCGCAGCCTGCACCGTCACCGCCACCACCGCCCCCGTCTCCATGTCCACCGCGTGCTCCTGCTTGTGCCCCAGATGCGTGCTGCCGTCCTTCATCTTCGCAACCCGCGCATCAGGATCGTGCGGATTGTGCCACTCGTCGTTGCTCGCCTTGTTCTTTCGCGACCGGTCCAGCCGCGCAAGGTCCTCCCGCGTCGGCGTCTCGATGCCAGACGCCTCCGCCAACGCTCGCAGAAACTCCTCGTACGTCCGCCCGTCGTCGTTGCGCACGATCGACCGCATCGCCGCGTTCGCCTCCAGCGTCGTCGCGTCCACACCCACCGTACGCCCCTTCACCAGACCGGCCTGACCCAGCAACGCCAGCACCCACCGGAACACCTCCTGGTGCGTCTCCACGTCTATCAGCCGCCGCGTCCGCGATATCGTCGAATGGTCCGGCGTACGCTCATCCAGCCCCACACCCAGAAACTCCCGCAGCGACAGCGAGTCGTTCACCCGCCAGGCGATGCCACGCTCGCTGGAAATGCCCTCGAAATATCCCGCCAGCAGGCACCGGAAATACACCCCCGGGGCGATGCTCGGTCGGCCCATCACCTCGGCGTAGAACTTCCGGCACAGACTCTCCACGTACTCGTCGAACCCCGCGGCGGCCAGAATCTCGTTGAGCCTCACGTAGAACGGATGCCCGCTGCTCCGCGGAAGATCGACCACGCTCACAAACAACGACCCCTGCCGCTGCCGGTTGCGTCTGCCCATTGCCATGGGGCGTCCTCCTTGATGCTCCCCTTGTAGCGCCAGGTTGCCCCTCCTGCAAATCAATGTGCTGTTTTCGACAGGTGGAGCGGACTTTTGCCACGGGCTGCTAGACATGCCGTGCCCATTGTCTTTGATGACCATGGTGTTCTTTTCGATGTCGAGGTATATCCGCACATCAGTCGCGTCGGCGTCCCAGGCATTGGAGATGGCTTCGCCGAGCACGGTTATGAAGCTGCGATAGAGCTTCCTGCCCAAGTGATTGAGCACGCTCAAAGAGATTTCGAAGTAGAACGAGGCCTTCTTCGCCTTCTTGCCCATGATAGCCTTCTCCTATGGCATAGCCGCCTTACAGTCTAACGTGGTCTCCACCTCGTGATAACCTTCGTTGTCACGAGGGCATTCAGATGCGACTGAAGACGCTCCGGCACAGGACCGCCTCGGATCACAAGTCCGAGCTCCATGTTCCTCTCGAGTGCGGCGGACGTCAGATTGGCGCTGGTAATGAAAGCGAGCTTCCTGTCCGCGACTACGCACTTCGCGTGGACGGAGGCTGAGAGGGTGCTGCCCTCGACGCTCTTGGCGGCAGGATCCCAAATGTAAATGGTCACGCCAGGAACAGATTCGGCCAAGGTCTTCACGGCATCGCCTTCGACAGCTCCGCCATGCTCGGTGGAGGACTCCAGCAAGATGCACGCGCGTACCCCGCGCTCTACGGCAGCATTCAGAGCCTTGATGATGGATGACGCCCTGTAGAATACGTAGGTGACGAGGAAGATGTCGGTCTTCGCGGAATCGAGTACCTCCAGAATGACCTGTTCCGTGCGACGCGTGGGTATCAGGCCCGTCTTGGGGCCGGTCCAGACCAGCTCAATCGCACCTCTGCGGTCCATCAGCGCGGCAACCTCCGCCGCTCCTCGGAACGCTGCGGCGATCTCGGCGGGAGTGATTCCAGGCGCCTCAGCCCAAGAGGTGCGCAGGCGCTCTACAGTGTCAGGGTCGGCGTTCGCACCAAAAGCCCCCCTCGCTCGCTCGAATTCATCAGGAGCGTTGAGCCTTCGGATGGCCTCGGCAATAGCCTCCAACCTGTCAGTATGCAAGGCCGCCGCTAGTTCCCCGATCACCTTCCAAGGGTCACCCATTGAGGCCCTCCCGGACGAAGCATGCCGCGTCAGCGCAGGCGAACGTCTCGACGAGCAGCGATCTATCTAAATAACGATTGGCGCGTTCGCATGAGGTTTCCGCGATGAACGTGCATGCATGGCAAGAAGCGGCGTGAAGGGAGCGGTCCCTCTCGGGGTCGTGTTCGGAGCAGAGGGGGTCTGATGAGCACACCGCCGCCCGGCTGAGCGCTTGCTCCACTATGCGGCTCAGGTTCCTGGGCTTTCCCAGTTCGATGAGGCCGCCAAGCGTACCATCGGAGTCCGCCGCCGCAGTGTAAAGGAGAACGCCCGCCATGGGATTGTCACTGTCGGAACTGGCATAGATGCGCTCGCGGATACTGGCCGCGCTGTAGCCGCACTCGAGGGCCAACTCGCGTATCAGCAAGTGGGAGAAGGTATGCAGCATCGCGTAGCGGATTCCCGGATATCCCTTGTTCGGGTCGAGGCGTCGAGCGTTCCGCCACCCCTGGTGGCCAGCGAGGAGTCTGGCGTCTCTGCCCTTGACTCCATCACGAGCTTCCCACGCCCGGACCTCGTTCTCATTGAATCGCAGGAAGATGCCTTCGCCGTGGACCTCGGTGGCAGGAACCCATTCCGGGCGTCCTCGGCAGAGATCGGCCATGGGGGGACGCTCATCGGGGTCGTCCGTCTCCTCCGGTGCTTCGACGCGGGTGTAACCGATGAGTGCGTTGACCTCGCGGAGGCGTTTCAGCAGAAGTACGCCGTCCAGGAGGGACGAGTATTTCGGAGGAGGCGCGATCCTCTCGCTCATAAAATGGGGCCAGTCCGTGGGCGGACTGGGGTGAGTGAGCACCGCCCACTCCGGCAACTTCACATCCCCCGGGGTTGGCGTTGGGGTGCCGCCCGTCCCTGCTCGCTTCTGCTCGATGGCCTTCCAGATATCCGCGACATCGTACCGGTCGATTCCCTGGAGGACGCCACGTTTCTTGAACGCTTTCAGCAGTCCTCTCAGTTCGGCCTCCGAATCGACATCCACGAAGTCCTCCCAGCCGTCTTCGACCATCTGAGTCAATGAGTCTCCCGTATGGGGGATGGCCAGCACGGACAAGGTGATAGCGAACCAGCTATTGGTCGCGCCGAGCAGCACCGCCCGGGCCTCTTCGTCGCAGTCGTCATTGTAGACGTCCAGATGCGGATGGCGGCCACGACAGGCGGGCAGATTGTTTCTCGCCTCGACTCCGAATGCGTGGACAAGGGATCGGGCGGCTCCGCAAGCGTCGCACTTGACCCATAGGTTCTCCGTCTGGAGCGATGCTCCGCGCTCGAAGAACCGGAGCGTGCCCTTGCATCCCGCGGCACCGCAGTGGACGAACCAGTGCCACGGGAAATCGTCGAGGTGGCCGTTCCGGCAGGCCAGCAGGAAGCGAGCCGGCACGGCGTCGGAATTCGATCCTTTCTCGCAAGTGGTGTGCAGGAAGTGGGTCTGGTCGGGACGATATGGATTCTCCTTGATGGTGAACAAACCCGAGTCGAACTCCGCCAGCAGGCCGCAGCGCACGCATCGGAGCCAGCGCGGAAACGGTCGGACAGGTACGCCGATCTTGGCTTCCGCCGCAAAAGGATTCACCCATTGGTCTTCGACGACCGGCGGCATGCGAAGGCACTGGACCTGCGGCCCGAGGACTCGGCGCACCGCTTCCAGCAGGCGGGCCTCCTCGATAGGGGGACACCGGTCAACCTCCCAGCGGTCCAGCCCCATCGTGATAACGGACAAGTTAGGCAGGTCGATGAGGGCTCCTGGACCGTAGGTCCAGAGAAGCTGGCTGGGACGCACTTCTCCCACGGGAATAGTGCTCATCGCTCGCCTCCTTCCCCTTGCCTCGGCTCATGCGGTCTCAGCTTCCAAGGCGGACCCTCGGGAAGGGTGTCCGAATTCATGACCAGGCGAACCCCGGGTTCGACTTCGCGGAGAGAGAGAGGAACCGTGAAGCGGTCCCAGGGCTGTAGGCCGGGCTTCTTCAGCAGTGCAGCGATGTCTCCTTCTCCCTTCTCGCGCGCTCTGCCCGCTTCGTAGCCGAGCCTTCTCCCGCCCCGCGTGGCCTCGTTCGCCCACTCGTCGCACCGCTCGGCGATCATATCCTCAGCCAGTTTCTCGACGTCCTTGGCACCGGTCACACGTCCTGCTCGACGGGCCATGACCTGCTTGACTAGCCCGACTTCAGCCTTCGAAGAACTGTCGAGCCGCCCCGCGCCCAGGTTGGGGTTGTACTCGTCGCGGGCCAGTCGCAACCATGACACCATCGTCCCGGTCAGTCCCCGGTCGAGAGCCCGAGGGGCGAACGGAGTCACCGACTGCGCTTCGACATGCTTGTAGAACGTGGCGTGATAGTGCTCGAAGGTCTCATAGTGCGAGAGGTCTCGCGGGCGCGCCCACGTGAGCACGGTGCAGACCAGGCCGGGATAGAAGCGTCCGATACGACTCGTCGCCTGGATGTACTCGGCGGTGCTCTTGGGCTGGCCGTTGACGACCATCAGCCCCAGGCGAACCACGTCCACCCCCACGCCGAGCATGCTGCTGGCCAGCACGATGTCGATGGCCCGAGCTTCGCCCTTGGCCCAGCTCGTCTTGTAGGTGCCCGTGGTCGAATCGAAGACTGCTTTGAACGCGATTTCGAGCTGGTCGAGCTTGCGAGGTATCTCCTTGTTGGGAACGCGCGACGTGAGCTCGTCCACGATCTTCACGCTGCGCTGCGCCAGCCCGGGCCGCGCCACGAGGCTCATCTGTACGCGATACGAACGCGTCTGCACGTCGTCCTCGGCCAGGCGCCTCATCCCGCCCAGTTCGCGCAGGGAGTTGAAATACCCTACGACGGTCATCCACGGATCGGCCGCCGGACCGAAACGCTCGAACAACGCCTGGGCTGCGGTCAAGAGGGCAGTGTAGACACGGATGAGCACAGCCGGCCGCGCCGCGCCCGGCGAGCAGATGCCGACATAGCGTCTTCCGGGCCTCTCCGTGATTGGACGCTGAACGGAGAAGAAGTCATCCTCGACATCGAGGCCGTGGGGCGGGAAGATCGACACGCGGCGCAGGAACACGTTGTTGACTTGCTCAGCCGCCTTGCGAACCGTCGCGGTGGAGGCGATGACCTTGGGCCGCACCTCCTTGTCGCCCAGCCGCCACGTGGAAAGCGCATCGACCGTCGTCTCATACAGACCGACCATCGTGCCCAGCGGGCCGCTGATGAGATGCAGCTCGTCCTGAATGATGAGGTCAGGCGGACGAATGGGGTCTATGGCTACCGCATCGACTGCCGGCAGCCCCCCGCGACGGTTGTGCTTGCCGTTGCACTCCGACTCGGGCCACAGGAGCCCGTGACGCAGGCATTCTCTCGTCGCGCTGCCGAAAAGCGTGCGCACCTGGCCGCGCCAGGCCATCATGGCGAACTTGTCGACCGTGGCGATGAGCATGCTCGGCGGCCGGCGATATATCTCATCGTCCACGACGAGCACGGGCAGTCCGAATCCGTTCGACTTGGCCCGGCTGAAGTCGCACCGCCCGAGCTTGTCGCCGCAGTAGATGATGGTCCGCCCGACATCGTGGCCGAAGCGCCTCACCTCGATGTCGCGGCCCGGCGCGATCTCGGAACCGCACCACGGGCAGAACGTCAACTGCGCAGGCGAAGACATCGTCGGCCGCCTGCCGGTGCGTTCGGCCTCGATGGCCTCATGGCTGGCTTCCGTGTCGTTGGGCGTGACGCGCTCGCCCACCCACAGCCCCAGCGTGAACGGCGTCCGGCCCCACGTCTTCTCGTCGGCGCGGCGCAGGACCTCCATCGCGCACAAGAGCACCGTGGCACGCTGGAACTGCTGCACCGTGAGCAATCGCAGCGTGTAGCGCATGATCACCGACAGGCCGCGGCTGGCGTCCAAGCCTCCAAGGTTCCCCTGGAGACGGCGAACGGCCATAGTGAACGCGGCCACGCCGAGGTACGCCTCGGTCTTGCCGCCGCCGGTGGGGAACCAGAGCAGGTCGGCGATGGCGTCCACGGGCCTCGTGCGATCCGGGTGTTCTGGGTCTGCCAGAGCAGGGATGGACAGCAGGATGAAGGCGAGCTGGAACGGTCGCCAGGAGCGGTTCTCCGGGACATCGACGTCGGCGAGTTCGACCTTATCGCCCCGGCGGCGGCGCAGTGCATAGACGCTGTGCACGCGCTGCAAGGCCATCGCCCGGTTGGCGAAACGGAAGGCGGCGAAAGCGTTGTCGTTCTTCTCCAGCACCGCGATGCCTTCGCGCAGACGTTTCAGAACCTCGTCGCAACGGTCCATCGCCTGCCGAGCGGCGTTGTCGTAGCCGACGACCTCCCTGCCGATGCGCGCCCGCTGCTCGCCGATCCAGGCCTCGTAGTCATCCGTCAAGAGGGACAGTGCGGAGATGAGGTCGCCCCTGTCCATCTCGGCCAGCCTCTGCATGTCCAGAAACCCTTCCTGCACCATGCGACGCAGCGCAGGCCGGTCGCCCGGCTCGCCGCCCGGCGGCTCGGTGATGGCCACCTCGTACTGCGGCAGCACGGCGGTACGGACCTCGACGGCACGGCTCGGGTCTTCCGGCGACGGTTCGGCGTGGACGGAGACACCGTGACCTGCGGCGAACTCCACGCGTCGGCGGTAGATCATCTCCAGCGCTGCGCGTTCGGGGTCCTGGCCGTCGTCCCGGATGATCGGTCGACGGCGGAACACGGGCGCGCCTTCGGGATGGCGGAGCACCAGTTCCGGCTGGAAGACCCATGCCTCGTCCTGGTTCTGCTCCGGCTTGGGCTGGTCGTTGACCAGGAAGATGGTGACGAGCCTCTCGCCGGTGGGCAGCGGCGGCCGAATCGTGCCCTGGACGACCACCCGCGGGCATTCCGCGTCGGGGGCCACCGGCTCGATCCGACCTTCCTTCATCGCAAGAGACAGCCTCCCCCCCGACGGGATGCGTTTCCAGGCCCTGAGCGGCTTGCCGTCCTCGGTGGTCTGCTCCTCGCTGGTCGTTCGGACGTAGCGGCCCCAGCGGACATCGAGGTCCAGCGTCTCGACGGCGGCGTCCACGCATACGGTCAGGCCCAGGGACGAGGGGACGACGGACTGGTTCTTGGAGGCGTCCACCGCAGGGGTCGCGTCGTCGTCCGGGTCGGCTGCGCCCGACGCCGAGGCGAACTCCTCGCCGGGCAGGAGGCGGCGGCCGCCTTTGTCGCGCCCCTCGCCGATCTCTTCGAGCGGCCTGAGGTCCGGCGGGGCCTTCCCCTCGCCTGCGTCTTCATCCACGGCCGTCGGCCCGCGCAGCCCTTCGATGCACTCCTCGTCCGCGGCCGTTCGCGGGGCGAGCTTCCCCACCAGATAGCGGTCGCGGACGCTCATGCCGACGATCTCCTCGTGGGGACCGGCGGCCGGCCCGAGAATACCGTCGATCATCGCCAGTTGGAGCAGTTCGCGGATATAGGCCTGCTCCCTGGGCGCCCGGCCGTCGATGACGGGCAGCGTCGAGAAGTCCTTGCCGGTCGCCTTCTTCAAGGCGCTCTCGAACACCGGCCAGTCCAGGCGGGAGATCACGGCATCGGCGCTCGGCGGCAGGATGCCGAGGGGTGCAGCATCCTGCGGCGAGTCGAGGCGGATGATGCCGTCGAAGTAGAACGTCGTCGCCTTGAGCGTCCGCCGGATGCGATAGATGCGTGCGAAAGCCACGACCGTCGTGGGCCCTTCGGCCCCTCGAACGACTGTCAGTCCATCCCCTTCGCGGACCGAAGGAAGGTACTCGGGCAATCCCTTGATACGCACCCAGAAATCTCCGAATGGGCAATGTTCGCCAAGCACGAGAACCCACGAATTCACTGTCCGTGCAACGGAAGTCAGGGGGCCATTTGTTTCGCGACTGTCCCCTCGGTCTTCGTTGGTCACTGCACACCTCCATTCAAACCGTAACGATCAATAGGTCCCGGCTCGTGCCTGAGACGATGTCGACTTGGATAGGAACAAGGTGAAAAGGCCCGAGAACGCCGAATCCGTTCGGATCGACAACCACATAGCATTGGCCGGCGAAACCCCCGCGTGCTCGAACATTCCCGCTGTAGGTCACCTCCAAGCTCCGTCCATCGAAGTACCTCGCTGTCCCATAGCCGAGAGACGTTCTCCACAAAACATCCACATCTCGGACATAGGGATGGGGTCTCCGCCTAGCCGAGCTGACAGTGGCCAAGTAGTCTGCGATCGACGCGTATCTCCGATCCGAAGCGGGCTGGCTGTGGCTCGCCGCAATCCGGCGCAGCTCTGCCATGTCGCGAACCCTGATAGCCATTGTGCGCCCATCGTTGGCTTGATTCCATATCCTGAAAGCGAAGCTCATGGCCTTCTCTCCTTCACGGTCGGGGCTCTGCCGACGGCATCCTTCTCGTTCAGCTATCGAGACACGATCTCCAGAGCCTTCAACTCGGTATGCCAGTCCAGGGTGTGCTCGTACACGGTTGACCCGCTGCGAGCACACCACCATTGGTAATCTTCTTCACACTCACCGCATGAGAGGCCATATAAAGCACCTGCAAGATGATGCGCCAACTTGTCCAACGCGTCAAACCGGTTATCTCCAGCAGCTCCTTCGATCACTGTCGAGACCACTCGGGCCAGGGCGGCGGCAATGAGCGACGCGTGCTTGATGTCTGACCATTCGCTATCGGGAGGTATCGCCAAATGCAAACCAACGCCCTCGGATGCGCTCCAACTAGCGCGCAAGAGGTCTGGAACGGGCATTTCAAGGAGGCTCTTTTTCTTCACGGTAATCTGCTTGCCCGACATCGCGGCGGCCCCATGCCTATTGACGAATATCCGCGAGAATGTCGCGCTGTTCAGGATTCCAAGAAGCACCTGCCACCATGCGACCTCGCGACCGAGGGCCTTGTCCTTGGGCTTGATGACCCAGGTCTGAACGACCCCCGCGCCCTCTCCCCGTCGATCCAGCCACGCCTCAATGACAGCCGTGAGCCCCCCAACGAGTATCTTCCTCCCAACTTGCCGGGTGGCGGCTCTTGCCACGCCTCTGTCTCTAGTTCGTTCGGGCCATCGTGGATACTCATAGTCGTCCTTTAGATACCGAATGCGCATTTCCCCCCACTTCAGCACGTATCTGTCAATGGCTCCGGTGGTGATCAGCTTAGGACCGCGCCCTTCCCGGGAGTCTTCGATGAGGGGTTTCAGGTTGTATGCATCGGCGGTGGTACACCCTGCGAAGATGTCGGTTAGGTCACCCAACCTGATGGTGGGCCCAAGCGTTCTCAACCGTCGGCGAACCGTTGCTGGCCCTTGGATGACCTCATACCAATTGATGTCAGGATCAGACCAACGACGGCGGATCGTGTCTTCCGACAGGCGCGTGTCGCGGTCGACAATCTCCAGATGGACAGCGCGCCCCCTTGCTCCGCAGATGGCGGTGGTTCGTATCCGCGCTACGGTAAAGAGGTCTACTGGGTTCAGGCAGAAGAAGTCTGGGCGCCATGTGGCGTGCATCCATCGCTTCCACTCAGAGGTGGCCGATAGAAGCACCGTTGGAGAGAGGAGGCCATACCGGGCATGTCGGCCAAGTAGGTGAAGCAGCACGCGCCCCCAGAACAACAGGCACAGATCGTAGGCACCTGAGGCGAACGGGTGATATGAGATGCCGTAATACCCCCTGACGCGATCATCGCGGAAGTCGGCATGTTCGATGGCATTCAGGAAAGGCGGGTTCCCGATCATGGCGTCAAAGCCCACGTTGGGCCGCTGGAATACCTCTGGGAACTCCAGGGGCCAATGGAATGTCCTGCGTCTGGACCTCCCTGCGGCGGAGCCTACCGCAAGCGCCTCCGTCGCCTGCGTTCGGATCAAACGCCCCGCATCCTCATCCCCGCGATTGAACTGGTCCGCCTCAATGGCCAGCCTGTCGAGGGCTGCTTCCAGGCTTGCAGCATTTCCGCCCGAGCGGAGAGCCTCGCCGATCAGCGCATCGGCGATCAGGGACGGTGCGTCGAGCACATGTCGGGCCTCCTGGTGCAGATGGGCCATGGCCTCGACGTCCCGGATGTCGCGGATGCGTATCTCCCGCAGGCGCGTGCGCAACTCGACGGCCTTCGCGACCGCGGCCTCGATGCTCCGGCCGAAGAGCCGCTGCTGCTGGCCGGGTCGGTCGGGGTCCAACGTCAGCTTCGTGAGCTGATCCAGCCTGTGGATGCCGAGCAGGCTGTCGCCGCAGCGCAGGTTGTGGTCGAGGAACGCGAAGGGGCGGCCCTTGGCCATGGTCGCCAGCCAGATCGAGAGCTTGGCAAGTTCTACAGCCAGCGGATTCAGGTCCACGCCGTAGAGGCACCGCTCGGCCACCAGCCGCCTGGCGATCAGCAGCCGCTCATGGGTGTCCTTCGGCAGGAGTTCGTGGCTCCCGGCGTTATCGACTACATCGCCATCGACGGTGACGAACCGCCCGGCGTCCTCCTCCCGCCCCCAGGCCTCGACCAGACGCTCGGCAAGATACCGGCAGGCCTGCACGAGGAACGCCCCCGAGCCCATGGCCGGATCGCATATCTTGAGGTCGAGCAGTTCGGCGGGGGACTTCAGACGCCACTGTTCGCGCGGACGGCCCTCGGCCGGCCCCTCGTAGACGGTGGGCTCGAGCGTCTTCTCCACGATGGTCTCGGTCAGCGAGCGCGGCGTGTAGTGCGTCCCCGTCTCGCGACGGTCGGCCCCCCGTGTGACGGCGAACGACCCCGCGCGGTATACGAGCGGATGGCCCCAACTGTCGGGACGGATGAGACTGCCGAAGGGAAGCAGGCGGCGCGCCAGCGCCTCGTCGCCCCCGCATGCCTGGACGAGAGCGATGAACGCGGCATCATCCCCGCCGCGCTCCAATGCGTTCCGTACAGCGCTGGCGGACCGTCCGGTCAGCTCTGCGAGGCGCTCAGCGGCGGCTTCCACCCCGCGAGAGCGCAGGGATTCGAGTTCGGCCAGGGCGATGCTCGGATGCCGAATCTTCTTCGAGCCGACCAGTCCGAGGGTGACATCGGGCACCTTGGCGACGGTGTACTCGAGGAGGCCTTCGTAGACGTGGCCGATCTGCTCCACGTCGAGGGCTCGGTAGGACAGGAGCTGCGCGCCGCCGCGGTGTTCGAGGACCTGAAGCGCCGTCAGGAGCAGCAGGACCGTGCGGTTGTCTATCGGCAGCGGGTCGGCGGGCGCATCCCGCCAGGAAGTCCCTTTGGGACGCCCTTCGAGGAAGGGGAAGCGGTCGGGGTCGAACAGCGACCCTCCGAGAGCGGGCAGCCGCAGCGTCTCGTGTTCGATGCCGCCATAGACCGCCCGGAAGACGGCCAGCATCCGCGACCAGGCGTCGTATCGGCGTTCCAGCACCTCGGGGCCATGCAGCGACTCCTCCTCCCGCAGTGCCGCCCGGAGGGTCGAGATCGCATAGCACTGGTCGTACAGGGGCTCGCCGAGCAGCAGGAGTCCCCTCTCTTCGGCACAGAGGAGGAAGACGAGCCGCATCATGACGGTCAGACCCGCCTCGTAGAGCTCAGCCGGCCCCACGTCCTTCAGCAACTCGCCGTTGCGGTCCTGGTCCGCGCGGCCGAGGGCCTGGATGAGGACCTCGACGGCGCGCCGGACCTGCTCGCCGAGGGTGTCGGTGACCTCCTCCTGGAACGCGACGGATTTCTCGAGGAGCCGGTCGAGCCGCTGATCTTCGGCACCGAAGCACCGGCGCACTCCCAGCAGCGAGACGAAGGCTTTGAACGTCACTGGCTCCTGCCACCAGAGCCGGGCCAGCCAGGTCGCGTAGCCCGAAGTCCCGCCGACGGGCGCATTGACCACTGTCCATCGCTCGCCGTCGGTGACGAGCCCGACCCGCACATCGTTGGCGCGGCAGAGCAGAGTCATCCGCTCCAGCGGCGAAGCGGGCCAGCGGTCGCCGGACAGCGGCTTCTCGAGGTCGGTTTCCGGCGGATGGACGGCGATGAGCAGGCGCGGCCTGCCGTCGTCCCCCTGGACGGCGAAGTCGGGGACTATCTCCACGCCGTGCTCAGGAGCGCGATAGGCCAGTCCGCCATCGAGACGGTCGCGCGGGACGAGGACCTCATCCTCGTATTCCAGCGCCTCCTGGAGGACCATGCGAATCCACGCTGTATGCAGTGACGCGATGTCCGGGTCGTCTTCGTCCACCGCATCGCGCCACTCGTCATAGGCGGCCCGAAGGCGCTGGCGCCGGGGCGTTTCGATCTTCTCCAAGCCTTGGGGGAATACGTCCTCGAGGACCGTCGCGGCGATGAAGGGGCCGGAGGTGTCGACCAAGGAGAGCCATTCTACTTGTTCGGATATCCTGGCCATGGATCACCGGTCCTCCGGGAAACCTTCGGGAACGACGAACTCCACGGCCACCGGGAAGGTGCGGGCGGCAGGGTCGGCGTACCGCCGACGGATGGCGGCGATCTCCTTTTCTCGCTCCTCTGGAATGCGTTCGAGGCGGGTTCGCAGGGCCTCGACGTCCCGCCGGAGCTGCTCCCGCTGATCGGCGGGCCATAGCTCGAGCTGGACCGACTTGCCGGCATCCTCCAGCTCCTTGCGGATCATGACGGCGAGGTCTTCGAGAACCTGGGCCAGATCGGACTCCTCCGCCTGCCGGCGACGGTCCAGGCTATTGGTCAGGAATTCCAGACGTTCTTGGGACCGCGCGTGGACGGCGCTGAGAATCGAGGTGTTCTGAGCCTCGAATCGGCTCCGCAGGGCCTCGAAACATCTCCGGGTCGGTTCGGCTGGCACACCCGCGCTCAGCAGTTCCTCCAACCGGGTCAATGTGCGGATGCGTGCGAATCCCGACGCCTTCATCTCCCCGCCGGCCAAGGTCAGCTCTTCGTGCAGCCGGTGGTGTCCGCCGCCGGTGATGACGAGGCGCGACCAGACGATCACGACCGGCTCCTGAAGGACAGTCGCGGGCACCGAACGCACCGCCACCCTGTGGAGCTTCCTGCGGTCTTCGTGAGCCCAGATCTCCGCACGCAACAGTCGAAGAGACATCTGGACGAGGCGGTGGTTGAGGTGTGCAAGCACCACGTCGTCGCGGCCACGGGCGACGGAGTGGTCGAACGTGATGGGGCGCCGCGTTCCGGTGTGGGGATGCTCCAGGCCGCGCGCAGCCTCGGCCCAAGTACCCACGAGAAGCGGCACGTTGAACGCCTTGGCATCCGCTGGTGCGCCTGGAAGCGTGGCCGGTTCCAGCGGCGGCTTGCCAGCGATGTCGAGGGCGACCGAGACCGCTCTGGCGACGCGATCCGGCGTGAGACGGAACCCGTCCCGAGCCTCTAGCAGCCTCGCGTGCAGACGAGCGATGCGCTCTTGCAACCGTCGTTCAGCAGCAATGAACCGACGGGCTTTGGAGGCCTTGGCTTCCGCATCGCGCGTATCTATGGCGATTCGCCTTCCAAGCAATCCCTCTTCGATCTGAGCCGCGATGACCGGTCCCACGATGCCCAGGTCTTCGCGCATCTGTTCGAGCTTGACGATCGCCCTCGCGATGAACTCTGCCTCCCCTTCGATGCTCGACATGTCGACAGGGCGAACGCCTTCTCGGCTCGCGATTTCTCTTATTCTCCCAAAATCGATACCCTTTGGCACGGGATGCCAGATATGGACGGTCTTCTCCTTCTGGCCGTGGCGGTCGATGCGGCCGTTCCGCTGCTCCATGACATTGGGATTCCACGGTATCTCGACGTGGACGAGGTAGTTGCAGTGGTTCTGGAGGTCGATGCCTTCCGAGGCGGCATCGGTCGCGAGCAGGATCCGTACCGGAGAGACGCTCGGGTGGGCCTGGAAGGCGGCTGTCGAGTTTCTCGGTGAGCGCCACTCGCACCCGTCCCCGGACGCTTCGGGAACCTCCCCGGATGATCCGGGGACGCCCCCGACTGGACCGGGGGACCTGCCGAAAAAGCCGTGGAGGTCGCCGAATGGGCTGGACAAGCCCCCGGCGGGACCGGATAATGGCCCGTTGTAGGGTGCGGGTCCCCGGCTGGCCCCGGGAGGCCCCCGGATGGACCGTTCCGCCGGTGCGGCGGTGTAATCGGCTTGCGATGCGCCGCCAGGGCGGCTAGGCTGGCAGGACAGGTGCAGCGATGCCTAACGATTACATCCCACGCAGCGACGCCGAGTTCAACGGCTGGCAGGCCAACTTCGTCGCCTCCGCCAACGCCAACCTCGCCGGCCTCGGCTTGGTCGCCGCCGACCTGACGCCGATCATTACGGCACAGGCGGGCTGGTCCAGCGCTTACAGCGCCCACGTCGCGGTTCAGGCCGCCGCGCAATCCGCTCGTCAGACCAAGGACGACAACCGTGCGTCCCTCGAGGCGCTGATCCGCGCGTTGGTCCGCCGATTGCAGGCCAGCCCGGACGTGAGCGACCCCGAGCGCCAGCAATTGGGCATCACCGTTTCCGACCAGGAGCGCTCGGCTGTCGGCCCGCCGACGACCCGCCCGGTGGCCACGATCGACGCCGGGCAGCGGTTGCGCCACACCATCGAGTTTTCCGACGAGAACACGCCCACGCGCAAGGCCAAGCCCGCCGGCGTGATGGGCGCGGAGATATGGGTCAAGATTGACGGGCCGCCGCCGGTGGATCCCGGCGAGTTGGCGTTTTTGGCCGTCGATACGCGAACGCCCTACATGACCGAGTTCGACGGCGCCGACGGCGGCAAGACCGCGCATTACATGCTGCGCTGGATCAACCCCAAGGGCGAAACCGGTCCCTGGAGCCAGACGGTGAGCGCGACCATCGGGGCGTAGACATGGCCACATGATTGGTGCGTGCGTGTGCTGGAGCGAGTTGCATGGTTTGCCGTGGTTTACGCATGCGTCTCGCTTACGGTCACGGTGCTACTCCTCGTCTTTGCGAATAAGGCGTTTAAGCTTGGTGGCCCGGTAGGCATGGTTAGGTCCATCGTAATCTTGTCGTTGGCTGGAATCGGCTTGGTGATCTGGGTTATCAAGGCCTTGTTCGGTGCGAACGTCGCCGATACGCCGAACGAGGAGATTAAGCGCACGATCAAGAAGACGTCTGCGTGGCTCGACGACCTGAAATCGGAATGGGACAACGCGAAGAAGAAGTGATGGATATGAGTTGGCAGTCGATCGGTCTGGCGGATGCGGCACGACCCGGGGGTTTGGTGCGCCCGTTGTGGCAGCGCTTGGCCTACCCCTTACTTGGCGTGCTGCTGGTCGCGCTCGGTCTTGTTGGGTGGGCGCTCCCTTTCCTCCCCGGCATACCTCTGCTGATCGTGGGATTGCCTTTGCTTGTTTGCTTTTGGCCGAGAGCTGAGACCCATATGCGGGGCCTAATGAAATCGCTTCACGCTTCCTTTCGCGCGAAGACGGAAGCAAGAAAGCGTCGTCGCAGGATGGCGTCTGTCGAAAACTACTTCAGGTGATTACTCGGAGGAAAGCGACATGTCCCTTACCATCCTTCAATCTCGGGAAGCCATCGAAGCGGCGATCGCGACTATGAACCCGATCGCCAAGGAGGCAGCCCAACTTCTGGCTCATCGCTTGCTGGAGAATCCAGACATTATCGACGATCAGGAAACCCTCGGCGAGGAATGGATTCAGGCATGCGCAATATCTTGCGCGCGAGCAGGTATCAATCCACACACTTCACTCGCTCGCTTTGAGTCATTCCTCGAGAATCACGGATCTGCGGTTCTGAATGTCGCTTTTTCGATAGCGGTCTTTATAATGAGAGACGCAGAGCGCCAACAGAAATGGGGCTGGGTAGGTAAGGCCGCCGCTGTTGCCGTCGGCGTCGCCCTCGGTTCGTTCTTCGGATAAGCAACGCTGGAGGTGATGCGAATGCTGAAGTCGAGCAGCGAGCGAGCACCGTTGAAACGGAGGATGTGACCATGGCCAGCAAGGACGACCTGATCAGACGCCTCCTGAAGCGTCGCATTGCCGAGGATCCTAACGCACGCGCGCTGGGACAAACCCCCGATTTTGCCGATGGCATCGACACATTTCAACTGATGGGTCTGCCGGAAGGAACGATCGTGACTTGTGTCGAAACATGGGCAACAGCGGCGAAGCAGGGAGTCAGCGAAGACGACATCGCTCGGCGCATCGCCGACTATCGAGGTGCGCCTTATGCGAGTGGCGGGGTTGAAGCGCTGATTCGCACCTTGGTTCAGGGCGAACACGGCAACGCATCGTACCTTCCAAGCACTCACGTCGAATGGTGCATCCGTGAGGCGCGCACCGCGTACGGAATCTGATACTTCATGGCGTCAGTGGACGACTCGTGGCTGGTGGCACGTTTTGCATATCGAAGCGGGAAGATGTCAGTGAGGGTGTGGCACTGCTCCTGGGCAGTGTGAACTCGAAAGGCTTGCGGAGGGTAGTGCTTGAAGGTAGGGAGACCGATTCCAATGAGCGATGAATTCAAACCGGTTCACGGATTCTACCTGAACGTCGCTGACCCGGGATTATTCACCATCCCGGGGCTGGCAGCGTAACGCGCCGCCGGGGGGGGCGGTCAACAGCAAAAACGGTGCTTGACGGGCGGGGGAGGCTTGGCCGGACGACGCTTCAGCGAGACCGCCCCCTTACCCCCACAGGCCCGACCGGCTCGGGAAGGTCGCGTCGCCTGCCGTGGGGCAGACAGACCCGGGTTGTCGGTCGGGTCACTCCCGCAGCACGAGGCTCAAATGGGCATGCCGCGGCGGCGACACCCAGCGCCGCGGACGCGGGCGACGCCGGCCCCACGCGTCCGCCCGCCACCAGCGCGCGATTCGATCCAGCAGCCGGTCCCACAGCACGCCCGCCGCGCGGGCCACGTCCACGAGCACGCGCCGCCCATGTTCCACCACCCGCGCCCCGGCTTTCAGCACGGTCTGCTGCACGCGCTTCAAATCCCATCCGCAGCCGGATGCGTCTTCCAGTTCTCCCCGCAGCATCCCGGCCAGGTTGAATGCCAGCAGCTTCAGCAACAGGCTGGCTTCATTGGCTTCGAACGACCCGGCCGACAGGCCGCTACCGATCGCGCCGTTGAACTCGCCCAGGCGGTCCTCGAACGTGCCACGCCGCCGGTAGTGCTCCACCAGCTCCCAGCCGCTGCGCTGCTCGACCTGCCAGTTGGTCACCAGGAAGAAGTGGTGCGGGAACAGCTCCCGCAGACCCGTCCTGGGATCGGGCCGATCGATCACCACCAGCACCACCCGGTACGGACGGGTCCAGCTCGCGGCCTGGTAGTCGCCCAGCTCCACGGCGAATTCATCACCCTCTTTGGTTGGGCGGCCCGGAGCACGGGACAGATACGGCTGGGCCAGCGCGTCCAGCACCGCGTTGTTGCGAATCCGGCCCACGAAGGACACGCCTTCGTCGTCGATCGCGTCCAACACCCGGCCCTCGACCAGGGCCGCGTCGATGCGTGCGTCCAGATGCGTGGCCAGCGTCCGGCCCTTGCGGATCGCCTCCCGCACGAAGCGCGGCATTCCTTCGGCGCCGGCCGCGTGGCCCCGCCGCAGAATCGCGTGGATGAAGCCCTCACCCAGGCGCGCGGACTCGTAGCTGCCCGCTGCGCTGAAGCTGGCGACCAGCGGATAGTACATGGTCTGGTGGTAATAGCCGTGGTACGCGCCGCCGGGTTGCCGGCCATGCACCTCGATGGGGAACGGGTCGATGTCCAGCGTGCCGTGCGTGACCCTGCGGCCACGGCCCGCGGCCCGCTGGTGCCGGGCGACCCATTCGCTCAGCGCCGCCCGTAACGCCCGGCGGTTGGACGGGCCGGCCAATCGGTCGATCAGCCGCCAGGCCGACGGCTGACTGGCCAGCCGCTCGTGTAAGCCGCGCCGGCCGGGGCGGTCCCAGACCGCCAGCTTCAGCGCCACGTCATGCGCCAAAGCGTCCTGATCGTCCTGATGCGCGTAGCCCAGCGCCAGGGCGTAGACGTGCTGGCGGAGCAGCTCGACCTGCGCGTAGCGGATGCGCTCGGGGTCCCGATCATCCGTGAGTTGCGCCGCCAGGTCGGCCGTCAGCCCCAGGCGATGATCCGCCTCCCGCAGCAAGAGCGCCCCGGCGTCAGATGTGATCCGCGGATCCGCCTGTCGCAGCTTGATCGCGCGATTGAACGTCGGCTCGAACAACCATCCGCCGGCCCCGCCTCTGCCCGCGTCGTCTCTACCCGCACCGCCTCTGCCGGCCCGCCCGGCCCGTCCCTGGCCTTCACCCATGAGGTGTTGCTCCCGCTGCGTGGGTCGCGTGTGTCCGCACGCATGTTCTACGCAGCAAAACCGCCCCGGTTGGCAGCAACGCCCAAGAAGCTCGTGAATAATCCGGGCTGACAGCAAGGGCAAGCCCACTATTTTCATTTGGCCAGTTTTTCCTGAGTACGTTACGGACATCAAGCCCAGAGCATCCGGTGGTTGCTTCGTCACCGTCAAAATTGTGGACAAAGAACCGTTCACCGTGGAAGTTGTTCAGGACGCGGTATTCGTCAATGAAGCGATGCGCCGCTGCGAAGAGCTTGACAGGCTCTCTGTCGCGTCCACCTCGGGTAAAGATCCAAAATGATCGCATTTCACTGTGCGCAGTGCGGCGAACGTGTTGAGTTCTCCGAGAACATGGGCGGACAGTCAGTCCCCTGCCCCCGCTGCCGTCAGTGCATTTCGATCCCCAAAGCATGCCCGGGCGTTCCGACGCAATCAGAAACTTCGCACATGGCCGACATCCGAACCAACGGAAAGGCAATCGCCGCACTGGTGCTCGGGCTATGCTCGTTTTGCGTTGGTATCGCGGGCATCGTCGCGCTGATTCTTGGAATTATTGCAAAGGGCGAGATCGACAAGTCGGCCGGACGGCAGAAGGGCGAGGGCTTGGCGATCTGCGGTATCGTGTTGGGCGTACTGGGGGCGGTTCTCAACTATGTCTTTGTACTTGCTAACTGGGACGACATCTTCGGGTGATCGAGAATAGGGCGTCGCGTCGGAGGCGGGCCGCATGCGGTGGTGGGCTTGGTTGCTGATCGCGATGGTGGTGCTCTCAATCGTCGGCGGAAGCGCCGAAAAACGAGCCCGCTGGGATGTCGCTTCGTCGACTCAGTCGGCAATCAACCTGGGGTGGATCATCCTGTTTATCGTTCTCATCGGGGCGATGGGTACTTGCATGCGCGATGCTGCGTGCGATCTCGTAGGCTTTTGAATCCCGATGTGTTCCTTGCGTGATTGGAAGTCGCTGGGCTTGAAGGGTCGGGTCTTCTTCGGATCACGGTTCACGTTGGCGATCAATGCGAGGATCGCCGACGTGTGCGCCCACGCTTGCCGCCCTCGCCCTTCGGCCATCCACAACAACTCGCGCAGCGTCAGGGGGCCGGGGTCGACGCCGATGACGCCGGCAAGTTCGTAAACGACTCGCCAAGCGTCGTCTCGATCGCAGCTTCGAGGTCCAGCTTGTCGATCCGCGTTTCGATCCGTTGCACCGCCATGTCGATCATCCGCCGCTGGGCCTCGACGGCTTTGGCCAGGTCGCTTCGGCCCAGGCCCCGGAAAAAATGGACGAGTTCCTCGTACAGTGCGGTCTGTGCCGCCAGGATCGCTTCGCCGCCCAGCGCCGCGCCGAACTGTTCGTCGGTGACACCGGCTGCGTCCGCCTGCGGCTTGACCAAAGCGAAGATCACGTCGCACAGGAGAATCACGTCCGTCCCCAGCCGCGTCAGCAGCGGCGGGTCGCCCGCTTCCAGTTCCAGCAGGTTCACGTCGAGCAGGCTCTTCACCCGCTTGGCCGCGTCGATGGTCAGCGCGATGGTCCACGTCCGCCCGGCGGTGTCGGTGAATGTCTTCATGTCAGGTCCCCTCGATCCAGCTTCGGAAGACGGCCAGCTTGGCCGTCACGCTGACGGTGATGGCCTCCTCCAACGCCTCGTTCCGCGAGAACGACGTGATAGCGAAATCCCCGTCGGGCCCCTGGCCGCCGGCCTTGTCCAGAATCTTCAGCGCGATCAGTCCCGACGCGAGGAAGGCGTTCTTGATGGCCGTGAACCCGGCGTCATCCGGGTCCCACACCATCTCGAACTCGCAGGTGCACTCGCGGAGCGTCGGGGCGGTCGCCCGCCAGCCGGAGTTCGCCCGCGTGGTCACGTCCGCTTCGCCCGCCTCGAGCGTCAGCGTCACGTCCCGCACGTTGGACATCTCGGTCGAGGGCGTGCTGCCGGCCGCGCCGTGATAGAGTTTCGCGTCCTTGCCCAGAATGAACGTCGCCATGTTCATCGCCTCCTATTGCTTCACGCTGTTCGCCCACATCGCCGGGAGCTTGGGCTTTTCGCGCTCGAATGCCGGCCCCATGAACGGCCGAGCCTTGTAGATGGCCGTCACGGGCCTACCCTTGCGGCCGCGCCTTCGAGCCTTGCCGCCGTACTCCAACAAGGGCGGCGCTTCGGTCGTGCCGTGCAGGGGCGTCGGGCCGATGACCACGCTCTTTCGCCCCGGGTCGTAGCCGAAGTAGATGAGCTTCCGCAGCAGCCCCACGTGGCTCGAAGGCGGGCTGCCCGGCTCCGACACCGCCTTGCGCTTTCGGATGGAGTGCTTCGCGCCGGTCCGCACGAACGCGCCGAACTTCGAGAGCACCTTCCGCGCGGCCTTGTCCACCCGGCTCGTGACCGCCTTGCGGTCGAAGAACATCTGCTTGGTCACCATCCCGATCATGCCGTCATCACCCGCAAGGTCAGCGTCAGGACGCTGGTGAACTGCCGCAGCTCGGCCAGGTGCTCCTGGGAGTAGATGGGCGTGTTCTCGGTCTTGACCCACGTCGCATCGCCGAAGCGCCCGGTCGCACGGATGAACTCGGCGATCTCCTGGACCAGGGGCATCAGGGCATCGATTTCCGCGTTGTCGCCGACGGCGAGCTTCTTCTGGACGCCGATGTCGATCTGCACGTCGCTCTGCGCCAGGCCCCGTCCGGCCGTGGTCAGTTCCACGCCCTTGGGCACGACCGTCACGTGCAGGTCCGTCATGTCCTTGAGGTCGAAGACGGGCCTGTACGCCCGCGCTGCCGTGAACGGCTGGCTGAACGTGTGTCCGTTCAGGGCCGTTACCACTGCTTCCGCGATGTCCGCGATCAGCGCCATGGGTCACTCCACCTTCTTCAGTTCGCCGACCAGCCAGTCCACGTCGGCCTGGTTGACCGGCTCGACGGCCGCCAGCGCTTCGGCCAGACCCACGCCCTTGGCGGCGTCCCGTCGCATCGCCCGCGCGATCCCCGCCAGGCGCTGCCCGGCCAGGTACGCTCGGCGCTGCGGCGCGGTCATGGCCGCGACCCGGGCCTCGCGCTCTTCCAGAGCCTGCTTTTGCTCGGGCGTGAGCGCGTCCAGCCGCTCCTGGCGGCGGGCATCGACCTCCGCCTGACGCTCTTCCGGCGTCATCCGCATCCGCTCGATGACCGCCTGCTCGGCGGCCGAGAGTTCCATCTGTCGTCTTGCCTCTGCCATGTGATGCTCTCCTACGCGACCAGGGTCAGGCCGTGGCCGTAGGCCTGGTCGAACACGAAAAGGGAGTTCCCGTAGGCGTCGTTGATCCGCCCTTCGCGGCGAAGCATGATGAACTTGCCGCCGCCACTTTCCATCCGGCCGGACACGTCCACCGCGCGGTAGACGCGGACGATGGTGTCCCAGCCCAGGTACAGGTAGGCGTCGTGATCCAGCCGGAAGTAGCCGAACAGGTCGGACCGGCTCTGGTAGTCGAAGTAGATCGACCCGTAGTAATAGGCCTCCAGTCCGCCATAGCGGCCGACCATGACCGTGCCGTCGTAGTGCACAATGAGC
>FWPV01004150.1_pt1 | contig 31403 bp, 23 predicted proteins | sample 2228371 | NCBI WGS metagenome assembly FWPV01 (sample SAMEA103939776, study PRJEB20133) | metagenome
TCTTGGCCAAGCAAGTCCTGCTCCGGATTGGCTACGGCCCCGCCTCCCATATGCCTCGCCCTCAAGACAGGTGGATCCCGGATCCTGGATAAGTCCAACTGAGGAATGATAAGTAAAAAGGGGGACCTTGTCCAGGCCTACCTATTCCGAGTTGCCCGAGGGCGGAATATGTGATATTTTTACGGACATGAAGGCAGGGCCGGGACACGCAATGCCTCCATGTCGCGCATAGAATGGGTGCCCACCGAAACATCCGGTTGGTCCTGGAGTACGATGGAGGCGGATATCACGGCTGGCAGATCCAACCTCAGGTCCTCACCATCCAAGAGGTTCTCGAGGAACGTATCCAGAGGATCACCCAGCAGCGAAGCAGAGTGATCGCCGCGGGCAGGACGGACGCGGGGGTCCACGCCCTACAACAGGTGGTGAACTTCCGAACCAGATCCGCCCTCCCTGTGCAGGCCCTTCAGCGTGCCCTGAACGCACTGCTTCCCCCTGACATAAGGGTACTGAGGGCGGACGAGGTGGAAGGAGGCTTTCATGCGCGGTTCAGCGCCCTGGCGAAGCGTTACAAGTACCTCTTGTGGAACCACTCGGTTCCTTCCGCCTTCAGCCAGAGGTACACGTGGTGGATTTCCGCGTCGTTGGATCTGGAGAACATGGAGGCCGCGTCGCGGCACCTGATAGGTGTGCATGATTTCTCGTCCTTTTGTTCGACGAGTTCGGACAGGCAGAACCCTGTTCGTGAGGTCAGGCGGTGCGGCTGGGTGAAAGGGGGCCCCTTGCTCTGCTTCCAGATCGAGGCCAACGGTTTCCTGAGGTACATGGTGCGTTCCATGGTTGGGACCCTCGTGGAGGTGGGGATGGGGAAAAGGCCCCCGGAAGATATGGCAAGTCTCCTGGAGGCCAGGGATCGGAAGAGGGCGGGGATGACCGCTCCGGCTCGCGGGCTCTTCCTGGTTTCCGTGTCCTATCCCCCCCCTTGGGAGCTTGACACCGCGGTGGCTGCTGGATTAATGGGTATTACCTCTTGCTGGGGGGGGTCGAGGGGGCGCTGCGAGGAGACCTCGTGCGGGTGCAGGGATGCCCCTTGGGACGAGGGCGTGTGAGATGGCTCTGTTCCTTGTGACGGGGGGGGCTGGTTTCATAGGGTCCCACCTGGTGGATCGACTATTGGAAGAAGGCCATGAGGTGCGGGTGGTGGATAACTTCTCCACCGGACGCCGGACCAATCTGGTCCGTCTGGCCGAGGATCCGAGGTTAGAGCTGCTGGAAGGGGACGTGTGCGATCCGGATATCGTCGGTGAGGCGGTCAAGGCTGTGGATTACGTCCTTCATCAGGCGGCGATACCTTCGGTGCCCAGGTCCTTGGAGGACCCCTGGTCGAGCCATCGCGCCAATGTGGAGGGCACTCTGCGCATCCTCATGGCCGCCAGGGACGCGGGGGTCAAACGGGTGGTCTTTGCGTCCTCATCCTCTGTTTACGGCGATATCGTGGGGGGATGCTCGGAGGTCCGGGCCAAGACCGAGGACCTCGCCCCCGCGCCCCTCTCACCCTATGCCGCAACCAAGCTCGCCGGTGAGGGTTATTGCCGCTCGTTCTTTCATTCCTTCGGCCTCGAGACCGTGATCTTGCGGTATTTCAACGTATTCGGTCCCAGGCAGGACCCCAGCTCTCCTTATGCATCGGTTGTGCCTCGCTTCGCCGCCTCCATGCTCAAGGGGGGGCGGCCGGTGATCTACGGTGATGGCAGGCAGACGCGGGACTTCACGTACGTTGGCAATGCGGTGGAAGCCAATTTGGAGGCATGTCTGGTCTCAGGGGCAGCGGGGGGGACCTTCAACGTGGCGGCTGGTGAGAGCGTGAGCGTGTTGAGCCTCATGGAGATCATGGCGGAACTCCTCGGGGTGGAGGTCGAGCCGGAGTTCGCCCCGCCTCGGCCGGGGGATGTCAGACACTCCATGGCAGACATCTCTCTCGCCAGAAAGATCCTGGGATACGAACCCAAGATCGGCTTGAGGGAAGGGCTCCTCAAGACCTTGGAGGCCATCCGCATGAATGAGATCTCCGGATCCAGATCGGGTTGAAGTGCCCTGGAGGGGCCCAGGTCGAGAGGTGGTCTCGGTGTGCGGATTGTGTGGCAGGGTGGTCGTGGACGGTCCCCCTTTGAAGGAAGAGGCGATTCGGGCCATGTGCAGGGAGCTTTCCCATCGCGGGCCGGATGGGGAGGGGGTATGGGTCCGGAAGGCCGCGGGCGGGGAGCGGACCCCGCAGGTGGGCCTGGGGCACCGGCGTTTGAGCGTCATAGATCTGAGTCCCGCGGGGGCGCAGCCCATGGCCAATGAGGACGAGACCCTCTGGCTCGTCTTCAACGGGGAGATATACAACTTCCAGGAGCTGAGGGAAGGGCTCAAGGCCAGGGGGCATAGATTCCGTTCCCGCACCGATTCCGAGGTGATCCTCCACCTTTACGAGGACAAGGGGGAGGGCCTCCTCCAGGAGCTCCGGGGGATGTTCGCCTTCGGTCTTTGGGACGACAAGAAGGGGAAACTGCTCCTGGCCAGGGATAGACTGGGGGAAAAGCCCCTGGCGTATGCCAGGATGGGGAATGATCTGGTCTTCGCCAGCGAGATAAAGGCCCTTTTCCGTGACACCGGGCTCGTCCCGCGAGTCGACCCCAAGGCGATCTTCCACTACCTGACGTTCCAGTATGTTCCCTCGCCCATGAGCGCCTTTGCGGGTGTGGAAAAGATCCCACCGGCCCATTATCTGACATGGCAGGATGGGGTGGTGAGGCTTCATCGCTATTGGTCACTTCCGCATCCTGAAGGGAGGAATCCCGAGAGGATCCAGCGGCCCGAGGAGGTCCTGGAGCGGTTGGAGGAGGCCGTTCGGATCCGGATGGTGAGCGACGTGGCCGTGGGGGCCTTCTTGAGCGGCGGGTTGGACAGCAGCGCGGTCGTGGCATTGATGAGCCGTCACGCCCAAGGGTCGGTGCGAACCCTCACCGTGGGTTTCCCCGACCCTGGGTACAATGAGTCGCGGTACGCCCGTCTCGTCTCCCGATACCTGGGGACCGACCACGCGGAGATCGTGGTGGACATGGACATCCGAGAAGAGCTCCCCAAGATCGCCTGGCATTACGACGAGCCCTTTGCGGACGCCTCGGCCGTGCCCACCTATTACTTGGCCAAGGCCATGCGATCCCTGGCCACTGTGGCCCTGGACGGAGACGGCGGGGACGAAACGTTGGCCGGTTACGATCGATACCGGGCGGCCCGATGGCTCGGTCTGTACGGACGACTGCCTCGCACTGTTCGCGACGGTTTCATCCATAGGGTGCTCGAGGCCCTTCCGATGCGCGGTTGGGAGAGGTCCAATTGGCTCCACAGGGCCAGGATCTTCGCGCGTCCTGGCGAGGAGCGCCTGGAGCGCAGATACGGCCAGTGGATGTCCCACTTCACAGCGGATGAAAGGGCCTCGTTGTGCACCAAGGAATTCCTGGAGGAGGTGAGCGACACCGATCCCCTGGCGTTGATGGAGAAGCACTTCTCCGGTGGGTCAGCCGGTGGCGACACCCTACAGCGCCTGCTCCGTGTGGACATGGCCTCTTACCTACCCGACGACCTCTTGGTGAAGACGGATATAGCATCCATGGCCCACGGCCTGGAGGTGCGCGCCCCGTTTCTCGACCATCATTTTGTGGAGTTCGCCTCCAGGATCCCGTCCAGATACAAGGTCAGGCGGGGAAAGGGAAAGTTCATCCTCAGGAAGGCCTTGAGAGGGGTCCTGCCTCCCGAGATCCTGGCTCGTCGAAAGATGGGTTTCTCCCCGCCACTCGCACGCTGGATCCAGAGGGACCTCAGGGAGATGGCCGAGGAGCTCCTGACGAGTTCCAGGGCCAGGGAAAGGGGATACTTCCGCGGGCATCGAGTGGAAGAGATCCTCAGGGAACATCTTGGCGGGGTGAGGAATCGACATCACCAGATATGGAACCTGATGATGCTCGAGCTTTGGCACAGGGTGCATGTGGATGGGTGGAATCGGTCCGTGCCGGTCCATTGACGCGGTCATGCTCTTGGGGTGCCGGCGAGAGAAAGGGGTGGGGCACGAGGGCTGCCCGAGCGAGTATCGATATTTGAGTGGACGTCTTTGTTGCGACCTCGGATAGGGGATTACTCCTCCTGGAAAGGAAAGGGTTGAGGGATGAACATATGTGTGATCGGGGCTGGTTACGCCGGGCTCGTCACGGGGGCCTGCTTCGCGGAGTTCGGGCTCAAGGTTACCTGCGTTGACAAGGACAAGGAGAAGATCACCAAGCTGAAGAAGGGCAAGGTCCCCTTCTTTGAGCCTGGTCTGGAGGAGATGGTACGTCGGAACGCGGCGCAGGGGCGTCTCTTCTTCGACACCGACGTGGGCAGGGCGGTGAAGAACTCTTTGGTGGTCTTCATCTGCGTGGGGACGCCTTCCAAGGAGGACGGGTCGGTGGACCTCAGCGCCGTGGACGAGGTGGCCAAGCAGATCGGTGCTTCCCTGGATGGGTACAAGCTCATAGTGACCAAGAGCACGGTCCCGGTCGGGACGACAAAGAGGGTCGAGAGGATCATCAGGGAGAACTGCCAGGAGCCGTACCACTTCGAGGTGGCATCCAACCCGGAGTTCCTCAGGGAGGGGTCCGCGATAGAGGACTTCATGCGACCGAATCGAGTGGTCATAGGGGCCGAAAGCGATCAGGCCCGGGCGATCCTCAAGGACCTTTACAGCCCCCTTTATCTGATAGAGACCCCGTTCGTCGTGACCGATATCCAGACCTCGGAGATGATCAAGTACGCCTGCAACGCCTTCCTCGCCACCAAGATCTCCTTCATCAACGAGATGGCCAACCTGTGCGACAAGGTGGGCGCGGATGTCCATCAGGTGGCGAGGGCCATGGGTCTCGATCAGCGCATCGGTCCGAAGTTCCTGCACCCTGGGCCCGGATTCGGCGGCTCTTGCTTCCCAAAGGACACGCGGGCCTTCGCACACTTCGCCAGGGAGGTGGGCGTGCCCCTGGAGCTGGTGGAATCGGTGATCCGTGTGAACCGCAGGCAGTGGGAGCGCATGGTCCAAAAGACCGAGGAGGCCCTGGGAGGCGTGGTCAAGGGGAAGACCCTTGCGCTCCTGGGCTTGACCTACAAGCCCAACACCGACGACATCCGGGAGGCACCCTCTATATTCATAGCACAGGAGCTGGCATCGAGGGGTGCCAGGATGCGTGTGTATGACCCTGCGGGGATGGAGAACGCCTCCAAGGTCCTGAAGGGGGACGTGGTGTTCTGCAAGGAGCCGTATGAGACAGCATCGGGTGCCCATGCCCTCATCATCGCCACAGAGTGGAACGAGTTCAGAAACCTGGACTTCGACCGCCTCAAGGGCCTGCTGGCAGACCCTGTGGTCCTGGATCTAAGGAACATCTATGAGCCGAGACGCGTTCAGGACAAGGGTTTCCGGTACGTGGGCGTGGGGAGGGGATGATGGCCACCCGGGCTGAGAGAGAAGTGCGTGTCGATGTGGCCCAGGAGACACCATCGAAGGTCAAGGCCAAGGGGACACTGCGGGAGTACGCGGAGGCCATCGCCATCGCCTTGCTCCTGGCGCTCTTCATCCGGACCTTCGTGGTGCAGGCCTTCAAGATCCCCTCCGGATCCATGGTCCCGACACTGGAGATCGGTGATCACATCTTGGTAAACAAGTTCATCTACGGGTTCCGAATCCCCTATACCAAGATACGCCTCCTGCCTTTCACCTCCCCCAAGAGAGGGGACATCATCGTATTCGTGTACCCCATGGACACGAGCAAGGACTTCATCAAGAGGGTGATAGCGGTTGAGGGGGATCAGGTGGAGATTCGGGACAAGAGGGTCTACATAAATGGCTCGCCCGTGGATGAGCCCTTCGCCTACTACACGGATCAAAGGGTCATCCCGAGGGGGTTGGACCCAAGGGACAACTTCGGCCCTGTCACTGTGCCCAAGGGGGCCGTGTTCGTGATGGGCGACAACAGGGACAACAGCAGGGATTCCCGGTACTGGGGGTTCGTGGATCTGGGGATCGTGAAAGGCAAGGCATTTGTGATCTACTACTCTTGGGACGGGGCCAACTTCGCCATCCGCTGGGGCCGCATCGGTCACCTGATTCGTTGACCGATGTGACAGCCCCTCCCTGGTGACGGTCCGCAGCCAGGAAGCCGGAGGATCCGGGTTGGAAAGGGTCCTATTCCTTGTATTCGCCGCCTCTGGGTTCTCTGGCCTCGTATACGAGTCCATCTGGAGTCACTACCTAAGGCTCTTTCTGGGACATGCGGCGTACGCCCAGACCCTGGTCCTGGCCATCTTCATGGGCGGGATGTCTTTGGGGTCCTGGATCTGCAGCAGGCTTTCCGGGGGCCTTCACAGGCCGCTTTTGGCCTATGCCCTCGTGGAAGGGGCCATCGGTGGCCTGGGCCTTCTCTTTCACCCCTTGTTCCAGGCCCTCACTGGGTTCGCCTATGAGGTGGCCATGCCTCATCTCGGCTCCTCTCCCTTGGGCTCCATTTTCAGATGGGCCCTCGCCGCCCTGCTCATCCTCCCGCAGTCCGTCCTCCTCGGCACGACCTTCCCACTGATGAGCGCTGGGATGATTCGCCTCTCTCCCGAGAGGGGCGGTTTCCTCCTGGCCATGCTCTATTTCAGCAATAGCGCCGGGGCGGTGCTGGGGGTCCTCACGAGCGGTTTCGTGCTGATGGGCCTGGTTGGCCTGCCGGGGACGGTCATGGCCGCTGGATCGATAAACGTATTGGTGGCCTTGACGGTATGGCTCGCAGCCAAGGAATCCATTGCCCCCCCTGTGGGCGAGGGAAGGGAGGCCGTCCCCCATGGTCTGGGGGCTTCAATCGGTTGGTACCGCCTCTTGCTGTCAGTGTCCCTGCTCACGGGTGCCTCCTCCTTCATGTACGAGATCGGGTGGATCCGGATGCTGAGCCTCGTCCTCGGCAGCTCGACCCACTCCTTCGAGCTGATGTTGAGTGCCTTCATCCTCGGATTGGCCTTGGGCGGGCTGTGGGTTCGCCGCCGTATGGACCGTTTACGCAGTCCCGTAGCGTTCTTGGGTGGGATTCAAGTCCTCATGGGATTTCTGGCCATCTCGACCCTCCCTTTGTACGGCAATGCCTTTGAGCTGATGAGGCTCACATTGGGGGTGCTTAACAGGTCCCAGGAGTCCTATGTGCCCTTCCTCATGTCCAGTCATCTCATCGCTGCCATGATAATGTTGCCAGCGGCCTTCTGCGCCGGGATGACCCTCCCGCTCATCACCATGGTCCTCATCGCGCAGGGACACGGGGAAAAGAGCCTCGGGGCGGTCTATGCCACCAACACCGTCGGGGCCATCGCTGGCGTGTTCATGGCCGTGCATGTGGGCATGCCGCTTTTGGGCGTCAAAGGGCTGGTGACGCTAGGGGCGGGCCTGGACATGGCGGTGGGGCTCGCCCTCCTTTGGTCGGTCTTCCTCACCCGAGATGTCCGCTTTCCTCTGTTGGGCACTGGCTTGGGCCTCGCGGCCATGGCCTTCAGCGTGTGGTTCGTTCGCCTGGACCCGCTGAAGATGGCCTCAGGGGTATACCGTCACGGCAGGCTCCTAGCCAGTTCCACGCACGAGGTCCTGTATCACAAGGACGGAAAGACCTCGACCGTCAGTGTGACGCGGAGTCGAGACGGGATAGTGAGCCTTCGGGTCAACGGAAAGGTGGATGCGGCCATCAGGATGTCCGGCGAAGGCGAGGCCGCACCCGATGAGGCGACCATGGTCCTGTTGGGTGTCCTCCCGTTGGCGCTCAATCCCAAGGCCAAGACCGCGGCCAACGTGGGGTTTGGATCCGGGTTGACTACACATGTGCTCCTGAGTTCTCCCTCGCTGGAGGCAGTGGACACCGTGGAGATCGAACCCGCGGTGCTGGAGGCTGCACGCTGGTTCGGACCCAGGGTGGAGCGAGCCTTTTCGGACCCGAGGAGTCGCATATTTCTGGAGGATGCCAGGGGCTTCTTCTCGTGTGGGGACCGGTCGTACGACATCATCGTCTCCGAGCCGTCCAACCCTTGGATAAGCGGTGTATCCAACCTCTTCAGCGATGAGTTCTACGCCCTGCTCCGAGCCCACCTCAACCAGGGAGGCCTCCTGATCCAGTGGGTGCACCTCTACGAGATGGAGGTGGAGCTGGTGGCCTCGGTCGTAAAGGCGCTCTCTTCGCATTTCGAGGATTACGTGATCTACGCTGCGGACGACGGCAATCTGCTCATAGCCGCCAAGAAGGATGGGAATGTGGGGGAACCGGACCCGGGTGCGCTGGCGATGCCATGGCTCTGGCAGGAGTTGAGCAGGGTCAGTGTGCGCACTCCCCAGGACCTGGAGTGCAGGCGAATCGGTGACAAGGGACTCCTCAACCCCCTCTTCGCATCCTACCAGGTGCCGGCCAACTCCGATTTCTTCCCCTTCCTCGACCTCAATGCCCAGAGGAGCCGCTTTCTGGAGGCCAGTGCGGACGCAATCGTGGCCCTCAGGAATGAGCCGTTGCCGGCCCTGGAGATGTTGGACGGAAGAGGCCCGAGGGGTGTGGCGAGGTCGGTCACCCAGGCCCCTTACTTCGGCAGGTCGCGAAGGATCAGCACAGCCACTGCCCTTCGTGATTCCTTCTCGGCCCCAGGGGGTGAGGTGAACCCCAAGGGAATCCCTCAGGGGCTCCGGCAGGAGTTGGAGCTTTCGAGACTGCTTTTCCGGGAATGTCGCTTCCCGGACAAGGAAGGGATGTGGTTCGAGAGCCTCAGGAAGGTGGCTTACTCCACTATCCCCTATCTTCCCGCCGGGGAACTGGAAGGGATCTGGGCGTATTTCGAGTCCTCGGGATGCTTCTCCGCGGTGTCGGAGTACCACAGGCTGTGGTTCGGGTTGCTCAAGGCCATGGGCCGGAGGGACGCCCAAGGGATGGCCTTGGCGGCCACTGCCCTTCTGGAGGCAGGGGAAGCAGCCAGCGATGGAGAGTTCCTGCTTTGTGCCTCCATGTTGGGGAACCTGGCAAAGGGGGACCGGATGGCATCGCAACGACTGTGGGAGAGGCACAGGGCTCGGCTCCCGGGGGGCGAGCGCAGCTTGCTCCTCCGTCTGCTCGTGGCCCATGCCTTCAAATAGGACCTAAGCAAGTTGGTCGCGGTGGGATACCGGGGGTTTCAGGAATGAGGAAGGAGACAGGGCCCATCGGCCGACCGGCCCGCTGGGTGGTGTTGGGTGGGGTCACTGATCTCCCGTGTGCGGGAAGAAGGAGCCCTGTTGGGGGGCAATCAGGAGGATACTGGTCCATACTACCTCGGTTTGTCTGTTGCTGATCGGCCTGCATTGGGAGGCCTCTTCAGGCGATGCCCCTCGGAAGGGGGATCGGGACCCGCCGGCGTCAGCTCCAGCACCCTGTACTTGAGATCCGAGAGTTCGTGGAGCTCCCTGACAGATAGGCCAAGGCGACGCACAGAGGCCAGGAGCGACTGGTCATCCCTCCACTGGGTCATTCGATACAAGAGGAGGCGGTCCCCGGGCCTGGGCGTCGCTGCCTGAAACAGGGGCACCACATCCAAGCAGGACCGCCCCAGGTCGTGGAAGGCCATGGGATAGGCGAGGTTGGGATCCGCAAGGAGCCTTCTTCCGGATCCAGCCAGTGCGGCCTCCTGGCAGAGCCGCTCGTACAAGGTCCAGTTCTCCATCATGTGGACGCTGTTTTCCTGCCTGCGGCCGTGCGTATCCAGGGGGAAGAGGATGGGGATCCCGCCAGTCCTGGAGAAGGCGTAGAAGTAGTTGTAACCGACAAGGGCCATCTGGTACAGGGCCACCGCGCACAAGACCACGGCGACTGCGCGCTGCCACCAAGCCCCTGGCCTGGCGATCTCTGCGAACCAGCGCACGGCGAGGAAGAGGAGACAGAGGTTCGCGACAGCCAGGTACCGGATGGAGGTGTACGGGGCCAAGGCCAGGATGGCCACCAGGAGGCCCACATAAAGGGGGAGGGCGAATCTCGTGATGCCAGAGCGACCGGTGGCGAGGCCGAGGACCAGGACGAGGCCCCCCAATGCAGGCACGAAAGGGATCGGCCTCGCTAGCACCTCCCCGGTGAACCTGAGGAAGACGAAGGTCCCGTCTAGGGTCTTGTAGGCCACGAAGAGGAGATCCGCGAACTCCTGTGGCAGGGTGTAGAGGAGCCTAAGCGGCCTAGTGGAAAACGCCTCCGGCATGAGTAGATCACCGCTGCTGAGGATCTCCGTGACCCGCAGGCCCACTGGGAGGGCCATGGCGAGGAACGAGACCGCATGTATTCGGGGACCAGCAGGGATCCCCCCCCTTCGGATCAGCGGCAGGAGTATCAGGACGGGGATCATCACCGCAAGCCCCAGGAAGTGGCACCAGACCAACAGACCGAGGAGAAAGGAGAAGGGGACGAGCAAGGTCGGGCGCTCCTTGGACCTCTCCAGCAGGATCAGGCACCACACGGGGATGGAGAGCAGGAAGGGATAGTTGTCCACAGCGAGGCGGTTGAAACAAACCATCAGGGGGGATGACCCCACGACCAGTGCCCCGCAAAAGGCCACTGCCCCATGCCCCATCCTGCTCAAGTCCCTGTAAACGATCCAGGCGGTCACGACCCCCAACACGGCCGGAAACAACCTGAGGCCAAAGACAGTGGTCCCGAAGAGCCAAAGGAAGGCCGCCAGGCCATATTCGTAGAGGCCGCCTGTGTAAGGGACCAGACCCCCAATGCCCCCCTGGCCCAGCAGTATCTCGTGTGCCCTCAGGCCTGCCAGGGCCTCGTCACCGTTCAGCCCAGGTATCCGGTCCAGGAGGAGGAGCCGCATTGCGGCCATGAGAAAGAGGAAGAGTGCCGGGAGGAAGATGGACCCAGCCCCTCGGTCCCGTGGAGAAGGAGAGGCCCGCATGCCTTCACCCAGGCCTCGCTGGGAGGTCTCTCCCCGTGGGGTCGAAGCGCGGATCCGGCCTCAGGCCCCAGCGATGGAGGAGGAAGTGAATCGTCGTCCGAACCACGCCCAGACCATACCGCAACGCTTGGCCGAGACCGATGGATGAGGCCTCCGGGAAGTACCGGGTGGGACACGAGATCTCCCCGATACGAAAACCGAAGGCGATGGCCTGCACGATGACCTCGTTGTCGAAGACAAACCCGTCCGAGTTCTCCGTCAGGGGGAGACGAAGGAGCACCTCCCTCGAATAGGCTCGGTATCCGGTGTGGAACTCCGAGAGCTTGGAGCGCAGCATCAGGTTCTGAAGGGCCGTCAAGAGACGGTTGCTCAAATACTTGTACAGGGGCATCCCCCCTTGGCGTGCCCTTCCCCCCAGGATCCGGGACGCGAGGACCAGATCGTACTCCCCCGAGGCGATCATGCTCGCCATGGCCGGGACCAATCTGGGGCTGTACTGGTAGTCCGGATGGAGCATGACCACGATGTCCGCCCCGGCCCTCAGGGCCTCACGGTAGCATGTCTTCTGGTTGCGACCGTATCCGTAGTTCCGGTCATGGCAAAGCCACCTGATGCCCAGCTCCTTGGCCAAGGCCACGGTCTGGTCCTGGCTGGCGTCGTCCACCAGGATGATGTCGTCCACTACCTCGCGCGGTATCTCGTCGCACGTCCTTCGCAGGGTCAAGGCCGCGTTGTAGGCGGGCAGGACAACGACCACCTTTTTCCCCAAGATCATCTGCCTTCTCTCTAAAACGCCGTGACGACTCCTCGAAGTGGACCGCCGGAAGGGACGTTACAGGAGGCGGCATTCCGTGTCAATCCACATCCCCGGTGGCCCCATCCATTTCGCCTCTTCAACGCGGGGGAAGTTGTCACACGGCTCGATTGTGTGTAGCATTCTCGGCGAAGGTCTCGAGATGGCTCACAGGGGGCGGCTCCGAATGGGCGATGTGGACACAAGGGCGCTCTGGCTGCGGGTAGGGCCTCTGGTGCTGTGTTCTGGCCTTCTCGGCTGGGCGATACTCACCGATGGGCATGACTGGGGGGGTGACTTCGCAGGGTACGTCATGCAGGCCAGGAGCATCGTGGAGGGGTGCACACAGGAGTTCGTAGAGCAAAACCGGTTCACCATCGAACAGTCTTCCCGCCGGATAGCCCCGGCAGCCTACCCGTGGGGCACCCCGGTGATGCTTGTGCCGCTCTATGCCCTGTTCGGCCTCGACATGTTAGCCCTCAAGGGGCTGAATGTCTCTTGCCATATCCTTTTCCTGCTGGCCTTGGCGCATCTGCTGCGGGATCGTCACCCCCCTCCCTTCTTTGTTTTTCTCATATCCCTCCTGGCCTTCAATCCGTATTTGATCCTGTCCCTGGACAAGGTGTTGTCGGATATCCCGTACCTGTTCCTTGCCACTGCCAGTGTCCTCCTGATAGGCAGGACGGTCGTAGACGGAAGGCCAGTCATCTCGAGGGTCTCCGACCGTGTGGGGCTGGGACTCCTCATGGCATTCTCCTCATTCATCAGGGGGACAGGCCTTGTGCTCGTCGTGGTCCTCGCCATCACCCATGCCGTCAAGGCCGCGGAAAGGCTCCTGGCCTCGCGGGGTCAGCGCGACCTCCCACCCGGCCCGGCCAACGGGTTTGCAAGGCGAGATCGGATCACTGAATACCTCCTCGTGGACGCCCTGCCGTATGCGACCTTCCTGTTTGCAACCCTGCTGTGGAACTCGCTCCTGCCCGAGGGGGGGATGTCATATTACCTCTCCTACTACCGATCCATCTCCCTGGAGGAGATACGGTTTCACCTCGGCTATTATCTGGAGATCTTCGGGGACTTCTTCATCGGACTGCCTCACCGGGAGCTCCTATACGGGGCCACTATGCCCTTGCTGGTGGCCGGGGTGCTTGAGAACCCCAAGCGGGATCATCATCTGCTCTCCTACGCGTTTCTGAACTGGTTGATACACGTCCTCTGGCCTCCGGTTCAGGGCCTGAGGTATGTCTTCCCTTTGCTCCCTGTGTACCTTCACTTCGTCCTGCTCGGCCTGCGCTGGGGGATACAAGCCCTGCAAGGGGCAACGGCAAGGGTGGTCAGGGTCCTGACTCTGTGCCTTGGGATCCTCGTCTTGGTCCAGTTTGCGGGATTCCTCTTCCATCATGCCAAGGAGAATCTGTCCAAAGGCCGGTTAGCGGGGGACGGCCCGTACGCCCCGCACTCTCAGGAGATGTTCGCCTTTGTCAGGCAGGAAATCGAAAAGGAGGCCGTGGTGGTCTTCTTCAAGCCGCGCGTGATGAGGATGTTGACGGATCGCCAATCCATCATGGTGAACAGGCCTGAAGATCTCTCACGGGGGGATTACCTGTGCATTTATATGGGAGAGGACGCCTATGATCAACTGCCCAAGGGCACGGTGGCGGTGCTCTTGGGGGAGGGGATGCTCGAGAGGTTGTATGCCAACCCGGGATTCGAGGTATACCGGGTCATGAAAACCGTGCACGGCCATATCCCCCGAGGTCGATGAGGTCCCGTCGCCATGGGGAGATCCCCGGCCCCATGCCCAAGGACCCCAGAGCTTGACCGCGACTCCCGTTCATGGTACTTAAGACGCGGGATGGGGCCGGTCCTCATCGGTTGTCAGCGAGCCGGGCGTGGGCCATGCACGGGCCGCGCCTGAACGGTCGGAGACTTTCGCTTTTCCGCCACGGCCCTTCTTGCACGAGGGGCCGGATCGATTGCAAATGACATCCAGAGGGGTCAGACAGATCCTCGACAAAGACGGGATGAGGCGCGTGCTCAGGCGCATGGCCAACGAGATCCTGGAGCGCAACAGCGGGGCCGGGGATCTGGCCATGGTGGGCATACGCACCGCCGGGGTGTATCTGGCCCAGCGGCTGGCAAGGGAGCTGGAGGATACAGAGGGAGCTCCGGTCAGACTCGGGGTCATAGACGTGACCCTTTACAGGGACGACCTGTCCAGGGGCAGGAGGCACCCGGTGGTACGAAAGACCGAGATCCCCTTTTCAGTGGACGACAGCAAGATAGTCCTGGTGGATGATGTCCTCTTCACGGGTCGAACCACGAGGGCCGCCCTGGACGGCCTCATGGATTTCGGCCGGCCAGCCATGGTCCAGCTCGCCGTCCTGGTGGACAGGGGCCATCGTGAGCTCCCCATATCCGCGGATTATGTGGGGGTGTCCGTGCCCACGGAGCGGGACGAGTCCGTGATCGTGTACATGGAGGAGATGGGCAAGCAGGATCAGGTGCTGGTGGTGGGCCCGGGCTGGGAGGCCTGAGGTTGGCGGGCACTGACCGCAAGGACACCTGGTGGAGGAAGGATCTCCTGGGCATAAAGGAGCTGAGCCCGGAGGAGATCCAGATGGTCCTGGACACAGCGGTCTCCTTCAAGGAGGTCTCGACCAGGGAGATCAAGAAGGTCCCAGCCCTACGTGGCAAGACGATCATACACCTCTTCTTCGAGCCCAGCACCAGGACCCGCACCTCCTTCGAGATAGCTGCCAAACGATTGAGCGCCGACGCGGTCAACATCTCCGTCTCCACCAGCAGCGTGGTGAAGGGGGAGACCCTCCTGGACACGGCCTTGAATCTCCAGGCCATGGAGCCCGATATCCTCGTGGTGAGGCACAGTGCCGCAGGGGCACCCAACATGCTCGCCAGGGTGCTCAAGGCCTCTGTGGTCAACGCCGGTGACGGGTTCCGGGAGCATCCCACCCAGGCCCTGCTCGACATGTTCACGGTCCTGGAGAAAAAGGGAAGGCTGGAAGGGATCAGGTTGGCCATCGTGGGGGACATAGCCCACAGCAGGGTGGCGCGGTCCAACATATACGGGTTCAGCAAGATGGGGGCGAAGGTTCGGGTGGTGGGCCCTCACACCCTGATCCCGGTGGGGATCGAGACCCTGGGGGTGGAGGTGTTTCACGACCTCAAGGCCGGCATCAGGGATGCGGACGTGGTGATGATGCTTCGGGTGCAGAGGGAGAGGCTCCAGGGGAGTTTCTTCCCATCCGAACGTGAGTATGCCCGGTTTTTCGGCCTTACGGCAGAGGCCTTGGAGCAGGCCTCTCCGGAGCTGATCATCATGCATCCGGGACCGATGAACCGCGGGGTGGAGATCTCCCCAGAAGTGGCCGACGGCCCATACTCGGTCATCCTCGATCAGGTGACCAATGGGGTTGCGATTCGTATGGCAGTCCTCTACCTCCTCTCGGAAGGGGCCAAGGAAGATGCTGGTCATTAGGGGGGGTAGGGCGGTGGACCCCGCTGTGGGTTTGGACCGGGTGGCGGACATCTGGATCGACAACGGTGTGATCATCCAGATCCGGGATGCCGAGGCAGAGGAGGTCCTCCTGCCCGACGCCGCGGAGGTAGTGGACGCAGCCGGCCTGTTGGTGGTCCCCGGTCTCATAGACATGCACGTCCATCTCAGGGAGCCTGGCTACGAGTACAAGGAGACCATCAGAAGCGGCACCGAGGCCGCAGCAGCGGGGGGTATCACCGCGGTGGCGTGCATGCCCAACACCGATCCCCCCAACGATCATGGCGCCATAGCAGAGTTCATAGTGCGAAAGGCCAGGGAGGAGGGGCGTGTTCGGGTGCTGCCGGTGGGGGCCATCTCCAAGGGCCTCAGGGGTGAGTCCCTCTCGGAGATAGGGGAACTCAAGCAGGCGGGGGCGGTGGCCCTCTCCGATGACGGAAGGCCTGTGGCCAACTCGCTCCTGATGCGCAGGGCCATGGAGTACGCGCGGACCTTCGGGTTGCCCATCATCTCCCATTGCGAGGACCCTGTCTTGGCCGCCAATGGAAGCATGAACGAGGGGGCGGTATCGCTGGAGCTGGGGCTGAGGGGTATACCGGCTGTGGCCGAGGAGGTGATGGTTGCAAGGGACCTCGCTTTGGCGGGCTGGACCGGTTGCCCTCTTCATATCGCCCACGTCAGCACCGCGGGCTCCGTGAGGATGATCCGCGAGGCCAAGAGGATGGGGGTGAAGGTCACGGCCGAGGCCACCCCGCATCACCTCATCCTGACCGAGGAGGCGGTTCGGCAGTGGGACACGAACACCAAGGTCAATCCTCCGCTTCGCTCCCATCGGGACGTCGAGGCCCTGCACGAGGCACTTGTGGATGGGACCATCGACGCGATAGCCAGCGATCATGCCCCGCATGCCCTTGTGGACAAGGAGCTGGAGTACGAACATGCCGCCTTCGGGATATCCGGCCTGGAGACCATGGCGTGTCTGTCCCTGATGCTCGTTCACAAGGGGATCATCTCGCTGGAGGATTGGGTGAGGAAGGTCTCCATCAATCCGGCTCGGATCCTGAACATAGAAGGTGGTTCCCTGGCCCTTGGCCGAAGGGCTGATTTGACGCTGCTGGATCTCGAAAGGACATGGAAGGTGGATCCGGATCGATTCAGGTCCAAGGGAAAGAACTCCCCGTTTCGGAACTGGGCCGTCAAGGGGCACGTGGAGATGACTGTCGTGGCCGGGGAGGTAGTCTACAGGGCGGAGGGGGCATGAAGGCGGCCCCGACCCAGGAGAGCCCGCCTCGAATCCTGGTCATCGATGACGAGGAGGGGATGAGGGATTTCCTCACGATCCTTCTGCAGAAGGAGGGCTATCAGGTTCAGGCCGTGGGAAAGGGGGAAGAGGGGTTGCGGCTCATGTCGCACTCCACGTTCGACTTGGTCATCACCGACCTGAGGATGCCCGGAATGGACGGACTCCAGGTGCTCCAGAGGATCAAGGAGGAGGACCCGGAGGTGGGGGTGATCCTCATCACTGCCTATGCCTCCACCGAGACGGCTGTGGACGCCATGAAGGGAGGGGCCTTCGACTACGTGGCCAAACCGTTCCACGTGGAGGAGATCAAGGAGGCCGTGCGGGGGGCGCTCTCCAAGAGGAGGAGGGGTGGTGTTTCCGCGCCATCGGCCAAGGGGAGGACCCCTACTCGCCTGGGGGAGATCTTGGGGGTGAGCCCCCAGATGCAAAGGCTCTTCGACCTGATCCCCAAGGTGGCATCCACACCCACCAATGTGCTGATTACGGGAGAGAGCGGCACCGGCAAGGAGCTGGTGGCCCGGGCCATCCACGACCACAGCCCGAGGAAGGAGATGCCCATCGTCACCATCAACTGCGGGGGCCTGCCTGAGACCCTCCTGGAGAGCGAGCTGTTCGGATACCAGAAGGGGGCCTTCACAGGGGCTGTGGCTAACAAGCCCGGGCTCCTGGAGTTGGCCCAAGGCGGGACGGTATTCCTGGACGAGGTAGGGGAACTCTCCCCAGCCCTCCAGGTGAAACTGCTGAGGGTCACCCAGGACAAGACCTTTCAGCGTGTGGGGGGCACAGAGGAGATACGGGTGGACATTCGGCTCATCTGCGCCACCAACAAGAATCTGGAGGAGGAGGTCATCCGCGGCAGATTCAGGGAAGACCTTTACTACCGCCTGAATGTGATCCATCTGGAGCTCTCGCCTTTGAGGGAGAGGAAGGAGGACATACCGCTCCTGGCACAGTATTTCCTCGAGAAATACGCCAGGGAAATGGGAAAGGACGTCCAGACCCTATCCTCGTACTCCCTGGAGGCATTGAAGAACTACCACTTCCCCGGCAATGTCCGGGAGCTGGAGAACATCATCCAGAGGGCCGTGGCCTTGGAGCAGTCCAAGATCATCCTGCCCGAGAGCCTGAAATTGGCAAGTCACAAAAGACGCGAGGCCAGCGATCCCTTGGAAGTGGAACTCCCGGACATCCCGCCAGGCGGTATGGACCTGGAAGGCTGGCTCAGGAAGGCGGAACGCGACTTCCTCCTCATGGCACTGAGGAAGACCAACGGGGTAAAGACCGAGGCGGCCCGGCTCCTGGGCCTCAGCTTCCGCGCCTTCAGGTACAAAATGGAGAAGCTCGGGATAGGGTGAAGTGACACATAGCGGCACTTTGCTGCCGCAATACGGCACTAGGTGCGGGCCCGAGGGCTCGAACCGCGTGAAAAGCCCCGGGCAGGATGATGGTCGGTGAAGCTATCTCTCTGAAATGTTTGAGTTAATTTCAACGGATCCGTTTTGTTGACAAACGGCAGGGCCCCCGTGGGGGCTGGCACGGCAGTTGCTTATACCGACTTCCAGATTACATCAGAAAGGAGGGATGGACGAGGATCAGGAGAGTCAGCCCTGAAACAAAAGCGCGAACGAGGGAATTGGTTTGACCAAACCGTGATCACTTGAGAAAGGAGTCAAGAGATGTTCAAGAGAGGCGAAAGAGGCTTTACCTTGATCGAGCTCATGATCGTTGTGGCCATCATCGGGATCCTGGCGGCCATCGCCATCCCCAACTTCCTCTCCTTCAAGGACAAGGCCACCAGGGGCACGGTCATCGCCAACATGGAGGCCATCCGCTCCGCCCTTTCCCAGTATGCGGCGGATGCCTTGGACAACAAGTATCCGCCGGCAGCGGCCATGGGGAGCTACGCAGCCATCCGTTCGATCCTGTCGTACGCGAACCTGCCCGAGACCATGACCAGGTCCAAGTTCAGCACCATAAGTTACCAAAGCACCGACGGTTCGGACTACACCTTGGAGGTGGTGGCGATGGACAGCGTGCCTACCACCTTCAGGGCATTCCCGAGCGGCACCAAGCAGTTGTGAGCCCGCCCGGCGAGTGTGCATGACCTTGGAAGCGGTGGCCCCGAGCCACCGCTTTGTTTTTCCGGTCTGTGGGAACCCCCTCGTGGGCTCACCCCTCATGGCCAGGGAGGTGAGGTGGAAGACCGTACCTTGCCCATGTCCGTTTCCTCGGTCATCTTCTGCGGTCTTTGCGTCCCTTTGGTCCTGAGCCCGTTTTTCCTGGGCGGGGAGGATGCCACCGGGCTCTTCCTTTGGGAGACATGGGTCATAGGGCTGGGCTGCCTTTGGGCGTGCACGCAGTGGGGGAGGGGGTCGTCCAGGGTCCGACCCCTGGGCTGGGATCTCCTCTTGGCCCTCTTGGTCATCTGGTGCATCCTCTCGTACGCGGTGTCGGACTACCGGTTTTCTTCCCAGATCGAGCTCGTGAAGCTGGGGGCCTACCTGCTGTTCGCATACATGATCTTGGCGCTTTTGGATCCCGGGCGCGTCAAGATCCTGGTGGGATCGATCTTGCTGGCCTCGGTGATACAAGGGATCTTCATCTTCGTCCAGTTCTCGGCCGGAGGTGTGGCGAGGCCGCCCGGGAGTTTTCTGGATCCCAACTTCGCAGGGCTGTCGCTGTTCTTCGGGATCGTGATCTGCGCCTCTTGGTGCCTCTTGCCAGGGACCATCGGGCCCAGGGGCCGCTTGGGCTTTGGGCTCCTCGGCCTGGGTCTGCTGGGGGCCGCGGTGATCAACGGATCGAGGAGTGTTGGGGCACTGGTCATCCTTCTCCTCGCGGCCTTGATCGTGGCCACGAGGAGGGCCAGGTGGGTCCTCCTCGCGTGCCTCTTGGGCCTGTTGCTCCTCCCCAGCCTCACCAGGATGCGGCTCCTCGAGTTCGGAGAGACCGACGTCTACGCCTGGCAGAGGCTCAACATCTGGAAGGGGGTCCTCAGGGTCATCGGAGACCATCCGTGGATGGGGGTTGGGCTCGGGAACCTCCCGGACCATACGTATCCTTACAACTTCCCCGTCGAATCCCATCCTGCTAGGTATGCGAAGCGATTCACCAGTGCCCACAACAACCTCCTCCAAGCGGCCGCGGAGCTCGGGATACCAGGTGCCTTGTTGGCCACCCTGTGGCTTTGCAGGCTGGGTTGGTCCTGGCGGCGCGGACTGTTGCATGTGGAGGCCCGAGGGCTGAAGGTCTACCTCTGGATGGCCGCGGGGGTGGTGGGGGGGTTCCTCCTTCAGGGCATGGTCATGGACAACCTGAGATCCCCGTCCCTGGTCCTGTCGGTCCTCTCCATGCTGGCTGTGGTCAGGCACGTGGAACTTGAGTCCATGGAGACCCCGAGGCCCACGAGGTGGGGAGGGTGGTGGCAGGGGAGGGCAGGGACCTCCTTGGGGGTCATGCTCTCGGTACCTGTGGTGACCATTGTATGGCCGCTGTTGGTCTTGAGCCCGTACCTTTCCTGGAGGGGCTTCTTGCAGGCGGACGCCCTCGCCCGGGAGGGGCGCCTGGCCGAGGCGGAGAAACGACTGAGCCAGGCCATCCGTCTCAACTCCGGACAGCCTTATTACTGGCAACTCCTGGCAGAGCTCAGGGTCGCCGCGGCGCGTCAGGAGGGCAAGCCAGGGGACCTCGCGGACGCCTTCAGGTACCTCTACCAGGCCGTTTCCCTGAACCCCTCCAAGCCGGACTTGTACGCCCAGCTAGCCTCCCTGTGCAAGTTGGCCGCAGAGGTCGGGCCGAAAAAGGCATCCTGGCTTCAACAGGCGGAACGTCACATGGCCGAGGCCATAGTCCGCAATCCCCTCAATGTCTTCTACAGGTACGAACGGGCCTCCATCCTCCTGGAGCTGAGGGACGTGGAGGGGGCGAGGCTCGAATTGGAGAAGGCCTTATCCTTGGAGCCGAACTTCACCCGCGGCCATGAGGCCTTGGCCTCGGTGTATGAAATGCTAGGCCGCGGCGAGGATGCCGATAGGCACAGACGCACCGCCAAGTATCTGGCCGAGAGGTTCAAAGGCTGGAAGTCCAAGGGCCCCTACGAGCGACTCCTCTTCGAGACGTCCGAGGCGACAGCCCGCTCCGGATGATGGGTCCGTCGGTTTTTCGTCCCCTTGGCCCGCTTCTCCTGCCGCTTCTGGTCGCCCTCATGGGTGCCGCGGCCTACTCCAATTCCCTGGGCAACGGGTTCGTTTGGGACGACGAGCTCGTGGTGAGCGACAATGCCTGGATCCAGGACATGGCAAATCTCAGGTCTTTCTTCGGACCTGATTACCTGGAAGGCTCCGGCGAGAGCACCCATCGACCTGTGGTGACCTTCACCTATTTTCTCGATCACGCCCTGTGGGGAAAAGACCCCTTCGGGTTTCACCTAACGAACCTATTGCTCCATCTGGTCAATTCCGTCCTGGTCCTGATGCTTTCGTCCCGGCTGCTCTTTTCGCGGTGGGACGCCTTGCTGAGCGCGGCGGCCTTCTCCTGCCATCCTGCCCTCACCGAGGCCGTCAACGGTATCGCGTTCAGGGAGGACCTCCTGTGTATGGGGTTTTGCCTGACGAGCTGGCTATGCTTCAGGGGGCTGGAAAGGCATGGCGGGGGCAAGGGGATGGCCCTTTGGGCGGGGTGCGTGGTCGGGTTCGTCCTTGCCCTTTACTCCAAAGAGACCGCCGCCGTGCTCCCGGCCGTTTTGGCCGCGGACATCCTGATACTCGGAGGAGAGGGGGGCTGGACATCGGTGCGAAGGGCCGCCTTTCGCCTCATCCCCCTGGTGGCCGTATTGGCGGTCTTCTTGGCCCTGTTGCTGACGGTGCTGAGGGGCGTCCCTGGCCGGGGGCTGTTCCCGGACAGATGGAGCGCCTTGTGCACCATGCCCATGGTCCTGCACCAGTATCTCAAGTTGATGCTCGTGCCGCTGGACCTCAGGGCCCTTTACGACCGGCCCGCTATCACCTCTACCCTTTCCTGGGAGGCCCTTTACTGCATGGGGCTCTTGGCCCTCCTGGCCGGGTTGGCGGTCCTCTTGCGGAGAAAGGAACCCAGGGTGGCCTTCGCCATCTGTTACTTCTTCCTCACCATCGCCCCTGTCTCGAACCTCATGGTGGGCTTCTGGGTGCTCATCGCAGAGAGATTCCTCTACATGCCCATCCTCTCTTTTTGCTGGGTCCTCGCCATGGGCGCGAGACAGGCGTGGCTCATCCTGTGCCGGGAAAAGGGGGTCAAGGTCGCAGGCATCACCGTAGGTGGTGCAAGTGCTGCCCTCCTGGTCGTCTACGCCTATTTGACCCACGAGCGAAATCCAGTGTGGAAGGACCCCCTGGCCCTTTGGACCGACACGGTTGCCAAGGCACCCAGGTCCGCCACTGCCAGGAACAACCTGGGGATCGCTTACAGGAAGGCAGGCTTCTTGGACCTGGCCATGGAGCAGTACGGGGTGGCGTTGGAGATCTTTCCCAGGGATGCACATGTGTACAACAATATGGGAGACGTGTGGGTGGCCAGGAAAGATACGGCCAGGGCCTTGAAGGACTTCGCCAGGGCCCTGGCCATCGAACCGTGCATGAAGAACCCCCTTCGCATGAGCGGGTACCTTCACCTCATGGAGGGGAGGGGTGATCAGGCATGGGATGTTGCGAAGGCCTTCGAGAAGTGCCACCCAAAGGACCCTGAACCCCATAGACTGATGGGCCTGATCCTCTTTGCCCAGGGGAAGGAGGCGGAGGCGCGGGATCATCTGGGCCGATTCCTGGTGATGGGGGGAGACCCGTCGGTCAACCCGGACATCCGTGCCGTGATACGAGACCTGGGGCTGGTTCGGGGGGATTGAAAGGAGGCCCGATGTTGCAAAGGTCCTGGCCTCTCCTGTGCATCCTGGGGTTGGCCCTGGCCCTCATGGCCCGTGTCCTCATGGCCGGCGAAGGCAGGGTGATCTCCATGGCCGGCGAGGACTTGGCCTTTCAGTTGTACGCGTGGAGGCACTTCGGGTTCGAGGAGATGCGCCAAGGGAACTTCCCCCTTTGGAACCCGTTCATATGCTCGGGCGCTCCCTACCATGCAGGCTTCCAAGGGGGACTCCTTTACCCCCTCCATCTCGTCTTTCTCTTCTTGCCGGTCACCATGGGGATAAACGCCGTCACGGCCCTCCAGATCTCCCTTCTAGGGGCGTTCATGTACTGGTGGGCCCGCGAGGGCGGGCTCGGGGCTTCGGTGGCCGGTTACTCCGGCGTGGCGGTGATGCTGGGGGCCCCTCACCTGTTTCACCTGGTCCCAGGCCACCTGCCCAACATGGCCGCCATGGTCTGGGCGCCCCTCATATTCCTCTGCGTGGACAAGGCCGCTGGGTCCGGCGGATTCGGCTGGATCCTGCTCGGCGCCCTCGCCGCCGCCATCCAGCTCCTGGCCGGACATCCACAGTATGTCTTCTGCACTTGGGTCGCGTTGCTGATCTTCTTGGCCCTGCGGCTTCTCCTGGAAAGGAGAGGGGAGGGGGCCCCGAGGCTCACCAAGGCCTTGGTGGCCACAGGGGCCATCGCCGTGGGCGCCCTGTGGCTGTCCTCTGCCCAGTGGATCCCAGGAGTGGAGGCGAGCCGATGGGGGGTGCGCGCCCAGGCCTCGGGATACGAATTCGCCTCCATGTTCTCCCTGCCGCCTGAGAACATACTCACCTTCCTGAGCCCGTTCTTCATGGGAGACTCCATCGTCTCGCCTTACTGGGGGAGATGTTTCCTGTGGGAGATGTGCGCCTATTTCGGGAGCGTCTCCGTCTCACTGGCGCTCATTGGTCTCATCTGGCCACCAGAGGGCAAGGAGGGAAGGGCCCTGGCCCTGGGCGGGGCCGCGGCGATCTGCCTTATCCTGGCCCTGGGCGGACACACCCCTTTGTTCCCTTTGCTTTACGATCACTTCTTCTTGTTCCGCATGTTCCGGGGGAGCTCCAAGTTCCTCTTTCCCGTGCTTCTCTTCTCGGGGCTCCTCGCTGGTTACGGGCTTCAGCGCCTCTTCCTCCTTCGCCCGATTGGACGGCCGTGGGACGGCCGCTCCCGGAGGTGCTGGCGCAGGTGCCTGGCGAGTGTGACGGGGTGTCTGCTCATCTGCCTCGCCATGGTGGCTGCGGCGGAGTGGGGTGGGGCAGTGGGGTGGCTCGCGGATCTGTCACACCGAAGCGGTGAGAGCTACCTCCCTTCAGGGTTCTACACGCCGGAGAACCTCTTCTCCGTGGCCAAGGTCCAGGATGCCTATTTCGCGGCCTGGGGGAAGGCCGCCGTGAGCTTCGCCTCGGTCCTGGTGTTGCTCGTGGCGATCCCAAGGGTGAGGGCCTCAGTATGGATCCTCGTGGCCTTGGGGGTCGCAGAGCTCTTCCTCTTCGCCAGGTCCTTGATGGTCGACTTCGATCCCAAGACCATACCCCTGCGCGAGGGGATCCTCAGGTTCCTGGAGCAGGACAAGGGGCGTTACCGCGTGCTGTTCCTCGAAGGCTCCCCCAACGTGGGCATGCTCCACGGTATAGAGGGTGTCAGCGGGTTCGACGCCGACATTTATGCCCCGTACGCCAGACTCCTTTGGAGGAGCCAAGGCGCACAGCCGTCGAGAAACGCCATCATGATCACCATTCAGCGCTACTCCCCCCTCTTTCGCCTCCTCGGGCTCAGACATGTCGTCGGCAGGGCCGAGGCCATTCGCTCCCCCTTGCCTGCTGCGTTCACCGAAGGGGACTTGGCCGTGGTCGAGGTCCCAGGGCCCTTGCCCAAGGGCTATCTGGTGGAGGAGATCAGGGTCCTGCCCCACGAGGAAGAGGTCCTGGACTCCCTGAACAGGGGGGAGGTGGACCCGGCCCGAGTGGCGCTGGTGACCGAGCCTCCCCCGGGACATCAGTTGTCCACACGGGCCTTCGCCCTGCCCGAGGACATACGGAACCCGGATTGGAGCTCTGAGATGGGCGCAGTCTGGTTCGTGAGACAGGACACGGACACCATTCACTATGTGGTACGCTGCGAGAAAGAGGCCCTCCTCCTGACCACGGAGGTGGCCTACCCCGGGTGGAGGGCATGGATCGACGGCCAGGAGGCGCCGCTTCTCAGGGCGAACTACATACAGAGGGCGGTCCAGGTCCCGGCAGGCACACACCTGGTCACCATGAGGTTCGAGCCGGAAGGATGGAGGATCGGGATGATCCTTTCCCTCACCGGCGCGGGGGCGTTTGTCGTCATGGCAGCTATCCATCTCCGGACGCAGAACCGGATGAGGGTGGATGGCCGGCGATGCCTTGGGATCTTGTAAGTGGAGGGTTGCCGGTGTCGGCAGTGCGTCGGACAGGCCCGCATGGAGCGGGGTTGCCTGAAGCGCGTCTCCTCTTGAAGGCCCGAACATGTGCGCCTGCCCCCAGTCCTCCGGGACAGACGCCCAGGGTTTGAGTTGTCTTCAGAAGTCTCAGTACAAGACCCGCGTCTGGTTAGCCTCGTCATCCCAGCCCGTGACGAGGAGGCCAGGATCCGCAGGAACATAGGGGTGGTCCTGGAGTTCTTCCTGGGCAAGGGGATTTCCGGGGAGGTCGTGGCCGTCGACGACGGGAGCCGCGACAGGACATGGGAGGAGATCCAAGCGGCCGAGGGCCAGTGGGGTCATCGTGTGAGGGCCGTCCGCATGGACAAGAACCGGGGCAAGGGTGCGGCCGTGGCGGCCGGGATGCGAGATGCGTCCGGGCTATATCTCTTCTTCACGGATGCGGATCTGCCCTATGACCTGGATGCCGTCACTTGCGGCTTGGCCGCCATGGAGACGCGTGGGGCCCATGTGGTGGTGGGGGATAGGTGCTCGCCCCAGTCGCGGTCCAAGGCCAGGTACCCCAGGGAGCGCCATGTCGCCAAGCGGGTCTTCTCTTTGCTGACGGAGGCACTGGTCCTCAAGGGCTTTCCGGATACACAGTGCGGTTTCAAGGGGTTCCGACGGGAGGCCGCGCTGGACCTGTTTCCGAGGATCAGGGTCCAGGGGTTCTGTTTCGATGTGGAACTCCTGGTCCTGGCCCTGGAGCGGGGGTGGCGTGTGGAGAGGGTGCCTGTGAGCTTCCTGCGGCACGACACATCCAGCGTCCGCTTGGCCAGGCATTCCCTCCAGATGCTACTGGACCTGCTGCGTGTCGCGTACCGGAAACACTCAGGGGTCTATGGCCGTGACTGAAGGAGGCGTGAAGGAAATGGGGCCTCTTGGCCCTGCCACCATCGGCTGGATCGCGGCAGGGTATGTCCTCGGGGGGTTGCTCATGACATACCCGCTGCCCGCGGTCTGGCTCCAGGAGGTCCCAGGGCCCCCCGAGGACAACCTCCAGGGCCTATGGAACCTCTGGTGGGTCAAGCGCTCCTTGCTCTCGGGGCAGAGCCCCCTGAGGACGGATCTCCTCTATTACCCCCAAGGGGTCGATCTCTCGCTTCATACCTTCTCCTTCTTCAACACGGTTTTGGGGATCCTCCTCCAGCCGCTCTTCGGTCTAGTTGGTACTTACAACGTGCTGTGGTTCCTCTCCTTCCCCCTCGGGGCGATGGGGGCCTTTGCCCTTGCCCATCGTGTATCGCGGCACCTGGGGGGGAGCCTCCTCGCGGGCTGGGCCTTTGCCTTCTCGGCATATCATATGGCCCATGGGGCCCATCACTTGAACCTCGCCAGCCTGCAGTTCCTCCCGTGGTACGCATGGGCCTTGGAGAGGGTGAGGGAGGGGCCAACCCCTGCGCGGGGCGCGATAGCGGGGCTCTTCTTCGCGGGCGGGAGCCTGTGCTGCTGGTACTACGCGGTGTTCATGGTCCTCTTCACGTTCGTGTGGATGTTCTTCGTGCGCAGGGAACCGGGCGCGGGGCGGGCGCTGCTGGTGGCGTTGGGGGTGGCGGCGGCCATACTCTGGCCTGTTGTCGTGCCCATGATGGCGAGGTTGCTGACCGAGCCCCCGGAGGTCCTGTACGAACATGCCCCAGGCCGCCTGGGGGGCGACCTCCTGGCCTATCTCTTGCCCGGGCCCGAGCACTCCCTGGCAAGGAGCTGGGGCTGGCTTGTAGGATTCTATGAAAAGACAGGGCCATTCCCGTGGGAGTCCGTGGTCTTTTTGGGGTGGCTCCCCCCCCTGCTCGGCCTGTTCGGGGCCTTCGTCTTCCCCTGGTCCAGGACGCGTCTGTGGTGTGTATCTCTTGTGTCCTTCTGGGTCCTTTCTCTGGGTCCGGTCCTCTATCTCAACGGGATCGCCGTGATAGGACATCTCCCCTACGAGTGGATCGTCGAGAAGATCCCTGGGCTGAGGATGGTCCGGGTCCCGAGTCGCTTCGTTGTCATGTGCAACCTGAGCCTCGCCGTCCTCATGGCCTTGGGATACGCCAGGGTCGAATCGCTTCTGCCGCGAGGGGGCGCGGCGGCCAGAAGGGCCTTGTGGTCCCTGGCTGCGCTCGTCCTGGTGCTGGAGACCGTTCATGTGCCGCTTGAGACCACGAGGCCTTTCAGCGTGACCAAGGCGGAGGCGTTCGAGGCCCTGAAGGCCGACCCTGAGCCCGGGGCAGTCCTGGAGCTGCCCATGAAGGGCTATCTGTTCAATCTCGTCTACCTCTTCAGGCAGACGGTGCACGAACGGCCCCTGCTCTTTGGGATCCTCTCCAGGGTGCCGGATGATTCCACCCGATGGATCCGGCAGGGGCCGCTCTTGAACTTCTTCGTCCCGACCCGTCCTGTGGACGAGGGATTCGCGCAGGAGCTTCTCGGGCGACTCAGGGAGATCCAGGTCCGGTTCGTTGTGTTGAACGGGGCCTTCTTCGGGGCGCGGGGGGAGGAGGGCAGGAGGCTCCACCGACGCCTCATGGAACTACTTGATTCGAGGGCGGAAAGGGTGACGGGCCCGGTGGAGACGGATATAATCATCTACAGGATCTCGTCGGCCCGAGCACGGGCCTTGCAGCAGGAGGGGTGATGGAGCGAGTGGTCATAGAGCCCTCGCGCGGTTGGCTGAGGGTGAGGCTGCGGGAGCTCCTGGCGTATCGGGAACTCCTCTACTTCCTGGCCTGGCGCGATATCAAGGTCAGGTACAAGCAGACCCTGCTGGGTGTCCTGTGGATCCTGTTACAGCCGTTCGCCACCATGGTGATATTCACGTTCGTATTCCACCGATTCGCCAAGATCCCGTCCGGGGACATCCCTTACCCGATCTTCGCCCTGTGCGGCATCCTGCCCTGGAACTACTTCTCAGGCTCCATGAACCGTACCACAGGGAGCCTGGTGGGGAGTTCCCATCTCATAACCAAGGTCTATTTTCCCAGGCTGGTCATACCAATGAGTTCCGTCCTCGCCGGCTGGGTGGACTTCGGGATCGCCTCCCTTCTCCTGGCGGGTCTGATGGCCTACTACCGGGTCGTTCCAGGCCTCTGCCTCCTGTTGGCCCCTCTCTTCCTCCTTCTGGGCATGACGGTGGCCCTAGGGGTGGGGCTGTGGTTCTCTGCGTTGAACGTCCAGTACCGGGACGTGGGGTACCTCATGCCCTTCCTGACCCAGGCCTGGATGTTCCTGACGCCAGTGATCTATCCCACCCAGTTGATCCCAGAGTCCCTGAGATGGGTCTACGGGCTCAACCCCATGGTGGCCGTCGTGGAGGGCTTCCGCTGGGCGGTGCTGGGGACCCCGTTGGAGATGGGGTCCTTTTGGGCGTCGCTGGTCATGGCCCTCCTGCTCCTTTCATCGGGGTTGGTGTTCTTCCAGCGCATGGAGAGGGGTTTTGCCGACGTGATCTGATGAGGACCGATCGCGAGACCGTCATCCGAGTGGAAGGCGTGGGCAAGAGGTACCGTCTGGGCCAGAGGGAGCCCATATACTACAGGACCCTCAGGGACAGCATAGCCAGGCACCTCGGCCAAGGCCTGAAGAGGGCCGCCTGTCTTTTCCCACTGGGAAAGTGGCGCGCTGGCCCGGCCGCGGACACAAGGGAAGCTCAGCAGTGGATCTGGGCCCTGAAGGACGTGAGCTTTCAGGTGAAGGAGGGGGAGGTGGTGGGGATCATAGGCCGCAATGGTGCGGGCAAGAGCACCATGCTCAAGATCCTCTCACGTATCACCGAGCCCACCGAGGGGCGTGTGGAGATGTACGGCAGGGTGGCCTCCCTACTGGAGATAGGCACCGGGTTTCATCCGGAGCTCACCGGGAGGGAGAACATATACCTGAACGGTGCCATCCTGGGCATGAAGAGGGCGGAGATCGCCAGAAAGTTCGATGAGATAGTCGCCTTCGCCGAGCTGGAGAGATTCATAGACACCCCTGTGAAGCGCTATTCGAGCGGGATGTACGTGCGCCTCGCATTCGCCGTGGCCGCCCACCTGGAGCCGGAGATCCTGCTGGTGGACGAGGTCCTGGCCGTGGGGGACACGGCCTTTCAGAAGAAGTGCCTGGGCAAGATGGGGGACGTGGCCAAGGAGGGGCGGACGGTGTTGTTCGTGAGCCACAACATGGCGGCGGTCTCCTCGCTTTGCTCCAGGGGTGTTCTGTTGGAGGGAGGGGTAATCCGCGTTGACGGAGACACGGACAAGGTCGTGGAGGAGTATCTGAAAGGTATCGGGACAGCCCTCCGCGTCCCCCTTTCCCATAGGCTCGACCGAAAAGGCGAAGGCGCAGTGCGAATCACCTCAGCCACTCTCCTCAACGCCGAGGATCAGGCCGTCAGCACGGTTGCCTCAGGGCAGGAGGTGAAGATCTCCATAGGTTACGAGGCTGCCGATTGGTTCGACCGTCCTCACTTGGAGAACGTGAAGGTCGGTTTGGGCGTGTACAGCCAGTTGGGCGCATTCCTTTTCTACTGCAGCAACGAGATGGTCGGCAGGGAGATCTCCCGCATCCCCCTCTCAGGGGAGGTGGTCTGCGTCATCCCCAGACTCCCGCTGACCGCCGGCACATACAGCGTCAATATCTCCTTTGTCCTGAACGGCGTCCTGTCCGACTGGGTGACGGAAGCGCTCTCCATAGCCGTGATCGAGGGTGACTTCTTCGGCACGGGGAGGCTCCCACCTGTCACACACGGGGGCTTTTTGACGCCTCATGACTGGGAGGTGAGACCGCGGGCAGAACCAGCGGGTCAAGCCCTTGGCAGTCGAGGCAGGGGATGTGCCGGAGAATGATCGGTTTGGTCAAGAGGCTGGGCATCCGCGTTCGCCGCCTGAGACGGCGGATCTTCCCGGCCCCCGAGTGGCATCGGAAATGGGATGACCAGGTTTGGTTGGAACGCTATCTCAACCCCGAAAGATATAGGTTTTACAGGGAATTGGTGGCGAAGGTGCCACCAAGGAATTACAGCTTGGTCCTCGATGTAGGATGCGGGCCTGCTTCCCTCCTGCGTGAGTTGCTGGAGAAGTGGCCAGGGGGGCAAGGATCATGCAAGTTCATGGGCCTGGAGATCTCGGATGCAGCGGTCCGAGTGGCACGACGCACCTGCGGGGGGGCTCACGTCTTGCGCGGTTCGGTGTACGACATCCCATTTCGAGAGGCCTCAGCGGACTTGGTCTTGTGTGTCGAGGTCTTGGAACATCTCCGGAGACCGCGACATGCCCTGGAGGAGATCATGAGGGTGCTCCGAGAAGACGGGCAAGTCTTGATCACCGTGCCCGATGGCGCCCAGGATGATTGGGCCGGGCACAACAATTTCTGGGACGAGAAATCCCTTCGGAGATTCCTGTCGCCCTATCCGGTCGTATCCCTGGAGAGGATGCCGGAGATGGGGTGTCTGGTCGGCATACTGTCTCGAAAGGGGGCTTCGTGTTCTTCGTAGTCTGTGCGGGCCGATCGGGCAGCCAGACTATAGCGCGTCTCCTCGCCCGGTCTCCGGACTGTCATGTCGTTCATGAGCCTGAGCCGGTCTTCGTGAAGGAGGCGACCTTGTACCAGTATGGGCTCATTTCCCACGGGATGATGAAGGCCATCGTGCTTTCCACAAGGCCGCCTTTCCTCAACGGGAAGATATATGGGGAGTCGAATCATAAACTCGCCACATTGATCCCGGTGCTCGCCGACGCCTTCCCTGAGGCAAGATTCATATGGCTTGTGCGTGACGGGCGCGACGTGGTTGCGTCGACCTTTTATGCCAGGCAATGGTACAAGGCCGTGGATGAGATTGTGGATCGCCCCAGCAACTATCCCACCGCGCTGAAGGAGTGGACTTGGTATCGCTTGAGGGGCGACCTCATGGGGGATATGAGCACGGCGGAATGGGAGGCACTTACACGCTTCGAGAAGAATTGCTGGTTGTGGAGAAGGACTAACGAGATCATACGTGAGCATCTGAATCGTTTGCCTCAGGAAAGGTGGAGGCTTGTTCGGCTGGAGGAGTTGAGCAACCAGCTTCGAGACATCTGCCAATTCCTCAAGATCGCCCCACCCCCAGGTGAGATAGGTAGGCACAATGCCTCCCCTGTGGAGCCCACACGGTGGCCGCAATGGCCCCCCTACCGGAGGGAGGCCTTTGAGAAGTGGGCTGGATCGGAGATGGACCGCCTTTATCCTGGATGGCGGGATGCCGCTGGCAATTGGAAGCCCACGTCCTCGAAGATTTGAATTGTGGGCATCGCCATGCGGAATGCCCCAGGGACGACACAAAGAGAGGTTGGAAGCGGTGAGGCCTTGAGGTTTCTGATCCTCAACACCGACTACCCGAGTTTCCTGGAATATCTCTACAGGCACGACCAGGCACTTCACGAGAAGCCGTATGAGGAACAGATGCGAAGGCGTGCGGAGAGCCTGTTCGGTGTGGCGGA
>FWPV01004157.1_pt1 | contig 31391 bp, 21 predicted proteins | sample 2228371 | NCBI WGS metagenome assembly FWPV01 (sample SAMEA103939776, study PRJEB20133) | metagenome
CCAGCTCCCGCGCGCCTGCTCGCTGCCTCGATGCAGCAGTCTGCTAGACTTCCTCGCGCTGCCGGAGTGGCGGAATGGCAGACGCGCGGGACTCAAAATCCCGTGTCCGCAAGGGCGTGTGGGTTCGACTCCCTCCTCCGGCACCACCTTCGAGACCCAGCCGACAAGGTCGTACGCCCACGGCGCGGATGGTCCTGGAGAGCCGCGGGATCGCGTGGCGGTGTGTCCCCACGTCGGCATCCTCGAACGTGACGTTATCCTTCGGCGGCCTGCGCGTTGGTCGAAAACCTTGTAGGCGACTGGATCGTGGCCTGCGCGTTCCTCGAAAACCTCGTATGCGACGAGATGCTTCGGCCGCTGCGCGGCCTCAGCATGACAAGAGGGGGGGAGGCCTCAGGATGACACGACGGGCGTCCTGTCACCCTGAGCGAAGCGAAGGGTCTCGCCGCACTCGCGCAGGGCCGCGGGTGCGCGCGAGGCCCTCCCGGCCTTTAGACAGCGGCGCCAGCCTCGCGCAGGAGGTCGCGAATGGTGGCCTCGACCCTTTTCGCGTAGGGCTCGGCCGGCTGATAGAGGCCGAATCGGGCGAGGATCCGTTGGTTCAAGGCGTACCACCAGTCCATGAGGAACTCGCGCCGCCGGTACTGCCCGACGGCGAACACCGGTAACGCCGTGCCGCCTTCCAGATGGAGCCGCACCGCCCACCCCTCCCAGGTGTCGCGGTAGCGGCGGAAGAGGTCGGTGAGGTCGAACCCGAGGAGGAGCTCGGTGACGAGTCCCGAGGTCTCCTCGTAGGCGAGGCGCACGGCGCGCAGCTCGGCGAAGGGGAGGGCGAGCCGTTCGCCGCCTTTGCCCGAGACGTGCAGCGTGGCCGAAGCGCGGTCGAGGCGGAAGAGGCCGAGGTCGGTGACGAAGGCGTACGCGTCGCGGCCGCGGCGGATGACCGAAAAACGCCCCTTGCGGCGGGTGTAGATGACGGCACACATGGCGAGGCTCACGGCCAGCATGAGGACGAAGGTGACGGCCACCATGATCGCCAGCCCGAACAGGACCCCGACGAGGGAGAAGGTCTCGTGGGGGGTGGATGGTGGCATGGTGGCAGGATGATAGCCGAGGACGTGGTAGGCTGCTCGCCAGGGCATGACGGCGCAGCGCATGGGGGGCGCGAGGCACACAGGCGAGCTGGTTCGCGGTCTGTCGCTCGTCGGGGCGTTCTCGGTGGTGGTCGGGACCATGATTGGCACCGGTGTGTTCCTCAAGGCGCGGGTCATGATCTGCAACGTGGAGACGCCCCTGCAGGTGCTGGCCGTGTGGGTGGTGGCCGGTCTCCTCAGTCTCGCCGGCGCTCTCACCTACGCCGAGCTCGCCGCCATGATGCCGGAGGCCGGCGGCGAGTACGTGTTCATTCGCGAGGCGTACGGGCCGTTTGCGGGCTACCTCTACGGCTGGACGCAGTCTGCCATCTGCTACTCGGGCTCGGCGGCGGCGAAGGCGGCCGCCTTTGCCATCTTCGCCAACGTGCTCCTTCGCGGTGCCCTCGAGGGCAGTCTGTGGGAGGTGCGCCTCGCCGGGCTCACCCTGGCTTTCGGGCCGCTGCACGCCGTGGCGCTCGCCATCGTCGTCCTGGTGACGGTGGTCAACTTCGCTGCCGTGGCGGCCTCGGGGCGGATCACGGCAGCGCTCACGCTCCTCAAGATGGCCCTGGTGCTCGGTGTCGGGGTCGGCGCCTTCGTCCTTGCGCCGGGGGACTGGGGCCACTTCCTGGCGAGCGGCGCGGCCGGTAGCTGCGAGGGAGTGAGCGCCGCTGCCCGTGGCGGGCTCGCCGGCTTCGGCGCCGCCATGCTCGGGGCCCTGTGGGCCTACGACGGCTGGAGCACCGTCAGCATCATGGCTGGGGAGGTGCGCCGCCCCGAGCGCACCCTCCCCCGCGCGCTCGTGGTTGGCGTGCTGTCGGTGATGCTGCTCTACGTGTTCGTCAACGCCTCGTACTTTGCCGCCCTGGCGCCGGAGGCGGTGGCGAGCGTGCCGGCGGCCTCGGCGGTGGCGACGGAAGTGGTGGCTCGTTTCCTGGGCCGGATGGCGGTGGCGGTCATGGCCGCAGGGATGATGCTCTCGACCCTCGGCTCCCTCTACAACGGGATCCTCACCGGGGCGCGCATTCCCTTCGCCATGGCCCGGGACGGCAACTTCGTCGCCGCCCTCGCCCGGGTCTCGCCCAGGACCCGCGTACCAGTGCGGGCGCTCGTGGTGCAGGGCGTCTGGGTCAGCGTGCTGGTCCTCTCCGGCTCCTTCGATGCCCTCACCGACTACGCCATGTTCGCTGCGTGGATCTTCTACGGCCTTGCGGCATCGACGGTTTTCGTGTTTCGGCGGCGGCTGCCGGCGGCGCGGCGACCCTTCGCAACCCCTGGCTATCCCGTGGTGCCGCTGCTGTTCCTCCTGGTCACGGGCTTCCTGCTGGTCAACACGGTGATCACGTCGCCGACGGGCTCCCTCGCAGGCCTCGCCCTCATCGCCCTCGGCGTGCCGCTGTACCGCGTGTTCGGCACTGCTCGCCGGTGAGGCGAGGCGGTCGAGCGTGGGTGAGGCAGCGCCCTCGGTGATGCGCCGCACGGCAAGGGGCAACGGGCGTGGCGGTGCGCCAGCGCCCGTGCCGCGCGTGCTCGTACGCATGGAACGCTCGCCGGCTTCTCTCCCCCCTCACGCCGCGACAGGCAACGTGCCCTGGATGACCGGCTGCGCGCGGGCGGAGGGCCCGTGCGGTGTGTCCGTCCCCTGGGCTGGTGGGCAGGTCGCGATGGGCCGCCCCGGCGCGGCGGCGGTAGCTAGTCAGCGGCGGGGTGCCAGAGGTTTTTCGCTTGCAGCTCCTCCTCGGCCTTGGCAATCCCCTCCCGGAACGCGTCCCAGAGCTCGGGGGTGACGGTGATGCCCTTCTTGGTGGGTTGCAGGTCGCCGTTGGCGTCGGTATAGAACAGCCGAAGGTCCACGTAGGTGCGGCCCTTGAAGGTGGCGAGGGAGATCCGCAAGGTCTCCTCGGCGTTGCGCTTGAACTCGTGGAGTATCGTACGATCGTCGGGCATGGTTGCCTCCCCGCGGCGGGAGTGTAGCAGGGAGGCACGGAGGAGGCGGCACGGTGGCAGACGAGACGCGACAGGCAGCGGTGGTTCGGCCCCAGGAGGCGGTGTTCCAGCCCGTGGCCCGGGCCCGGGGCGCGTCGATGGCGGTCCTCCTCGGTCCCTCCCTGGGGGCGGAGAGGATCGTCACGCGACACTTCCGCCTGGCACCAGGGGGGGTTATCCCAGCCCACCGGCACGACACCATCGAGCACCAGCAGGTGGTGTTGCGGGGGGAGATGGTGCTGCGCATGGACGGTGTCGAACACCTGGTCCGCCCGGGTGACGCCGTGCTCATCCCGGCGGGCTGCGCCCACGCCTACGCCAACCGCGGTGCCGAAGACGTGGAATTCCTCTGCGTAATCCCGAACAGCGCCGACTACGCGACCGAGTGGCTGGAAGACGCACCGCCAGGGGCGTTCCTGCCGCCCGACCCGGCGCGCCGTTAGAGCACCACGATCTCGCCCTCGCCGCTCGTCACGTGGCCCTGCACGTCGGCGAGGGTGACGCGGAGGCGAAACTTGCCGGAGGGGAACTTGCCGTTGTCGATGCGGATCCCCTCCTCGCTCACGTAAGGGCGCAGGCGGTCGGTGAGGTCGATCTTCACGACCTTGAGCAGCACCACCTTGAGGGAGGCGAGATCGATGGGCGCCTGGTTCGGCAGGAAGCGGATGAACACCGACACCGGCGCCGCCACCGGCTTCCCCTCCTCGGGTGTCACCAGCTCGATGGTGGGGCCGAGGCCGCCCACTTTGGCCCCGCGCAGACGGATGGACGGCACGGGCGGGGTCTCCGGCGGGGCGTCGGCGAGGGCCGCCTCCTCGGGAGTGATGAGCCAGGTGGTGTCCTCGGTGGGCGGGCCGGCCACGGCGAACGACACCACGACGAAGGCCGCCATCCCCATGAGCCACGATGCGAGCCAGCGCATACCACTCCCTCCCGCGGCGGTGGCGGCGCGCCTGTCCGCACTGCCGCCGCAACTATCGTAAAAGGTAGCACGGCGCCAGCACCCTCGAAAAAAGGCCCCGCCTCCCGGCGGGGCAGATGAAGGGAAGGAAGCAGTCCTACGCGCTGGCAGGACCCTTGCGCGAGCGACACTCCAGGGCCAGCTGTGACGGGGCGGGGGAAGACCACGACTCCCCGGCGGCTGAGGTCGGCAACGCGGTGGCCACGGTTGGGAGTCTACGATAATGTGGAGACTTTCACAAGCGCCCGCCGAGCTCGGGATGACGTGCCGCCGGGTGGGGCGGTTCACCGCCGCCACCTGGCTCGGCTACACTTGGCGCTCGGGAGATCGCCATGAAGGTGCTACTCGCCCTCCTCCTCGCCAGCCAGCCCGCCGCGAGCGTCTCCGTCCAGCGGGTGACGGCGTCCGCGAGTCTCGACCGGGTCGTGATCGAGCTCGCCAGCCGCGACCGCCTGCGGGTGGAACTGCTGGCTGCCCCCCTCGACGGCCGCGTCTTGCCGCCGCTGGAGAGCCAGCGACTGCTCCTGGCGGACATCCCGGTGCCCGTTGTCGGCCCGCCCCGGGTCCAGTACCTTCCCGGGCGGACGGCCATCGCCTTCGAGGTAGCGCTTGCGGATGTGCCGGAGAGCGCCCTCGGCATCCCCTTCGACCGTGTGCCGGTGCGCTGGGAGGGACGAGACGCAGGCGGCAACCTGGTCCTCACCGTGATGGGCGAGATCGATCCCCACGATCGGAGCCGCCTGGTGGTGCCGGTGGAAGAGGTGGCCTCGAACTATGCCCGTCTCGAGGATCCGAGGATCACGCCAGGACTCCGCGAGGTGGCGTTCCGCGGGCTGGTGCGGCTGTACAACCCCTTCGCCTTCGACCTGGTGGTCACCCGCTTCGACTACACCGTCCGGGTGGGCGACCAGACCATCATGCGCGGGGTGCGCCCCGGTTTCCGCCTCCGGCCGAGGACGGGGAGCGACGTGCTGCTGGAGCAGTCGGCCGCCCTGGCAGACGTGGCTGCGGGCCTCGTCGGTGCCGTGGTGAGCGGCAAGGTGGTGGCGGTGGAGGGGACCATCGTGCTCCGCGCCCCCACCGGTGAGCAGGCGGTGCCCATCCTCCTCGTCGGCACGGTGTGAGGGCGCTCGCGCCCCTCACCCGCGCGGAGGGTCGAGCGGCGGCAGGAGCGCCATCACCTCCTCGGGGTTCTTGAACGGTGCGATGAGGTACACGCCGGCAGCCCGGCCGGGTGCCTCGGCCAGCATGGTGCGAGCGCGCTCCAGTCCCACCTGAGCCGCGTCGTTGCCGGCCGCGTCGAGGGCGGCCAGGAGTTCGTCGGGGACGACGATGCCGGGCACCTCGTGGTGGAGTCGCAAGGCCAGCTTCAAGGAGGGGAGCGGCCAGATCCCGACGAGCGCGGGCAGCGGCAGGCACCCGCCGCAACGGTCGAGGAGGCGTTCCCACGGCTCCCAGGAAAAGAACACCTGGCTCATGAGGAAATGTGCCCCCGCCTCGACCTTGCGCCGGAGGCGCGCCACCTCGTGGTCGAGGTCGTCGGCGGCCGGATTCACCGCCACCCCGACGCAGAAACTCGGCGGTTCGCCAATGGGGTTGCCGGCGCAGTCCACCCCCTCGGCCATGCGCGCAATGGCGCGGACCAGCTCGAAGATGTCCACGTGGTAGACGTCGTGCACGCCGGGGTAATCGCCGAGCTGCGATGGGTCGCCGGTGATGGCCAGGAGGTTGCGGACACCCGCCCGCCAGGCACCGAGGAGCTGCGACTGCAACCCCATGAGGCTGGCATCGCGGGGCGTCACGTGGGCGATCGTCTCGACACCGGTGCGGCGCTGCACTTCGGCGGCCAGCCACAAGGAGTCCATGCGCAGGCGGGCCAGGGGGTTGGAGTTGATGTCCACGGCGTCGACGGCGGGGTGGGCGGCCATGGCGGCCACGGCCTGGAGCAGGTGGTCCGAGTTGGTCCCCTTGGGGGGGTCGAGCTGGACCACCCGCAGGAACCCGCCGCTCGACAGCTTGCTGGCAAAGGTCGACGGCGGACGCGGCGCCGGCTGGGGCGGCACGGGCGGCTCCACCATGGCGAGGCGGGTGTGACGGCGGGACGGCGGTCGCCACCCCCGCACCGCGTCGGCCATGGCGGCGATGTGTTCGGGGCCGGTGCCGCAGCACCCGCCGAGCAACGCAACGCCGGCAGCCGCCGCCTCGCGGGCGAAGCGGGCCAGGTAGGAGGGGGTGGCCGGCGGGCTCAGGATCCGTCCCTCCCGGCGCACCAGCCGCCCGGCGTTGGGCATGGCGGCGAGCCGGCCCGCCCCCTTGCCCACCGCCTGCAGGACCGCCAGGGCGCCGGCCGGCCCGGGGGCGCAGTTGACGCCCGCCGCCAGCAAGTCGCCGTCGAGAAGGGTCGCCACGGCGGCGGCCTGGGCGTCGAGGTCCTCGGGCTGACTGTCGTCGGCAAAGGTGAGGCAGGCGACGAGGGGCAGGGAGGTGACCCCCTGCACCGCCTCGATGGCCAGCAGCAGCTCGTCGAGGCGGAAGAACGTCTCGAGGATCAACAGGTCGGCACCCCGCCCGGCGAGGAGGGCGGCCTGCTCCGCGTGGGCCTCGGCAATGGCCGTGCGGCCGGCAGGCTCGTCCATGTCGAGGACGCCGGCCAGCGGCCCGATGGAACCGGCCACCAGGCAGTCCACCCCCGCCACCTCCCGCGCGTCCCGCGCCAGCTTGACCGCCGTTTCGTTCACCGCCTCCACCAGATGGGCGCAGCCGAGACGGGCGAGGCGCGGGCGCGAGGCGGCAAAGGTGGCCGTCTCGATGATCTCGGCCCCCGCCTGCAGGTAGGCCAGGTGGATGGCGGTGACCTCCTGGGGGTGCTCCACCGCCGCCAGGTCCAGGTGGGCGGTGGTGGGCAGACGGGCGAGCAGTTCCGAGCCCATGGCCCCGTCGGCCACCACCAGGCGCTCGTCGAAGCGGCGGGCCACCCGGCGGTGTTTCATGCCAGGTACCTCGCCTCGGGGTGGTGGAAGACGACGGCGGACACGGAGGCCTCCGGCTCCATCATGTACTCCTCCGTCAACCGCACGCCAATGGCTTCCGGCGCCAGCAGGCGAAACAGCGCGGCCTGGGGCACCAGGTCCGGGCAGGCGGGGTAGCCGAAGGAGAGGCGGATACCGCGGTAGCGAGCCCGCAAGCGCTCCTCCATGGTGAGCTCCGGCGGGTCGGGGAACCCCCACAGCTCCCGCAGCCGCCGGTGCAGCCACTCGGCGGCCGCCTCGGCGGTCTCCAGGGCCAGGGCCTGGAGGGCGTAGGCGTCGAGGAGCTGCCCGGCGGCGGTGAGTTCGGCGGCCCCCTCGCGCACCCCCGCCCCGGCCGTGACCACGAAGAGGGCCACCGTATCGCCGTCCTCGGGGTCGGCACGGAGGAAGTCGGCCGCGGAGCGATGGGGCGGTCGCGTCTGCCGCGGGAAGGGCAGCTCGGCGAGCGGTGCACCCTCGGGCGACAGCAGGACCACCCGGTCGTCGCGGCCGTGGGCGCGGAAGAAGGCGTACACCGCGGCAGGGGCGAGCCAGCTCCGGGCGGCCGCCGCGTCCATCAGCGCCTCCACCCGGCGCACGAGCAGGGTGGCGCGCTCGTCGCCGGCGTCGAGGAGCCGCCGCCACGACTGCCGCAAGCCCAGGTGCTTGCCGAGGAGCATCTGGTGGTTGAGGTGCGCCCATACCTCGTCGAGCGGCAGGGAGGGGAGGACGTGGCGGCGCAGGTCGGGGGGCGTGGGGAGGGGCACGGCGGGCAGCGGTGGTGGCGTCCCTGCCGCTCGCTCGACCGGTGAGGGCGCGGCCGCGGCGATGGGGCGAACCTCCCTCGCCACATCCTCGCCGGTGCGCAGGCGGTTGGCGAGGGCGAGACCGGCCATGGCGTCGGGCGCGTAGTACACCTCGCCGCGGTAGGCGGGAGCGATGCGGGAATCGGTGAAGGAGGCAGAGAGGGCCGCCCCGCCCACGAGGAGCGGCACGGTGATGCCGGCCTCGGCCAGCTCGGCGGCGGTGGCGGCCATCTGGTGGGCCGAACGCACCAGAAGCCCCGACAGGCCGATGAGATCGGTGCGTTCCTGCCGCCACGCGTCGATGAGCCGCTCGGCGGGGCACTGGACACCGAGGTCCACAACCCGGTACCCGTTGGCGGCGAAGATCATGCCGACCAGATTCTTGCCGATGTCGTGCACGTCACCGCGCACGGTGGCGAGGAGGATGGAGCCGCGTCCGGGCGAGGCGTCGCCCGCCAGGCGGGGGCGAAGGTAATCGGCGGCCGCCTGCACCACCTCCGCCGACACCAGGACCTCGGCCACGATGAGCTGTCCCGCGCCGAACAGCCGGCCCACCTCGTCCATGCCGGCGAGGAGCGGGCCGTTGATGATGGCGAGGGGGTCCATGGTGGCGAGGAGCTCGTCGAGGGTCGCGTCGAGACCGGCGCGGGAGCCCTCGATGACCAGGCGACGCAGGCGCTCGGGCGCCGGCAGGGCGTGGTGAGCGGCGCCGGCCGGCACCGTCTTTCGGTGGCGTGCCACGAACGCGTCGATGGCGGCCGGCGCCCCCTCGAAGAGGACGGCCTCGGCGAGGCCCACGTCGGCAGGGTCGAGGGTGGGGAAGCGGACGAGCTGCTCGGTGTTGACGATGGCGGCGTCGAGGCCGGCGTCGAGGCAGTGGTGGAGGAAGACGGCGTTGAGGATCTCGCGGGCGGCGGGGGGAAGGCCGAAGGAGACGTTGGAAACGCCGACGATGGTGAGGGCGTCGGGGAACTGCGCCTTGATGAGCCGCAGCGCGCGCACCGTTTCGGCGGCCGCGCCGCGAAAGGCGGGGTCGCCCGAGGCAGCGGGAAAGACCAACGGGTCGAGAAGCACCTCGCGCCGGCGTAGCCCCGCATCTTCGAGCAGCGAAAGCAACCGGGCCGCCACCTCGAGCTTGCGCTCGGCGGTCCTGGCCATCCCCTCGCTGGGGTGGTCGTCGATGCAGCCGGCCACCACGGCCGCCCCGTAGCGCCGTGCCAGGGCTGCCACCTGGCGCAGCCGACTCCCCCCGTCCTCGAGGTTCACCGAGTTGAGGACCGGCTTGCCGGGAACGAGGCGCAGCGCCGCCTCGAAGACCGCCGGATCGGTGGAGTCGATCATCAGCGGCGCCCGCACGAGACGGCGCATGGCGGTCACGGCCGCGGCCATGCTCGCCGCCTCGTCGCCGTCGGGGTCGGCCACGCACAGGTCGAGGACGTGGGCGCCGCCGCGCACCTGGCGACGGCCGATCTCCGCCGCCTCGGCGAACCGCCCTTCCTTGACGAGGGTGCGGAACCGGCGCGAGCCGAGCACGTTGGTGCGCTCGCCCACCAGCAGCGGTGCTGGCTGGACAGCGATCTCGATGGCCTCGCCGCCGGCCAGCCGGGCCGGGTCGAAGGAGGGAGGGGTGCGCGGCCTGTGGCGGTCGGCCACCGCCCGCAAGGCGCGGACATGACCGGCGTGGGTGCCGCAACACCCGCCGAGCAGGTTGACCCACCCTGCTGCGGCAAAGCGCTCCATGGCCGCAGCGAACGCCTCCGGGCTCTCGTGGTAGCGCCCCTCCTCGTCGGGGAGGCCGGCGTTGGGGACCACGGCGACGTAGGAGGGGGTGAGGGCCGCCAGGGCGCGCAGCGGTTCGGCCATGGGGCGAGGGCCGGTGGAGCAGTTGATCCCCACCCACAAGGGGTGCCACGGCTCCACCATCACCGCCACGGCTTCGAGGCTCTGGCCGCCCAGGGTGAGGCCGGTGGGCTCGAGGGTCGCACTGACGGCCACGGGCAGGTGGGGCGCCACGTCCCGGCAGGCCACCAGTGCGGCCTTGAGGTTCAACGGGTCGTGGCTGGTCTCGATGAGGAGCACGTCGGCCCCCCCCTCGGCGAGCCCCGACACCTGCTCGGCGTAGCCGCGCCGGAGCTCTTCGAAGGAGATGCCGCTGCCGAGGGTGAGGGACTTGGTCGTCGGTCCCACGGAGCCGGCCACGAAGCGCGGCCGCGACGGGTCCTGCCCCTCCACCTCGGCGCAGGCTTGGCGGGCGAGCGCTGCCGCGCGGCGGTTGATCTCGCGGCAGCGCTCGGCGAGGCCGTACTCGCCGAGGACCAGGGGCGTGGCGCCGAAGGTATCGGTCTCCACCAGATCGGCGCCCGCCGCGAGGTAGCTCCGGTGCAGCTCGAGGATAACCTCGGGCCGGTGGAGCACGAGGGCCTCGTGGCAGCCCACCAGGGCCTCGCCGCCGTAGTCTGCGGCGCCGAGGCCGCGGGCCGCCAGGGCCGTGCCCGTGGCGCCGTCGAGCACCACGATCCGCTCGGCCAGTAGGCGGGCGAGGGCGCGAGCACGGGAGCCTGCCTCAGGCATCGGCGTAGTCTACGGCAGCTTTGCCTCGTCGTGGCCGCCTGGCGCGCGGGCGCGGCAAGGGTGGAATAATCGCGGCGTGGCGTCCTCCTTGCCGCTCCCGCCGCCGGTACCCCTCACGCCGGAGCTCCGCTGGGTGCTCCATCGAGCCTTTGCCGACCCCCGTCGCGCCGTGCCCCTGCCCGTCGAGGGGGGGCGGGCCGTCGAGCTGGCCGTGGCGTACGATCTTGCCCCGCGCATCGCCTGCCGCATCCCCTTCGAAGAGTTGCAGGCCGAGCTCGGGCCGGCGGCCGCTCGCGCGCTGGCCGTGCGCCAGCTGGCCGTCGAGGCGTGGGGCGAGCGGGTCGTGGCCCTGGCGAAGGAGGTGGGTGGCTGGCTGCAGCGGGCCTCCGTGCCTGTGGCCTTCCTCAAGTTTGCTGCCCTGCGTCTCGGCGGCCACGTGGCTGCCGGCACGCGCGCCGCCACCGACCTCGACGTCCTGGTGCCGAGCCACGCCGCAGCAGCTGCCCGGCAGGCACTGCTCGGCGAAGGATGCCGGGAGGAGCGGCTCATCCACGTCTCCCACCACTCCTACCCCCTGCTCACCCCCGCCGGTGTGCCGGTGGAGGTGCACACGGCGGTGCCCGGGGTGCGCCTTTCGGGTCGGCAGGGGGACGCCACCTTCGACGCCCTCCTCGACGCGGGGTTGCTGGTCGCGCCGAGGGACGGCGAGGGGGCGTATCTGCTCCCCTGCCATGAGCTGCTTCTGGCCCACTGCCTCGCCCACGGGCTCTGGCAGCACGCCACGGCACCCCTCGCCTACCCACCCATGCGCATGCTGGCCGACCTCGTGGACCTGGGTCTTGCGGCGTCGGCCGAGCTCGAGGCGCAGGCCGCCGCATTGGTGGCGGGGGCCGTGCCGCGAGAGGCCGTCGCCGCGGCGGCAGCGCTTGGCGCCGCCCTGGCGGCGGGGCCAAGCGACGAACTGCTCGCCTCGACGGACGACGGGGCGCCTCGCCTCCTCCGCCACCTCCTCGCGGGACCGGTGGATGGGCAGTACCAGCGGGCCCTGCGCTTTCACGCCCTGCGAGGGCTCGTCGGGATGGCGCCGGGCCGACTCCTCGCCGAGCTGCGCCAGGCCCTGTGGCTCAGCCGCGCCCAGGTGGAGCTCATGCACGGCCCGCAGCGCAGCGCCTGGGGCTACCTGGGGGTCCGCCTGCAACGCCCCTTCGCCCTGTGCGTGCACCTCGTGCGCTACGCGGGCGCGGCACTTGGCCACCGCTTGCGCACCCGGGGCTAAAGGACGAACAGCTCCTCGTGGCCGTTGCTGCTCGTGAGGGAGGCGGGCGGATCGAAGCCAGTGCAGCTGAGCCAGGCGTGTCCTTCCCAGGGGCCCTGCGCGGTGGGACGGAACCCCAGATGCAGCCGGACCGCAAGCCCGCAGCGCGACCACAGGGCCAGCAGCACGAGGGAGCGCTTGAGACAGCGGCCGAGCCCGAAGGGGGGGAGGAGCGGCAGCACGCGCGCGACCACCCGGAGGTGGGCCACGGGATCGGCCAGGGTGGCGCCGAAGGGGGGGGCCGTGCGCAGGGCCGCCAGGGTCGTGTCGAGGCCGCGGCGGTAGAGGCGGGCCATGCGCCACGCCGTGGCCCACACCACGGCCGTGATCCTGGCGTAGCGCAGAGGGTGGCGGAACGCCTCGCTAGCCGCGCCCACGGGCGTGCTCCAGAGCGGTGGCGTGGGCGCAGGCCGACGGCGAGGGACCGCCCATGTGGCCCACCTCCAGGAGGGCCTGGGCCGGGCAACGCCCGCAGTAGGCGCTGCGCTGACACTCGCTGCAGATGTAAAGGTCGCGCCAGCGCATGGCGCGCAGTGCGCGCAGGGTGGGCGACCCCTCCCAGATGTCGCGGAAGGTGCTGGTGCACAGGTTGCCCGCTGGCTCGGCGAGGAGGGGGCAGGCCAGGACGTCACCAGCAGCGGTGATGGCGGCGGCGCGGCTCGCTGCGGCACAGAGGGGCCAGGCGTCGCGGTCGGCAGGGGGGGCGGGGAGGGTGGTCGGGGTGTCGGGGGAGTGCCGGAGATAGCTCGCCAGGGCGGCGCCCTCGAGAGCGAGGGCGAGGGGGGCAGGGTCACCGTCACGGCGAGCGAACACTGTGGGGAAGGCGAGGCAGGAGGCACCCAGCGAAGCAGCGAAGGCCCGCACCTCCTCGACGTCGGCGGCGTTGGCTGCCAGCACCGGCACCTTGAGGGTGAGGCGGACCCCGTGCCGGTGCGCTACCTCGAGGCCGCGCCGCACCGCCGCGGCGGCCCCGGCAACCCCAGCGATGGCGTCGAAGACCGCCTCGCGGCAACTGTAGTAGCTCACCTCGACGCCGACGCCGGCGGCAGCCAGCACGGCAGCCGCCTCCTCGTCAATCAGCGACCCGTTGGTCAGCAGGGTCACGGCAAACCCCAGGCGCCGCGCCCGGCGGACGATCTCGCGCCAGTCGGGGTGGAGGAGCACCTCGCCGCCGGTGAGGGCGAGGAACAGGGTGCCCATGCCGGCCAGCTCGTCGAGGAGGGCGAGGAGGCGCGCGGTGGGGAGCCGCGCAGCATCGCTGTGGCCGGGGAGGTAGCAGTGCTGGCAGCGGAAGTTGCAGCGCTGGGTGAGCTCAAGCATCACCTCGAGGGGGACCGCGTTGCGGGTGGCCTCGGCGACGATGCGCGCGAACTGGGACGAGGTCGCCATGGCTCAGGGAGTGGACGCGATCCACCCCCACACCGACGGATGGGGGGTGAAGCCGAGGGCCACGCACGGCACCTCGGACACCAGTCGGGTGAGGGTGGCGAAGGTACGCCGGCAGGCGTCGGCATCCTCGGTCGGCCAGTGGATCTGCCGCGCCAGGAGGCCGGCGGCGCGGGAAGGCGGGAGCTCGGTGCGCTGGTGGGCCGGGGCGTGGTGGAGGAAGCAGACGCGCGCCAGGCGCACCGCCCCGGCCCTGGCGAGCCCCATGGGGAACGCCTCCACCTGGAAGCCGCTGCCGTCGTGGCGGAGAACGACCAGCTCGTCGGCGCAGGCCCGGTCGGGGAAGAGGCGGGCGAGGGTGGACTTGCCGGCGCCGGAAGGGCCGGCGCAGAGAAAGCCCCTCGAACCATCGGCGAGGAGCGCCGCGTGGACGAGCAGTCCATCGGCGAGGAGGTGGGGGAGGGCGAGGCGGAGGATGGCCGTCACCCCTTCGCTGGCCGCCGTGCCGGCCACCACGCCGCGGTGCGCCTCGAGATCGAAGGTCGCTACCCAGCCGTCCCCGTCGGCGGCGAGCCCCGTGCCGCGAGGGGCAGCGAGTCCTGGGAGCAGCCGACGCCGTGTCGCCACCACCGCCCGCACCTCGCCGTCGCGGGCAAAGGCGCCGAAGGCCCGGGCGACCTCGCCCCGGGTGGCGGCGGCCCTCCCCCGCACCTCGACCCCCAGCCCCGCCATGCCCAGGCGGAGGGCCCAGGGGCGGCGATGAGGTGCCGGAGCGGTCGTTGCCGCGGCGGCCATCACGACCATAACGGCTTGCCGCCGCAAGGGGTGCCCTGGCCTGGTCGCAGGCCGCAGTCACCGCCAAAGCGTTGCATCGGCTCGCGCCAGACGATGCGCGGGGTCGCCCGGACGCTCCCAGGCTGGGTGGCGGCTTCTCCCTCCCCAACCTCCACCAGGCCGAGCGCCGCGAGCTCGGAGAGAAACGAAACGACGGCGCCCTCGGCGTCGGTCTCGGGGAGGTCGCTCCCCACCACCCCGGCGAGCTCGGCGGGTGTCCTCGCCTCTTCCAGGGCTTCCCATACCCGCCCGCCGTTGTCGTCGAGGCCGTACACCATGTTGGCGGCGAGGTCGATGACCACCACCTCCTCGCCGAGACGCCGCCACGCCGTATGGACAGCCCGTCGCATCACGCCATCACCTCCATGGTTCGCCACCCAACGTACTAGCGAGTGAGGACGAAATCGCCGCCGGTGCTGCACGGCGTCGCCGCCCCGTCGAGGCGCGCCCGCACGCGCCAGGTGCCGTAGAGGGAGTTGGCCACGATGTCGGTGCCGGCGACGGGGAGCGTCGCCGTGACCACCGGCGACGGCGGCGCCGCGCCTTCGGGGCGCGCATCGCCTCCGGCCGGGGTGCCGGGGGGGCCGGCCACCGTGGCAGCCTGCAACGTGCTGCGCGGGCCTGCGAAGGGGACCGCCACGGTGCGGTAGAGGGAGCCGTCGGGGGCGTAGATGTCGAATTCCATGGTGTGGCTGCCGGTGAACTGACCGGTGAGGATGGCGGTGATGGTGAGGTCGAGGATCTTGGTGGCGGAAAACCCCTTGCCAGAGACCAGGCGCTGCTGCGGCGACGATACCTGGAGAGTGGCGCAGATGGATCCCGCAGCCGCCTCAGGCGCGCTCGCCTCGGGGAGCGGTGCCGGGGTGCGGACGCCAGCGTAGGTCTCCACCGCCAGCTCCGGCAGGGGCGTGGCCACGGCGTGGACGACGCCGCTCGTCGAGCCCACGTGGAGGATGCCGTTCAGCACGTCGAAGGCAGGAACGCCGAGGGCGCTGGTACCGAGCGCCACCGCGGCGCCGGCGAGGGCGCCGGTGGCCGCGTCGAGCTGGTAGAGGCGACCGTCACCGCCTCCCACCAGCACCCGCCCGGCGCTGTCCAGGAGCATGGGCACCGAGGGGGAGGGGACCGAGGAGCCGCTGTCCCAGCGCCTGACGAGCTGGCTGCCGCTGCCGGGGTCGACGAGGCTCCACACCCGGTTGGTGGTGGAGCAGTAGAGGTTCGAAGTGCCCCACTCGGGCCAGACGTACCCCTTCACCGGACCGTCGCCCGTGGCGTAGGTGCGCATGGTGGCGCCGTTGTCGGCGAGCTCCAACGCCACCACGGTGCCGGCGTTGGTGCCCACGTAGAGGCGGCCGCCCGCGAGCACCGGGCCGCCGTCGATGTCGCCGACCGCCCGCGACCACACCTTGACGGCGCTACTGCCCGAGACGTCGACGCACCAGACCGTGTGGTTGTTCACGCCGTCGCGGGCGCGGCTGGTGAAGTAGACCCGCTCCGTGTCGTAGTCCACGGTGATGCCGGTGATGATCCCGATGGCGCCGGGCTCGCTGTAGGAATAGGCGAGGCGCCGCGCCCCGCTCAGCGAGTCGAGGGCGACGAGGGAGTTGTCCGCCGAGGCGTTGCGGGTGCCGGCAAAGAGGAGGTTCTTGACCGACGGCACGTACTCCTGGAAGAAGGCGGCCGGCGCAGCCTGCAGCATGGTGCCCAGCACCTCGCTGGGCCCGACGGTGCCGGCCGGCCACTGGAGGGCGCCCGTGTGGGCGTTCACGCAGTACACGCGACCGTCCTGGGAGGCGAGGTAGACCCACATCCCGGAAGACAGCGGCACCACCGGCGGCTGGTGCTGGGCGGGGGCGCTCATGGCCATGGGGACCCAGGCGAAGGGAGCGGTGCGCACCCAACTACCGCCGGTGCTCGACGGCTCGACACCGTGGAGCACGCGGTCGTTGGAGACGGCGAACACCGCCCCGAAGCCTGCCGTTCCCGGCATCACGCCGGGCGGGGCGAGGGCCGAGGCGCCGGTGGCGTACGCCCACTTGCGCGGGTTCGGGCTCGCGGCGTTGAACGGCGTGGCGGCGACCCGCTTTGGCGACGACCACGCGCCGTTCCCCGTCGGGCTGGAGTTGACCCAGGCGGTGTAGTAGTAGGTGGTGGCGCCGGTGTTGGCGAGGCCGGTGTGGGTGAAGGTGGCGTAGCTGCCAGCGCTGGAGGGACAGGTGGCATCGCCCGGCTTGCAATCCCCAGCCACCACGCGGGCGCAGGTGGTGGGGTCGGTCGGGTAGGCGCTGGTGCTCACGCACAGGCGCGTCAGGCCGTAGGAGGTCGTGGGGTTGAGCCACTCGAGCCGTACGGTGCCCTGGCTCGCGTCGCCCGCGGCGCGGGCGGTGAAGAACTGGAGGGGCTGGGCGCCCGACGGCACGCAGGCCGTGCCCTCCACGTGCATGGTGCCGTTGGTGAGGGTGGCGGTGCCGCCGGCGTTCTCCTCCAGGCGCACCCGGTAGGTGCCAGGGCCGGTGTAGGCGGCGAGGACGTCGTAGGGGGAGCCGTCGCTCTGGCCGTAGGCCTTGAGGACGGTCTGGTTGGAGGCCGGATCGAGGAGGGTCACGCGCACGTTGTCCGTCCACGAGCCGCTGCTACTTACGTCGCCACGGATGATCACGTAGTCGATGCCGGCGCGCTCGTTGTTGGCGCCGGCGTTGCCGTCGGCGAAGAAGCGGATCTGAAGGTTCGGGATCCCAGCGGCGGCGGCTGGCAAGGCGACGGAGTGACCGCAATGCCAGGCGGCGTTGTCGAAGCTGTTCCAGACGTTGGTCACCCACGCGGTGCCGTTGAAGTAGTCCAGGCGCAGCATGTCGCCCGTTTCCATGTTGAAGGTTCTCCAGTCGAAGACAACGGTGATGTTCGTGTACCCGACCGTCGAGATCGGGTTCGTGAGCGTCATGTACTGGTCCTGGTTGACGCGGGCGTAGTTCGTGCTGTGGCCGCAGTGGGTGGCCGCCTGGTTGCTGCCGTTGATCGTCCAGAAGCCGCTGTTGTACGGGTCGTCGTCGGGGCCGAAGAGATTGACGGTGCCGCCGCTGCTCGAGTAGCTCGCCGTGTACGACACCGTCGCCGACGTCGGCGAGACGACGGTGAACGCTGGCGCGAGGTCGGTGGTCGCCTGGCTGCTGGAGGCGGTGAGGGGCGAGGTCACCTGGGTGGCGGTCTCGCTCACCGCCTGGCTTCCGGAACGCACCACGGTGTTGGCGTCCTCGTTGCCGTTGTTGCAGGGACCGCCGCCGAAGGCAGTCGAGTCCTCGGCGCGGACCAGGTAGTCGTAGGTCGTACTGCCCGTTGCCGTGGTGTCGTCGTACGTCGTGCCGGTGACGCACGCGGCGAGGAGGGCGAAGGGATCCGAACCGGTGCGCCGGTAGACGTTGTAGACCACCGTCGGGCCGTTGGGGCAGTTGCTCGTCGCCGGGTTCCAGGCGAGGCGCAGACCGCACGTCACGTTGCCGGTCAGAGGGGTGACGCTTGCGAGCCCCGCGAAGGTGGGCGCCGTCGAGCAGATGCAGTCGCTTCGGTCGCTGCCGCTCCCTGCCGGCGACCAGTCGCCGAGGCACGAGGCGTTGCGGGCCCGCACCTGGTAGGTGTGGGGGTTGCCATCGCCCGGCGTGTAGGTGTGGGGGCTCGTCACCCCGCTCACCACCGTCGCCCCATCCACCAGCAGGTCGTAGCTGGTGGCCCCGGCGACGGGGGACCACGCCACCTCCACCCCGGAGAGGGCGCAGATGTCCCGGTCCGTCACCGTGGGAGCGGCCGGTGGCCCGGGGGTGGCGTCGGCGTCGGCGAAGCTCGAGGAGGGGCTGTCGGTGCTGCACGACCCCGTCACGGCCCGCACCACGTAGCTGTGGGAGAGGCCGTCGCCGGGGACGTACAGGTCGCCGGAGAGGTAGCCCGTGACCACCACCGAGCCGTCCCGCACCAGGTCGTGGCGGCTCGCCCCGCTGCCGCCCGAAAAGTAGACGCGGATGCCGCTGGTGGCGCAGGCGTCGGCGTCGACGATGGAGGTGATGGCCGGTGTGCCTGGGGGGTCGCAGGGATCGATGATGCCGGAGATCACCAGGGCGTACGGCTGGGTGGTCGTGCCCGCCTGGCCGTTACCCGGGACGTTGGTGCCGCGCACGGTGACCGTCCAACTGCCCGGCACTGGCGCGGTGACGTAGACCTGCTCGACGTTGTTGCGGCTGTCCGGCGTGCCGCCGGTCCAGTCCTTGCGGTTGGGGTAGTAGCGGGTCGAGGTGGGGGAGTAGACCTCGAGATCCAGGTCGTTGACGAGCTCCACGGCTGCCGTTACGGCGCCGTAGGGATCGGTCCACACGAGGGTCGCCACCAGGGGATTGGCGCTCCCGAGCACGTTCACGGTGTAGGTGGCGGCCTGCCCCGTCTGCAGCCCTGACGTCACGTCGTGGACCCGCATGACCCGGCCCGGATCGTCCCCCCACCCCGAGCCGGGGAAGAGGGAGCGTTCCAGATCAAGCCGCCCGTACCCCTCGGCGTTGTTGGGCAGATCGCGGCCGGCGCTGCGGTCCCAGTTGGGGGGGATCTCCGGCTGGGGGGCGCTGCTGCCGTACTGCCCCGGCGCCATGTCCCAGGCGCCGTTGATGAGGGTGGCCTTGACCAGGGCCGCCGAGGGGTTGAAGCCGTCGGCGCTCACCGGCGTGTCGTGGGTGACGGCGCGGTGGTTGGGGTGCCACCCGTCCACGTAGTACTGCCGCACCAGCACCGCCGCGCCGGCGGTGAGGGGGTTGGACATGGAGGTGCCGCCCATGGTCAGGTAGTACGGCCGCTGGGCCACGGGCACGTTGCAGATCCCCCACTGCTCGTACTGCTGGTTGACGCTGGTGCGAGTGGAGATGATGGCGATCCCCGGCGCCGTCACGTCGGGCTTGATGCGGCTGTCGTCGGTGGGACCGCGGGAGGAGAACGCCCCCATGCCGCTGGCGTTGTTGGCCATGAGGTCGCTCCGGATGGGTTCGGTGCCGAAGCCGCAACTGTCGAACCACCCCCAGGCCTGCTGGGTCCTGGGGTCCGTGGTGCCGGGTGTGCAGTCGTTTTCAGGGTACTCGTAGACGAAGTCGGGGCGGTAGTTCTCGCTCGCCCCCACGGTGATGCAGTTCTTGGCCGTACCTGGGGCGCCGATGGAGTCGTCGTCGATGACGCCGTCAATGGGTTTGCCGGTGTTGCTACAGTTGCCCAGCCAGTTGCGTCTCCTGCCATCGACGCCCGAGTTGCCGGCCGAGAAGGTGATCACCATGTCCTTGTTGTTCCAGACGAACTTGTCCACGTTCTGGGAATCGGTGGTGTACTGGCCGGCCACCGCCGCCCCCCAGGAGTTGGAGTGGACGCGCGCGCCGTCGTTGTAGGGGGGCTGGAAGAGCTGTGTGAGATCGGCGGGCAGGCCTCCCAGCCCTCCCGAAGCGTCCATCACCGACTGGAAGACGAACTGGGCCTTGGGGGCCGTGCCGGCGAAGCAGGTGGTGGGGAAGGTATTGGTCGAGGGGTTCGAGCCGGAGCGGAACCCGTTGCCCACGATGGAACCGGAGGTGTGGGTGCCGTGGCCACCGTTGGGGTTGGGGTCGTCCCAGGTGGCGCGGCCGAGGGCGTACCCTTTCAGGACCCGCAAGGGGTTGGTGGCCGAGCCCTGCTGGCCGAAGTCCCAGTGGAGGGTGGCCAGGTTGCCGGTGTCGAGGCCGGTGTCGCTGGCCGCGGCGATCTGGCCCTCGCCGCGGATCCCCCGCGCCCACACGTCCTCCACGTCCATGATCGGCCCGGCCGTGGCGCCGCGGCCGGTGGGCACGGCGCTCGAGGTGCGGGCGACGTTGTTGTGGAGCTCCGGTTCGACGTAGCGCTCCACCCACAGGCAGCCCCGCTGGAGGACTATGGGCCGGGCCGAGCGCGCCTTGGCCTGGAAGCGGACCAGCCAGGCGTTGCTGCTCGCCGTCACGTCGAGGACCGACGCGTCCGCCACCCCGACCAGGGACTTGAGCAGGGCGCTCGTCGAGTCGAACGCGCTGCGGTCGAAGTGGGCGAGAAGCTTGAGGTCGTGCTCCGGATCGGCCTCGATCACGTAGTCGAGGAGGGGGTGGATGCGGAAGGCGGGCTGGTACAGCCCGGCCCAGAAGACGGCGGTCACCTCGGGGAGTCGGCTCCAGGCGAGGGTGTCGAGGCGTACCAGGTAGGCGAAATTGGGGAGAAAATCGAGGATCTCAATGCGGTTACGTTCCAAGTACGCGCGCAAGGCCGTCTGCCCGGCGGGATCGGCCGCCTGGACGATGAAGATGTCGGCCGTGCCCTCGGCAAAGGGCTGGCGGACGAGCTCAGGGGGAAAACTCGAGGTGTCGGGGGCGAGGAACTTCCGCTTGCCCCGGGCGTCGGTGGTGACCAGCGCATCGGTGGTGAAACGGATGGCCTTGAGGTCGATGAGGTGGGTGGCCGTCTGGCCGGGCACAGGGGCTTCGAAACGTTCGGAAAACGGGTAGTACTCCCGCCAGTCGGGGGGGATGACCACCAGCGTCGTTCCCGTCTCCTCGTCCTCCACGGCAACGGGCCGGGTGATGCAGGCGCCGCCGCTCCCCCACACCAGGCTCGTCGGCAGGACGAGCATGCAAGCTGCGAGCAGGAGCCCCGCTCCAAAGAATCGGCTCGTGCGTGGCATACACACCCCCCTGCAGCCGCGCCACGGGCTGCATGTTTGTAGCATGCTTTCATTGCGCGTTCCTGTCAACTGTTCCATGTCTGCGCAGCGGCTGTTTGGGTTTCTCCCGGCCCGTTACATCTCCGGGGGCACCGGGATGCCGAGAAGCTCCTCGAGGATGGCGGTGATCGTCGTCCCGAAGAGGCGGAAGACGGCCCGGTGGAGGGTGCGGCTCGCCTCGTCGGCGGCGTGGAGGACCGGGTGGTCGTGGTAAAGCTTGTGGAAGAGCTGCGCCAGCTCGCGAGCGTGGCCGGCGATGAGGGAGAACTCGAGGCTCGCCACCGCCTTGGCGGTCATCTCGTCGACCCGGGCGCAGGCGAACACCAGCTCCCAGAGGTCGTCGGGGATGGCCATGTCGGCGACCCCCTCGGCGTCGCCCTCCAGGCTGCCAGCAAGTCCCGCAGCGGCCAGCTTGTCGAAGATCTTGGCCGTGCGGACGGCGGCGTACTGGAGGTAGGGACCGGTGTCCCCCTCGAAGGCGAGGGCGTCGTCGAAGTCGAAGGCGAGGATGCGGTTCTTCCCCTGGCGGGCCATCTGGTAGCGGAGGGCGCCGACGGCAATGGCAAAGGCTCGCGCCTGGCGCTCCGCCTCGGCGAGGGCCTCGCCCTGGCGGCTGGCCACGGCAGCGGCCGCCTCGGCCACCAGGGTGGCGAGGAGGGCATCGGCCTTGACCCCGATGCCGCGCCGGCCCGACATCTCCACGAAGGGCCTGGCCAGCTCCTCGGCGGTGAGGCCGAAGTCGAGGCCGTGACGTTCCTCCAGGCGCCGCACGGAGCGCGGCGACAGGGCCACCATCTCGTACGCGAAGTGGATGGACGCCTCGGCGGCCGCAGGGTGACCGAGGGTGCGGATGGCTTCCTTGACGACCTTCTGCGGGTAGGACTGGCGGACGTCGATGACGTTGTAGACCCGCTGCCCCCCGCCGAAGGCCACGCCTGCGGGGCGCTCGGCCGGGTCCGGGGTGGTGCGGTAGAGGGGGCGCCCGGCGCCGTAGCGCACCGGCGTCGCCGGGCCGTCCTGGGTGCAGCGCGCGAACTCGCGGTAGCCGAAGTCGTGGGGGGTGCCGCGAGCGTCGCAGAGCAGCCCGAGCTTCCAGAGCTGGTAGGCGATGTCCTTGGCCGTGTAGGTAACGGTGCCGTTGGAGCGCACCAGGATCTTGTCGGCGTCGGCCATGCCGGCGAACTCTGGAGAATCGGCGAGGGACATCACCCAGCACCCGGCGTTCTTGCCCTCGGTTTCGAGGCGCACCGCCCCCCGCTCGCGCAACAGCTCGAAGGCCCGCTGCCAGAAGCCGCGCTTCAAGATGTCCGACTCGTGGGGCAACACGTCGTAGGCCACGCCCAGCCGGCCCATGGTGACGAGGTGGCAGCGGAGGTTCGCCTCGGCCACGGTCGCTGCCAGACGGGCGATGGCGGCAGGCGCAGCGTCACGGTCGGCGAGCTGCGCCACGGCCTCGGCGAGGGTGAGGCCGGCGGGGAAACCGCCCTCGATGGCGTGCAGGACCTCGCTCCGGTGGGCGGCAAAGGCCTCGTCGCCCTCGTAGCGGCGGGTGACGCGCGGGTACAGTTCCCAGCACAGATCGTCGAAGTCGTCCTCGCCCAGGGTCGGCGAGACCAGCGCGTCGGCCCCCTCGCGCGCGGCGAGGGCGGCGAGGACCCGCTCCCGCGGCCGGGTGGTCCCCCGCGCGACCTCGGGCCACACGTTCCCGGCCACGGCGAGCAGCTCCTCTTCGGGCAGGAACAGGAAGCCGACCACCACGTCGGCCACCTGGACACCGGTGTCGTCCACGTAGTTGTGCACCTCCACCCGCTCCCCGAGGCGGCGGAGGCAGCGGGCCAGGGTATCGCCGAGGACGGCGTTGCGGAGGTGGCCGATATGCGCGGCCTTGTTGGGGTTGATGTTGGTGTGCTCGATGACCGTCTTGGGACCATGGGCGTCCCGTGCCTGCTTTCCAGGGGACTCCTGGGCGAGGAGGAGGGCGGCCAGGGCCGGCCCGCGCCGGAGCCGGAAGTTGAGGAACCCCGGGCCGTCGACGCTGGGGGTCGGCTCGAGGATGCGCAGGGGGCTGTCCGCCGGCCAGGCGGTGCGGGCGAGGCGGCTCGCCACCTCCTCGGCGATGGCGCGGGGGGAGCGGCGGAGGGTCCTGGCGAGGGGGAGGGCGCCGGCCCACGCCAGATCCCCCAGGGCGCGGCTCGGCGGCACCTCGAGGATGACCGTCGGCGAGACCACCCCCATCTCCTCCAGCACCGCCGCCACGGCGGCGCCCAGCTCACGGCGCAGCGCTTCCAGCATCACCCCTCCTCACGGTTTTCGGTCGCGACACCGCCCACCGGGCAGCGACGGGCAGCGGGCGGCTACGGTTCGGCGAACAGCTGCTCCAGGATGCGGCGGTCCGCGTCCTCGATGGCGAGGAACTCGACGCCGATCTCCAGCTTGCCGTCGGGTGCAGGGGATTCCCAGACCACGCGCCCCCGGGCCTTGGCCACCTGACCCTTGACGGAAATGAGGATCTCGATGGCCGAGCCGACGCCGTAGGCGCTGTCGGCCACGAACATGCAGCCGCCGAGGCCGACCACGCGGGTGCGGGCAAAGCGCTCGAGGGCCTCGGGGCCGAGCCTCGTAACGAGCACCGCATGCTCCGAGGAAATCCTCGGAAAGCGTCGCTTTTCTGGGTATTCGTCGACCATTGCCGAGCCCCCTCGTCCCGCAGCACTGTAGCAGCCATGCGGTCGCCCGCGCAACCGCGGGCCTTGCCCCGCGCACGACCGCATCACCAGGACACGGTGCCTCACGGAGGCTTCACCTCGACGGCCACGGTGGTGGCGGCGTGCGTCGCGAAGCACGCGACGCCCCCGCGTTAGAGACCTCCCGTGGCATCCGCCGCGCCGCGGCGTAGGTTAGCTCAGGGTGACGGAATGCCCTGCAACCTCCGCCCCGCATCGGTCGTAGTCGAGTAGGATGCAGGCCGTGAGCTCCTCCCTCGCCGGCGTGTGGGTGCTGCTGCGAACCGAGGTCCGTTCGGCCCTGCGCGAGAAGAGCATCGTCATCAACAGCATCGTCATCCCCATCGTCCTCTACCCCTTCCTGTTCTGGGCCATGTTCTCGGGGATGGCCTTCGTTATGGGGCAGACGGAGGGGTTCATCTCGCGGGTGGTGGTGACGGGGCAGGCGCCGCCACGCCTCGTGAAGCTGCTGGAGGTGGAGCCCAAGGTGGAGCTCCGCGCCGGGCCGACGGAGGTGGCGGCAGCGGTCGAGGCGGTGCGCGCGGGCGAGCTGGACGCGGTGCTGGAGGTGCGGCCGCCGCAGGCGCCGTCCTCCATCGAGGGGGATGTGGCGGTGCGCCTCGTAGCGGACGACTCCAAGGAGCGCAGCACCATGGCGCGGGAGCGCCTGGAACGGCTACTCGCCCGCTACCGCGACGATCTCCTCGCTCGCGAGGCGCGCGCGCGCGGCATCAGTGCCGCCGCCTGGCAGGTGGTTTCCCTCGTGAGCCGCAACGTCGCATCCTCCAAGGACATGGGCCAGTTCCTCCTGGGTCTGCTCTTGCCCATGCTGTTCGTCATCATGGTGGCGGTGGGGTGCTTCTTCCCCGCCATCGACGCCACTGCAGGGGAGCGGGAGCGCAGCACCTGGGAGACCACCATGACCCTGGCCGTGCCGCGCCTCCAGGTGATCGCGGCCAAGTATCTCTACGTGGCGGCCTTCGGCTGCCTGGCCGGGATCCTCAACGTGACCGCCATGACGGCCTCCATGGGGGCCCTCGTCGCCCCCCTCCTGGTCAGGGCAGGAGAGCGGCTGGAGTTCTCGCTGCCGCTCGTGGCGTTGCCGGTGCTGGCGCTGGCGGCGGTGCTGCTCGCCCTGTTCGTGGCGGCCGGCATGATGCTTTTCGCCTCCTTCGCCCGCACCTTCAAGGAAGGCCAGTCCATGGTGACGCCGTTCTACATGCTCATCCTGCTGCCGGTGGTCTTCCTCCAGGTGCCCGGGCTCGAGTTCTCGCTGCCCCTCGCCGTCGTCCCCATCGTCAACGTCACCATGATGGTGCGGGAAGCGGTGGCAGGGACGTTCCACCCCTTGCAGATGGGGATCACGGTGCTCGTCTCCGGCGCCCTCATCCTGATGTGTCTGCGGCTCGCCACGGTCATCCTCGCCTTCGAGGACGTGGTGATGGGTTCCTACGGCGGGAGCTTCGCCACCTTCGTGAAGGAGCGAGCGTTTCGGCGGCGGAAGGTGTTCGCCGCGGGGGAGGGGGGGAGATGACGGAGCCGGTGGTGGTGCGCAGTTTGACCAAGGTGTTCTTCGACGACGCCCGCGGCGAGGTGCGGGCGGTCGACGGCGTGGACTTTGCCTGCCGCGCGGGCGAGATCTTTGGCCTGTTGGGCGCCAACGGTGCGGGCAAGACGACGACCTTGCGCATGATCTCCACGGTGCTCGCCCCCACCTCGGGGTCGGTGGAGGTGATGGGTCACGACGTGACGCGGGAGGCGGAGGCGGCCCGCCGGTCGCTGGGGTTCTACTCGGCCACCACGGCCCTCTACCCGCGGCTCACGGCGCGGGAAACGCTGGAGTTCTTCGCCCGCATCAACGGGGTCCCGGCCCATGATGTCGAGGCGCGGGTGGGGACCCTCATCGAACGCTTCGGCCTCGGCGAGTACGCCGATACCCGTGTCGACAAGCTCTCCACCGGTATGAAGCAGAAGGTCTCCATCGCCAGAACGGTGGCTCACGATCCACCGGTGCTGGTCTTCGACGAGCCGACCGTCGGCCTCGATGTCCTCAACGCCCTGGAGATGCAGAAGGTGATCGCCGAGTTCCGCGACGAGGGGAAGGCCGTCATCTTCTCGACCCACATCATGAGCGAGGCGGAACGGTTGTGCGACAGGATCGCCATCATCCACCGCGGCCGGATCCACGCCTGCGACACCCTCGCTGGCTTGCGCCAGGCCACTGGCAAGCACTACCTGGAGGAGATCTTCGTTCACCACGTCGAGCTGGCCGACGGCGGGCGGTGAGGTGCTGCCGTGACGGTGGACACCAGCGCTGTGAGCGCCCTCTACCGCAACGAGCTCCGCCACCTGCTGCGCGACCGGCGGACCATCGTCATGTCCGTGGTGCTGCCGCTCCTCGTCATGCCCATGATGCTCTTCGGCTCGCGCTGGGTGGAGCAGCGGCGGCAGGCGCGCCTTGCGCGAGCGGTGTTCGACGTGGCGGTGGAGGGTTCCGAGGCGGCGGCGGTGCGGGCAGTGCTCGCGCAGGCCCGAGGGGTGGTCGAGGCGCGAGGGGAGCAGTTCCGCTTTCGCGAGGTGGTGGTTGACGACGGGGCCCAGGCCCTCGCCGACAAGCGGGCGGCCCTGGTGCTGCGGGGTATCACGGCCGCCGAGGCCCGGGCCAGGAAGGGGGGCGAGGAGGAGGAGAGACGGGTGGAGGCGCTGGTGGACGGCGCACCGGTGGTGGAGCTCGTCTTCCGCGCCGACCGCGACGAGTCGGAGCAAGCCCGGCGCACCATGGGCGAGGTGCTGCGCGAGGCGCGCCGGCAGGCGAGAAACCATCTCCTCGCCGCGCACGGCTTCCCCGTGGAGGCGGCCAAGGTGGTGGAGGTGGTCGTCGACAACGTGGCGACCGCCGGGCAGGTCGCCGGCCTCACCCTCGGCCGCATGGTCACGGCACTCCTCCTCCTCTTCATGCTGTCCGGCGGTGCGGTGGTGGCCACCGACTCCCTCGCGGGCGAGAAGGAGCGCGGGACCCTCGAGACCCTCCTGACCAGCGGGGTGGGCCGCCTCGACATCGTGGCCGCCAAGCTCCTGGCCATCTTCACGGTGGCCCTTCTCATCGCCTGCATCCAGGTGGCGAACCTCCTCGCGTACGTGGGATTCCACCTCATCCCGGCGCCCGAGCACCTTGCCGCTGCCGTGCCGCCGCAGGTGGCGGCGCTGCTCCTCGTCCTGTACCTGCCCATGGCGGCCCTGGTCGCCGCGGCCCTCCTCTTGATGTCCGGCCACGCGCGCAGCTACAAGGAGGCGCAGCTCCACTTCTTCCCCGTGTTTCTTCTGGGGATGCTGCCGTCCCTCGCGCCGCTCTTGCCGGGGATCACGCTTCGCTCCGCCATCGTCCTCGTCCCCATCGCCAACGTGGCGGTGGCCGCCAAGGAGATCCTCGTCGGCGTGATCGACGCGCCCATGCTGCTCCTCGCCTGGCTCGTTAACGCCACCGCCGCCTGCTACCTGGCAATCCTCGCCGCCCGCGCCCTCTCCAACGAGCGCCTCATCGCCCCCCTGGCGAGCGAGGGGCAACCCGTCCCCGGGCCCCTCAGGTTCGAGCGCCAGGTGCTCCGCAACTTTGCCGTCATGTGGGGGATCCTCCTTGCGGTGGCGGCGGCCACGGCAACGGGCGACGTCCGCCTCCAGATCGCCCTCAATCTAGGCGTCATCTTCCTCGGCGGGACGCTCTTTATGGTGCGCGTCTACCGCCTCTCGCCGCGGCAGGTGTTCGCCCTCCGCCCCGTCGTACCGGTGGTGTGGCTCGCCGTTTTCGTCGGCGCCCCGGCGGGCCTGCTCACGGGGATCGGGGTCTTTCAACTGGCGAGTCTGGTGTTGCCGGTGCCGGAGGCGATGCTCCGCGCCTTCGCAGAGATGCTGGCCCCGGCGGACCTCCCCATGTGGCAGGTGGTGGTGTTCCTGTGCCTGGCGCCGGGGATCGTCGAGGAGCTGACCTTCCGCGGCGCCCTCCTCTACGGCTTGCGCAGGCGTCTCCACCCCGTGCCCCTCGCCCTCGTCGTGGGCCTCGTCTTCGGCCTCTTCCACACCACCCTGTTCCGCATCGCGCCCACGGCGTTTCTCGGTGTCGTGTTGGCGGCGGTGACGCTGCTCACTGGCTCGATCTTTCCGGCCATGGTCTGGCACGCCCTCAACAACCTCCTGGCCCTCCTCGCCATGCGCGCCGAGCTTCCCATCGAACAGCTCGAACCGCCGCTCCTCGCCGCTGCCGCCCTCATCCTCTTGGCGTGCTTCTGGATCCTCTGGCGCACCCGCCGCCCTTACCCCGAGCTTCGCAGCGGACGCCGCCGGCGAGAGTCCTGAGCGGCTCCCGGCGTCGTGCCGGCGGCCGGCGCAGGCCATGCAAGAGGGTGGACGTCGCGACTCGTGGTATACAGGGGGACCACCGGGCGCGCCGGTGGCTCAATGGATAGAGCACCTGACTTCGGATCAGGCGGTTGGGGGTTCGAGTCCCTCCCGGCGCGCCAATCATCGAGGGGATGCCGCGTCGCGGCGGCCGGGCCGTACCGATCGACAACCACCACCAGCAGGGCGCGAATGGGCGTGGCCCGCGTCCTCCTTTTCCCCATCGCCGCGAGCAACAGCGGTGCCTCGAGCACTGTCGTTCTCAAAGCACACGCCACCATGGCGCGGCGAGGACATCGGGAGCGAGCCACTCGAGCGTCGTGCCGGTGTGCAGCAGCAAGCCAGCCCGCGCCCTGCCGCCATACTCCTTGCGGAAGGTGCGAAGGTGGGCGGTGTCGGCCAGGCGCGGACGCGCCGTCGACTTGACTTCGATGGGCAGGAGACCTGTCTTGTCCTCGATCACGAAGTCCACCTCTTCGCCGATGGAGGTTAGCCAGTAGCTCGCCTCGGTGCGCTCGAGCCGGGCATCGCGCCAGGCGAGGATATCGTGGAGCACAAGGTTTTCGAGGTGGGCACCGGTTAGCTCGTCGGCTGCACCAAGGTGCACCGCGAGGCCAATGTCACCCCAGTAGAGCTTGGGCGACTTGATGAGGCGCTTGGTGCGATTGACGGCGTACGCCGGCAGGCGGACAAGGAGGTAGGAGGTCTCAAGGAGATTGAGCCAGCGGTGCACCGTGGGTTGCGGCACCCCCACGTCCCGGGCCAGCTCGGTCTGGTTCAGGAGCTGGCCGAGCCTCAAGCTTGCGGCGCGCATTAATCGGCGGAAATCGGGTAGCGCTGCGATCGCGGACAGCTCTTGCAGGTCGCGTTCGAGGTAGGTGCGCGCGTAGCCGTCGAACCAGAGGGTGCGCTCCCTTGGCGTCGTCATGTGGACGGCAGGTGTCGGAAACCCACCGCGGTGGGCCAGCGCCCGCCAGTCCTGGGGTGCGGCCGGCTGGGCGTGGAGCAGGTCGAGCCATTCCGTGTCGGGGGTGGCGAGCAGCTCCTCCCACAGGCCGCAGCGCCCGAGCCCGGCCTGTTCGCGCCGCGTCATCGGCCAGAGGGTGAGGTAGCTGGCACGGCCGGCAAGCGACTCGGACACCTGGCGCATGAGCAAGAGGTTGGCCGAGCCCGTGAGGAGGAACCGGCCGGGTCGCCGATCGCGATCGATGGCCCGTTTGACGGCGCCCAGTAGCGCTGGCTCTCGTTGCACCTCGTCGATGGCAACGGGCTCCTCGGCACCGACGAGAAGCTCAGGGTCGTGCCGTGCTGCCTCGACGACGTCCAGATCGTCGAGGGAGTAGTAACGTCGCCCGCCAGGCGTGAGCATTCGCGCCAGGGTGCTCTTGCCCGTCTGCCGTGCCCCGGTCAGGACGACGGCAGGCATGAGGCGCAGGCGTTCGGCGAGAGTGGGAGCCACGAGACGGGGGAGGATACTGGTATTCATGCTCTGAATGATAATCATTCATCACACGAAGGAAAACTCCCAAACGCCCACCTGCAGAGCTATGCCTCCAGCAGTAACCTCCAGGGTCCGGTGGGACGCTGCGGCGGAAAGACGACGTCGCTGCGCCGCGAGAGGTTCTCGTTACGGCGCCGAGGGCGCGTGAAAGGTCGCGATCCCTGGACCGGCCCTCGTGGACCAGAGATGGCGTGGAACAAAGCCGCTGTGTCACCACCGGACGAGGAGCACCGGTACAGGGCGGGTGCGCGTCGCCGTCGCGATGAGGGCGCGGCTGAAGGTGCCCCTGTCCAGGAGGTCCGGGGGCGGTGCCTCGTCGAGTCAGTGCGCGCCCGGCGCTGGCTAGGCGGGTAGAATGCTCTCGGGCCGCGAGGCGGGGAGGGCAGCAAAGAGATGATGGAGATTTCTCGCCGCACGAGCGTAGGCGTGGACGTTGGGGGGGTGCAGATCGGTGGCGGTGCACCGGTCGTGGTGCAGTCCATGACCGCCACGGACACGGCCGACGCCGCCGCCACGGCGGCCGAGGTCCAGGAGCTGGCCGAGGCCGGCTCGGAGTTGGTGCGCATCACCGTCAATACCGAGGCGGCGGCCGCCGCGGTGGGCGAGATCCGGCGTCGCCTCGACGACGCAGGGTGCGGCGTGCCGCTCATCGGCGATTTCCACTACAACGGGCACCTGCTCCTGAGGCACGTTCCCGAGTGCGCGCAGGTCCTCGCCAAGTACCGGATCAACCCCGGCAACGTCGGCCAGGGGCGCACGCGCGACGAGAACTTCGCCACCATTTGCGCCCTTGCCCGCGATCACGGCAAGCCTATCCGGATCGGCGTCAACGCCGGCTCCTTGAACCAGGAGCTGGTCACCGCCGCCATGGCGGACAACGCGGCGCGCAACCTCGGCAAGACGGCGGAGCAGATCCTCGGCGAGTGCATGGTGCGCTCGGCGCTGGAGTCCACCGAGCTCGCGCTGGCCAACGGTCTCGGCGAGGATGCCATCGTCATCTCCTGCAAGCTCTCGCAACCGCGCGAGCTCATCGCCGTGTACCGCGACCTGGCCGCCCGGACGCGGCAGCCGCTGCACCTGGGGCTCACCGAGGCCGGGATGGGGAGCAAGGGCCTCGTCTGGTCGGCGGCGGCCATGGCGGTGCTGCTCGCCGAGGGGATCGGCGACACCATCCGCGTCTCGTTGACGCCGCGGCCCGGGGGGGACCGCCGCGAGGAGGTGATCGCCGCGTGCGAGCTGCTCCAGGCCCTGGGGCTGCGTTCCTTCGCTCCCTCGGTGACTGCGTGCCCGGGGTGCGGGCGGACCACCTCCACGGTCTTCCGCGAACTCGCCGAACGGGTGGAGGCGCACCTGCGCGAGCGGATGCCCGTCTGGAAGCACGCCCATCCCGGGGTGGAAACCATGCGGGTGGCGGTGATGGGGTGCGTCGTCAACGGCCCTGGCGAGTCGAAATCGGCGAACATCGGCATCTCGCTGCCCGGCACCGGCGAGACGCCCGCCTGCCCGGTGTTCGTGGATGGGCGCAAGGTGACCACCCTGAAGGGGAGCTCCGAGGAACTGGCCGTGGCGTTCCTCGCCCTCGTCGACGAGTACGTTGCCAGCCACTACCCCGCCCGCTGAGATCCACGGTCGAGGGGCACGCTGTTCGCGAGGGGCAGGTTGCGCCCGCCCCTCGACCGCGCGGGAAAGAGCTCTTGCGCCCGTACGACGGCAGGCTCGAACGCGCCGAGATCGTGGCCTGCGCGTGCGTCGAACACCTCGTACGCGACGCGGTGATGGCCTGCGTGTTGCTCGAAATCCTCGTATGCGACGAGATGCTTCGGCCGCTGCGCGGCCTCAGCATGACGAGAGGGGGGGCGGCCCCAGGATGACAGGAGTGCCGTCCTGTCACCCTGCGGCGGGTAGCGTTGGGCATGGGCTAGAATCCCGCAACGCCGGCGCCAGCGAGGCCGCGCGTGGGGAGGGATCATGGTCGAGGCCCACAAGTTCCCGCCGGTCTTCTGGACCGCCAACGTGGTCGAGCTGTTCGAGCGCGCCGC
>FWPV01004166.1_pt1 | contig 31339 bp, 21 predicted proteins | sample 2228371 | NCBI WGS metagenome assembly FWPV01 (sample SAMEA103939776, study PRJEB20133) | metagenome
TGGCGGGAGGGGCGCGGGGAGGGCGCAGCCCTCCCCGCAAACCCCTTCGAGTCCGAGGATGTTCCAAACGTTTCATAGATAGAAATACTGTCACATTTCAGGACTTACTCATATACCTTCTGTACAAAGAATGAGTTAAAATCAGGTATCATATCTTTCACCTCGCCCTGCGCGGCGCACCCACCAACGGCACTTGCGCCCGTGGCCGCGGAACAGGGTTGCCAGAGGGGAAAGCCATTCGACAGCCACCGGATGCACCGCTGAACAACCGTAGCCGCCCGATGAGCCAGATCTCCACAGCAACACACGCGTTTCCGCCGCTCAACACCGCCCGGCTGGTGGAGTTGACACATGCGTCGGATCTGAGCGATCTCGTGCAGCGGGCCGAGGCGTTGCTGGCCGCGGCATTTCCTGAGTCCACGAGCACACTGATCTGGGCCGAGGCCCCGGCGAGCGCCGACCCGAGCGAAGTCCTGCCAGCGCGTTTTGACGATGGCGCCCCCGGGTCGGACGGGAAGCGGGCGGCAGGCTCGTTGCCTCTGCGAGCGGCGGGGCAACTGGTGGGCCGGTTGATCGTCTGGCCCGGACCTATCGGCCCCGAGCAGGAGCACTGGCTACACCTGTTTGCGGCGCTGCTGGCCTCCAGCTACGTGGCCCTGCGGAGCGCCCGGAGCACGGCGCCCCTGGCGCTGGAACAGCGCCGCGCCGCCTTGCGCGAGCGGCTGCATCGGCTGCGCGGCGAAGTTGACACCGATGCGCTCCTGCCGGCCCTGACGGCCCTGGTTCAAGAGGCCTGCGGTATGCCTGTGGTGTACTGGGCGCTGCGCTACCGCGGGAACGAATGGGTCGAGATGCGCTATCTGCGCACTCCCGCTCGCGCCGAGCGTCCAGGCCTGTTCTGGCGCATCGAGGCCGGCCTGAGCAGCCTGACCATCGAGACGGGCAAAGCGATTGAAACTGACAATTACCTGCGCGCGTGCCATGAACTGGGCGTAGTTCCAGTCATCCACCCGGGTTTGCCGCCGTCGCATGCCTGGATAGCCGTGCCACTGCGGGATCGGGGCGCCGTTCTGGGCGCGCTGGTGGTGTTCAGCGATAACCCTGAGTCACGTCTTGCTCCTGATGACCGCGAGTTGTTGCACTGGCTGGCCGACGAGTCCGCGGGGATCATCCACGTGGCTCTGCGCCACGAACGCGCGGTCGAGGAAGCCCGGCAACGCCAGGCCCTGAACCAGATTGCGCGCCGCCTGACGTCGAGCCTCGACCCGGAGCGCGTGATTGAGTTGATTGTGGAACAGGCGCCCCTTCTGCTCAATGCCGAAGAGAGCAGTCTGTTGCTGCTCGACGAACATACCGGAGAACTTGAGTTTCGCTACGCGGCAGGGCCGGCCGGGCATCGGCTTTTAGGTCAACGACTACCGGCGGGCAAGGGTGTAGCCGGCTACGTGGTCAGCAGCGGGCAGCCCACTATTGTCAACGACACGCAGAGCGATGGCCGCTTTTACCGGGCAATGGACGGCGATAGCGGCTTTCAGACCCGTTCAATTGTGGCTGTGCCGCTACGCGGCATTGACGGGGTCAAGGGTGTTATCGAGGTACTCAACCGTCACGACAACGCGCCCTTTGTCGAAGACGATCGCGCTCTGCTGGAGGCGCTGGCCGATCAGGCAATGATCGCCCTGGAGAATGCCCGACGCTTCGCCTCGGTTGACCAGGCGCTCGCCCGGCGCGCCCAGGAGTTAGATCGCAGCAACGAGCGTCTGCGGGCCATTCTGCGCGCGTCGAATATGCTCCGGGTGGAGCACCGCGTGGATGTGCTGGCCGACCAGATTGCGGGCATCGTGAGTACGAGTTCCGGCTTTCGGCGAGCGAGCGTGGCCCTGGTGCAGCGTCAGCGCACCACAGAGCCGGCGCTGCGCCTCGCCGCCGGGGCCGGCCACGGCGGGTTCTCGTCGGCGCCGTTGGTGTCCCTGGCACAGTTCAGCGCACTGCTGCGCTCGGAGTACGCCCGCGGCGCGCTTACCTATTTGATCGAAGGCGGGTACGGCGCCGAACTCGGGCTATGGCTCTCCGAACCGCCGCTGAGCGCCATCGCAGTGAGTGCCGAGGCGGCGCACCGCGAGCGCTGGCGCGACGGCGATGTGCTGGTTTGCCTGCTGCGGAACCGTCGCAATGAGTTGATCGGCGTGCTGGCTCTTGATGATCCGGAGGACGGTCTGCGCCCCAGCCCCGAGCAGGTGCAGATCCTGGAGATCCTTGCCAACCAGGCCGCCTCCGCTATCGAGAACGCCTATCTGTACGCGGCGCAGCAACACAGCCTGAGCCGTATGCTGGCGCTCAATGGCTTTGCGCGCGCCCTGAGCACCAGCCTGCGCTCGCCGCAGCAGATCCTCGCCCTTACCGCCAGCGGCATGCTGGAGATGAGCGGCGCGCGCTGGGCCACGGTATTCCTGGGCGACCCGGCGGCGCCGGCTCTGGAGCGGGCCTTTCACACCGGAACGCCATGCACAACCGGCGCTGAGGTGGAACACCTCGCGCGCCAGGCTATCCTCGCGCGCCGCCCGCTCACCCGCCATCCTGCGCCACAGCAGGAAGGCCTGCTGGCGGTGCCCCTGCGGGGCGCCGGAAGCACCCCTGGCGCCGTTTGCATTGGCTTTGAGACCGGCCTGCCCGACACGGGCGATGTCGAAAGTCTGGCGTTGTTTGCCAGCCAGGCCACTGCGGCGATTGAAGGTTTGGATTTGCTGACCCAGGTGCGCCAGGGTCGCGATCAACTCGCCTCGATTATGGCCTCGACGCGCGAGGGTATGCTCCTGGTGAGTGAGAGTGGCCGGGTCGCAGTGGTGAATGTCGCGTTTTACCACCTGGCCGCGGTGCAGCAGTGGGGCGCCGCGCCCGCCGATCTGACCGGGAGGCCCATCGCCGAGGTTCTGGAGCGCTGGCAGGCTGCGGGGCTGTTTCCGCCCCACGAGCTGGCGCTGCTCGCCGATGGCATTGCTGCCGTGGCCGGTGGGCGCGAAAGCTTTGTGTCAGGCCAGCTCAATGGCGACGGGCCGGGCGCTCCGGCACTCGAATGGTCGGTGCTGCGCGCAACCCGCGAGGGAGAGCCGCCGCGCCACGAATTGGCAACGGCCCATCAACGCTGGCCGATCCTGCTGACCCTGCGCGATATCACCGCCGCAAAAGCAGCAGAACGCCTGCGCCAGGATCTCGCGAACATGATGGTCCACGACCTGCGCAGCCCCCTCACCAGCATTATCACCTCAATTGATATGATCCTCCGCGGCATCGTCGGCGAGATCGCGGAAAAACAACGCGAGATCCTGACCATCTCTCTTACCAGCGCGCAAAACCTGCTCAACTTGATCAGTATGCTGCTGGATATCAGCCGGCTCGAGGGCGGCGCCATGCCAGTCGAGTTGTCCAGCGTCGAGGTTGCGCCACTGGTGCAACGGGCGCTGGAAACCGTCAGCCTGATCGCGCGAGACAAGAGCATTACCATCGAGACCGCCTGCGATCCTGCTGCGCCCCTGGTGTACGCCGATGCCGACCTGATATTGCGTGTGCTGCAAAATCTTCTCGATAATGCGGTAAAATACAGCTCCTCTCACAACCAGGTGCTGCTCAGCGTTCGCCCCGAGGGGCCGTCGCTGGTGCGCTTCAGTGTTAAGGACAACGGTATCGGCATCAAGGCAAGCGATCTGGAAACAATTTTTGCCAAGTTTGGACAGGTCAGCAATCAACGTCGCAAGGGCAGCGGCCTGGGCCTGACCTTCTGCAAGCTCGTGGTTGAGACTCACGGCGGACGGATCTGGGTAGAGAGCACCCCTGGAAAAGGTAGCACCTTCCATTTTACGTTACCCGTGACGGGCCAGGGCAGTGGAACCTGATATCAACATGGGGAAACCCGGTTTCCCCATCCCCTCACCGACAGGAGGGTCTGGAAGGGCGCAGCCCTCTGAGAAAACGCCCCCTGTTCACCCTGTCGTTATGCGGCGCAGCCGCATGGGTGTCTGATAAAGATTACGGTAAAGCCCTGCAAGTTGCTGGTGATCGGACCAGCACAGTGAATAAAGCTCGTCACCCCCGGTTATGCGCCTCCTGGCGCGCCGGAGCGACGGGCTTCTTTTGACCTCCCGGGAACGCCTTATCTGTAATCACGGTAATCAAATCACGGTGAGACCACGATGACTACGGTGTTTTTCAAGCGACACCGATGGAACGGTATACTATCCCTTGCCGGATACTTCCCTGTGGCGGTATAGCGGCGTCCCCGCAAGTTGCCTGTCGTCGCGTCTCCCCAGAAGGGGCGCGACCAGCGGGTGATCTATGACCATATCTCGACCGCGCACTATTCTCCTTGTCAGCGCCAGCGTGGCCGATAGCGACTCGCTTCAACGTGATCTGGCCGGTGATCCAGACCAGGCATACAGCGTTGTGTTTGCCGAGCGCGGTGATCAGGCCCTGGAACAGTACCGGAGTCTGCGACCCGATTGTGTGATCGTCAGCGATACCCTCCCCGATGCAGACAGAGCGATGGTCGGCGCCGCGCTCCAGACGGAGGCGCCCCTGTCTTCTCCTGTTCTTCTGCTGGTTGATGCCGGGAACGATGCCGTTATCCGCGAGGTCCTCCAGCGCGGCGTATACGACTATGTGCCGCGTGGCGTCTCCCCGGAACGGGTTATGCTGACGGTGCGTAACGCGATTGAAGCAGCCGATCTGCGCGCGCGCCTGGAGCAACAACGCCAGGCGCTTGAAGCGAGCGCCGCGCAACAGGCCGCCCTGGCTGCCGAGCGCGACGAACTGGCGCGGAAAGAGGGCGAGACCCGGCGACTGATGAACGAGGCCCTGGCGCTCCTCGACACCCTGATCGACTCGGCGCCGATAGGGTTGGCATTCGCCGACCGCGACCTGCGCTTCGTGCGCGTGAATCGCGCCCTGGCGCTGATGAACGCCCGCCCGGTCGAGGAGCACCTCGGACGCCGTCCCTCGGAGATCTTTGGCGACGTCGGCGCCGGGTGGGAGCGCTGGTGGCAGACGGTGCTGACCACCGGTGAACCGATCGTCAACCTGGAGGTCAGCATCCTGGTCCTCGGTCGGCGCGAGCATGCGCTGGTGAGCTACTACCCTGTCCGCGATGTTGACGGTAACCTGCTTGGCGTAGGCACTCTGGTGACCGATATTTCGGAGCGCAAGCGCAGCGAGATCGGTCAGCGCGTACTTGCCGCAGCGGGAAGCATTCTGGCCTTCTCGCCAGAGAAGTGTGTGTTCGACGATGTGATACGCACCCTGTTACCCGATCTAGCCGATTACGGCCTGGCCCATCTTCAGGACGCCCAGGGGGGGCTGCGACTGGTCGCAGCGGCTCATCGCGAGCAGGAGTTCGAGGCGCAACTGGCAACCTGGTTCGATGCCGAACGCCTGATAACTATGGGTGACAGGCATCCGATTATGAGGGCGATGGTCGAAGGCCAGACCTTGCGCGACGCCCCTGGCTTGATCGGCGCTGAAGCGGGCGCGCTTTCTGAACAGCTTCAACCGGCAACCAGCGTGATCGCGCCGCTGCTGGCGCAGGGGCGCTGCCTCGGCGCGCTGACGGTCGTTTCTGCGGAAAAAGGTCGGCAGTATATCAGCGAAGAAGTAGCCATCATTGAAGAACTGGCGCGACGGTGTGCTATGTTCACTGCCGCAGCAGACTCTTACCGGGAGGTCCAGCAGGCCCGCGCTGCCGCGGAAGCAGCAGTGGAACAGCGCAACCGCTTTATCTCCACTGCGGCCCATGAATTGAAGACACCCCTGGCGGTGTTGCTGGGCAACGCGCAACTCCTCCTGCGCCGCGCCGAGCAAGATTTCTCTCTGGACGCGGTCAATCGTCGCAATCTGCGCATCATCGTGGCACAGGCCCAGCGCCTCAACCGGCTGATTGCCACTCTGCTCGATGTGTCGCGGCTGGAGAGCGGCCGCCTCGTCAGCGCCCGTGTTCCGGTCGATCTGTGCCGCGTCGCGAGCCAGATGGCCGAAGAGATGACCCCCACCCTCATTCGCCACGTGATCAGTGTGGATATACCGGACGAGCCGGTGCTCGTGGCCGGGGATGAACTGCGCCTGGAGCAGGTGGTGCAGAACCTCTTGCACAACGCGATCAAATATAGCCCGCGAGGAGGCGAAGTTCACATTGTTGTCGAGCACAGCGACAACGAAGCGGTGTTACGGATTTCCGACCAGGGTGTCGGCATTCCGGAGGCGGAGCTGCCGCGGCTCTTCCAGCGCTACTTTCGGGCCTCGAATGCTGAGGCTCGCCAGATCGGCGGCATGGGGTTCGGCCTGTTCATAGTGCGTGAGATCGTCGAAAGCCTCGGAGGGACGGTTGAGGCGCAGAGTGTGGAGGGGAGCGGTAGCACCTTCACGGTGCGCCTGCCCCTGTGGACGTCGGGCCCCGCGCTCGCGCCTGCTTCCTGACGGCGTGTGGAAAAACTGTTACACCGGGTAGCCGGATCTCCAGCCCGCAAAGAACCCGATCGACGCTGGAATCGGGTATGCTGTAGGGTACAGCGGAATGCTGTTGTGGAAGGATGGACGTATGGGTTCCCACCCACCGCTCACCGCACAGCTCGTCGCCGATCTGTTCCTCGCCATCGAGCAGGATGACCCGCTCGCCGCGCGCCTGGCCACCCAGGCCCTCGCCGAGCGCATCGGTGTCTCGGCTGCTGTGGCGCTCGCCGCGGCGCTGATCGCCGATCGGTCCCTGCCGCCTGAGCAGACTTCGCATCTGCCGGCGTGGAACCCGACTCTGGTGCGCTGCGCCTGACACCGATGGGGTGTCTGCCGCCGGTCGGCGCGCTTACCGACCATCGCGCGCGTCGTTGCGACGGTGGTCGTGGGGATCCCCTGTTGCCATAAGGGGGTTTCCCCATGTCCCACCCGCTGTTGGGAGCGGCTGGCCCCGCCTCCACAGGCAGGGGGATGGGGAAACCGGGTTTCCCCGTATGTTCACCTCAGGCCCCATGCGCGGGGCGCACAACGCCAGAATGAAAATATTCTTGTTCTTGGGAGGGCTTCGCCCTCCCAAACCCTCCCGCGGGCGGGCTATTTTCACCTCAGAACCAGGGCAACCAGATTGCTCCACGCCCCTCCCCGTAGCGGCAGCGTTAGATATTCAGCACCACACTGACCGGACAATGGTCCGACCCCTCGACCTCGCCGTGGATCTCGGCGGCAACCAGCCGGGGCGCCAGATCGGTTGAGACCAGAACGTAGTCAATGCGCCAGCCGATGTTACGCTGTCGCGCCCCGGCCCGTGGCGTCCACCAGGAATAGGCGACCGTAGCGGGATGGAGATGGCGAAAGCTATCCACCAACCCGCGCGCCAGCAGGGCGCTGAGCGCGGCGCGTTCCTCAGGCAAGAAGCCCGAGGTACGCTGGTTCTCGCGGGGGCGGGCCAGGTCAATCGCCTCGTGGGCGGTGTTGAGGTCGCCAACCACGACCAGGGGCGCGCCAGCGGCGAGTTCGGCGCTCAGGACCGCGCTGAGGCGTTCGGTAAAGGCGAGTTTGTGCGCTACGCGCTCCGGGCCGCTGGCGCCGCTGGGCACATAGACATTATAGAGGGTGAAGGCCGGAAAGCGGGTGACCAGCACCCGCCCTTCGCTATCGAAGACCGGATCGCCCAACCCGGCGCGCACCTCCGTGGGCTGGATGCGGGTGCATGTGGCGACGCCGCTGTAGCCCGGGCGTTCCGCGGGCAGCCAGAAGGCCTGATAGCCCGGCGGCTCGCGCAGGGCCTCCGGGAGTTGATCCGGTGCAGCTTTGATCTCCTGGAAGGCCACGATGTCGGCAGCGCAGCGCGCCAGCCATTCGAGCAGACCTTTGCGCGCGACGGATCGGATGCCGTTTACGTTCCAGGAGGTGATACGGATCAGGGGCATGGTCAATTCCAGGTATTCCAGACAGGCGCTAGCTGTAGCGCCCATGGTATCATACGCCGTGTGAGCGCGGGGCGTCAGGTACAGAGGCAAGGTTCAACGGCGGGCGTTTTAACGTTGCAGTCACTTCCCATCTCCACAGCTCTACATCTCCACACACCCGGCCCGGAGCGCTGTCGAGGTGTGGAGATGAAGGCCGCATGCTCACGCGGGTCTGAACCATACCAGTCGTCCATGCGGCTGCGCCGCACAACGCCGGAATGAAAATATTCTTGTTCTTGGGAGGGCTTCGCCCTCCCAAACCCTCCCGCGGATGGGCTATTTTCACATCAGACAAGTAGCCACGCTGGCGCGGATGTGCTGTCCGCCCTTAAACGCACGCGGGAGAGGGGAAAGCAGAGCCGCGCGGGGGTGTTCCAATCTAGTACAAGCCCCACTGGCTCGGATGTTCTGTTCGCCCCTGAACTACGCAAGCCTGGGGATAGATACTTCGAATGCCTTGAGCGGAGTGAAGCATGCCTGCAATCTGGCCCGGTAAGCCGTATCCCCTGGGCGCCACCTGGGATGGACAGGGGGTGAACTTCGCGCTCTTCTCGGCCCATGCCACGCGGGTTGAGTTGTGCCTCTTCGATGGACCAACCGCTGAGCGCGAAACCGAACGTCTGGCGCTTCCCGAGCGCAGCGAGGATGTCTGGCACGGCTACGTGCCGGGCCTGGGGCCGGGGCAGTTGTACGGCTACCGAGTCTATGGCCCCTACAACCCCTCGCACGGGCATCGCTTCAATCCGCACAAATTGCTGATAGACCCGTATGCCCGCGCCCTCTACGGGCGCCTGAACTGGGACAACGCGCTCTACGGCTACCGCATCGGCAGCCCCTATACCGATCTGACAATCGGCAAGCGCGACAGCGCCCCCTACACCCTGCGCTCGGTGGTGATTGACCCGCGCTTTGCGTGGGACGATGAGCAGCGCCCCAACACCCCCTTGCACGACTCGGTGATCTACGAGCTGCATGTCAAGGGCTTCACGCGCTGCCATCCCGACGTGCCGCCCGAACTCCGGGGCACGTATGCCGGTCTGGGTTCTGAGGCGGCTATTGCCTATCTCCAGCGTCTGGGGGTGACCGCGGTCGAACTGCTGCCGGTGCACCATTTCATTGACGATCAGCACCTGATCGACAAGGGCCTGACCAACTACTGGGGCTATCAGAGCCTGGGCTACTTCGCGCCTGATCCGCGCTACGCCAGTGTGAGCGAGCCGGGCGCGCAGGTCAACGAGTTCAAGCAGATGGTCAAGAACCTGCACGCCGCGGGGATCGAGGTGATCCTCGATGTGGTGTACAACCACACGGGCGAGGGCAACCAGCTCGGGCCGACGCTCTGCTTTCGGGGGATCGACAACGCTGCCTACTACCGGCTCGTTCCTGACAACCCGCGCTACTACCTCGACTACACAGGCACCGGCAATAGCCTGAACACCACCTATCCCCGGGTGTTGCAGTTGGTGATGGATAGCCTGCGCTACTGGGTGCAGGAGATGCACATTGACGGTTTCCGCTTCGACCTGGCGCGCACGCTCGTCCGCGGGGTTTACGAGGGTGACCGTCCCAGCGCCTTTGTCGATATGATCAAGCAGGACCCGGTGCTCTGCCAGGTCAAACTGATTGCCGAACCGTGGGATCTCGGCCCCGATGGGTACTGGGTGGGGCGGTTCCCCTCACCCTGGGCGGAGTGGAATGGTCGCTATCGCGACAATGTGCGCAAGTTCTGGAAGGGGGACGCGGGTCAGGCCGCCGAGTTTGCCTCGCGGATCATGGGTTCGATGGACCTGTACCGGCACAATGGTCGCCGGCCCTACCACAGCATCAACTTCGTCACCGCGCACGATGGCTTTACCCTGCGCGACCTGGTGAGCTACAACACGAAGCACAACCAGGCCAACGGTGAGGAGAATCGCGACGGTGACGAGCACAACAACTCGTGGAACTGCGGTGTCGAGGGGCCGACCGACGATCCGGCCATCCGCGAGTTGCGTTTGCGGCAGATGCGCAACTTTCTGGCGACCCTGCTCCTCTCACAGGGCACGCCGATGCTGCTGGCAGGCGATGAGCGCGGGCGCACCCAGCAGGGCAACAACAACGCCTATTGCCAGGACAACAGCCTCTCGTGGCTCGACTGGTCGCCCGACCCGGAGGCCGAGCAACTGCTAGCCTTTACGCGGAGCGTGATCGCCCTGCGCCGGCGGCATCCGATACTGCACCGACGCAACTTCTTCCAGGGCCCCCTCGCGCCGGTGGGGGTCGAGTACGATGTGGAGTGGCTCAGCCCCGATGGGCAGGAGATCGGCCCGGCGCTGTGGAACAACCCCGAGTTGCGCTGCTTCGGATTGCTGCTCAACGGTCGCGTGATGCGTGAGCAGGGCGAACGTGGGGAGGCCATCCACGATGAGGTCTTTCTGATCCTCTTCAATGCCAGCCACGATCCGATCGCTTTCATCCTTCCCGACTGGCCCGATAACCCGGTCTGGGAAGTGCTGGTGGACACCGCTGATCTCGATCAGAACGGCGGGCGCGTGCCCAGCAGCGAGGTCTACCAGATCCAGCCGCGCTCGCTGGTGGTGCTGGTGGAGCGCGCCAGTAGCCAGAAGGCCCCCCAGCAGCCGGTTATGCAGACAGCGCTGGCGAAGAAGCCCCTTGCGGTTGGCTGAGGTGAAAATAGCCCGCCCGCGGGAGGGTTTGGGTGTAGTAGGGGCGCGGCGCCGCCGCGCCCCTACGCCCTCCCAGGAAACAACCCGCCCGCGGGAGGGTTTGGGAGGGCGAAGCCCTCCCAGGAACAAATATGTTCATTCCGGTGTTGTGCGGCGCAGCCGCATGGACGGCCGATGTGAAACGTACCTTTCAGGAAGGATGCGCATGGATGTCAATTTTGCAGTATAATGTCGCTGCCGCGTCCGTTTTGAACCAGGCTCTGCACCACGATCCCGCCTGCATTTTCAATGCCACAAGCAGAAGAGCTTTCGGCACGGCAACAGCTCCCGGTGGTCCGCACAGGGAAAGGGGGGGGTGTGCTTGCAGTGATCGCCGTGCTTCTGGGCGTGTTTCTGGGGGTGATTATCGCTGGCGGAGTACTCGTTCCGCGGCTCAGCCTGTTGCTCAACGAGCTGGCGCTCGTGCGCCGGGAGCGCGATCGGCTACAGGGTGAGCTGGTCGCACGGCGCAGTGATGCGGCCGACGCGCACAGCCGGGCCTTCCGCTCTGAGCAAGATCTGCTGGTCATGCGGCGTCGGGTGTTTGCGCTGACCGTGGAACGGGATGCGGCTCGCGCAGCCCAGATCGCCGCCGAGGCGGCCTATCGCGAGGTGCTCGCCGAGCGCGATCGCCTACAGGGTGAACTCGCGCTGATGCGCCGCCGCAAAGTTCCGTGATGGCAGGTCGGTGAGGCGATGCCTCGGGCAGGCGCCGGGGGCAACCGGATCACCCTGGCAACTCCCTGAGGTGAACACAGGCCGTGCACGGGAGGGTTTGGGAGGGCGCAGCCCTTCAAAGGGTTTCACCTGTTCTGGAATGGGCTTCCTGGGACGCGGGGGGAAATGGGTCAACGAATGGGAAACGAATAAACGAATGCTCAAGGTGTGCCTGACTCTGTGGTACAAATAGCCTGCGCGCGGGAAGGTTTGGGCGTAGCGCGGCGGCGCCGCGCCCCTACGCCCTCCCAGGAACAATACGATTTTTATTCTGGCGTTGTGCGGCGCAGCCGCATGATGGACGACTAAGAGCCTATCCGAATAACGCAAGATACCGAAAAACCGCCCCTTCGATACGCGCTGCGCGCTACTCAGGATGCGGTTTTTCGGATAGGCGCTGAAGAGAAACGCAGGAGCGTCGCGCTCTCCGGCGCCGTCCTGGAGGAGGGGCTACTTGGTCTCGCGATAGACCACGTGGCGGCGAACGATCGGGTCGTACTTGCGCAACTCAAGGCGGCTGGGATCATTGCGGCGGTTCTTCATTGTGGTGTAGGTGTGGCCGCTTTCGGTGCTCTTGAGTTTGATAACAATGCGATTGCCCTTCTTCGAGGCCATAGCTTTCAATCCTTCTGCAACACAGCAAAACAGCGCCCGGGCGGCGCACTGTAAGCGATTGTAACACACCGCAGCGGGCAAAGCAAGCCGGTGCCTTGAGCAACTCCTGATGTGAACATACGGGGAAACCGGGTTTCCCCATCCCCCTGGCCGTGGGGGCGGCAAGCCCTCCCCACCGGGAGGGTTTGGGAGGGCTGCGCCCTCCCAAGAACACGTATTTTCATTCCGCGTTGTGCGCCCCGCGCAGATGTGAAAATATAGGGAAACCGGGTTTCCCCATCCCCCTGCCTGTGGGGGCGCCAGCCGCTCCCAACCGCGGTTGGGACATGGGGAAACCGGGTTTCCCCACACCCCTCCCTGAGGGGATGGTTTGGGAGGGCGCAGCCGCATGGAGGGCTGAAATGAATATGGGACAACCCGGTTGCCCCATGCCCCTCCTGAGAGGGAAGGTTCGCAGGAAGATCTCGCTTCAGCGCAGCGGTGCGCGCCGCGCGAAGCGGACCTGGTGGACCTTACATAACCTGTGAGGTCTGAGAGGCGGTCGCGTCTTTGCGAAAGACAACGCGCAGGGCGCTATCCTCGAAGTAGGCGTCCTGGGCGCGCAGGCGCGCCAGAGACTGGGGCAGCACGATGCGATGGCGGTGCCAGCCGACGGAGATCAGCAGCTCATCGTTGCTCTGGGCCAGATGGATCTGGTCTTCGGAGGCGAAGGGCAGCGGCACGATTAGATCAAAACCGCCATTCATCTTCTCGATGCGCTGTACCGGGCCGTGGTAGAGAAACTCGGCGGGATCGCGGTCGTGGAAGAGGCGATCGGCGAGCTGGTGGAGCAACTCGGGGCCGACGATTTCACGGTCGAAGTGAGGGGCGCGCAGGATGGGCAGGGGCTCGAACATTTCCTCCACCTGGGGCGCATACTCCTGTTGCATGGCGCGCCAGGCGGCAAAATGGTGATCGACATTGGCGGGGAGGATGCGGTTAACCACCACCGCATCGACCGCATAGCCGAAGAGGGAGAGGTAGGTAAGACTCCGCTGGGCCTCACGGATGACCATCTTCTCCAGGTTCATCACGATACGCGCGGTCGTGACCTGCTGATCGGTCAGGATATGGCGCACATCCACCAGCGCATCGATGGCCTGTTGCGCCGAGGCCAGCACCTCATCTTCAGCGATAGGCATATCGGTGACCCGCTTGGCCACCGGTCGCACCACCTTTAACAAGGCCCGCGCGATGGGGAAGAGGCGAGCGATCCACCAGCGCATAATGTCGGGCAGCGAAAGAAGGCGCAAAGTTTCACCGGTGGGCGCGGCGTCAACAACGATGACGTCATACTTTTGCTCGTCGTAGTGGCGCTTGATCTGCAGCAGGCTGAAGAGTTCCTCGGTGCCAGGGATGACCGACAACTCGCCCTGGGCGATGGTTTCGACACCCTGCCAGGCGAGGAGTTCGGCCAGATACCGCGAGACCTCTCCCCAACTGGATTCCAGTTCGTGAAGGGCGTTGATCTCCTGAGCCCAGAGGTTGGGCAGCACCTGCATGGGTTCGGCGCGCAATTCAACGCCGAGCGAGTCACCAAGCGAATGTGCCGCGTCGGTGCTCAAGACGATCGTCCGATAGCCGCGTTGCGCACAGCGAAGGGCCGTAGCGGCAGCCACACTGGTCTTGCCGACACCGCCTTTACCCGTGTAAAAAAGGATACGCATGCAGGACCTGTCTCTAGGGCACGTTGTGTACGTATAGTACACGGCGACTCGTGTTTACGCAACAAGGCAGCCGAATAGTTGTCGAATCGTTACGTAGGTAGAGAGGAGCTACGGTTCGCTGCTGGCGTACCCCTGGGGCGACCACTGGCGCGTACCGGGTGTTGGGTCGCGTTCGGCAATCTCCACCTGTTCCCACCAGGCTTCGACAATGGGCAGGCTGGCGCCGTACCAGGGTTGGCCGGGGCGCTGGTCGTGTCGCAGGCCGGGGATGATTACCCGGCGCGAGCCTTCGAGCAGGCCACTGGCCAGCGGCACGACACCATCGCCCCACTGGTCGCCTTCGCCGCTGATCATGGTGTAACTCTGCCAGGCGCCCCGTTCGGGCGGCGGGCCGTTGCGGTTACCGAAGACGCCCTTGCCCATCACGCTGACATAGCGAATGAAGCGCCAGTACGCGCCGGGGTACTGCTCGTTGGCGAAAGCGATCTGGTTCAGGCCGCCCGGCCGTCCGCGGCGGGTGGTGCTGTGGGGGGTGCCGAGGGTCACCAGGGTACTGACGCGCTCGAAACCGTTGTAGACCAGCCCGCGGGGGCCGTAGGGCCGGTCGCCGAGGTAAATCCGGGCCAGCACGCCGCCCGCGCTGTGGGCGACGATGGTCAGGCGGCGGGCCTGATGAGCGGCAAGGGTAGCGCGCACAGCCCGATCGAGAATCCGCAGGAGAGGCCCGTAGCTATCGCTGGCGACGACGCCGGCCCAGTCGAGCAGGCCAATGGGCGCGATGGTTACGGGGCGGCCGCTGGCCGCGGCGAGATGGCGGCGCAGGGTTTCATATTGAGGGGGGCTGCTGCCAAAACCGCCGACGATCAGCACTGGCTCAGCGCTCAGGGTCTCGCTCATCGTTGCTACTCGTGGGGCGAAGGAAATCCGGTTTCCCCGATGTTCACCTCAGTCGTCTATGCGGCTGCGCCGCACAACACCAGAATGAAAATAGTTGTTCTTGGGAGGGCGTAGCCCTCCCAAGCCCTCCCCGCTGGCGGGTTGTTTCCAGGGAGGGGGCAGCCCTCCCGAACCCTCCCGGCGGAGAGGGCTTGCCCCAACCCTCCCCGCTGGCGGGTTGTTTCCTGGGAGGGCTGCGCCCTCCCAAACCCTCCCGGTGGGGAGGGCTTGCCCCCTCACAGGCAGGGGCGTGGGGAAACCCGGTTTCCCCATACTTTCACCTCAGAAGTATAGCATAGCCGTCCACAGGAGGGGAGACTCAGATAGGGTGCGTTCTGGCGCTGTCGTGCCTGAACCAGCGGGTGACAAGGGCGATAATCTCATCGGCGCCCTCCTCGATCGACTTATTGGTCAGGTTGACAGTGGCCCAGCCGTGGCGCCGGAAGAGCCGTCGGGCCCACTCGACTTCTTCTTCAGCGCCCTCGGGGTCAACATACGTTTGTCCCATCGAGACGCCGAAGCGGCGCTGGCGCCAGCGTCGCCGGGCGGCAATCTGCTCGGCGTCAACAATCAGGCCGATCACCCGGCGGCGGTCCACCTCAATCAGGGCCTGGGGCAGGGCGACCTCCTTCACCAGGGGAACGTTGGCGACCTTCCAGCCCAGCACGGCCAGGTACATACTCAGCGGTGTTTTGCCCACTCGCGAGATGCCCACCAGCACAATCTCGGCGTCGCTCAGATCGCCCAGACGGGCGCCATCGTCGTGCTGCATAGCGTACTCGATGGCTTCCAGGCGCTCGAAGTAGGCCGAGCGGCGCTGCTGGTAGAGGCCGGCCTTGCCCACCGGCTCGCGACCGAGCACCGTGGCCAGGCGCGAGAGCACGCTCCCGACCAGGTCGATCTCGTAGACATGGCGCTCGCGGGCCTTCCGTACCAGATCGCGCCGCAGTTCGGGCTCCATGAGCGTGTGCAAGATGGTGCCATTCGTGGCTTCGGCCTCGGCCACCACCCGGGTGAGCTGGGCCGGGTCGCGCACGTTTGGCACCACGATCAGCGGCACATCAACGCCCTCGAACTGGGTCAGCACCAGGCGCGCGACCTCGGCCCCCACTCCTCCGGCGCCTCCCGAGACAATGTACAACGGCGGGGTGTTCGCGCCCGCGGACTGGCCATCATTCATAAGCTTTCGATCTGGTTAGTACGCGGTGTATTCGATGGATTTGCTGTCGAAACTATGTGCGACTGCGCCGCACTCTGCTGAGGTGAACATACGGGGAAACCCGGTTTCCCCGTATGTTCACCTCAGCGTTTCGGCTTGGCCAGGGACACGCGGACAGGCCGGCCGCGCAGGGTTACTCCGGCGAGGCCGTGGAGCACCCGCTGGGCCTGATCCGAGGGCACCTCGACGAAGGCGAAGCGGTCGTAGATATCAATCGCGCCGATCTGCTTGCCCGAGAGGCCGACTTCGTTGGCAATCGCGCCGACAATATCGGCGGGGCGGATGCGGTCAAAGCGGCCAACATCGAGGAACAGGCGGGTCATTCCGGCCTCGGTGCCGGCGCTGTCGCCCTCAACACTGACCAGGGTATCCTCCTGCTCAACTTCGTTGAGGAGCAGCTTGAAGGCGGCGGCGGCCAGTTCGGTGACATCGTGCTCTTCGGTCATCTCCTCGACCATCAGCACGTAAGGGTCGAGATTCTCATTGGCGAGGACCTCGCGCAGGGCATCGCGGAAGGCCTCGCGCCGCCGCGCGGCCACATCGGCCAGCGTGGGCAGCCTGGAGGGCTGGATGCGGGTGCGGGTGGCGCGTTCGATAAGCTGGAGCTGGCGGCGTTCGCGGGGGGTGATCAGCGAGATCGCCATACCGGCGCGTCCGGCGCGCCCGGTGCGGCCAATGCGATGGACGTAGCTTTCAGGATCGCCCGGCACATCGTAGTTGATCACGTGGCTCACGTCGGGGATGTCAAGCCCGCGGGCAGCCACGTCGGTGGCTACCAGCAGCTCGATCTGTCCCTCGCGGAAGCGCTTCATCACCCGGTCGCGCATCGCCTGGCTCAGGTCGCCGTGGATGACCTCGGCCAGGTAGCCCCGACCCTGGAGGCTCTCGCCGAGCTGGTCGGCCTCGGCGCGGGTGCGGCAGAAGATGATCGCCGAGGCGGGCGTTTCCACGTCGAGCACGCGACAGAGCGCATCGAGCTTCTCGCGCGGCAGAACATCGTAGTAGACCTGTTTGATCCGCGGCGCGCTCAGGGTCTCGCTGATCACACTGATGCGCAGCGGGTCGCGGGTATAGCGTTGGGCCAGGCTCTGGACGGCCTCGGGCAACGTGGCCGAGAAGAGCGCCGTCTGCCGTTCAGGAGGGGTGTACTGCAAGATGTACTCGATATCCTCGGCGAAGCCCATATCGAGCATCTCATCGGCCTCATCGAGCACAACCGTGCGGATCGCATCGAGGGCCAGCGTCCCGCGGCGCATATGGTCCATAATGCGCCCGGGGGTGCCCACGACCACTTGCACGCCGCGCTCCAGCGCGCGCAACTGCCGCTCGATAGGCTGCCCGCCGTAGACCGGCAGCACGCGGGCTTCACGGCTCTTGCCGTAGCGAAACACCGCCTCCGCCACCTGCATGGCCAGTTCGCGGGTGGGCGCCAGCACCAGGGCCTGGGGCGCCCGGGTGGGTAAGAGCCGCTCGATGATCGGCAGGGCAAAGGCCGCGGTTTTGCCGGTGCCGGTTTGCGCCTGCGCGATCACGTCGCGCCCCGAGAGCATGGCGGGAATGGCCTGGGCCTGGATCGGCGTCGGCTCGTCGTAGCCCAGCTCGCGAAGCGAGGCCAGTAGCGTCTCACTCAGCCCGAGGGCTTCAAAGGTGGTCATCGGCAAACAGAAACCTTTCTCTATGATGAACCGGCCACACGGGTCGCCGGTCTGGAAATTGTTGTGTCGTACGGTTTATAAATTATAGCACGAGCTATCGGCTCAGGGAGCCGTCTGGCTGCCAGCGCAGCGCAACAGTGGCCCCGCTGTGGTTGCGCTGCCCTCTGCCTGGCGCGAGATTGGGGAAGCACGGTTTCGGGAACGCAAATCGCTTTCTCCGCGTCGTTATATAGTATTACCAATAGCAAGCCTTCCCGGAGAGCGCGGTCAGCCGGCGCTCTCTCGCCCTGTGGACAGGGGAAGGCGCGACCGGGGCTACCTGTCAAACCTCTACCGCTCTGCGGTATCAACGTTGTAGCGCTGTAGAGGTAGTATTACAATGGCTGGTGGTAGACGCTGTATGGTATTCTGTATGGTAGTGAATTGCCCGGCGCCCGATGCTGCTCAAAGCTATGCGCACTCCCCAACGCGAACATACGCCGACATAGAGCGACCGATGACAGCGCAACCTCGCATTCTGGTAGCTGATGATGACCCGGCAATGTGTCTCTTGTTGCGCGAGACGCTGCAAGAGGCCGGCTACGAAGTGCTAATCGCCCACGATGGCGATCAGCTCATTCGCATGGCTCAGGACCATCCGCCGGATCTGCTGCTGATCGATCTGATCATGCCGTTGATGGACGGCTTTGAGGCCATTCGACAGTTGCGCAACGACACGCGTACGTCGCACCTGCCGATGATCATTCTAACTGCCCGGAGCACCTCCGCCGAGGTGGTGATCGGCTTCGACAGCGGCGCTGACGACTACATCGTCAAGCCCTACGATATTGACGTGCTGCTGGCGCGCATCCGCAGCCATCTGCGGCGCGCCGCCAAGCTGCCGGTGCGGAATCCTCTTACCGGGCTGCCGGGTAATGTGCTGCTCCAGGCCGAAATCGAACGCCAGATTGCTCAACAGACGCCCTTTGCGCTGATTTATGTGGATCTCGACAATTTCAAGGCCTTCAACGATGCCTACGGCTTCGCCCGCGGCGACCGGGCCATCCACACCCTGGCCAGCGTGCTCGCCGGTACGGCTCCGCGCGACGACTTCCTTGGTCACATCGGCGGCGACGACTTTGCCATCATTCACTACGGCGGCTTTCCCGAGGTCCTGGCGCAACAGATCATCAGCGCTTTCGACGAGCGGGTCCGCGCGCTCTACGATCCGGAAGATCTGCAACGCGGCTATTTGCAGGGACAGGACCGCCACGGGGCGCCCCGGCAGTTCGGGCTATTGAGCCTTTCGATTTCGATCGTAACCTCCGACGGCAGCCGGTTCCACAGTGTGGATGAGATCAGCAAGATGGCCGCCGAGGTGAAGAGCGCGGCCAAGAGCATCGCGGGGAGCAGCTACGTCCTCGACCGGCGCCTGACGACTATGCCCTATCAGCAGGAACGGCGCGGCCAGCCCCGTCCCGCCGCACTGTTGATCTACCCGCACGAGGGGTTGCGAGCTTCGATCGCTACCAGTTTGCGCCTGCAGGGCTACCGCTTGCTCATCGCCGCCGATGTGGTGCAGGCCCAGGAGCAACTGGCCCGCACACCCGACCCGGCCCTGCTCATCGCCGATACCACCGATCCGGTAGTCTGGGAACTATGGCGGTGTCTGCCCACGCCTGCGAAGTTCATCGCTGTCGTGACCGATGAGTCGGCCGCCTGGGTCGCCCGTGAGCGCGGCGCCGCCGATGTAATCATCGCAACCGATGATATCGAGAATTTTACCGATCAACTCCTGGCGCATCTGCCCCGCGCCGAGTTACGCGAGACAACAGATGACCATAACCATGCTGCCTCGGACGCGCACGGTCTGTCGGCACAGGCGCTCCAGGCAGCCCGCGAGTTGAACGAGGATCCACTGACGCGACTGGCCAGCCGCTACTATATTGACCGGCGCCTGCCCGATCTGGCCGCCCAGGCCCGTGACATGGGCCGGCCTCTCTCGGTGCTGCGCGCAGATCTGGATCACTTCGAGGAGATCAACCGGCGCTACGGGCATACTGTGGGCGATCAGGTGCTGCGCATCGTGGCAGGGGTCGTGCGAACGATCTGCCGGCCCACTGATGTGGCGGCTCGCTATGGCTCTGATGCCTTGCTGATCGCGCTTCCAAATACGCCCCTCGACGAGGCGGCGACCCTCGCCGAACGCCTGCGCCTGGCAGTCGAACGCTATGACTGGCGTAGTCTCGACCCGCAACTCCGTGTCACTATCAGCCTGGGGGTTGCCGATGTCACAGGCGACTCCGCCGAAGAGGGATTGAATGCGGCCGGTCGGCGTCTCTACATGGCCAAGTCCGGCGGTCGCAACCAGGTGGTTGCCACCGACTCCTGAGGTGAACATAGCCCGCCCTTGGGAGGGCGCAGCCCTCCCACGCCGCGCTCGATGGGGTGTGGGGAAACCGGGTTTCCCCATCCCCCTGCCCATGGGAGCGGCAAGCGCCGCCGGAAGCGGTTGGAGGGCAGGGAAACCGGGTTTCCCCATACCTCTCGCCGGGGAAAGGCGGAAGAGGGCGCAACTCTCTCAGCCAAGGGGTAACCGAAGGCGCGCAGTGGTTCCCTGACCTGGAGCGCTGGTGAACTCCAGGCGTCCGCCGTGGCGCTCGACGATGCCCATGCTCACGGCGATCCCCAGGCCGATGCCCGCCCCAACAGGCCTGGTGGTGAAGAATGGCTCCCCGAGCCGCGCCAGCGTCGCCTCATCCATCCCCACGCCCGTGTCTGCAATAGTGATTACCGCCTGATCACCCTCCCGAGCCGTCCTGATCGAGACCGTGCCGCGCTCAGGTATGGCCTGGATGGCGTTGGTGAGCAGGTTGAGCACGACCTGATTAATCTGGCCCGGCGCGCACACGACCGGCGGCAGCGAGCCGTAGTCTTCGACAATGGTCACACCGCGCGGGCAGAGGGTTCGGGCGATACGCACCGTGGCGGCCAGGCTGGCGTTGAGATCGGCGGCGTGGACGGCGGGGCTATCCGGGCGGGCGAAGCTGCGCAGGTCGCGCACAATGCCGGTGATGCGCTCGAGGCCCTCACGGCTTTCGGCCAGCGCCTCGGCGAGATCGGCGGCCAGTTGGGGATCGGGAGTGCTGGCGGCGAGGGCGGGCAACTGTTCGGCCAGGAACTCCAGATTGTTGGCGACGAAGCCCAGAGGCGTATTCAGTTCGTGCGCGACGCCAGCGACAAGCTGGCCCATAGCGCGCAACTTCTCCGAGCGAACCAGTTGGGCCTGAGCCGCCTTCAACTCGGCGTGGGCGCGTTCGAGTTGCAGCAGGGCGCCTTCCAGTTGCTGATTGGTCGTGGCGAGCTGCGCGGCCAGCGACACCGCCGCGGTCAGCGGGAGACCTATGGCCGCGACTGCAAAGGGCGCGGCGGGATCGGAGCGCCAGCGCCAGGCGGTGTAACTCACCGGAAGCGGCGGGGCGCCGGCCTGCGGGTGGTACAGCTCCCAGTCGTGGGCAGCGCCCCGGGTGAGCGCCTCGGCGATCATCAGGGCGGCCTTCTCGCGGCTGAAAGGGTCAACAACCTCCACGAAGGGCATACCGGCGAGCGTTTCGAGGGGGCGTCCACAGAGCCTGGTGGCAGCCGCATTGAGCGCCAGCAGGCGCCCGGCGCCATCGAGGACGACGAAGGGCAGCGGCGCCCGGGCGAGCATCGGATCGAGCGGAAGCGGACGACTGCTCATAGGGTCGGCGGCGGTCGGCGCCCGGCGAGGGTCGTGGCGAGCCAGGCGCGGTAGAACACCACCAGATTGCCCAGCAACTCCGGCAGCAACAGGCGCGCCTCTTCCACATACACCGTAACCCGGGCGGCGGGAGCCGCGGCGATACGACGCTTGAGCGCCGTGGTGTGGATCTCGACGGCATCGCGGGGGCCGGCCCAGTGGGTGCCCAGGCGCTCACTCAGGGCGCGCAGGTGATCCGGCACCGCCGATTGGCCCTGGAAAAAGCGCTGCTCGACAGCCTGATCCAGCAAGTCCCCGTACTCGGCGACCAGGCCATTGAAGGTGGTGGGGTCGTGCTGGCTAATCGGCGTTTCGGCGCGGGGGCCATCGTAGAACGGATGTGCGAACGTTCCGGCAGGCTCGTGGCGAGCCTGGGCGTTGGTGCGCTCCCACTGGGCAAAGAGCGCATCGCCGTGGCCCGAGGCGATCTCATCGAGCGCCTTGCGCAACTCGGCCACCTGCTCCTGGGCCCTGGTCACCGCTTCAGCCGTATTGCGGAGCACATCGCGTTCGAGAAAGCCGGCCTGGTAATCGCGGACGGCCTGTTCGAGCTGGCGGCGCAACTGGTGGATGTCCCAGGGTTTGGGCAGAAACCCGCGAACATTGCCCAGATTGAGGGCATCAACCAGAGCGGCCACATCCGTATAGCCCGAAATCAGGATGCCGAGGGTTTCAGGGCGAATATCGCGGGCGCGTTCGAGCAACTGCACGCCGCTGATGTCGGGCATGCGCTGGTCGGTAAGGATGACGGCGATGCGCTCGCGGGAGACGATGTCGAGTGCGGCGGCAGCAGTGGTGGCGGTGAAGACGGTGAAGCGATCGCGCAGGCTGCGGGCGAGCGAGCGCGTGACGTTGGGTTCGTCGTCAACAATCAGAATGGCTGGCCGGTCAGGCGCAGCGCCAGGGTTGGAAGCGGGAGCAACCATCCGGCCCTCCTCACGTGCGCTCCACGGCGACGGATTCAAATCTATTTACCAAACGGCTCCTCATCTGTCTTTCTCTACTGCTCCCCGGAGGGATTGGGTGGGGGTGTGGCGGTGTGGAGTAATACCAATTCTGCTTGATGGCATCGCACCGGCTCAACTCCACACCTCCACAGACCGGTCACAGGGCTGTGGAGCGACGGTCAAGCCAGGATGCCTGGAATCTGAAACGCTGCCTTACGCTGATTATACCAGGGGCTGACAAGGGGGGGATAGGGCTATGCGCCGGGTCCCCGGAGCGAATGCAACGTCCTGGTGTTCGCGCCCTGAGCAGCGCGCAGCGAAGGGGCGAATGCCCTTTCGCTCCAGCCTGCGCTTCGGCCTTCGCTCCGCGCAGGACAGGCTTCGGCCCGCTCAGGAGGCGCTCGCTTGCCGACGTTACAAGATACCGCTGGCAAACCCCGTGTTGTCAGGCGCGCGGGATACTCGCGCGCCTACGGGCCAGGGATCCGTGTACCCGGGTTCGCCCGCGGTACCTTTGCATTCGCCCTGGCGCCACGCGGGAGCAGGTGTTCACCCCTCTCCCGGGAGCGCGGGCGACTTGCCCGCATCCAGGCCATTGCGGGCGGGACGCCCGCGCACCCGGGGTGGCGCTTTACTCGAAAGGCGAATACGCGCATGCGCGGGTGCGCGGCGGCCCTTGCGCGTAGGGGCAGAGTGTGGTACAGTTGAGCTGCTGCGGGCGTAGCTCAGTTGGTAGAGCATCTGCCTTCCAAGCAGATGGTCGCGCGTTCGAGTCGCGTCGCCCGCTCCACAGCAGGGCGCGGAGTCTCGCAAGAGATTCCGCGTTGTTTTTGCCTCCAGGGGCAAATACGGGAAACGAACCCTGGTGACCGGCGCTCCAGGGCGGCCCGAGCGCGGGTCGAGGGCATCCTGTGCCAGGTGGCCGAGGGGAGGGCGCCGTGAGTCGGATCACCCCGCCCCGGGGCTACGCCGTCGCCCTCGACGACACCCGGTCGCCCATGCCCACCCGGACGGGTCGCTGAGCCTGGAGCGGAGCGATGGGGCGGCGCTCGACATGGTCGCCAGGCAGGTCGCGGCCCTGGCCGATCTACTGCGGCTCAGTGCTGACCAGTGCAGCCAGGCGGCCCGCCGCCTTTGGCGGTTTGGTTCCTGGTTTTGTACGAGAGAAGACCGGAAGTATTGTAGCACCAACGATTTTACATGGACTGCCCCAAGCGATATCCTATGCAATTCTTGGTCTTTGAGGGCGCGGGCTCGGTCGTTAACTCTACACAGTAGACGGGAACAAGGCGGAAGGATCGGAGATGGAGCATGCAGGCTAGTGGTCTGCCACGATAATTGTGATGAACGTGGCGGGAGGGGGCGTGGGAGGGCGAAGCCCTCCCCGCAAAAAACTATCCATCACAACCTGGTTGACAAACCACTAGTACAGCGGCAGCGCCAGGCGCAGTGCCCGGATAGTGACAGAGCTGCTATGACCAGGCTCAACTCTCAGCGCCTGTTGGAGCGCCACCAGGTGGTCTACACCACCCACACCTACGCCTACGATCCCCGTAACCCGCCGGACGCCGTGGAGGTGGCCCGCCGCATCGGCCTGCCGCCCGGCCAGGTTTACAAAACCCTGGCGCTCAGCGGGGCGAGCCACGGCCGCCCGGTGCTGGTCATGCTGCCCGCTGACCGCCAGCTCGACCTGAAGCGCTGCGCCGCCGCCATCGGCCAGAAGCGCCTGGAACTCATGCCGCGGGCCGACACCGAACGGCTCACCGGGCTCAAGGTCGGCGGCATCGGCGCCCTGGCGCTTGTGGGGAAGCGCTGGCCCTGCTACCTCGACCGCTCAGCCGGGGCCTTTGCCACCATCTATGTCAATGCCGGTCAGCGCGGGGTCATGCTTGGCGTCGCGGTCGTTGATCTGCTGCGCGTGCTCGGCGCCAGCCTGATAGACGCAGCGGCAGAGTAGGCCCGGCGGCGCCAGTACAGTTCAGTCGAACTCTCCCGGCGCGGAGGTCTTGCCACGCATCAACCCGACCAGCAGCGTGCGGCGGGGCCCGCTGGCGGACGACCTGTGCTATAGTGTAAGCTGTCTTGCGCCGAGCGTATGCTCTGAGGTGAAAATACGGGGAAACCGGGTTTCCCCATCCCCCTGCCTGTGGGGGCGGCAAACCCTCCCCACCGGGAGGGTTTGGGAGGGCGCAGCCCTCCCAAGAACAATAATATTTTCATTCCGGCGTTGTGCGCTATGCGCATGACCGTCTAACGTAAACATACGGGGAAACCGGGTTTCCCCAACCCCCTGCGTGTGGGGCGCCAGCCGCTCCCACCAGCGGTTGGGACATGGGGAACCCGGGTTTCCCCAACCCCCTCCCTGAGGGGAGGATTTTGGAGGGCGCAGCCCTCCCAAAGATACCCCATTTACATCGCGGCGTTGTGCGCCCCGCGAATGGCGCCTGACGTGAACATATGGGGAAACCGGGTTTCCCCACGCCCCCGCTTATGGGAGTGGCAGGCGACCCCGAGGCCCGGTTCCCTGCCCCGGCAGGGGGGATAGGGAAGGGGCGGGTCGGCGCCAGACTGTAAACCGAAGCATGCCTTTCCTGAAAGCATGTCTTATACCAATTACCGTTGATGATGCCGCATTGCTTGAAGCGGTTTCAGGGGTTGTGCTGCCCAGCGTGGCAATCTACAATCCAAAATCCAAAATGGTATTAGCCGGAAAAAGCTCGGAGAACGCGGGCTTCCAGCCCGCGCTCAGGAATCTCACCGATGACTGTGCCTGATGTCATTGACCCCGAACGACTGGCTGCCCTGCGCGTCTGGTGCGCGCAGCACGGCATCCAGGTCGGGGCGCTCTTCGGCTCACGCGCTACCGGCCACGCTCACGAGCGAAGCGACTACGATCTGGCGCTCACCCCCGCGCCATCCCCCACCGAACGGCTGGACTGGCAGGCAGAGCTTGAGGCGATTCTCGACCGGGACGTGGATCTGGTCTTCCTGTCGCCAACTACTGACCCGGTGCTGGGGTGGGAGGTTGCCCGGCATGGCCGCCTGCTCTACGAGGCGCAGCCAGGTTGCTGGGCAGCATGGCGCGCCCGGCTCTGGCATGCCTACAACGATGCGCTTCCCTTCCGCCGCGCTCTGGACGAGTCCCTGCGACGCTACGCCATAGAGGTGCGGCATGTCTCGTGAGCTGTTGGTACGCAAACTGGCTCATCTCCGCCGACTATTAGAAGATCTCCGCGCCTTTGAGCGCGCCAGCCAGGCTGAGGTGGAGGCGCACCACTACACGGTCGAGCGCATCCTGGAATTGCTGGTTGTAGTTGCCAGCGATCTGCTGTTTCACATGCTTGCAGAGCGCGGCCGGTCTCCTGGCTCCTACCGTGAGGCATTCAAGATGGCCGGGCAAGAAGGGCTGTTGTCGTCCGAACTGTCCGAACGGCTTCAGCGCGCGGCAGGAATGCGGAACATCCTGGTGCACCTGTACGACAGGATTGACTACGCCGTGGTGCACCAGAGCATCGGCCCGTTCCTGAATGACTTCAGCCGCTTTATTGCCGAAGCAGAGCAGTGGAAGACAGAGGCGGATTAATTCCTGTGATGATCGGCAAGAGGAACGTGCTGAAATCAGGGGAACCCGGGGTTCTCTACGCCCCTGTCTTCCAGAGTGACAGGCGATTGCAACACCGGCTGGAGGCGCCACAGTCCTGTGACGTGCAGCGCGAGCGCCAGGGCCTGGCCCGGTCCATCAACTGCTGCCCCCTGATCCCGATGTGGTTCTATTCAGGGTGTCCAGATGTTGGATGCTCGATGGAGGCGCGCATCGCATCAACCCGACCAGCAGCAGGCCCATAACCAGGTAGACGCCCCGGTATAACCAGGGCTCCGGAAGAAGCATTGCGCTCAGCAGCGCCATTGAGAGCGTAGCCGGAAGTACCGGCGCCCAGGCGGCAAGCGCATGCTTGGAGGCTCGTCCATACGCTGCCAGCGCTACCGCTGGCAGCGCCAGCAGGCTAAGGTCGTGGGCATGCAGGTGAGGCGCGACCAGCAGCGCCAGCACGATGGCTGCTCCGATGTCGGTCATCTCTATTCGGGCCTGACGTCGCCGCCAGAGCCACGTAATGGTCGCGACTCCCAGGCAGAACGCGCCCCATTTAATCAGGTTTCGCACCGGCGGATCAAGCATTGGCGCGGCGCGCACCAGCGCCCCGACGACGTTATGCATCGCGTCCTGGTTCAGGCCAAAACCCTCGCCCGCATTGCTCAGCGTAATGAGCGCCATGTAGTCGCGGACGCCCTCTGCGCCGACGAGGAGTATGCTGAGCGCCCCCAGGCCTCCCGCCGACAGTATCAACCCCGGCGCGGCACGGGGGCGGGCAATCAGCATTGGTATACCCAGAGCCAGGGTCAGATGCGGTTTAATCACTGTGAGACCCAGCGCCAGGCCTGCCAGCAAGGTGCGTTCGGCCCGAAGAGCTGCCATCCAGCCGGCCATTCCCAGCAGGATCAGAGCAGTATTCTGACCTTTCAATAAACTGATAAACGTTGGATAGAAGATCAGAAGTCCCACAACTACGAAAAGCGCTTCACCTGACGCCGGTTGCCCGAGGCGTCTCGATGGACCTGAGGCAGCGCCAACGGGCGCGTTTTCCCGCAGGTAGACCGTGGCCAGTATGAGGGCCGCAATTGTCGCTGCCACGGTCATCATTCCCACCCAGCGCAGGTACGAGGCCCGATAATCATCGTCAACACACAGGCCCAGGATTGGCGCGAGAAATGGCGGATGAATGAACGGCAGCAGCCCGTTCGCAAAGTAGTCGCTGCCGACAAGCGCATGCTGAACGGCCCGTTGCTGGTCCAGGTCGTACAACTCGCTGAGCGATGCCGTGTTCGCCAGTCGTCCGGCGGTATAGAAGATCAAAAAATCAATCCCATGAAACCGGGGGTCGGACAGGAGGGCCGTCCAGAGCATGGCGTAAAAACTGCTGCTTAGCCCCGCAAACGCCAGGATTATGATCCATCGCGAGATAGAGATCGGCGCTCCCCGGCGGCAGGGGCGCTCAGACGAGACAGCGGTAGGGAGCGGCTCCGGAGTAGGCGGCGTTGAGAGGGTCATAGAGTTTCCGTGCTTGCGCGAAGGCGACATCCTTACCGCCCAGTGTACCCTGCAGCGTATACCAGCGCGCTACGGCGGCGCGCCGGGAGTCTGGCCTGTGTGTTTCCGGAGCACCCTTTGAGGGGCTGCGCCCGCCCAAACCCTTGAGGGAAACCCGGGCGCCCCTCCTGGCAACGCTCACCGTACCCGCGCATAGAGCCGGTAGATGCCATCGCGCGCCACCAGACGGAACTGCCCCGTGGCCAGGATCGGCAGGTACAGGTCGTGACCGAAACGGCCGATCACCAGGTAGTCAGGATCGTTGGCCAGCGGGTCATACTCCACGCGCGCCTCCCGGTCAACCTGCAGGTAGCGCTTGCCCAGGGCGATGTGGAGCTGATCGGGGGGAAAGGTGTAGGGCTGGTTCAGGAGGAAGTGCAGCTCGCTTTCATAGGTCTCGACCCGCGAACCGGGCGGTTGGGCGTTGAGCCAGGCGGCGATGCGCTGCGCCGAATGGTCGTCGCTGGTGTACTCTTTAGCGAGGCTGAGCAGCGTCAGCGGCACAGCGGCAGCGATCAGCAGCACGGCCAGCAATGCCGCGCCCCCGGCGCGGGTCGGGCGGCGCAGCGTCAGAAGGTCGCTCAGGGCGCGCAGGCGCTCGCCAATGGCGAACCTGCCGCTCAGATCGTAGAGCAGTTCTGCTACAAACAGGCTGGCGACCACGCTGGGGACGGCCATGTAGCGTGGCACGCCCACCGAGAGGCTGAGGAACCAGGCCAGCCAGCTCGCGCAGAAGGCCAGCAGGGTCAGGCGCACATACCAGGCCGGCGTCCCGGCGCGGGCCGCGTCGCGTTCGCGCCACAGCCGCCACGCGCCCCACCCCAGGCCGCACAGTGCCGGGAAGCCGAAGAACACCAGGTTATGCACGGCATACATACGATGAAACGCCGTCGGCACGATGGCGACCATGCTCAGCAGGCCCTCCACCGGCTCGGGCGGCAGCGCCGGGTCGAGGAGCAGCGCGGCGCCGAGGCGGCGCAGCAGCGCGGCACTGAGAAAGGCGCCGCCCGCGGCCAGGGCGAAGCTGATCGCGATGCGCCATCGGCGCGCCAGCAGCGCCGCCACCCCCGGCGCCAGCAGGGAAGCCAGCAGGAACGGCGCGGTCTGTCCTTTGCTGATCCAGGCTGCGCCGAGGAGCAGCGCCGTGGGCAGCAGCGCAACCCACGCTCCGCCGAGCATCGCCCACAGGCCGACGTACCCGCCGAGCAAATAGACCAGCATGGGCATCTCGGCCAGCACCTGTCGCCCCTGCTGCAGGGGCTGGATCTGCGGGTGGATAGTCAACAGCAGCGCGGCAAAGACGGTGGTCCAGGCGATAGCCTGGTGATGAAGGCGCGCGCCAAAGGCGGCCAGCAGCAGCACCACTGTGGTGGCGCAAATTACGCCAAACAGCCGGCCCTGCCATAGCCCCGTGCCAAATATCCGCATGCTCAGACCGACGGGCAGGGTGGTGGTGAAGGCCGCCTCCAGCCCGGGAGCCGCGGGTTGCCCATCGCGCAGGCGACCGTAGTGGCCCGTTTCGGCCCAATTGCGCGCCACCGAGAGCGTCCAGCCCTCGTCCCACCAGATCGGTAACCCTTCGATGCGCCACAGCCCTACGACGAGCAGCGCGAGCGTCAGGGCGGTCCAGGCCGCCAGCCGCTGCGCGCTGGCGCTCTTGACGATGATCTGTTGCAGATAGGCAGAGGTTGTGTGCTTCATCACCTGCAGTGTACTCCTTGCAGCAACGACCGGGCGCCGCGCAACGCTCAGGTAACGGCGCAGCCCTGAGGTGAAAATAGGGGGAAACCGGGTTTCCCCATCCCCCTGCCGTGGGGGCGGCAAGCCCTCCCCACGGGGAGGGTTTGGGAGGGCGCAGCCCTCCCAGGAATAGGTATTTTCATGCTGGCCTTGTGCGGCCCGGCCGCAAGGGCAGCCATCGAGCACAGCCCTCCCAAACCTCCTTAGCATGGATCTTCGCGCCTTTGTGGTGCACCTCGAAGATACCATAACAATCTTCTCAACATGCACCGCCTCTGCGCGGTACACGCATTCAGTTTCGGGCGCTACACTACAGGCGGATGGGATGGGAGAAACTCCCAATCGTATAATGTTCGGAGTATGATGCTGGAAGTTCAGGCGATCAAATCCGATGTTCCTGTCGTCCATTTCTGCCGGGAGCAATGGCGTGCATCAGTGACCGTCCCGATCGCCTGGAGTAGACGAGGGGAACCCTATGAGTGCGCAGCCCGTCAACTTTGCTCCCTTCGAGGCGAAAATGCGCCGCGAAGGGCTTGAGGAGATTGTCATTGACAATTTTCGCTACTACTACACTGCCCTCGTGCACGGCGACACTGGGCTGGTGCCGGAGAGCCAGATCCAGCCGGTGAGCGCGTTGCCGAACCTGGAGCACCTGGGCGCCTACGAAGAGGCAGGACGGGCCGCCCTGGCCCGCGTGGCGGTGCTCAAGCTCAACGGCGGCCTGGGCACGAGTATGGGGCTGGAGCGGGCCAAATCGGTACTGGTCGCCCGCGAGGGCCTGACGTTCCTCGATATCATCGCCCGGCAGAACCTGGCCGACCGCGCCCTCTACGGGCAGACCATTCCGCTGATCTTTATGAACAGCTTCAACACCGATGCGGATACCCGCGAGGTGCTGGCGCGCTACCCCGAACTTGCCTGCGCGGTGCCCCAGACGATGCTGCAACACAAGGTTCCCAAGGTGTTGCAGGCCACCCTCCGGCCTGCCGTCTGGCCCGCCGAACCCGAACTGGAGTGGTGCCCGCCCGGCCATGGAGAGGTCTATATTGCCCTGGCAACCTCCGGGTTGCTCGAGCAACTCCTGCGGCATGATTACGAGTATCTGTTTATCTCGAACGCCGACAATCTGGGCGCAACCCTCGACCTGGCCCTGCTGGGCTTTATGGCCCGGCAGCAGATCCCCTTCCTGATGGAAGTTGCCAGCCGCACCAAAGCCGACCGTAAGGGCGGACATCTGGCGCGGCGCGCCGATGGGCGGCTCATGCTGCGCGAGGTGGCACAATGCCCGGACGAGGACCTGATCCACTTCCAGGACATCGCGCGCCATCGCTACTTCAATACCAATAACATCTGGGTGAACCTGCACCGCCTGAAGGAGCTGCTGGAAGAGGGCCACAATGTGATCAAGCTGCCCTTGATCCGTAATCGCAAGACCCTCGATCCCCGCGATCCTGACTCACCCCCGGTCTATCAACTGGAAACGGCGATGGGCGCGGCGATCGAGGTGTTTCCCGATGCGCAGGCCGTGCGAGTGCCTCGGAGCCGCTTCGTGCCGGTGAAAACCTGCGCCGATCTCCTGGTTCTGCGCTCGGATGTGTATCGTCTCGACGCCAATGCCCGCCTGCGACGCCATCCTGACGCGCTGGCCGTCAATCCGGTGGTCACACTCGATAAGAACTACTATACCCTGATTGATGACTTCGAGGCGCGCTTTCCCGCACCGCCCTCGCTGATGGCCTGCAGCGCGCTGACGGTTGAGGGTGATGTGCTGTTCGAGCCTGGCTCGACGTTCCGTGGCAACGTGAAGGTGGTCAATCGCAGCAGGGCTCAGCGCCGTTTACCGCCCGTCACATTGGTGAACGAGGTGCGCGAAGTGTGACGCCTTTGTTGAGCGCGGATTTCAGGTGACAGATTGCGGTGAGGGGAGATGCGGAGGAGCTTTGCTCCTCCGCTAACCTTTTTCCGCTGCGGTTACGTTGCACAATGGCAAGAAGGGTTTGGGAGGGCGTAGAGGCGCGGCGCCGCCGCGCCTCTACGCCCAAACCCTCCTGCCAGGGAGGGGTGTGGGGAAACCCGGTTTCCCCATGTCCCAACCGCTGTTGGGAGCGGCTGGCGCCCCCACAGGCAGGGTTCAGGGGCAGACAGAACATCCGAGCCAACGTGGCTTGCGCCGCATTGGAACGTCCCCGCGCACGGCTCTGGTCTACCCTCTCCAGCGAAGCTGGAGAGGGG
>FWPV01004167.1_pt1 | contig 31338 bp, 28 predicted proteins | sample 2228371 | NCBI WGS metagenome assembly FWPV01 (sample SAMEA103939776, study PRJEB20133) | metagenome
TGCGGTAGGCGTCAAAGGTGCCCGCCGGCACCGCGACCTTCTCGAAAGCGGTGACCTTGAAGTCCGTGGTCACGGGCGTTTTCTGACCGGTGGCCTGCACCGTGACGGTGTTCACTGAGCGCCACGTCTTGCCCACCGTGAGCGGCCAGGCGTAGTCCAGCGGTGGGTCGTAAGACACATAAGGTTTTCCGGCGGGGGTGAGCGAGGCCACCTGAGCGAAGCTCACCGGGTCGTGCAAGGAAACACCGGCCTGCGGTGCGCCAAAGGCAATCACCGGCTTGCCTTCCCAGGTGGCCGGTGCATGCGTCCACACCACCTGGCCGTCGTAGGCCCCAAAGCTGCCAGAGCTGATGCGGTGGTAGGTGGAGACCGTGCCCATGGGGGGAATGTCCATGCGCTGGGCGGTCGGGGGCGGGGTGGCGCAAGCGCTCAGCCACACCGCCAGCGCGGCGGCGATGGGCAGGGCGAGCACGTGGCGACGCTTGGGCAGTGAATCCATTGGCTTCTCCAGGGTCAGGCGCAACCGTGCGCCCGTTGGATTCAGTCTAGGAGCGCGTGCTTCAGGTGAATTGATTGCAATCAATCAACACGCGATTCCTTGATGCCCAATTCAGTGGCGCTGCTCCAGTGCCTTGGCCATGGACTTGCCCAGTTCCACGCCCCACTGGTCATAGGCGTTGATGCGCCAGATGGCGGCTTGCACGAACACCTTGTGCTCGTACAGCGCAATGAGCGCGCCCAGGTGCCTGGGGTCCAGGCGGTCGAGCCACAGCAACTGCGTGGGCACATTGCCCTCGAAGCTGCGGTGCGCGGTCATGGTCTCGTCCGCGCCGTTACCAGGTGCACGCCGGTTCAACATGGCGCGGGTGTCGTCGGGCGAGCGCCCACGCGCCATGGCCTCGGCCTGGGCCCGCATGTTCAGGTTCACCAGTCGGTGGTGCGTGCCGGCCAGGGGCAGGGGGGTGTCTTCGTCGAGCACGCCGATGAACTCCACCGGCACCTTGTGGCGCCCTTGGTGAATGAGCTGGAAGTAGGCGTGCTGGCCGTCCATGCCCAGGCCGCCCCAGACGATGGGCCCGGTGTCTACCGTGGCCGGGGTGCCGTCGGTGTGTGTGTGCTTGCCGTTGGACTCCATGTCCATTTGCTGCACAAAGGGCGTGAAGCGCGCCAGGCGCGAGGCATACGAGACCAGCAACTGCGAGGGCATACCCAGGAAGTTGCGGTTCCAGATGCCGTGCAGGGCCAGGCGCACCGGCAGGTTGTCGCTCAGCGGGGCGTGGCGAAAGTGCTCGTCCATCGCATGGCCACCGGCCAGCAGCTCGCGAAAGGCCTGGGCGCCCACGGCGATGGCCAGCGGCAAGCCCAGCGAGGACCACAGGGAATAGCGCCCGCCCACCCAGTCCCAGAAGAGAAAGGTGCGGTCGGGGCGATAGCCCAGGCGCGCCGATTCGGCTGGCGTGGCCGTGATGGCGGCGAGGTGGTCGCTCACGCGCTCGGCGGGGCAGCCCTGGTCGATCAGCCAGCGCTGCGCGCTGGCGGCGTTGGTGAGCGTTTCCTGGGTGGTGAAGGTTTTGGACGAGACGATGAACAGCGTGCGGCGCGCGTCCAGCGCCTTGAGCACCCGCCACAGCGCCCAGGCGTCGGCATTGGAGACGTGGTGCACCCGCACGCGGGGGTGCGCCAGGTGTTCCAGTGCGTCGCAGGCCATGTGGGGGCCCAGGTTGGAGCCGCCGATGCCGAGGTTCACCACGTCGGTGATGGCCTCGCCGGTGTGGCCGGTCACCGTGCCCGCGCGCACCGCCTCGGCGAAGTCGCCCATGCGCTCGAGTTCGCGGCCGACGTCGGCCGAAATGGCGGCGCCCCAGGGGCCAGGCGCTTGGCCGCCACGCAGGGCCACGTGCAGCACGGCGCGGTTTTCGGTGGCGTTGATCGGGTCGCCGCGGAACATGGCGTCGCGCTGGCCGGTCACGTCAGACTGTTCGGCCAGGTCCACCAGGGCTTGTTCGATCGCGGGGGTGAGACGCTGGCGGCTGGCGTCCAGCGTGATGCCGACGGCGTTCAGGCGCAAGCGCTCGGCGCGGCTGGGGTCTTGGTCCAGCAGGTCTCGAAGGTGGGGTTGGGGCTCGGCGGCGAGTTGGCTCAGTCGTTGCCAGGCCGCGAGGTGGATGGGCAATTGCATGGCCCGTGATTGTCTATGCACTTGAAGTGTTTTTTGTTACCGGCTCCCCCGATTGGGTGAGTCAGCCATTTCGATGCCACTGGCGGTGAGGTGCAACACGCGCTGGGCGCGGGCGGCGGCGGCCTCGGAGTGGGTCACCAGCAACAGCGCGGCCCCATTGGCCTGCGTCTGCGCCTGCAGCACGTCCATCACGCGCGCGGCGGTCTGGGGGTCGAGGTTGCCGGTGGGCTCGTCGGCCAGCACCAGCGGCGGGCGGTGCACCAGGGCGCGGGCGATGGCCACGCGCTGCAACTGGCCGCCCGAGAGCTCTGCGGGCAGGCGGTGCCCCAGCCCGCCCAGGCCCACGGCCTCCAGCATCTGGGCCACACGCGCGTCGTCGCGCTGGCCCAGCAGCAGCAAGGGCAAGGCCACGTTCTGCGCCACGTCCAGGTGGGGCAGCACGTGAAAGGCCTGGAAGACAAAGCCCAGGTGGGCGCGGCGCCAGTGCGCCTGCTGGGCTTCATTGAGCTGGCCGAGGTCCACCTCGTCGTGCCAGATGTGGCCCGATTGCCAGGTGTCGAGTGCCGCGAGGCAATTGAGCAGGCTCGATTTGCCCACACCCGATTCGCCCACCAGCGCCACGAACTCGCCCGGCGCCACAGTGAAGCTCACGTCGCGAAACACCGGGGTGTCGCCGTAAGACTTGCCCAGGGATTGCACGCGCAGGCTCATGCGGGGTCTCCCAGCCAGCGCTGCACGGTTTGCATCACCTGCTGCGCCGCATCGGGTGCGTCGCACGGCACCACCTGGCGCAGCGGCATGGAGCGCAGCCAGGTGAGCTGGCGCTTGGCCAACTGGCGCGTGGCGAAGATGCCCTTGTCGCGCAGGGTGGCCAGGTGCGCCGGGTCCAGCGGGTCTTGTTCGTCCAGCGCCTCCCACACTTGCCGGTAGCCCACGCAGCGCATGGACGGCAGATCGGGGTGCAGGTCGCCGCGCGCGCGCAGGCGGCGCACCTCATCCACCAGGCCGGTGCTGAGCATGGCGTCAAAGCGCTGCGCGATGCGCTCGTGCAGCCAGGCACGGTCTTGTGGTTCCAGCGAGAGCAGGTGTTCCGGTGCCAGGGGGCTGTCGGGGTTGGCGGTGCGCCCGCTCTGCCAGGCCGAGAGCGGCTTGCCCGAGACGAGGTACACCTCCAGCGCGCGCTGGATGCGCTGGGCGTCGTTGGGGAAGAGGCGGGCCGCGGTGGGCGGGTCCACCCGCGCCAGCTCAGCGTGCAGGGCGGGCCAGCCCTCGGCGCGTGCCTGGGCCTCCAGGCGCTCGCGCACGGTGGCGTCGGCGGGAGGCATGTCGTCCAGGCCCACGAGCAGCGCCTTGAAGTACAGCATGGTGCCGCCCACCAGCAAGGCGGTGCGGCCGCGGGCGGCGATCTCGGCCACCAGCCGGGTGGTGTCGCGCACGAAGGCGGCGGCGCTGTAGGCCTCGGTGGGTTCGATGATGTCGATCAGGTGGTGCGGTACCTGCGCCAGTTCGTCGGCCGATGGCTTGGCGGTGCCGATGTCCATGCCGCGGTACACCAGGGCCGAATCGACGCTGATGATTTCCACCGGCCAGCGCTGCGCGATGGCCAGCGAAAGCGCGCTTTTGCCGCTGGCCGTGGGGCCGGCCAGGGCGATGCAGCGGGGTGCTGTGGCAGGCATGCGATCAGCGCCCGCTGGCCACCAAACGCTGCGGCGCCGGGCGGGCCTCGCCGTGGCGCTGCACCAGCGTCCAGGCCACGGCGGCGCAGGCCACGCCCCAGAACCAGATGCCTTGGGTGAGCGGCAGCACGCTGTCGCCCGCGCGGGCCAGTGCCGGGCCGAGCCAGCCGCCCATGGCAAAGGCCACCACCATCATGATGAAACCCGATAGCGCCGAGGCCGCGCCGGCCGACTGCGGGAACGGCCCCACCGCGCCACTCTGGCCACAGGGCTGGTGCACACCGTGGGCCACCATGAACAGATAGAACGGCGGGAGGATGGCCCACAGGCTCTGCACACCGGCCAGCGCCAGCACGCCCATGAGCGTGCCGCCGATCAGGCTGAGGGCGCCCGCCAGGGCCACTGTGCGGCGTACCCCGACACGGCTGAGCAACCATCGGCACACAAAGGTGCCCACGATGTAGCTCAGCGACATGCTGAACATGGCCAGGCCGTATTGGGGTTTCGTCAGGCCCAGCACCTGAATGAACACAAAGGACGAGGCGGCCAGGAAGGTGAAGAGCCCGCCGTAGGAGGCCGTGGCCAGCAGGGCCCACGCCAGGAAGGTGGGGTGGCGCGCGATGCTGAGCCAGGTGGGCAGCACGCGCGAGGGCGAGAGGGCTTGCGGGTTGCGCTGGGCCAGCGTTTCCTCGAAGCGCCAGACCACCATGCCCAGCGTGGCCGCGCCGAAGATGGCGATCAGCATGAGAGCGGCAGGCCAGCCCAGGCGGTCGGACGCCAGGCCGCCCAGCGGCGCGCTGGCGCAGGCGATGATGCCCAGGCCGCTGAGGCCCTTGGACATCACGCGGGCGCCATCGACCGGCTGGTACAGGTCGCGCACGATGGCGCGCGCGCACATCACCGCCGCACCCATGGCGGCACCTTGCAGCGTGCGCCAGGCAATGAGCGATTCCATGCTGCCGGCCAAGGTGCTGCCCACCGAGGCGGCCACGAAGGCCGACAGCCCCAGCAGCAGGATGGGGCGCCGCCCGAAGCGGTCAGACAGCGGGCCCCACAGCAGTTGCGAGCTGCCGAAGGCCAGCAGCAGGGCGGAGAGGGTGTACTGGGCCTGCGAGACAGGGGCGTTGAAGCCCTGGGTCATGGCCGGCAGGGCGGGCAGGTACAGATCGGTGGCCACGGGTTGCAGCCCCAGCAGCATGGCCAGGAGCAGCACCACCAGGCCCGGCGACATGGCGTTGACGGAAGCGGGGGAAGACATCCACCCGAGGGTATCAGAAGGCCCCCGGGGCGACGCCCGCTCAGCGAATGGCCCAGGCCGCTTGCGGCGCGGGCAGGCCGAACAGCTCGGCCAGGGCCAGCCGGTACTGCGCCATGCCCACCGCGTTGGTGTTGTGGTGGGTGCCACCGTCCACCAGCACAAAGGCCTTGCGGCCGGTGGCGGCCTCAAACAGGCGCCGGCCCAGCTCGGGTTTGATGAGGGCGTCGTCGCTGCCGTGCACCACCAGCAGCGGTGAGCCGATGTGGGGCACGCGGCGCACCGCCTCGAAGCGCTGGGTGATCAGGGGCGAGAGCGGCAGCCAGCCCCATTTGAAGGTGCTCACCACGTCGGGAATGGAGGTGAAGGTGCCTTCCACCAGGGTGCCGGCCTCGTCGTTCACCTCAGCGGCCAGGCCGATGGCGATGGCCCCGCCCAGGGAATGGCCAAAGATGTAACGAGGGCGCTGGGGATGGTGCTCGGCCAGCCAGCGCCAGGCGGCCATGGCGTCTTCGTGGGCCAGGGTTTCCGAGGGCAGTTGCGGCGTGCTCTTGCCAAAACCCCGGTAGTCCACCGCCAGCACCGAGAAGCCGAGTTCCTGCATGCGGCGAATGCGCATGGCCGAGCCGGTCACGTTCCAGCGGGCCCCGTGCAGGTAGAGCAGCACGGGCGCATCGGGCCGCTCGGCCAGGCTGGCCGAGGGGTGCCACAGGCCATGCAGTCGCACGGGCTCACCCGTCTCGGCCGAGGTGAAGTCGATCCAGACATCGGCCATTTCGTCGGCCAGGGCGGCGGCTCCGCCCCAGGTGCGGTCGGATGGCTGGAAGATCCACGCCCGCTGTTTTTCATCCAGCGTGGCGCAGCCGGCCAGCAAGGCGGCCGTGGCGAGCAGGGCGGCGATGAGGCGTCTCATGGCGGTGATGGAGCGCGGCAGACGGAAAAAAGTTCAGCCCGGCCGGATGGCACGGGCTGAACCTTTAGCAAGAATCGTGTCCGTCTGTTCGGACCACCGGGCATGGCGCCACGGCACCGGGGCCTGGGCCCCGGGTCAGGGCGTCAGATCACGCCCTGGGCGAGCATGGCGTCGGCCACCTTCACGAAGCCGGCGATGTTGGCCCCGTCGATGTAGCTCACGCTGCCATCGGCGCGCTGGCCGTGCTTGACGCAGGCGGCGTGGATGCCTTGCATGATCTGCAGCAGGCGGGCGTCCACTTCGTCGCGGGTCCAGGACAGGCGCATGGCGTTCTGGCTCATTTCCAGGCCCGAGGTGGCCACGCCACCGGCGTTCGAGGCCTTGCCCGGTGCGTACAGCACGCCAGCGGCTTCAAACGCCTTGGCCGCTTCGATGGTGGAGGGCATGTTCGCGCCTTCGGCCACGCACAGCACGCCGTTCTGGATGAGGGTCTTGGCGTCGTTCTCGTCCAGTTCGTTCTGGGTGGCGCAGGGCAGGGCCACGTCCACCGGCACGTGCCAGGGGCGCACGCCGGCCTCGAACTTCACGCCGGTGCGGGCGGCGTAGTCGCTCACGCGGCCGTAGTGGTGGTTCTTCACGTCCATCAGGATGGCCAGCTTCTCGGGGGTGAAGCCGTCCTCGTCAATGATGGTGCCGCTGGAGTCGGACACGGTGATCACCTTGGCGCCCAGCGCCATGGCCTTTTCCACCGCGTACTGGGCCACGTTGCCCGAACCCGAGACCGACACGCGCAGGCCAGCAAAAGACTTGCCGCGGGTCTTGAGCATTTCGTCGGCGAAGTACACCGTGCCGTAGCCGGTGGCTTCGGGGCGGATCAGCGAGCCGCCGAAAGACAGGCCCTTGCCAGTGAACACGCTGGCGGCGTTGTTGGACAGCTTCTTGTACATGCCGGCCATGAAGCCGACTTCGCGGCCACCCACGCCGATGTCGCCGGCCGGCACGTCGGTGTCCGAGCCCACGTGGCGGAACAGTTCGCTCACGAAGGCCTGGCAGAAGCGCATTACCTCGGCCGGGCTCTTGCCCTTGGGGTCGAAGTCCGAGCCACCCTTGCCACCACCCATGGGCAGGGTGGTGAGGGCGTTCTTGAAGGTCTGCTCAAAGGCCAGGAACTTCAGCACCGACAGGTTCACCGAGGGGTGGAAGCGGATGCCACCCTTGTAAGGGCCAATGGCCATGCTGTGCTGGATGCGGTAGCCCTTGTTCACCTGCACCTGGCCGTGGTCGTCCACCCACGACACGCGGAACATCACCACGCGCTCGGGCTCGACCAGGCGCTCCAGCAGGCCTTGCTCGGCGTACTTCGGGTGGGCCTGGATGAAGGGCCACAGGCTTTCCATCACCTCGGTGACGGCTTGCAGGAACTCGGGTTGGCCGGGGTTGCGCTGGGCGACATAGGCCAGGAAGTCATGGACGGACGCGTGTTTCATTGTGGGGAGGCTCCAAAAAAGTGCATGGCATTATGCGAAAACCGCATTCCGTCATTCAAAAAGCACTTTTTTGGCGCACAAATGCCCAAGACTGGCCTTGCCAGTCTTGGTCTTGCACCAAAGTGAATCAGCGCCCGCGCAAAAACAGGGCGTCGAGTTCGCGCAGGGTGAGCTGGCGCCAGGTGGGGCGGCCGTGGTTGCACTGGTCGCTGCGCTCGGTCACTTCCATCTGGCGCAGCAGGGCGTTCATCTCGTCCAGCGTGAGGCGCCGGTTGGCCCGCACCGCGCCGTGACAGGCCATGGTGGCCAGCAGTTCGTGCTGGGCGCGCTGCACCACGCGGCTGGCGTCGTGCTGGGCCAGCTCGGCCAGCACGCTGCGCGCGAGCTCCACCGGGTCGCCCATGGCCAGGGTGCTGGGCACGGCGCGCACGGCCAAGGTCTTGGGCGACAGGGCGGTGATCTCCAGGCCCAGCGCCTGCAGGGCTTCGCCAGCCGTCTCGGCGGTGGCCACCTCGGTGGGCGTGGCCGCGAAGCTGGCCGGGATGAGCAGGGGCTGGCTCTGCACCTGGTGGGCGTCGAGCTGTTGCTTCAAGCGCTCGTACACGATGCGCTCGTGCGCGGCGTGCATGTCCACCACCACCAGGCCCTGCGCGTTTTCGGCCAGGATGTACACGCCTTGCAGTTGCGCGATGGCGCGGCCCAGGGGCCAGTCGCCCTCCGGCAGGGGGGGCGGCACGGCGTCGGCTGGGGTGGCGGGCTCCGGCCAAGGCTCCGCGCTGGCGGCCGGTGAGGGCGCGCCGGCCCAGGCAGCGGGGGCCGCACCGGATGAAGCCCTCGCTGCGGTCTGGCCCCACAGCGCGCCCACATCGCTCACCCGCTGCCCCACCTCGGGTTCGCGCGGTGCAAACGCCAGCGGGGTTTGCCGGGCCGGTGGCGTCCACGGGGCAGGCGCGGGTTCGGTGCCCGTGGCCGCCGGACGGGTGGTGTCGTTGAGTTGCTGGGCCCGGGGCGCGGCCAGGGCCGCTTCCACCGCGTGCAGCACGGCCTGGTGCACCTCGCGGCTGTCGCGGAAGCGCACCTCGATCTTGGTGGGGTGCACGTTCACGTCCACGCGGGTCGGGTCCAGCGCCACGTAGAGCGCGTACACCGGCTGGCGGTGGCCGTGCAGCACGTCTTCGTAGGCGCTGCGCGCGGCGTGCGTGATGACCTTGTCGCGCACGTAGCGGCCGTTCACATAAGCGAACTGCATGTCGTTGCGCGAGCGCGCGGCGTCTGGCAGGCCGGCAAAGCCCCACACCCGCACGGCGCTGTAGGCACCGGCCTCGATGGGCCAGTCCACCGCCACCGCCTGCTCAATGAAGTCTTCGCCCAGCACGTCGGCCAGGCGCTGTCGCAGCGGCTCCAGCCCTTCGCCGGGCGCGGCCCGCCACTGCGCCACCAGCTTGCCTTCGTGCCAGATGGCAAAGCCCACGTCGGGTCGGGCCAGGGCGTGGCGGCGCACGGCCTCGATGCAGTGGCCCAGTTCGGTGGGGTCGCTCTTGAGGAACTTGCGCCGCGCCGGCGTGGCAAAGAACAGCTCGCGCACCTCCACCGTGGTGCCGCGGGTGCGGGCGGCGGGCTCCAGCGCGCCGCTGCGGGCGTCAAGCAGCCAGCCGTGGGGCTCGGCGTCGGTGTCCACCCGCGTGAGCAATGAGACCTCGGCCACCGAGGCGATGGCGGCCAGCGCCTCGCCGCGAAAACCCATGGTGCCCACCGATTCCAGGTCGTTGAGGCTGGCGATCTTGCTGGTGGCGTGGCGCTTGAGGGCCTGCGGCAGCTCGCCACGAGGAATGCCGATGCCGTCGTCTTCTACGGCGATGAGGCGCACGCCCCCGCCCAGCAGGCGCACGGTGACGTGCGAGGCGCCCGCGTCCAGGGCGTTGTCCACCAGCTCGCGCACCACCGAGGCGGGGCGCTCGACCACTTCGCCCGCGGCAATCTGGCTGATCAGCTCGTCGGGCAGTTCACGGATGGGGCGGCGGGTGGGCAGGCTGGTCATCGCGGGATTGTAGGAATCCGCCGACCATAATCCCGGGCATGGACCTGATTGCCTTTCTCATCGATTTCATTCTCCACGTCGACCAGCACCTGCAAGCCTTTGTGCAGGCCTATGGGCCGTGGGTGTACGCGCTGCTGTTTCTCATCATCTTTGTGGAAACCGGCGTGGTGGTGATGCCGTTCTTGCCGGGCGATTCGCTGCTGTTCGTGGTGGGCACGCTGTGCGGCGCGGGCCTGATGAGCCTGCCGCTGGCCATGGCGCTGCTGGTGCTGGCCGCGGTGCTGGGCGACCAGGTGAACTATTCCATTGGCCGCTACTTCGGGCCCAAGGTGTTCAAGTGGGAGAAGTCGCGCCTGTTCAACCGCGACGCCTTCAACCAGGCCCATGCCTTCTACGAGCGCTTTGGCGGCATCACCATCATCATTGCCCGCTTCATGCCCTTCATTCGCACCTTCGCGCCCTTCGTGGCGGGCGTGGCCGAGATGACGCGCAGCAAGTTCACCGCCTACAACGTGGCCGGTGGCGTGATCTGGGTGGTGGGCCTCACCAGCGCGGGCTATTGGTTTGGCAACCTGCCGTGGGTGCAGGCCAACCTTAGCAAGATCATCTGGGCGCTGATCCTGGTGCCGGGCCTGCTGGCCATCTTCGGTGCCTGGCGCGCACGCCGCCAGGCCGAGCAAGACATCGCCGCCCGCTGAACACGGCCTGAGCCGGCTCAGACCTGCCGGTTGCGCGCCAGCGGCGGGTTTTGCGCGAAGTAGCGCTTGATGCCCCGCAGCAGCGCGTCGGCCAGTTGGTTCTGGTAGTCGGGGTCGTTCAGGCGCTTTTCTTCGTCGGGGTTGCTGATGAAGGCGGTCTCGACCAACACGCTGGGGATGTCGGGCGCGCGCAGCACCGCGAAGTTGGCCTGCTCCACCCGGGGCTTGTGCAGCTTGCCCACGCGCTTGACCTCGCCCAGCATCGACGCGCCCAGCTTGAGGCTGTCGTTGATCTGGGCGGTGGTGCTCATGTCGAGCAGGGTGCGCATCACGGTGGCGTCTTTGGCGCGCACGTTGATGCCGCCCACCAGGTCGGCGGCGTTTTCCTTGTCGGCCATCCAGCGCGCCGCGGCCGAGCTGGCGCCGCGCGTGCTGAGCGCATAGACGCTGGCGCCTTGCGGGCGCTCGCTCATGAAGGCGTCGGCGTGGATGCTGATGAACAGGTCGGCCTGCACACGCTGGGCCTTGGCCACCCGCATGTTCAGGGGCACGAAGAAGTCGGCGTCGCGCGTCATGTAGGCGCGCATGGGGTTGCCGTTGACGCTGGTGGCGTTGATGCGCTCACGCAGCTTGTGCGCGATCTGCAGCACCACGTTCTTTTCGTAGGTGCCGGCAGGGCCGATGGCCCCCGGGTCTTCGCCGCCATGGCCAGGGTCCAGCGCGATCACGATGAGGCGCTCGGTCTGTGGCAGCGGTGGTGGCTGGTCTTCGGCCGCGCGCTGGGCGGCCGGGGTGCGGGGTTTGCTGGCGGGCTCGATGGCGGCGCTGCGCGGTGTGCTGGTGGGTGCTGAAGGCGAGGTCGGCAGCTTGGGCCGGTCGCGCTGCGCGATCAGTTCGCCCAAGGGGTCGGGCTCGGCCTTCACGCTGGCGCCCAGGTCGCGCGCCTCCAGGCCCAGCAGGCGGGCCGCGCGCGAACTGGCCTCGTCCAGCTCTTGCAGGCGCTGGCTGATGAGCTGCTCCAGCGGGTCGGGCGGGTTGGCGGGGTAGAGGTCAAACACCAGCCGGTGCTGGTAGGCCGCCACCGGTTCCAGGTGAAACACCTGCGGCACGATGGGCTGTTTCAGGTCAATCACCAGACGCACCACGTTGGGCGCGTTTTGCGCCACGCGAATGCCGGCGATGTTGGGGTCGTTTGACTGCAGTTGCCCCACGAGCTGCCGCAGCCCGGGCAGCAGGTCAATGCCTTCGATGTCCACCGCCAGGCGCGGCGGTTGCGGCACGAAGGTGGAGCGCGCGCTCAGTGGCACGTCGGACTCAATCGTCACGCGGGTGTAGTCGGGGGCCGGCCAGATTCGCACCGACAGGGCGGTGGCGCCGCGGGCGAGGTGCTGCACCCCCAGGGTGAGCACCACCACGCCGGCTTGAAGGAAATCGCGTCGAGGCAGTCCGCGCATCAGCTCAGGCAGGCCAGCAATTCGCGGCCAATGTCGGTGTGGGCCTGGGCGTGCACCCGGCGGGCGTCGTCGTGTTCGGGCGAGGTGTTCATCGGGTCGGGTTCGATGGACAGGGTGAGGTCGATGGCGGGCAGGTGGCCTTCGGCGCGCTCGGCCCACTCGACGAGCTTGAGCCCGGGGCTGGCGAAAAGTTCGCGAAAGCCGGCGTCTTCCCACTCGCGCGGGTCGGTGAAGCGGTAGAAGTCGAAGTGCCAGATGGACAGTGGCTCGCCCGGTGGCATGAGCGGGCAGTCGATGGCGTTGTGCGGTTCCACCACCGCGTAGGTGGGGCTCTTGATGCGCCCGCGCACGCCCAGGGCGCGCAACAGGTGCCGCACGAAGGTGGTCTTGCCGGCGCCCAGGTCGCCTTGCAGCGCCAGGGTGGCGTGCGCCAGCGCGCGGCAGGTGGCCAGGCGCTGCGCAAAGCGCAGCGTGTCGTCCTCGCTGGCCCAGCGACCGAGCCAGGTGTCGGCGCCGCTTCCTACAATGGGCGCGCCATGGAGACGGGTGTGAATGCTGCTCAATTGATGTCGAAGGTCAGGGCTTGGGGCCAAGAGCTCGCATTGTCCCAAATCGGCGTGGCCGGTGTCGACCTTCGCTCGGCCGAGCCGGGCCTGCTGGCGTGGCTGGAGGCCGGTTTTCATGGCGAGATGGCCTACATGGCCAGCCACGGCCTCAAGCGCGCCCGCCCGGCCGAGCTGGTGCCGGGCACAGTGAGCGTGATCACCGCACGCATGGACTACCTGCCCGAAGCGACACCGCCCGACTGGGTGGCCCACGAGCGCCAGCGCCTGCTGCAGCCGGGCGAGGCGGTGGTGTCGGTGTATGCCAGGGGGCGCGATTACCACAAGGTGTTCCGCTCCCGCCTGCAGAAGCTGGCCGAGCGCATCGCGGTCGAGATCGGCCCGTTCGGCCACCGCGCCTTCACCGACTCGGCCCCGGTGCTGGAGGCCGAGCTGGCCACGCGCAGCGGCCAGGGCTGGCGTGGCAAGCACACGCTGGTGCTCAGCCGTGAGGCTGGCTCGATGTTTTTCTTGGGCGAGATTTACGTGGACCTGGCCCTGCCGCCCGGCGAGCCGGTGTCGGCCCATTGCGGTGCTTGCGAGGCCTGCCTGGTGGCCTGCCCCACGCAGGCCATCGTGGCGCCGTATCGGCTGGACGCGCGGCGCTGCATCAGCTACCTCACCATCGAACACGCCGGCCCGATTCCCCTTGAGCTGCGTCCCCTGCTGGGCAACCGCATTTACGGCTGCGACGATTGCCAGCTCGCTTGCCCCTGGAACAAGTTTGCCCAGCGCAGCCCTTTGCCCGATTTCGCCGAGCGCGAGGGCCTGGGTGCGTCGCCACTGGTGGAGCTGTTCGCCTGGACCGAGGCCGAGTTTCTGCGCCGCACCGAGGGCAGTGCGATTCGCCGCATCGGGCACGAGCGCTGGCTGCGCAACCTGGCCGTGGCACTGGGCAACGCCCGCCGGCAGGGCGCGGGCGCGCAGGTTGAGCAGGCGCTGGTTCAACGGCTCGAACACCCCAGCGAGCTGGTGCGCGAACACGTGCGCTGGGCCTTGAGCGTTCAGGCGGGGGCTTAGTTGGCCTTCAGGTGGGCTTGCACCGCCCGCACGAGGTCAGGCCGCTCGACCGGCTTGGTCAGGTAGCCGTCCATGCCCGCGGACAGGCAGGTGTCGCGCGAGTGGCCGGCGCCGCCACCTGTCAGGGCAATGATGGCCACCCGGCGTTGGCCCGCGGGGGCGCGCTGCGCTTCCTGTGCGCGAATGCGCCTCGTGGCCTCCAGGCCATCCAGCAATGGCATCTGCAGGTCCATCAGGATGAGGTCGGGCTGCCAGTCCTGCCAGATCGCCACCGCTTGCTCACCATTGGTGGCCTGCTTCACGTCATAGCCCTCAATCTGCAGCAGCTTGCACAGCACGATGAGGTTCACCTCCACGTCGTCCACCACCAGCAGCTTGTGCTTGCGGTGCAGGGGCGCCGGGTCTTTGTCCCGGGGGGGCGTGGCATGGACCTGGGCAGGGGGCAGGGCCAACTGCGCCGTGAAGTGAAAGCGGCTGCCGCGCCCGGGTTCGCTTTCGGCCCAGACGTCACCGCCCATCAGGCGGGCCAGGCGCCGCGAAATCGCCAGGCCCACGCCGGTGCCGCCGTGGTGCCGGGTGATGGAGCCGTCCACCTGACTGAAGGGCTCGAACAGCTTGGCCATGTGCTCGGGGGCGATGCCAATGCCGCTGTCGGTGACCGTGCCCTGCAGCACAACGGCCCCATCCGGGCTGCTGTGCACCCGCAAGGCCAGCCCCACACCGCCCTTGGGCGTGAACTTCACGGCGTTGTGCCCCAGGTGCAGCAGCACCTGGCGGAAGCGGCGCTCATCGCCAATGGCCAGGGCGGGCACCTCGCTGGCGATGTCCACCCGCAGGGTGAGTTGGGCACGTTCGGTTTCGGGGCGCAGCACGTCTGCCACGGCGCGCAGCGTGGCGCGCGGGTCAAAGGGGGCGGGGTCCAGTTTCACCTCACCCTTTTCCAGGCGCGAGATGTCGAGCACGTCGTCGATGATGGCCAACAGCATGTCACCCGACTGGTGAAGCAACTGCAGGTACTCGCGCTGCTCGTTGTTCAGGGGCGTGGTTTGCATGAGGTGCGCCATGCCCAGGATGCCGTTGAGCGGCGTGCGCACTTCGTGGCTGATGGTGGACAGGAATTCCGCCTTGGCTCGGTTGCCCGCTTCGGCTGCCTGCAGCGCGCGCTGCATCTCCTGCTCGTGGCGCTTGCGCTCGGTGATGTCGCTGCTGCTGCCGCGGTAGCCAGTGAAGCGGCCGCCCTGGTCGAACACGGGCACGCCGGACACCGATATCCAGCGCAGGCCCAGGCCAGGTACCTCGACCTCGTACTCCATGTTTCGGAAGGGGCGGTGGGCGTTGAGAACGGCCTGGTGCCGAGCCCAGAAGGCCTGCGTGGCCTCATCGGTCGCCGGTGCCATTTCCCATCGGCGCCGACCAATGAAGGCTTCTGGGTGCCAGTTGTCCCGGTCTTTGCTGGCCATCGTGTGCTGCACGAACCGGTGGTCGGCGTCGGTTTCCCAGAACCAGTCAGAGGCACACATGGCGTAGTCCGCCAGTCGCTGGTGGTTCAGGGCCAGTTCGCCCTGGACTTGGCGGCGATGGACCAGTTCGCGTTCCAGCTTGCCCGTCGTGAGCTTGAGGTCACCTTGCAGCAGGCCAATGGGCAGCAGCGAGGCGATGAGTGCCGTGAGCGCCACCAGCATTTGCGCCATGGGGGCGCCAGGAAACCACACGGGCACGGCCCATCCCATCGTTCGCGCCAGCACCATGGTGGCCGCCAACAGGGCCAGTGGCACGAGCAGGCGAGCACTGCGCCGCAGGCCACGGATGAGCGCGTACATCGGGAGGTAGGTCATCAAGGTGACGAAGCCATTCACCAGCGATGGCGAGCCGATGATGAGGGCCGCCACCGGCAGGCCAATGGCCACGGCATAGAGGTCCATGGTGCGGGCCAAGTGGCCTTGGCGCACGCCGAACCAGCCCAGCAGGCTGCAAAAACACAGGGTGCCGGCCAACGCCAGCGAGCCGACGCGATTGGCGGTCAGCCCAGGCGTCAGCGCCATCAAGCCCAGCACCACCACGCCCAAGGCCGTCATCACCAGAAAGTAACGCTGCGCCAGGTGCTCGTTGCCCGTGGGGTACGGGCCGACCCGGAGGGCGTCACCTGAGTCTGGAGCGGCGGTCGGCGAGGCTGGGGTGGGCATGTGGCCGGGCAATGTGGAGGGACAAGGGGCTGACCAGCACCGGTAACTCGGAGCAGTACCCGACCCACCATGATGCGGGTGCGGGCTTGGGAGGCCCCACCGTTGGGCGATTTCCCGAATCAACCGTGCCGTAATGCACAGGCATTTTCGCTGGTGTGTGGCGCGAGGGCGCTGGATGGGCCTTTGCCCAGGTGTGGGCCACTGGCGGCCCGGGGGCTGATCGTCACGTGTTGGTCATCGAGGTGTCGCACCATCGCCATCCCCCCTTTTCGCCAGAGGCGTCGCGCCGTCCTGGGCGGGTGACGCCGCCCCTCTTGAGCGCCCCGGCCTGGCTGGCTCAGATGGCTTTCCTTCGTCTATGACCTTTTTCAAATCCTGGGTGGCGGCCTGGGGCTGCATGGCCTGCGCCATGGTGATGGCCCAGTCAAGCACGTCAACAGCGCCACAGGCGCCAATGGTGGTGGGCGCAGGTGCCACGTTTCCCGCCAAGGTGTACCAGCAATGGACGCAAGCCTACGGCCCGGTCAATGGGCCAGCCGTGGCGTACCGGCCCAGCGGCTCGTCGGCTGGCGTGCGCCAGGTGGTGGCCAGAGAGGTGGACTTTGGCGCCAGCGACGTGCCGTTGCCGGCGGCTGAGCTGGACAAACGCGGTCTGTTCCAGTTTCCCACCCTGGTGGGGGGCATCGTGCCGGTGGTGAACCTGCCGGGCGTGCCCGCTGGTGCCTTGCGCCTGGATGCGCCCACGCTGGCAACCATCTTCGCCGGGAAGATTGAGCGCTGGAGCGACCCTGCCATTCGTGCCCTCAACCCCAGCCTGGCCTTGCCCAGCCTGCCCATCGTGCGGGTGGTGCGGGCCGATGGCTCGGGCACCACCGAGGTGTTTGTGCGCTTCTTGCGGGAATCGGCCCGCGAGCAGGCAGCGCCCATCGAACCACAGGGCGGCAAGGCGCAATGGCCAGGCCAGGTGCTGGCGGTGGAGGGGTCGAGCAAGCTGTCGGCGGCGGTGAAAGCCACCCCCGGCGCCATTGGCTATGTGTCGTCCGATTACCTCGTGCGCGATGGCCTCTCGGGCACGCGCCTTCGCAACCGGCGTGGCGAGTGGGCGGAGCCGTCGGTGCAAGGCTTCAAGCGGGCCATCGTGGCCACGGGCCTGTTCCGGCACGACCTGGAGCCCGTGTCCCTGCTCAATGTGGACGGGGTGGGGGTCTGGCCCATCGTCACCGCCACCTATGTGCTGGTGCCGCGCGAACCCGCCTCTGTGCAACGCGCGGCCCGAACGCTGCACTTTTTCTACCAGTCGTTCCTGATGGGAGACAAGGCGGTGGCGGGCTCGGGCTTCGCGCCTTTGCCCGCTGCCACGCAGGCCCGCATCGTAGCCTTGCTGAGCGATTTTCGAACCCCATCCGGCCAGCGTGTGCCGGTGCTGGCCGTGGGGGCTGACAGGCCCTGAGGGGCCGCGCTCAGTTCACCTTGCCGATGCGGCGCACCACGCCGGCCATGGCCTTGGCGTCTTCCTTCACGAAGGCGTCAAAGGCCGGGGCGTCTTGAAACTGGAAGGCGGTGCCGGCGGTGGTCATGGCCTGCACGGTCTTCTCGTCGCGGGCGGCGAACTGTGCCGCTTCGCGCAGCTTGTTCACCACGGCTTGGGGCGTACCGGCCGGCACGAAGATGCCCGCCCATTGCGAGTAGCCGATGTTCACGCCCAGTTCTTTGAAGCTGGGCACATCGGGCAGCAGTGGCAGGCGGCCTTCGCCCCAGTGCGCCAGGGCGCGCAGCTTGCCCGCCTTGATCTGGCCCACCGCGCTGGCCGGGCCGGTGGCCACCGCGTCCACCTGCCCACTGAGCAGGCCCAGGATGGCGGGCCCCGCGCCGGTGTAGGGCACGTGCAGCATGAAGGTGTTGGTGGAGGCCTTCAGTTGCTCCATGGGCACGTGCATGGTGCCGTAGTTGCCCGACGAGCCGAAGCTGATCTTGCTGGGGTTGCTGCGCGCGTAGGCGATGAACTCCTGATACGTCTTCCACGGGCTGTCGGCGCGCACCACCAGCACGGTGGGGTCGGCCGTCATGCGGGCCACCGGGATGAGCTGCGACAGCTCAAACATGGGCGGGCGGTTCAGGATGCGGTCGGCCTCGGGCAGCACCACCAGCGATGACAGCGCCATCAGCACGGTGTAGCCGTCGGGCGCGGCCTTGGCCACCTGCGCCATGCCGATGCCGCCACCCGCGCCCGCGCGGTTCACCACCACCACCGATTGGTTCAGGTGGCGCGACATGGCGTCGGCCACCGGGCGGCCCACCACGTCGGCCACACCGCCGGGCGGGAAGGGCACCACCATGGTGATGGGTTTGCTGGGGTAGTTGTCCTGCGCGCCGGCCAGGCCGGCGCAGACGGACAGCAGCAGGGCGCCGAGCGCCTTGAGCGTCTTTCGCGGTGTCATGTGTTGTCTCCTCTGTCGGGTGAAAAGAATCGATCAGGCGCAGCGGTTTTCCAGCACGCCAATGCCGTCGATCTCGACGCGCACCACGTCGCCCGCGGCCAGGAAACGCGGCGGGTCCATGCCCAGGCCCACGCCGGCGGGCGTGCCGGTGGCGATCACGTCGCCCGGGTAGAGCGTGATGCCGCGCGAGATGGTCTCGATCAGCGTGGGGATGTCGAAGATGAGGTTTTCGGTGCGGGCGTCCTGGCGCAGCTCGCCGTTCACCCAGCAGCGCACGCGGGTGTGCTGGCCGTCCAGTTCGTCGGCCGTCACCGCCCAGGGGCCCATGGGGCAGAAGGTGTCGAACGACTTGCCCATGTCCCACTGCTGGTGGCGCATCTGCACATCGCGGGCTGTCACGTCGTTGACGATGGTGTAGCCCCACACGTGCTGCATGGCGTCTTCGCGGCGAATGTTCTTGCCACCGGTGCCAATGATCACGGCCAGCTCGGCCTCGTAGTCGATCTGGGGCGAAATCGCCTCGCCCGGCAGCTCAATGGCGTCGCCATGGGCCACCACGCACTCGGGCACCTTGGTGAACACGATGGGCCACACCGCCGGGTTGGCGTTGTTGTTCTTGAACACCGAGCCCTGCAATTCCTTGGCGTGCTCGTGGTAGTTGCGGCCCACGCACCAGATGTTGCGGCGCGGGCGCGGCACCGGCGCCAGCAGGCGCACGGCCGAGACCGGCACGGCGGCGCCTGCGTTGGCGGGCAAGGCCTCGCCACGGGTGGCGCGCTCCACCAGTGGCAGCACGCCCAGGGCGGCGTCTTCGGGGCTCAAGGCCAGGGGGGTGACGGTCTGGCCGTCGGGCGAGACTTGCCCGACCCAGGTGCGACCTTCGTGAACATAAGCGGCAAAACGCACGGCGAAACTCCTGTGTCTGAATGTGATACCAAAAAATACCAAAAGAACCTAATGGTTGGCGCAGTGTAGGAGGACGCGGCCGATGCGGCATGAGGGTAAATACCAAAACCGAGGTTATTGGTTCAATTGGTATGTTTTGGTATAGTTTGGCGCCATGAGCCTGTCCGATCACCTTTGCGAAACCTGGCGGCAGCGCCTGCAGTCGGGCCAATGGCGCCAGGGCGAGCGCCTGCCCACCGAACGTGAGCTGGCCGACACGCACGGCGTGAGCCGCACCACGGTACGCAAGGCCTTGGCGCAGCTCAAGGAACAGGGCCTGATCGAGCAGACCGTGGGCAGCGGCACCTACGTGGCGCAGGCCCCCGAAGGTGGGGTCGCCTCGCCAGGCACAGTGCGCCACACCAGCCCGGCCGATCTCATGGAAGCGCGCCTGGCCCTGGAGCCCGCGCTGGTGGACCTGGTGATCCGCAACGCCAGCCGCGACGACCTGCAGCGCATGGCCCACTGCTGTGAACAGGCCGAGCAGGCGCAGACGCTTGAGGCGTTCGAGCACTGGGACGCCGAGCTGCACCAGGCCATTGCCGAGGCCGCCCACAACCCCTTCGTGGCCAGCGTGTTCCAGCTCATGACCGAGGTGCGCTCACAGGGCGAATGGGGCCAGCTCAAGAAACGAAGCGTCACGCCCGAGCGGCGCCTGGCCTACCAGCGCGAGCACCGCGCGCTGGTGGAGGCCCTGAGCGACCGCGACGCCGAGCGCGCCCGCGCGCTCACGCTGGAGCACCTGGTGCACGTGCGCCGCAATTTGCTGGGTGTCTGACGCTCAGGGGCGCAGAACGCCCAGCGCGAACGGCAGGCTGGCCATGCCCAGCACGGTGGACAGCGTCACCAGCCCCGCCACGTAGGGGCCGTTGTAGCCCATGCGGGCGGCCAGCACGTAGCAGCTTGAGGCCGTGGGCACGGCCGAAAACATCAGCAGCACGGTGGTTTGAGTGGGGTCCAGGCGGAACAGCAGCGCCATGCCCAGGGCCATCACGGGCATGGCCAGGTGCTTCACGCACAGGATCAGCGTGCTCAGGGTCTTGGCCTGTGCCATGGTGCCGAACTGCATGCCGGCACCGGCGGCCATCAGGCCCAGGGCCAGCGAGGCCTGGCCGATGCGGTTCACCGTGGGCTCCAGCCAGACGGGCATGGAAAAGCCCAGCAGGTTGGCGATCAGGCCCGAGGCGGTGGCGATGATCAGCGGGTTGCGCACCAGCTCTCGCACAAAGCCCTTGTTGGCGTGGCGCGCCATGGGCCAGACCGCAGCCACGTTGAACAGCGGCACGCACACGCCAATGATCATGGCGATCATGGTCAGCCCCGCTGGCCCCGCCACCTTGTCGGCCAGGGCCAGCGCAATGAAGGAATTGAAGCGAAAGCCCACCTGGGCGCTGGCGGCGTGCAGGCGCACGTCCAGCCGCCGCCCGAGCACCGGCCAGTGCGGCAGCGAGTACGCCAGACCGATCGCGCACCCCCCCAGTGCCAGCGTCGCGCCCACCAGCCCCGAGGCCTCGGCCAGGTTCAGCGGTGTCTTGACGATGCTGTTGAACAGCAGCACGGGAAACAGGAAGTAATACACCAGGGCCTCCACCGGTTCCCACACCTTGCGGTTCAGGGCCGTGAAGCGGCACACCAGGTAACCGCAGAGGATGAGCGAGAAATCGGGGAGGAGCAGTTGGGCGAAGTTCACCCGGCGAGCATAGCCGGGCACGGCCCCTGCTTCGGGTTTTTACGTATGTAGTGACCCGAGGCAAGGGCGCGGGTGAAGTCGGTACAGTCGGCCTGTCCAATCGACACCCGATTGCGCACTTTCCACCTGACTTCCCACCCATTGAACAGGAGAGAAAAGATGATGTTGCGACGCACCGTTGTAATGGCCACGCTGGGCTTGGCCGCTGCTGGCTCGGTCTGGGCCCAGGCCTTCCCGTCAAAGCCCATTCGCCTGCAAGTGCCGTTTGCCCCGGGGGGCACCACCGACATCATCGCGCGCGTCATGTCCGAGCCCCTGGCCAAGACCCTGGGCCAGTCGGTGGTGGTGGAAAACCGGGCAGGTGGCGGCGGCGTTGTCGGCGCCACCGAGCTGGCCCGTGCCGCGCCCGACGGTCACACCATTGGCATGGCCACGGTGTCCACCACGGCGGCCAACCCGGCCATCAACCCCAAAATCTCTTACAACACGCTCACCGACTTCACGCCCATCGTGAACATCGCCGCCACGCCCAACGTGATCGTGGTGCACCCCAGCTTTCCGGCCCGTGACTACAAGGGCTTTCTCGCCGAAATCAAGAAGAGCCCAGGCAAGTACAGCTACGCCAGCTCTGGCACCGGCGGCATTGGCCACCTGCAGACCGAGTTGTGGAAGAGCCTGACGGGCGCCTTCATCACCCACATTCCTTACCGAGGCGCAGGCCCGGCGCTGAACGACACGGTGGGCGGCCAGGTGCCGGTGATGTTCGACAACCTGCCATCGGCCCTGCCGCACATCAAGGCTGGCCGCCTGATTGCCATTGTGGTGGCCGCGCCGCAGCGCCTGGCCGTGCTGCCCGATGTGCCCACCTTCAAGGAAGTGGGGCTTGAGCCGGTGAACCGCATGGCCTACTACGGCCTCATCGGCCCCAAGGGCATGCCCAAGGACGTGGTGGACAAGATCCAGGCCGCCACCTTGCAGGCCATTGCCGACCCCGCCGTGCGCAAGCGGATTGAAGACACGGGCTCCCTCATCGTGGGCAACACGCCTGAGCAATTCGCGGCCCAGATCAAGGCCGAGTACGAGGTCTACAAAGAGGTGGTGGCGAAGCAGAAGCTCTCGCTCGATTGATGCCCGCGCAGCCGGTCATTGACGTCGACGCCGCCGTCAGCCCCTTTATCGACAGCCTCTGGCTCGAAGAGGGGCTGGCGCGCAACACGCTGGACGCGTACCGGCGCGACCTCAGCGCCCTGGCCACCTGGCTGGCCGAGCGCGGGCAAGGCCTGAACCAGGCCACCGAGGCCGATCTGCAAGCCTATTTCGCCGAGCGCCACGCGCAGACCCGCGCCACCACCGCCAACCGGCGCCTGACGGTGTTCAAGCGCTACTTCCGCTGGGCCCTGCGCGAGCGCCTGCTGGCCAAAGACCCCACCCTGCGCCTGCTCACCGCGCGCCAGCCGCTGCGTGTGCCCAAGACCCTGAGCGAGGCGCAGGTGGAGGCCTTGCTGCAGGCCCCGGATGCGGGCACACCCCTGGGCCTGCGCGACCGGGCCATGCTGGAACTGATGTACGCCAGTGGATTGCGCGTGAGCGAACTGGTGAACCTCAAAACCTGGCACGTGGGCCTGACCGAGGGGGTGCTGCGGGTCACGGGCAAGGGCAACAAGGAGCGCCTGGTGCCTTTCGGCCAGGTGGCGGCCGAGTGGATCGGGCGCTATCTCTCACAGGCGCGGCCCGACATCCTGGGGGGGCTGGGCAGCGACGACCTGTTCGTCACCTCGCGCGGCACTCGTGCCGGTCAGGCCATGACCCGCATCATGTTCTGGCAGTTGGTGAAGAAGTACGCGGTGATGGCCGGCATCACCGCGCCCTTGTCGCCGCACACCCTTCGGCACGCCTTTGCCACGCACTTGCTCAACCACGGCGCAGACTTGCGCGCCGTGCAAATGCTGCTGGGCCATGCGGACATTTCCACCACCACCATCTACACCCACGTGGCGCGTGAGCGCCTCAAGAGCGTGGTGGCGCAGCACCACCCGCGTGGTTAAGACTTGTAGAACACCTCGACCCGGCCCTTGAGCTGGATCAGCAGCGGCTGGCCCTTGCGGTCCAGCGTCTTGCCGGAAGGCACCTTGATCCAGCCCTCGCTGATGCAGTACTCGCTCACGTCGAAGCGCTCTTTGTCGTTGAAGCGGATGCCAATGTCACGCTCGAACACGGCGGGCACGTGGAAGGGGCTGCGCGGGTCGATGGACAGGCGGTCGGGCAGGGCAGGGGCGTTGGTCGTGTCGGTCATGGTCTGAAGGAAGGAGAAGTTGACTGGCTTGGATGGAATGGGCGGCTGTCACGCCAAGTCGGTGAGCACGCGCACCTTCACGCTCTTGCCCTTGACCTTGGTGTGGTTCAGGCGACTGGCCGCCTGCTCGGCGATGGCGCGATCCACCGCCACGTAGGTGGACCATTCGTTGACGTTGATCTTGCCCACCTGCTCTCGCGTGTAGCCCAGGTCGGCGGTGAGCGCGCCCAGCACGTCGCCGGGGCGGATTTTCTCTTTTCGTCCGCCCTGAAGGTGCAGCGTGACCATGGGTGCCAGCAGCGGTCCGCTGCCGGTGGGCGTGAGTTCGTCCAGCGGGTACCAGCGCACCTCTTTGCCCTGCAATTGTTCGATGCGGCCCACACGGCCCATCTCGTCCAGGCTGGCGAGGTTGAGCGCCAGGCCGTCTTCGCCGGCCCGACCGGTGCGGCCAATGCGGTGGATGTGCACCTCGGCGTCGGCGGTGGTGTCCACGTTGATGACGGCGGCCAGGTTGGCCACGTCCAGCCCGCGGGCGGCCACGTCGGTGGCCACCAGCACCGGGCAACTGCGGTTGGCGAAGCGCACCAGCACCTGGTCGCGCTCGCGCTGGTCAAGGTCGCCGTGCAGAGCCAAGGCGTCGATGCCCTGCGCCCGCAGCACCGCCACCAGGTCGGCACACTGTGCCTTGGTGTTGCAAAACGCGATGCTGCTGGCCGGTCGGAAGTGCGCCAGCAGGCGGCCCACGGTGTGCAGGCGCTGGGCCTCGGTCACCTCGTACCATCGCTCCTCAATTCGGCCGCCTTGCTGCACAGGCGCGGCCGTGACCGTGAGCGGATCGCGCAGGATGCGCGCGGCCAGTTGCGCGATGCCGTCGGGGTAGGTGGCCGAGAACAGCAAGGTTTGCCGCTGGGGTGGGCACTGGCGCACCACGGTGGCGATGTCGTCGAAGAAGCCCATGTCCAGCATGCGGTCGGCCTCGTCCAGCACCAGGGTGCGCAGTGCGTCCAGGCGCAGGCTGCCACGCTCCAGGTGGTCCATCACGCGGCCTGGTGTGCCCACCACCACATGCGCGCCATGCTCCAGCGTGGCCAGCTGCCCGCGCAGCGGCACGCCGCCACAGAGGGTGACGACCTTCAGGTTGTCTTCGGCACTGGCCAGGCGACGGATTTCGGTGGTCACCTGGTCGGCCAGTTCGCGCGTGGGGCACAGCACCAGCGACTGCACGCCAAAGTGCCGCGGGTTGAGCTGGGTGAGCAGTGCCAGGGCGAAGGCGGCCGTCTTGCCGCTGCCGGTCTGCGCTTGTGCAATCAGATCGCGCCCGAGCAAAGCGGGCGGCAGGCTGGCGGCCTGGATGGGCGTCATCGATTGGTAGCCCAGCCGCGCCAGCGTGGCGAGTGTGGCGGTCGACAGCGGCAGGCTGGCGAAATCGGTCGGTTGGGCGGGCACGGGAGGTCGGGGAGATTCGGTCATCCCCGATTGTCGCTGCCGGCGAAGGTCAGCGCCGTTCAGGCGCCGAGCGTGAAGTAGAAGGTGGCGCCCTGGTCAGGCACCGCATCTGCCCACACCTGGCCGCCGTGGCGGTTGACGATGCGCTCAACGATGCTCAGGCCCAGACCGGTGCCACTGAACTCGCGCTCGCTGTGCAGCCGGAAGAAAGGATTGAACAGCCGCTGCGCGTGCTCCTGGCCGAAACCGCAGCCGTTGTCCTGCACGAAGAAAGCCAGCTTGCCGTTGTGTTCGCAGCGGCCCACCGTGATGCGGGTGAGCGGGCGGCGCGCACTGAACTTCCAGGCGTTGCGCAGCAGGTTGTCGAGCACGCTGCGGATCAGCACCGGGTCGGCCTGCGCCGTTAGGCCGGGCTCAATGTGGAACTCGGCCTGACGCAGCGGGTCGCTCTCGCGCAGCAGGGGCACAAGTTCGCTGGCGATCTGGCTCAGGTCCACGGGCACGAGCTGCAAGGCCTGGCGCGACAGCTTGGTCATGTTCAGCAGGGCATCGATCAGCATGCCCATGCGCGTGGCAGAGGCGCCCATGCGCTGCAAGGTGAGCTTGGCGTCGTCGGGCAAGGCAGGGCCGTGCTCTTCGATCAAGATCTGGCTCAGGCCCGAGATCGCGCGAATGGGCGAGCGCAGGTCGTGCGCCACCGTGTGGTTGAAGGCTTCCAGCTCTTTCAGGCTTTGGCGCAACTCCAGCGTGCGTTCCTGCACCCGGGCTTCCAGCTCTTCGTTCAGGCGCAGTTGGCGCAGCTCCATCTGCTTGCGCTCGGTCACGTCTTGCAGCACGCCGGAGATCCGGCCGTCCTCCAGATACGAGGCGTCCATCTTGAGCCAGCGCTGTCCGCTTTCGCCCACCTGCACGCGGAACTCGTGGCTGAACGAGCCCGACCGATCGGCCCTGACTTGCATGAGCAGGCCTGGCAGGTCGTTTTCGTTCACCATGGCCAGCCCGTGGGCCAGCGACACCGGCTCGCCGTTGGGCAGGTTCAGCAAGGCGGCGGGCGGGCCTGAGACGCGAAGCTGATCGGCCTGCACGCTCAATTGCACCGTGCCCATGGTGGCGGCCTTCAGGGCCTGCTGCAGCAGGCGCTGGCTGGCGCTCAAGGCCTCTTGCACCTGGTGGCGCTCCAGCGCCATCTGGATGGTGGCGTGAAGCTCGCGCTCTGAGAACGGCTTGATCAGGTAGCCATAGGGGCGCGTTCTGCGTGCCCGCTCCAGGGTGGTGTCTTCCGAGTAGGCGGTGAGGTACACCACCGGAACAGAGGCGTTCTGGCCCAGCCGTGAGGCCACCTCGATGCCATCCATCTCGCCCTTGATGTGGATGTCCATCAGCACCAGGTCGGGCTTGTGTTCGGCCACCAGGGCCAGGCTTTCCGCGCCGGTGTCGGCCACGCCGGCCACCTCGTAGCCCATCAGCTCCAGGCGCTGCTGCAGGTTGAAGGCGACGATGCTCTCGTCTTCCACGATCAAGATCTTGGCTGGATCGTTCATGCCGTCTCCTCCAGGTCAAACCGGATGGTGAAGCTCACCGGGTTGGCGCGTTGCACCTCCAGCTTGCCCCTGAGTTGCCGGGTGAACAGGTTCACCAGTTGCAGGCCCAGCGAACCGCTGCGGCGCAGATCGTGTTCTTCGGGAATGGCGGCACCATCGTTTTGCACTTGCACCGTGACGTGTTTGCCGTCCTGCTGCAGCTTGATCCAGATCGAGCCACTGCGCCCGTCGGCAAAGCCGTGCTTCAGGGCATTGCTGACCAGCTCGTTGATGATGAGGCCGCAAGGAATGGCCTCGTTGATGGGCAATCGCACATCTTCGGCCTGCATGTGAATGTCCACGCGCCCGGTGGCCGAGCGATAAGCCTCGGTGAGGCCAACCATCAATTCGCTGAGGAACTGGTTGAAATCCACCTGCGCGACATTGGTCGACTGGTAAAGCGTCTGGTGGATCAGCGACATCGAGCGCACGCGGTTCTGGCTGTCGCGCAGCGCGCTGACCACCTCCGGGTCTTTCACCTTCATGGCCTGCAGGTCCAGCAGGCTGTGCACCACTTGCAGGTTGTTCTTCACGCGGTGGTGCACCTCGCGCAGCAGCAGGTCTTTCTGCAGCAACGCGTCCTTGATGCGTTGCTCAGCCAGCTTGCGCTCGGTCAGGTCCACGATCACCGACAACACCACCGGTCCTTCGCCGGTCACCACCGGGTTGATGCCGATCTCCACCGGAAACTCCGAGCCGTCCTTGCGGCGCCCGCTCAGGTCTCGGCCCGCGCCCATGGGGCGCGCGTGCTCCTCCGACGTGAAGCCTTGGCGGTATTGGGGATGGCGCGCACGAAACCGGTCAGGCACCAGCGCCTCCACCGACAGACCCAGCAACTCGCCACTGGCGTAGCCGAAGGTGGATTCCGCCAGGCCATTGGCCCGCGAGATGGTGCCCTGCTGATCGACCACGATCATGGCCACGGGCATTCGGTGAAAGGCCTGTCCCAGGTATTCGTCCAGTTGAACGAGGGCAGGGCTCATGTAACGAACTTGTAAATTTGGCGCAAGCATATTGCACAAAAGGCAATCGCTCGCATTTGGCCCGATGCAAGGCTAGGGTAAACCCGCTATTAGTGTGAATTTTTGGGCGTTACTGAGGCGATTCGTATTCGCCCAGCCGCTTGAGTTCCGGCTCGGTGAAGCCCGCGGCCGTGCGCGCTGACAGATTGAACGGCGGCCTCAGCCTGGGGGCCTGGTGGGTGCGGGCCAGGTGCCGGTAGTGGGCAATGGGCTCCAGTCCCTGCTGCTGGCACAACCAGCCATACCAACGGTTGCCCACGGCCACGTGGCCGATTTCGTCGCGCAGGATGATGTCCAGCACCGCCACGGCGCTCAGGGCCGCCGGTGTGTTCACCTGTCGCAGCTTGTGCTGAATCAGTGGCGTGGCATCCAGCCCGCGGGCCTCCAGCGTGCGCGGCACCAGGGCCATGCGGGCGGTCACGTCGTCTTGTGTTTTCACGCACATCTCCCACAGGCCGTTGTGGGCCGGGAAGTCGCCATAGCCGTGCCCCAGGTCTTGCAGCAGATCGCTCACCAGCCCGAAGTGGTAGGCCTCTTCTTGGGCCACGCGCAGCCAGTCGCGGTAATAGTCGGCGGGCATGCCCGCGAAGCGCCACACCGCGTCCAGCGCGAGGTTGATGGCGTTGAACTCGATGTGCGCGATGGCGTGCAGCATGGCCGCCAGGCCTTGGGGCGTGTAGGGCGAGCGGTGCGGCACCTCCATGGGCGGCACCAGCGCCGGGCGCTCGGGCCGGCCGGGCAGCGGCGCCGCTGGCGCCGGTATCGCGCATGACGTGTCCAGCGCGGCCTCGTCCTGGCCGGCCAGGGCCTGAAACCGCGCCCACAGCGCCTGGGTGGCCAGCACCTTCTGCGTGGGATCGGCCTGCAGCAGGGCAAGCAAGGCGGCCTCGCGCAGCGAGGGCTCGGCGGGGGAACTCTGGGGGGGCATCCCTACAATTCTAGGTTTCGACAACTCGACGGAGACAGTGGCATGGCGATTTACGCGCTCGATGGTTTGACCCCGCAAGTGGCCGACACCGCCTGGGTGGCCGACAACGCCCAGGTGATGGGCGAGGTGACGCTGGCGGCCGACAGCAGTGTGTGGTTCGGCGTGACCATTCGCGGCGACACCGACGCCATTCACATTGGCGAGGGCAGCAACATCCAGGACGGCAGCGTGCTGCACGCCGACCACGGCATGCCGCTGACCATTGGCCGCCACGTCACCGTGGGCCACCAGGTGATGCTGCACGGCTGCACCATCGGCGACGAGTCGCTCATCGGCATTGGCGCCGTGGTGCTCAACGGCGCCAAGATCGGCAAGCATTGCCTGGTGGGCGCCGGCGCGCTGGTGACCGAGGGCAAGCAGTTCCCCGATGGCTCCATGATCCTGGGCAGCCCGGCGCGCGTGGTGAAAACGCTGTCGCCCGAGCAGATCGAAGGCCTGCGCCAGAGCGCGCAGCACTACATCGACAACGCCCGGCGTTTCCGCCAGGGCTTGAAAAAGATCGCGTAAGCCCGATCTGGGCCGTTTGTTTTCACGAGAGACCGCTTTGTCCGAACTTCACAAATTCGTTTTCGAGGGCCTGCCCGTGCGCGGCATGCTGGTGCGGCTGACCGACGTGTGGCAGGAAATCCTGCACCGCCGCGACCAGGCCGGGGGCTACCCCGCGGCGGTGACGGAGTTGCTGGGCGAAATGGCGGCCGCGGCCACGCTGATGCAGGCCAACATCAAGTTCAACGGCTCGCTCATCATGCAAATCATGGGCGACGGCCCGGTGAAGCTGGCCGTGGCCGAGGTGCAACCCGACCTCACGCTGCGCGCCACGGCCAAGGTCACGGGTGAGGTGGCCGACGGCGTGCCGCTGTCGCACCTGGTGAACGTGAACAACCAGGGCCGCTGCGCCATCACGCTCGACCCCAAAGACCGACTGCCGGGCCAGCAGCCTTACCAGGGCGTGGTGCCGCTGCACGGCGATCGTCGCGAGAAGCTGGAGAAGCTCAGCGAGATCATTGAGCACTACATGCTGCAGAGCGAGCAGCTCGACACCCGCTTGGTGCTGGCCGCCAACGACAAAGTGGCCGCCGGCCTGTTGATCCAGCGCCTGCCCCTTCAGGGCGAGGCCAACCTGGCGGGCAGCGGCGTGGCCCGTTCGGACGAAGACCACATCGGCCGCAACGAAGACTACAACCGCATCGCCATTTTGGCGGGCAGCCTCAAACGCGAAGAGCTGCTGGAGCTGGACGCCGACACCATCCTGCACCGCCTCTTCTGGGAAGAAGACGTGCGGCGCTTCGAGCCCCTGCAGGGCGAGAACGGCCCGCGATTCGCCTGCACCTGCTCGCGCGAGCGCGTGGGCAACATGCTGAAGTCGCTGGGTCGCGAAGAGATCGAGTCCATCCTGCAAGAGCAGGGCGGCGTGTCGGTGGACTGCGACTTCTGCGGCGCGCGCTACGAGTTCGATCCGGTGGATGCCGCCCAAGTCTTCCTGCAGGCGGTGGAGCAGCCGCCGGGCAGCCAGCAGCAGCACTGAGCCAGGCCGCTCAGACCGGCTCGCTGCCCAGCCCGCGCTGGCGCAGCAGGCCGGTGAAGAGCTTGTGCTCGCAGTCGGGGTCGCTGCAGTTCTCGCAACTCCAGCGGCCCGTGCCTTGTTCCCAGGCAGGGTCGGCACTTGCCAGTGGCACGCCCAGGCGGGCACCCACCACGCGCAAGGCGGCTTGTAACCGGGCCTCGTTCTGGCCGTACACCGGCGTGAAACCAATGCCAGCGCCCTGCAATTCGCGGCGCAAGATGGCGTCGCACACCTCACGCACTTGGGGGCTGTCGCGGAACAGGCCGTCGGGCACCCAGGGCAGGTCCAGGCCCATGAGCAGGGTCAGGTCCAGGCGGCGTTGGGCCGCCAGTGCCTCTGGCCAGAGGCTCGTGTCCTGGAAATACCACTCGCTGTAAACCGCCACCATCACCGCCGTGGTGTCGGCGATTACCACCTGTGCCCCACTTTGCGTGGCGGCTTCAATGCGCCGCGTTTGCTCGCGGGCCAGTTCGGCCTGTTCGTGGGCGTGGGGGGCGCGGCCGGCGGCTTCGCACCAGCTTCGCAAATGTTCGTCCACCAGCACCGTTTGAATGCCGGCGCCCTGCAGCCGCTTGGTGAGCTGGTGCGCCAGTGTGCTTTTGCCGCTCGATTCGCCCCCGAGCAGGGAGACCGTGAGCGCGGCCATGCGTCAGCGCTTGTTCTGCGCGATCTGGACGAAGACCTCGTTGGGCTTGACCATGCCCAGCTCGTGGCGGGCCAACTCTTCGACCATCTCCAGGCCGTCCTGCAGGTCGTGCACCTCGTTGGCGATGCGCTCGTTGCGCAAGCGGGCCTGCTGGTTGGCCTGTTCCTGCGCGGCCAGTTCGCGCTTCATCTCGGCCACCCGTGGCACGCTGCCACGGCCCAGCCAGAGCTGGGCATGCAGGATGGCCAGCAGGGCCACGAGCAGCGCCGGGATGAAGCGGTTGGCCATGGTGCGCGTTACTTCAGGTTGTAGAAGGCATCACGGCCGGGGTACACGGCCACGTCGCCCAGGTCTTCTTCGATGCGCAGCAACTGGTTGTACTTGGCCATGCGGTCCGAGCGCGAGAGCGAGCCGGTCTTGATCTGGCCAGCGTTGGTGCCCACGGCGATGTCGCTGATGGTGCTGTCTTCCGTCTCGCCCGAGCGGTGGCTGATCACGGCGGTGTAGCCGGCGCGCTTGGCCATCTCGATGGCGGCGAAGGTCTCGGTGAGCGTTCCGATCTGGTTGATCTTGATCAGGATCGAGTTGCCGATGCCCTTGTCGATGCCTTCCTTCAGGATCTTGGTGTTGGTGACGAACAGGTCGTCGCCCACCAGCTGCACTTGCTTGCCCAGGCGATCGGTCAGCAGCTTCCAGCCGTCCCAGTCGCCTTCGGCCATACCGTCTTCGATGGAGACGATGGGGTACTTGTCGCACCAGGTGGCCAGGATGTTGGTCCACTCTTCGGCGCTGAGCACCAGGCCTTCGCCTTCCAGGTGGTACTTGCCGTCCTTGTAGAACTCGCTGGCGGCGCAGTCCAGGCCCAGGGCGATCTGCTCACCCGGGGTGTAGCCAGCGTTGGCGATGGCTTCCAGAATCATCTGCAGCGCGGCTTCGTGGCTGGGCACGTTGGGGGCAAAGCCGCCTTCGTCGCCCACGGCAATGCTCATGCCCTTGTCGTGGATGATCTTCTTCAGGGCGTGGAACACCTCGGCACCCCAGCGCAGGGCCTCGCGGAAGCTCGGGGCGCCCACGGGGATGATCATCAGCTCTTGCAGGTCGAGGTTGTTGTTGGCGTGCGCGCCACCGTTGACCACGTTCATCATGGGCACGGGCATCTGCACCGCGCTCATGCCGCCAAAGTAGCGGTACAGCGGCAGGCCAGCTTCTTCAGCAGCGGCA
>FWPV01004168.1_pt1 | contig 31331 bp, 33 predicted proteins | sample 2228371 | NCBI WGS metagenome assembly FWPV01 (sample SAMEA103939776, study PRJEB20133) | metagenome
CTACTATGTAGAACACGTCCAGTCCTCCACCGAAGGTGGAGGTTTATTTACTTCATAACGAAAAGGCCGGGCGTCTCCGCCCGGCCTCTGTCATTCACGATGGCGAATGTCCTTACTTGATCATCGGCAGCAGTTCGCTGACCGACTTCTTGGCATCGCCGTAGAACATGCGCGTATTCTCCTTGTAGAACAGCGGGTTCTCGATGCCGGAATAGCCGGTGCCCTGGCCGCGCTTGGAGACGAAGACCTGCTTGGCCTTCCACACTTCGAGAACCGGCATGCCGGCGATCGGCGAGTTCGGGTCTTCCTGCGCGGCCGGATTAACGATGTCGTTCGAGCCGATGACGATGACGACGTCGGTGTTCGGGAAGTCCTCGTTGATCTCGTCCATTTCCAGAACGATGTCATAAGGAACCTTGGCCTCGGCGAGCAGCACGTTCATGTGGCCCGGGAGACGGCCGGCCACCGGATGGATGGCGAACCGTACGTCCTTGCCGGCCGCGCGCAGCTTGCGGGTGAGTTCGGACACCGCCTGCTGCGCCTGCGCGACCGCCATGCCGTAGCCGGGCACGATGATGACGCTGTCGGCTTCGTTGAGGGCGGCTGCCACGCTTTCGGCATCGATCGCCACCTGCTCGCCGGAGATCTCCATCGCCGGCCCCGTCACGGTGCCGAAGCCGCCGAGAATGACCGAGATGAAGGAGCGGTTCATCGCCTTGCACATGATGTAGGACAGGATCGCGCCCGAGGAACCGACCAGCGCGCCGGTGACGATCAAGAGATCGTTGCCGAGCGTGAAGCCGATGGCGGCGGCCGCCCAGCCGGAATAGCTGTTCAGCATCGACACCACCACCGGCATGTCGGCGCCGCCGATGCCCATGATCAGGTGATAGCCGATGAAGAAGGCGAGCAGCGTCATCAGGATCAGCGTCCAGATGCCGGCACCGTTGAAGTAGAGCACCAGCAGCAGCAGCGAGGCGATCGCCGCACCGGCATTCAGCATATGCCCGCCGGGCAGTTTCTTGGCCTTGCCGTCGACCTTGCCGGCGAGCTTGCCGAAGGCAACGACGGATCCGGTGAAGGTGACCGCGCCGATGAACACGCCGAGGAAGACCTCGACCTTGAGGATGGCGACGAGCGCACCGCTCGGATCGGCGAGCTTGTGTGCAAGCACGGCGGCAAAGCCGGTCAGCGCGTGGCGGGCGGCCTCGTCCATGCCGGCCACGCGGCCAAGTTCGATTTCGGCATTATAGCCGATGAACACGGCGGCCAGGCCGACGAAAGAGTGGAGCGCCGCGACGAGCTGCGGCATCTCGGTCATCTGCACGCGGGACGCGACATAGTAGCCGAGCACCGAGCCACCGGCGGTCATCACCAGGATGACGAACCAGTTGCCGACGTCGGGCCCGAACACGGTCGCAGCGACCGCAAGGCCCATACCGACAATGCCGTACCAGACGGCGCGCTTGGCGCTTTCCTGGCCGGACAAGCCGCCCAGCGAGAGGATGAAGAGAACGGCCGCGGCGATGTAGGCGGCGGAAACGATACCGATCGTCATGATTGAACCCCTCCCCGATCAGGACTTCTGGAACATGGCGAGCATGCGCCGGGTGACGAGGAAGCCGCCGACGATGTTGATCGTGGCGATCAGCACCGAAAGCGCGGCGAGGATGACGATCAGCCAATTGCCGGACCCGACCTGCAGAAGCGCGCCGATGATGACGATACCGGAAATGGCGTTCGTCACCGCCATCAGCGGCGTGTGCAGCGAATGGCTGACATTCCAGATGACCGAGAAGCCGATAAAGCAGGCCAGCACGAAGACGATGAAATGGCTCATGAACTCGGCCGGTGCATAGGCCCCGACCAGTGCCATCAGCGCGCCGCCGACGAGCAGTAGGCCGACCTGATTGCGCGTCTGCGCCCTGAAGGTCGCGAGTTCCTTGGCCCGCTTCTCTTCGGCCGTGAGTTCCTTCACCTTCTCCTTCGGCTTGGCGGCCGCGATCGCCTGGATCTTCGGCGGCGGCGGCGGATAGGTGATTTCGCCGTCCTTGGTCACGGTCGCGCCGCGGATGACGTCGTCTTCCATGTTGTGGACGATCACGCCGTCCTTCGACGGCGTGAGATCCGTCATCATGTGGCGAATATTGGTCGAATAGAGGGTCGAGGCCTGTGCGGCCATGCGGCTCGGGAAGTCGGTGTAACCAATGATCGTCACACCGTTTTCGGACACGACCTTCTGGTCCGCGACAGTGAGATCACAGTTGCCGCCGCGCTCGGCCGCAAGGTCTACGACGACCGAACCCGGCTTCATCGCAGCCACCATGTCGGCGAGCCAGAGCTTCGGTGCATCGCGGCCCGGGATCAGCGCCGTGGTGATGACGATGTCCATCTCCGGGGCGAGTTCACGGAACTTGGCCAGCTGCTTCTCGCGGAATTCCGGCGAAGACGGCGCGGCATAGCCGCCGGTGGCCGCACCGTCCTGAGAGGCTTCGAACTCGAGATAGACGAACTCGGCGCCCATGCTTTCGATCTGTTCGGCCACTTCCGGGCGAACGTCGAAGGCATAGGTGATCGCGCCCAGCGAGGTCGCCGTACCGATCGCAGCAAGGCCGGCGACGCCGGCACCGATGACCAAAACCTTGGCCGGCGGCACCTTGCCGGCGGCCGTCACCTGACCGGTGAAGAAGCGACCGAAATTGTTGCCGGCCTCGATGACGGCACGATAACCGGCGATGTTGGCCATCGACGATAGCGCGTCCATCTTCTGGGCGCGCGAGATGCGCGGCACCATGTCCATGGCGATGACATTGGCGCCCTTTTCCTTGGCCTGCTCCAGCAGATCCTTGTTCTGGGCCGGATAGAAGAAGGAGATGAGCGTTTTGCCGGACGACAGGCGGTCCACTTCCGTGGCCTCCGGCGGGCGGACCTTGGCGATCACGTCGGCGCCGGCGTAGAGCGCTTCGGCGCCCTCCACGACTTCGACTCCGACGGCGCGATAGGCCTCGTCGGAGAAACCGGCAGCCTTGCCGGCTCCGCTTTCGATCATGCAGTCATAGCCCAGCTTCTTCAGCTGAACGGCACTGTCGGGGGTCATGGCCACACGTGCCTCCCCGGCAAACAACTCCCTTGGTGAACCGATCTTCAAACCCGTCTCCCATCTCGCATAAGGCCAAAGTCGAACAATTCGGCGTGAAAACGAGCAGAACGCGTTCCCGCTGTAAAGCCCACTTTCCCCCTCATGTGAGGGTTTCGCGCGGAAGATGCGGCTCCGTCAACGAATAATTCACAAACATCGGCACCTGCGGCGAATGGCTCCTCTCCCACGGTCGCCTGATGGAACAAATTGCCGGCTTCACCGGTTGATCGCACGCACAAACGAGAATGGAGAACATCATGCTGCAATGGATCCTGATCTTCCTCGCAATCGCCGCAGTCGCCAGCCTTCTCGGCTTTCGCGGCGTCGCCGGCGCCTCGGCCGGCATCGCCAAAATTCTGATCTTCGTCGTGCTGGTGATCTTCATCATCGCGCTCTTCGCCGGCGTTATCGTCGTCGCCTGACCGCGCCGCGTTGCCAGGCACGAAAAGCCGCCGGACGCCCCGGCGGCTTTTCGTCGTTTGAGGCAATGAACGGAAGGGGCGGTCTCAGATGAGCGGACGCAGGCGCGTGTCGCCAGGGTTCCAGTTTGCCACGCTCTGCAACCCTTCCGGATCAAGGATCTCACAGCCGCGTTCCAGCCATTGGATCAGCCCGCGATCGCTCAGCTTTCGCAGTGTCTTGTTGGTGTGGACGATCGAGAGCCCGAGCGTATCGGCGACATGCATCTGCGTCACCGGCACATGACGCCGCTGGTCGTCGAGCAGACCCGCCGTGCGTCCGCGCTCAAACAGGAAGGCGAGCAGATAGGCGGCGCGCTCGGTGGCGGTGCGGCGGCCGATACTGAGCAGGTGTTCGTCGAGAATGCTCTCCTCGCGGGCCGCAAGCCAGGTGAGGTCGAAAGCCAGGCCGGAGTGTTTCTCGAACAGCTTGAATAGCCGACTGCGCTCGAACACACAGAGTGTGACCGGGGTCAGCGCCTCGACCGAATGCTGCATCTCGGCCATCACCGCTCCCTGCAAGCCGACCATGTCACCGGGCACCACGTAGTTCAGGATCTGGCGACGGCCGTCTTCGAGGATCTTGTAGCGGAAACCCCAACCTTCCAGGAGAGTATATAGGTGGGCGCTGTGGGAGCCCTCGACCAGCACCGTCGCACCTGCGTCAGCATTGAAATCGCCGCGCTTGAAATGCGAAACGAAGTCCAGTTCATCGCCGCTGAACGGCCGGAAATGCTTCTTCTGACGCAGTGGGCATTCAAAGCAGCTGACACGCACCGGGTTCTTGCGAGGTTCGCTTGCCATACACCATTCCCTTGTTTCAACCCGTACAAAAAATGAACAAAGCCGAACCGGCACATGTCTTATTTAAATGACCTCCATCGCCCGAGCGCCGATAAGGCACACTGGCCACAAGGGAAAAGTCATGGACAGCCCGTCGCTTCGCGTTCTCATTGCGGAGAACCAGTATCTGATCGCGATGGAAGTCGAGCAAATCCTCATCGAGGCCCTCGACTGCGTCACCACCATCGGTTCGCTCAACCAGCTAGAGGCGCAACTGGAGGAAGGCCGGTTCGACGTGGTCGTCCTTGATTGCGCACCAGCCGCCGCTGTCAACCTCAAGCGCGCACAGCAGGTGATCGCGTCGGGTGCGGTTCCCGTTTTCCTGTCCTCCTACGGGGACGACATCGCCAGCGCCCCCGGCAGCCCGGCATTTGCGACGCTTGCCAAGCCGGTTTACGCCGAGGACTTGATCGAGGCGGTGCGCTCTGCCCGCCCCAAACAAGGCTGACACCTCAGACCGCGAAGGCGCGCTTGGTCACCGCCGAGCTATGGGCATCCGGACCGTAGTCGCCCTCCCCGCTCACGCCGAGGATTTCCTGCAGCTTGTTGCGAGCGCGGTTGATGCGGCTCTTGATCGTGCCGACCGCGCAGCCGCAGATCTCCGCCGCTTCCTCATAGGCAAAGCCCGACGCACCGACCAGAATGATCGCTTCACGCTGGTCGCTCGGCAGTTGATCCAGCGCCTTCTTGAAGTCCTGCAGATCAAGCGAGCCGTATTGCTGCGGATGCGTCGAAAGCTGGGCGGTGAAGAAACCGTCGCTGTCGGAAACCTCGCGGCCACGCTTGCGCATCTGCGAGTAGAACTCGTTGCGCAGGATGGTGAACAGCCAGGCCTTCATATTCGTGCCCGGTTCGAAGTGATCCTGCTTGGCCCAAGCCTTCATGATGGTGTCCTGCACGAGGTCGTCGGCCACATGGTGCCGGCCCGTCAGCGATACGGCGAATGCACGCAGGTTCGGAAGGGCGGCAAGAAGCTCCCGCTTGAAGGAGCGATCGACGGACGTGGCATCACCGGTCATTGCGCGGAATCCTTGATGCGGAGGGACTGGTCGGCCTGCCGCTCGGCCTGGTCGAGCTTTTCGAGAAGGCTGAGGAGGCGGTCCGGGATCGCTTCATCCTGCACCGACTGATAGAGCTGGCGCAACTGAGTGGCAATGCCGGGCTGGGCCGAGGCCGCCTTTTGTCTGTCCTGTGCAGTCGGATCATCGGGTGAATGGGTCATACTCTTCCACGGGTGTTGTGTCTCTGGTTGCCTGAAAACGAGCCTCGGCCCGGAAGGTTCCCAAACAAACCAGTTATTTTTCAACGGGTCCAAGTGATTGCGCGGGTGAGAACGACAGGAGAAAAGCGATCGTGGAACATTTCCCGATGCCGGCCGTTTTTCTGCCATCAAACAAGGAGAACCGCCATGCTTTACTATGCTCTCGTCTTTCTCGTCGTCGCCCTGATCGCTGGTGTACTTGGTTTTGGCGGCATTGCCGGGGCATCCGCCGGTATTGCCAAGATCCTGTTCCTCGTCTTCATCGTCCTCTTCCTGATTTCGCTGATCTCGCAGTTTTTCCGCCGCGCCTGAGGCTGGGGAAATCATCAAAATAGAAGGAGAGCCGGCAGCGTCCGGCTCTTTTTCTATCCCACGCCGCTGTCGACGGGGCGCTCTTTGGGCTATCGACGGTTGAAACGACAAAACCCGCCAAGGGGCGGGCCGGTCAGCTGCTGTCGTCTCTCGCTTTGAACTTAAGGAAGGACGCTCACCACGATGATTCCGAGCGTCACGATCACCAACACAGCGACGATGACGGAGGAGCCGCGCCAGCGTGGCGGTGCGGCCGCAAGATCGGCGTCGAGTTTCGCCTCCTGGGCAATCTCGCGATTTTGCCGGTCAATCCGCCGGTCCCTTTCCGTCAGGCTTTCGGGTGTCATTTTAGCGCCTCCAGCTGAGCAAGCGGCCAATCGACCGACCTTACCGAACCGGCGGCGTAGGCCTTTTCCGTCACGCTCCCTTCGACGGCAAGCCCGGACAGCTTCACGGGGTCGATGGTCTTGCGGATCTCGCGACCGGCAAGAAGCTCGGCATCCACCGGAACGCAATCCCCATAGATCACCCCGGTGAGACGTTGCGCCTTTTGCATTTCCCGCGGCAGCGCCGCGCGACATTCGGCACCTGTCTGGTAGGAAATCACGGCAACCGGCTCTTCGAGACAGGTGGTCTGTTCGGAATGACACGCCACCAGAACCATCAGGGCAGCAAGCGTATTCATCGGCGTTCTCCTTCGTTGAAAGGTTAACGTCGATAATGGGTTGAGGTTCCTCCGAAGATGATCAGAGCCCCTGGTTCTCGGGCTTTTTGGCGGATCAGCCGGCCACCGCTTGCTGGTGGACAATGTCGTGGATGTACTGGAGCTTGCCAAGCACCGGCGCCGACAGCACAAAGGGATAGAGATCCCGCTGGCCCATGCTGCGGTTGATGCTGTTGATTGCGATCGTCAGGGGCACCCAGGCATCGCAAAGGACCTGCACATTGATGGCACGATAACTGTCGAAGGTTGTCGTCAGCGCCAGTTCCGCCACCTCCGTCTCCGGTCGCGTACGCAGGCCGAAGGCGTCCGCGGTATCGAGCGCATCGACGATGTGGAAATAATGCGCCCAGGTCTCGGCAAAATCTTCCCACGGGTGGCTCGCCGCGTAGGCGCTGACATGCGACTGCTCCCAGCCCGGTGCGGGCCCCTCGGCGTAGTGGCGTTTGAGGGCTTCGCCATAGTCCTCGCGTTCGTCACCGAAGATCGCACGGAAGCGTTCCTCATCGTGGCGGTCGCGCACAAGCCGATCCCAGTAGTAATGCCCGACCTCGTGCCGGAAATGCCCGATCAGCGTGCGGAAGGGCTCGCCCAGAGAGACACGGCGCGCTTCGCGCTCGGCGTCTGAGGCCTCGGCAATATTGAGAGTGATCAGCCCGTTGGCATGGCCGGTGAGCACCGGCGCCCCAACCTTATCTTCATCGGACAGGAAGGAAAAGCCCAGCCCGGTTTCCGGCGCGTCCGAGCGCGTCACGAGCGGCAGGCCGAACCGCACCAGCGAATAGATCAGATAGCGCTTCGCCAGTTCGATCCGCTGCCAGTTCTCGGCGTTTTGCGGACGGGACAGGTTGGGGATGGTCACATTGTGGCGACAGGCGAGGCATAGTCCGGACGCGTGTCCGTCCTCGACCAGCCAGTTGCAGCCTCCGAGCGCGGCATTGCCACAGGGCACGAGGGGCGTGCCGGGAGCCGTTGGGTCCTCAAACGCTTCGCCGGCCGGCTGAAGCGCCACCATATCAAAAGTCGTCGGCCTGTATGCGAGCCGCAGCCCGCAGCTGACGCAGCCGTCATTGTCGAAGTGAACGACATTGGCGCAGTTGGAACAATGAAACAGACGCATGGGTCCAGCCCCGATCGTGGTTTGCAGCGGGTGTTGGGCGCGCGGAGAACGACCGGTGTCACCGACCGTCGCCGCCGCTTGACCGGTCAGGCCACCGGACCGGTTAAGGTGCCGACGAGGCCAGCCTCAGTCGTAAATCTCCTGCGGGAACGTCAGTTCGTAGCGCACCTGTTCCCGCTCGATGCGATGACTGGCCCGCCCGTTCACCGATGACGGCACCACGCGCTCAAGAACCGTGCTGCCGAAGCGCATGGTCTTTGCAGCCGCGACCGCATCGTCGTCGAGCGGCCCGACGGGTTCCACCCAGGTCATGCGGATCTGCGGGCCGTTGTCGCCCTCAATCCTTTCGCAACGGACTTCGATCGCCCGGCGCTTGGCCAGGAAGTCACCATGGCTCACCGCATTGACGATCAGTTCGTGGAGCGCCAGGCCGATATGCAGTGACGCGTTCGGCGTCAAAAGCACATCCTCGCCGCTGACCGTGACCAGTTCGGAATTCTCCTGCACATAGCGATCGACCTGCTGTTTCAGGAGGTCACGGAAATAGGCACCGCGCCAGCTGGAATCGGTGATCAGGTCCTGCGATTGGGAGAGCGCATGCAGCCGCCCGCGGAACTTGCCGAGGAATGTATCAAGCGTGCCGGCATGCCGGGCCGTCTGTGAAGCAATGCTCTGGATGATGGCCAGCAGGTTCTTCGAGCGATGACTGACCTCGCGCAAGAGCGCGCGCAACAGACGCTCGCGTCGCCGGTCCTCCGTCCGGTCGATCACGACGGTCATCAGGTTGACCTCGTGATTGCTCATCTCGACCACCCGACAGCGAAACTCGAAGAACGTGTCGTCGCCGGCATCGATCTCCAGTTCGGCCCGGTCGCCCGGCTTCGATAGCCCGGCCTTCAATTCCTTGAGCCGGGCGCCGATGTCCTCCCCGAACACGGCCTCGTCGTTCGGGCGCACGCCGGGCTTCAACGCCCAGCGTGCCGGCAGGGTGGTAATGCAGATATAGCGGCCGTCGCTGCCCTGCAGAATCAAGCTGGCACTCATGTCGATCAGGGCGGTAATGAAGAACTCGCGCAGCTTGTCATCTCCGCGCTGAGGTTCAAACCATGTCAACCGATGTACCAACTTTTCACTCCGCCGTTGCTCGGCTATCTGCTTGAGAACCGCTTGGAGCCCCCCGGCTCGCGCTCGGCAGGGGGCTCCGGCGATGTCCCGGCCTGTCTGCGCCGCTTATGCTCCTTCTGCGACGCGCTCGTTGAAGAACAGGGCCTGGCTGATAAGCGCCTTGACCATGTCCGGATTGAAGGGCTTCGTGACGAGGAAGGCCGGCTCCGGACGCTCGCCGGTCAGGAGACGTTCCGGGAAGGCGGTGATGAAGATGACGGGTACGGTGTCGACCTTGAGAATGTCGTTGACAGCGTCGATGCCGGACGAGCCGTCGGCGAGCTGGATGTCCGCCAGAACCATCTTCGGGCTGGTCCGCCGGTAAAGATCGACGGCCTCGGCATGCGTACGGGCGATCCCGGTGACGCGGTGGCCGAGGTCTTCGACCATCTGCTCGATGTCGAGCGCGATCAACGGCTCGTCTTCGATGATCATGATATCGGTGGCGACCTGTCTCGAAATCTCGGCGGATGCCTCGTTGAACAGAGTGTTGAACTGCGCCGGTTCGACGCCCAGAATCTCGGCGGCTTCACTGGCGGAAAAGCCCTCGACGGTGATCAGCAGAAAGGCGTGGCGCGCACGCGTCGGCACATTGGCGAGGTTCGCAGCCGCGCGTTTCTCCCAGGCGAAGGGCGAGGTGATCTCGGGGATCTCCACCTGGGTCGAATCGAACAGCCTGACGAAGAGCTTGTAGAGAGAAACACGATCATTGGAGCCCTTCGGGAAGATCGACAGATCCGCGATCAGCGCCTCAAGCGCCGCTGCGACATAGGCGTCTCCGGAGGTCTGGGAGCCGGTGACGGCTCGTGCGTATCGCCGAAGGTAGGGCAAGTGTGCGGCAACGCGGGCAGTAAGAGACATGCGGTTTCTCCAATTGGATACAGTATGGGTGCGGACTGGGCAGGAAACGCGCCTTCCGAAAAAATGTTCCATCGCTAAGGAACTTTTTTCCGTTGCCCCACTTAATAGTCTAATCTCATTTCCGATCTGGGGACAAACGGGGCTCGACAACATGCCGGATAAAAAATCCGAAGGTGGCAAAGGATCTGCCGTCGCACCAACGGGCAAGCAGGACGCCAATGCCATGATCGCCGCGCGACTGCGTGGTTATTACGACAGCATCATCGAAGAAGGCACCCCGCCGGCTTTTCTCGACCTCCTGGAACGCTTGGACAAGGCGGAACGGGGCGAGAAAGACTAAGAAGAACCTGGTCCGCACCTGCCCTTCCGTCTCTCCCGCGCCGCCCGCGGTTGCGCCTGGCGAACGGTCTTAAGTGTCGCGTTCAGTCGTCGCTCTTTGCTCGACGCCCCAATCCGCTGCGGGTCAGTACATAAACCAGACTGCCGACCATGATCGTGGTCACGATCGGACTGTCGCGCATCATTCCGGGCAGTTTCGCCATCAGACGCGCCGTCACCGGATCCGTCGAGCGCGCGGCGGCCAGCGCTGCCTGACGTTGCAGCATCAGCCGCTCCGTCCGGCGATTGAGCACCGAAACTACCGCAAGGACGACCAAGGCACCCGCCATGGCGGCAGCCGCCACGACCAGCGAGGCCGCGACCGGCCCCGCCTCAGCAGCCACATAGAAGGCCAAGGCAAACACAAGCGCGACATAGGCCGTCAGCAGAAAAATGCCCACGATCATGCCGCCGATCGTCTTGCGCTTTATTTCGACCGCCGTCGTCGCCACATTCCCCATGGCAAGAACGATGATCTGCTCGATCAGACCGCGCATGGATCAGCGCCGGCTCAGGACGGCGGCGAGAAAGCCGATGCCCGCAGCGATCGCCATTGACTGCAGGGGCTTGCGGCGAATATGCGCCTCAAGATCCTGCTCGGCGGCGGCAATGCTGCTGCGCGCACTCTCCACATAGTGGGCAGAGACGTCCGCGGCTTCGGCACCGAGCTGGCTTGCCCGGCTGCCCGCTTCCTTGATCTTGCCCGAACCGAAGGATGCGAGTGTCTGTGTCAGCGCGGCAATATCGCGACGCAGGTTTTCCAGTTCGGCCTGCACGTCGCCGGCACTGGCGCTCGTTGCCACATCGGCTTCGTCCATCAGGGTGTCCGCCTTGGCCTTAGCCTTGTCCGCCATGGATACGGTCGCCATTTGAAAGTCTCCTTCATGAGCTGCTTCGTGCTGAAAACGCCTCAACCGCAGATCGGTTCCTGAATTTTTGTAGGCCTTCCCCAACGCACACGCAAGGCGGTCCGCGGCTCGGAACATAACCGGCTCCCCGACGTTTTCAGACCGAGGACAACGACCTCTGTCACCTAACGCAATCGAAGGAGATCGACATGAACTGGAATCAGATCGAAGGCAATTGGGAGCAGTTCAAGGGCAAGGCCCAGGAACAGTGGGGCAAGCTCACCGGCGACGACATGGATGTGATCGCCGGTAACCGCAAGCAGCTCGCCGGCAAGATCCAGGAAGCCTATGGCAAGACCGAAGAAGAAGCCGAGCGCGAAATCGACACCTGGATGACCAACCGCCACTAAGCGGCAGCTAGGCCGTCTCTCACCAAATGAGTGATCCTGAAGACTTGATGCCGGGCTTCGCCCCGGCATCATTCGTTTCGACGGTCGGGCTCCTGCCTTGTCGCCCTTGCCACCGGCAGCCGACGCATCTCTAATGCACACCCCTGCAAGGAGTGCTGCCCAGACATGCTGAAAATTGTCTTCCTCGACCGTGACACGCTTTCGCCCGAAGCCGTTTTGCGGGCCCCGACCTTTCCCCACGAACTGACCGTTTACGAACGAACAGCACCGACAGAGGTCGCCGCGCGAATTGTCGATGCCGACATCGTCATCAGCAACAAGGCTCCGATCGATCGTGCCGCGATGGCGAACGCCAGCCGCCTGAAGATGATTGCGGTAGCAGCCACCGGCACGGACATCGTTGACCTCTCCGCTGCTCGCGAGCACGGCGTCACGGTTTCCAACATTCGCAACTATGCCAAACACACGGTGCCCGAACACACCTTTGCGCTGATGCTGGCGTTGCGTCGATCGATCCTGCCCTATCGCCAGTCGGTGCTCGAAGGCCGCTGGCAGAAGGCGGCGCAGTTCTGCTTCTTCGACCACCCGATCGCCGACCTCGGCGGCTCGACGCTTGGCATTGTCGGTCACGGCACGCTCGGCCAGGCGGTCGGGCGGATCGCTGAGGCCTTCGGCATGACCATCCTTGTCGCCGGCCGTCGAGGCTCGGACGAATGCAAGCCCGGCCAGACCCCGTTCGACGAGGTGATGCGCCGCGCCGACGTCATCACCCTGCACTGCCCGCTCAATGCCCAGACCCGCGGCATCATCGGGAGGCGCGAATTCGCCTTGATGGAGAGAAAGCCCATTCTTATCAACACCGGCCGGGGCGGTCTCGTCGACGAACGAGCGCTGGAACAGGCGCTGGACGAGGGCCGGATCTGTGCCGCAGGTTTCGACGTCACCGACGGCGAACCGCCGGCCGCCGACAGCCCGATGATGCGCATCGCCGCCCGCCCCAACGTCATCCTCACCCCCCATGTCGCCTGGGCCAGCCGCGAGGCGATCCAGGCTCTCGCCGACCAGCTGATCGAAAACATCGAGCTCTTCGTGGCGGGTACGCCGAGGTATGTCGTGGGTTGAGTGTGAGGTGCCCCGTCGCCGATGTTGACGCACGGACCGCCCCCTGAGGAGGCAATCTCGTGCTCTGTCAGGGGCATATGCCAAATGTCCAAAAGATCGTATGCTTCCTTCCAGCAACCCCGACTTTCGACCGGGATGATTGGCCGCCGGAAGCTATGCTAAGCCGGTCGACAATAGCGGCGTGGGCGAGGAGGCCCGCGCGATCTCCTGGAGGATCACCATGGATTTCACCCTGAGCGACCAGCAGCAGGCCTTTGTCGACATGGCGGCCGATTTCGCCGCCGAGGAACTGGCGCCGTTCGCGCTGGACTGGGACCAGACCAAGCACTTCCCGATCGACACGCTGAAGAAGGCCGGCGGCCTCGGCCTCGGCGCCATTTGCGTCGCCGATGACGTCGGCGGATCGGGCCTTGGTCGACTTGACACGGCATTGATTATTGAGGCGCTGGCGACCGGCTGCCCGACGGTTGCCGCCTACATCTCGATCCACAATATGTGCGCGACGATGATCGACCGCTACGGCACGCCGGAACAGCGCGAGGCGCATCTGCCGGCGCTTGCCACCATGGAGGCGCTTGCCAGCTACTGCCTGACGGAACCGGGATGCGGCTCGGATGCGGCGGCGCTGAAGACGCGCGCAGTGCGCGACGGCGACGACTATGTGCTGACCGGCCAGAAGCAGTTCATTTCGGGTGCGGGTGCCAGCGCCCTCTATCTCGTCATGGCCCGCACCGGCGAGGATGGCCCGAAGGGCATTTCCGCCTTCCTCGTGCCGGGCGATGCCAAGGGACTGACCTTCGGCGCTAACGAGAAGAAGATGGGCTGGAACGCCCAGCCGACCCGTGCCGTGATGATGGACGGCGTGCGCGTGCCGGGCGCCAACCGTCTCGGCGCCGAGGGCGACGGTTTTCGCATCGCCATGTCCGGCCTCGACGGCGGGCGCCTCAACATTGCCGCCGCCTCGCTCGGCGGCGCGCAGGCCGCCTTTGACAAGGCCGTTGCCTACATGAAGGACCGCAAGGCCTTCGGCAAACCGATCGCCGAGTTCCAGGCGCTGCAGTTCGCGCTCGCCGACATGGCGACCGACCTGGAAGCCGCCCGCACCTTCCTCTGGCGGGCCGCCAGCGCGCTCGATGACAAGGCGCCCAACGCCACCACGCTTTGCGCCATGGCCAAGCGGCTCGTTACCGACCGGTGCTTCGATGTGGCCAACCGCGCCTTGCAGCTGCATGGTGGCTATGGCTATCTCGCCGAATACGGCATCGAGAAGATCGTTCGCGACCTGCGTGTCCACCAGATCCTCGAAGGCACCAACGAGATCATGCGGGTGATCGTCGCCCGCTCGGTGATCGGCGCTTAAGGAGAAGACCATGCGCTACTTGACGACCGACCTTGCCGGCGAGGACGTTTTGACCGGCCGTACCGGTGCACTCGGCCTGATCGCGCTGAACCGCCCGCGGATCATCAACAGCCTGTCGCTGCCGATGGTCCGCGACATTGAGGCGGCGCTCGACGCCTTCGAGGCCGATTCGACGATCGCCGCCGTGCTCGTCACCGGCGAGGGCGAGCGCGGCTTCTGCGCCGGCGGCGACATCCGCATGCTCTACGAAAGTGGCCGAGCTGGAACGGCCGACGCACCGCAGTTCCTGCGCGAGGAATACCGGTTGAACGGCCGCATCGGCCGCTATCCCAAGCCCTATGTCGTCATCATGGACGGCATCACCATGGGCGGGGGCGTGGGATTGTCGGGTCATGCCAGCCACCGCATCGCCACCGATTCCACCAAGCTCGCCATGCCCGAGACCGGCATCGGCTTTTTCCCCGATGTCGGCGCCACCTGGCTTCTGTCGCACGCGCCGGGCGAACTCGGCACCTATATGGGCCTGACCGGGGAGGCGATCGGCCCGGCGGATGCGATTGCCGCCGGCTTCGCCGACTGCTTCGTTCCCGCAGACGCCCTGACCCGTCTCGCCGAAGAGCTTGCCGCTCTGCACGCCACCGCCGATGCCGGCGCGGTATCGAACCTCATTGCCGCCTTTGCCGGGGAGGCACCGGCCGGTCACTTCATCGAAAACCGCGCCATCATCGACCGCTGCTTCGCCTTCGACACGGTGGAGGACATCCTGGCGGCACTCGAGGAGGAAAAGTCACCGTTCGCCGACAAGACGCGGGCGACGCTGCTGACCAAGTCCCCCACCAGCCTCAAGGTGACGCTCGCGCTGCTGCGCGCCGGGCGCAGCTCGCCGGATCTCGAGGCCTGCCTTGCCCGCGAATTTGCCGCAACCGCACAGACGCTCAAGACACCGGACTTCTACGAGGGCATCCGCGCCGCCATCATCGACAAGGACCGCAATCCGAAATGGTCGCCGGCGACGCTGGATGAGGTCGGCCCGGAGATTGTCGAGGCTTTCTTCCAGCCCCACCCGCAGCCGCTGTTCGGGTAAAAGGCCTTACCCCCTCACTCGATCTCGTAAGGCGTCGCGTTGCGCACGCGGTGATTGACCACGAGGCGGCGCTTCAGCGGCGGGACGGCGCGGCTCGTGCATTTGACGCGTTCACAGATCCGGCAGGAAATGCCGATCGGGTCGAAGGCGGCACGGTTGGAGAGATCGAGATCGTCGGCATAGACGAAGGCATCGGCATAGGAGATTTCGCAGCCGAGCGCCAATGCATAACGCGGCTGGGCAGCGCGAAATCCGAGCGTGCCCTTGTTGACCTGCATGGCAAGACAGAGATAGCGCACCCCGTCCGGCGTCTCGGCCAGCTGGCGGATGATCCGCCCCGGCGCCTCGAAGGCCTGGTGCGCGTTCCACAAGGGGCAGGCCGCGCCGAAGCGGGCGAATTGCAGGCGCGCCGCGCTGTGCCGCTTGGTGATGTTGCCGGCCCGGTCGATGCGGGCAAAGAAGATCGGCACGCCTTTGAGACCGGGCCGCTGCAAGGTCGAGAGCCGGTGGCAGACCTGTTCCAGCGACGCGCCGAACCGGGCGGCCAGGAGCTCGATGTCATGGCGCAGTTCGCGCGCTGCCTGGAGAAAACTGCGATAGGGCAGGATCAGCGCCCCGGCAAAGTAGTTGTGCAGACCGATGCGGCAGACCTCGACCGCCTCCTCGGTGCGGAAGCCAGCCTGTTTCAGCACCTGCTCGATCGTATCGCCGGCGTAGAGCTGGGCGATCTGGGTGGCAATCTGGAAGTCGCGCGTCGGCGCGGACGCGTAACGGCTGAGCGTCAGGATGCGGCTGGTCGGATCGAAGCGGCGGATCGCCTCCTCGCCGGCATCGCCGCGCACCACCCGCACCCCATGCCGGCTCTCGAGAAAGCCCGCAAGCGCCGCATAGCTGTCGCCCTCCCCGAGTTTCAGCTGACCGGCGAGACTTTCGGCGAGGATATCGAGGTCGTGGATATAGTTGTCGACGAAGTGGAAGAAGTCGCGCACCTCGTCATAGGAGGTCGTCTCGTTCGCCTGCGGCGCACCGAAGCGATCGTCATAGCTCGCCAGCTGTTCGCTGTTGCGCCGATAGGCCTGGTGGCACGAGATCAGCGCATGCGCCAGCCCCGGCGCATTCTGCGTCACGAGCTTCAGTTCCTGCAGGCTGGCCGTATAGGTCTCGAACAGCGGATCCGACAGCGCCTCTGAGAGGGCCGACAAAAGACGGTCATTCTGCCCCGACGAAAGTTCAGTAATGTCGATCCCGAACTTTTCGGCGAGCGCCAGAAGCACGGCCGCCGAGACCGGACGCTGGTTGTTTTCGATCTGGTTCAGATAGCTGGTGGAGATGCCGATCTTGTCGGCAAACTGGGCCTGCGTGGCATTGCCAGCCTGGCGCAATTCGCGCACCTTGCGTCCGATGAAAAGCTTGCCGATCGCCATTTGCGACTTAACATTTTTCTGTTTGCAAATTCATAAATCCGCAATTGCGCCTGTTCAATCATTTTCTTTGCAAGGGCCTGCGTTTAAGGGCACAAATCATCACCCGCGCATGAAATTTTGTTGGGAGGAAGCATGCTACAGATTCTGGATCAGCTCGAAGCGCGCCGCGCCGAGGCCCATCTTGGCGGCGGCCAGCGCCGCATCGACGCCCAGCATGCCAAGGGCAAGCTGACCGCCCGCGAACGCATCGAAGTACTGCTCGACGAAGGCTCCTTCGAAGAATACGACATGTATGTGACGCACCGCTGCACCGATTTCGGCATGGCGGAACAGAAGATCGCCGGCGACGGCGTCGTCACCGGCTGGGGCACGATCAACGGCCGCCAGGTCTATGTCTTCAGCCAAGACTTCACCGTGCTCGGCGGCTCGCTGTCGGAAACCCATGCACAGAAGATCTGCAAGATCATGGATATGGCGCTGAAGAACGGCGCCCCGGTGATCGGCCTCAATGACTCGGGCGGCGCCCGCATTCAGGAAGGTGTGGCTTCGCTCGCCGGCTACGCCGACGTCTTCAAGCGCAATGTCGATGCCTCCGGTGTCGTGCCGCAGATCTCCGTCATCATGGGCCCCTGCGCCGGTGGCGCGGTCTATTCGCCGGCCATGACCGACTTCATCTTCATGGTGCGTGATAGCTCCTACATGTTCGTGACCGGCCCGGATGTCGTGAAGACCGTCACCAACGAGATCGTCACGGCCGAGGAACTCGGCGGTGCCGGCACCCACACGAAGAAGTCTTCGGTTGCCGACGGTGCCTATGAGAACGACATCGAGGCGCTGGAACAGGTTCGCCTGCTGTTCGACTTCCTGCCGCTCAACAATCGCGAGAAGCCGCCGGTGCGTCCGTTCCACGACGATCCGGCCCGCATCGAGAACCGCCTCGATACGCTGATCCCGGATTCGTCGAACAAGCCCTACGACATGAAGGAGCTGATCTACGCTCTGGCCGACGAGGGTGATTTCTTCGAGATCCAGGAAGCGTTTGCCAAGAACATCATCACCGGCTTCATCCGCATGGAAGGCCAGACGGTCGGCGTCGTCGCCAACCAGCCGATGGTGCTCGCCGGCTGCCTCGATATCGATAGCTCGCGCAAGGCTGCCCGTTTCGTGCGTTTCTGCGACGCCTTCAACATTCCGATCCTGACGCTGGTCGATGTGCCCGGCTTCCTGCCCGGCACCAGCCAGGAATATGGCGGCGTCATCAAGCATGGCGCCAAGCTCTTGTTCGCCTATAGCCAGGCCACCGTGCCGATGGTGACGCTGATCACCCGCAAGGCCTATGGCGGCGCCTATGACGTCATGGCCTCCAAGCACATCGGTGCCGACATCAACTATGCCTGGCCGACCGCCGAGATCGCCGTCATGGGCGCCAAGGGCGCGACCGAGATCCTCTATCGCTCCGAACTCAACGATCCGGAAAAGATCGCTGCCCGCACGAAGGAATACGAGGAACGCTTCGCCAACCCCTTCGTCGCCGCCGAACGCGGCTTCATCGACGAAGTGATCATGCCGCACTCCTCGCGCCGCCGCATCGCCCGGGCCTTTGCCTCCCTGCGCAACAAGCAGGTCGGCACGCACTGGAAGAAGCACGACACGATCCCGTTGTAAGATCGGGAGGACGCCGATGGCCGACCTTCCGAACATGACCAAGCATAAGGGATTTCCTTCGGGAATGCCGGGAACGGGTGTGCAGTTCACCATCCGCCGCGCAAACCCGAAGGGCGTCACGCCGCTGAAAGTCCTGCCGCGCAAGGCCCGCCCGGGCACCAAGGAACACCGCATCGACGCGGCCTTCCTGCATGCCCTGTGGCATCATTTCGGGCCTGAACCCTTCGAGCGCGGCAACCTGGATGCCGCGCGACTGAACCTTCTTTTCGGCCGCGAAGTCGTCGCGGCGGACAAGGATTTCGACCCGCTTTCCTACGAGGCCCTGCTGGTGATCGACGAACGCGTCGCACGGCAGAGCTTTCCGGAATCATTTGAAGACGTATTCGAGGTGTGACGGTGACAATCAAGAAACTGCTGATCGCCAATCGTGGCGAAATCGCCTGCCGGGTCATCAAGACCGCCAAGAAGATGGGCATCAAGACCGTCGCCGTCTATTCGGACGCCGACCGTGACGCGCTGCATGTGAAGATGGCCGACGAGGCCGTTCATATCGGCCCGGCTCCGTCCAACCAGTCCTATATCGTCATCGAGAAGATCCTCGAAGCGATCCGAAAGACCGGCGCCGATGCCGTTCATCCGGGCTATGGCTTCCTCTCGGAAAACGCCGTTTTCGCCGATGCGCTCGCCAAGGAAGGCATCACATTCGTCGGCCCGCCGGTCGGCGCGATCCAGGCCATGGGTGACAAGATCACCTCCAAGAAGCTCGCCGCCGAAGCCGGCGTCTCCACGGTCCCGGGCCACATGGGCCTGATCGAGGATGCCGACGAGGCCGTGAAGATCTCCGACCAGATCGGTTATCCGGTGATGATCAAGGCCTCCGCCGGCGGCGGCGGCAAAGGCATGCGCATCGCCTGGAACGCCGAGGAAGCCCGCGAAGGCTTCCAGTCCTCGCGCAACGAAGCCAAGAACTCCTTCGGCGACGACCGCATCTTCATCGAGAAGTTCGTCACCGAGCCGCGCCACATCGAAATCCAGGTGCTCGGCGACAAGCACGGCACGGTGCTCTATCTCGGCGAACGCGAATGCTCGATCCAGCGCCGTAACCAGAAGGTCATCGAGGAAGCCCCCTCACCCTTCCTCGACGAAGCCACGCGAAAGGCCATGGGCGAACAGGCCGTGGCGCTCGCCAAGGCGGTCGGCTACCACTCCGCCGGCACGGTCGAGTTCATTGTCGATGGCAAGCAGAACAAGTTCTACTTCCTGGAAATGAACACCCGCCTCCAGGTTGAGCACCCGGTCACCGAACTCATCACCGGCCTCGACCTCGTCGAGCAGATGATCCGGGTTGCCGGCGGCGAGAAGCTGTCCTTCGGACAGGCCGACGTCAAGCTCAACGGCTGGGCGATCGAAAGCCGCCTCTATGCGGAAGATCCGTATCGCAACTTCCTGCCGTCGATCGGCCGTCTGACCCGCTATCATCCGCCCGTCGAAGGCGTGCAGGACGACGGCACCATCGTGCGCAACGACACCGGCGTCTATGACGGCGGCGAGATCTCGATGTACTACGACCCGATGATCGCCAAGCTCTGCACCTGGGCGCCCGATCGTCTGACAGCGATCGACGCCATGTCCAAGGCACTCGATAATTTCGAGGTCGAGGGCATTGGCCACAACCTGCCCTTCCTCTCCGCCGTGATGCAGCAGGAGCGCTTCCGCTCCGGTAAGATCACCACCGCCTATATCGCCGAGGAATTCAAGGACGGCTTCACCGGCGTAGCGCCGGACGCCGCGTCTGCCCGCAAGCTGGCCGCCATCGCCGCCGTTATCAACCAGACGCTCCAGGAGCGTGCGGTGCAGATCTCCGGCACGATTGGCAATCACCAGCGCAAGGTCGGCAAGGACTGGGTGGTCACGCTTGCAGGCCAGGTATTCCCGCTGACTCTGTCGACCGGCGTCGACGGCATCGCCGTTGCCTTTGCCGATGACGGCCGCTCGGCCATCACCGGTGGCTGGCAGCCGGGTCAGCTGCACTCGGTCTTCCACGTCGACGGCGAAACCATCGGCGTGAAGATCAACCTGGTGGGTGCTGCCATCCGCCTGCGCTGGCGCGGCATGGACGTCACCGCCCGCGTGCGCTCGCCGCGCATTGCCCAGCTTGCCAAGCTGATGCCGGAAAAGATGCCGCCGGACACCTCGAAGATGCTGCTCTGCCCAATGCCGGGCGTCATCACCTCGATCGCGGTCAAGGAAGGCGATCAGGTCGAAGCCGGCCAGGCGCTGGCAACCGTCGAAGCCATGAAGATGGAAAACATCCTCAAGGCCGAGAAGCGCAGCGTGGTCAAGAAGGTCGCGGTGAAGGCCGGCGACAGCCTTGCCGTCGACGAGCTGATCATGGAATTCGAATGATGTTGGCAATGACGGCTTCACCCCCCTCTGCCCTGCCGGGCATCTCCCCCTCAAGGGGGGAGATCACGTGGGGAGCCGTCCGGCCAAGAACATATGTGGCACTGGCAGATAAAACGCTGACGATACTCCGCAAGGCCAAAAGGTGGGCGCTAGGGCGCCCCCAGCCGATCTCCCCCCTTGAGGGGGAGATGGCCGGCAGGCCAGAGGGGGGTGTTTCTGTCCATCGGAAAGAGGAAGCCGATCGATGACCGAGAAGACCATCAAGGACTGGGAAGCGCTGGCCGAGAAAGAGCTGAAGCGTCCGGCTGATGCACTGACCTGGCACACACCGGAAGGCATCGACGTCAAGCCGCTCTACACGGCCGAAGACCTGTCGGGTATCGATCATCTCGGCTCTCTGCCGGGCTTTGCCCCCTTCGTGCGTGGCCCGCGCGCCACCATGTATGCCGGCCGCCCCTGGACCATTCGCCAGTATGCCGGCTTCTCGACCGCCGAAGAATCCAACGCATTCTACCGCAAGGCGCTTGCCGCCGGCCAGCAGGGCGTCTCGGTCGCCTTCGACCTTGCCACCCATCGCGGTTACGATTCGAACCATCCGCGCGTGGAAGGCGATGTCGGCAAGGCCGGCGTGGCCATCGATTCGGTCGAGGACATGAAGATCCTGTTCGACGGCATTCCGCTTGAGAACATTTCGGTCTCCATGACCATGAACGGCGCCGTGATCCCGATCCTCGCCAACTTCATCGTCACCGGCGAAGAGCAGGGCGTTTCCCGCGACAAGCTTTCCGGCACCATCCAGAACGACATCCTCAAGGAGTTCATGGTCCGCAACACCTACATCTATCCGCCGGAACCCTCGATGCGCATCATTGCGGACATCATCGAGTACACCGCCAAGGAGATGCCGAAGTTCAACTCCATCTCGATTTCCGGCTATCACATGCAGGAAGCCGGCGCGACGCTGGTGCAGGAACTCGCCTTCACGCTGGCCGATGGTCGCGAATATGTGCGTGCTGCGCTTGCCAAGGGCCTCAACGTCGACGATTTCGCCGGCCGCCTGTCCTTCTTCTTCGCCATCGGCATGAACTTCTTCATGGAGGCCGCGAAGCTCCGCGCAGCCCGCCTGCTCTGGACCCGCATCATGCAGGAGTTCGAGCCGAAGAAGCAGTCGTCGCTGATGCTGCGCACCCACTGTCAGACCTCCGGCGTATCGCTGCAGGAACAGGACCCCTACAACAACGTCATCCGCACGGCCTATGAGGCGCTGTCCGCAGCACTCGGCGGCACCCAGTCGCTGCACACCAATGCGCTCGACGAAGCGATTGCGCTCCCGACCGAGTTTTCGGCCCGTATCGCCCGCAACACCCAGCTCATCCTGCAGAACGAGACCGGCGTCACCAAGGTTGTCGATCCGCTCGCCGGTTCCTACTATGTCGAAAGCCTGACCAACGAACTGGCGACCAAGGCCTGGGCGCTGATCGAGGAAGTGGAAAGCATGGGCGGCATGACCAAGGCGGTCGATGCCGGCCTGCCGAAGCGCCTGATCGAGGAGGCAGCGACCCGTCGCCAGGCCGCCATCGACAAGGGCGAGGAAGTCATTGTCGGCGTCAACAAGTTCCGCCTGGAGAACGAAGAGCCGATCGACATTCTCGACATCGACAACACCGCCGTTCGCGCCTCGCAGATCAAGCGCATTGAACAGACCCGCCGGCAGCGCGACCCGAAGGCCGTCGAAAAGGCACTGGCCCGCATCACGGACTATGCCCGCACCGGCGAAGGCAACCTGCTGGAGGCCGCCGTCGAGGCAGCCCGCGCCCGTGCGACCGTCGGCGAGATTTCGGACGCCATGCGTGTCGTCTTCGGCGACCATGCCGCAACACCGAAGGTCGTGCACAATATCTACGGTAAGGCCTATGAGGGCGACCCGGAAATGCAGATGCTCTCTGGCCGTCTCGACGAATACTCCAAGAAGGCCGGCAAGCCGCGCATCATGGTCGCCAAGCTCGGCCAGGATGGCCATGACCGCGGCGCCAAGGTGATCGCGTCCGCCTTTGGCGATATCGGCTTTGACGTCGTCGCGGGCCCGCTCTTCCAGACCCCGGATGAAGCCGCCGATCTCGCCGTCGCCGAAAAGGTCCAGGTCGTCGGCATGTCCTCGCTGGCTGCCGGTCACAAGACGCTGGCGCCGCAGCTCGTCGAAGCGCTGAAGGCCCGAGGCGCCAACGACGTCATCGTCGTCGTCGGCGGCGTCATTCCGCGCCAGGACTATGACTACCTGATGCAGCACGGTGTGTCGGCCGTCTTCGGCCCGGGCACCAATGTGATGGAAGCGGCCCGCACCGTGCTCGACCTGATCGAAGGCCGGCTGCGCAACGCCTGAGACGTCAGCCCACTGCTCCGACAACCGGATGCCTGACCAGAGGGCGTCCGGTGAAGGCCAGGGCATTGTCGCTGACGACACCGCGCAGGAACTCGATCACGGTTCGCACCCGCGCCACCTGCCTGATATCGTGATGGCAGGCGAGCCAGTAGTGACGGCAGAGGTCGATCTCGTCTTCCAGCACCACCTGCAGTTCCGGATAGCGCTCGGCGATGAAGATCGGCAAGACACAGAGGCCAAGACCGCTGCGTGTCGCGGTCAGCTGCGCGAAAATGCTCGAACTCTGGATATGCGGCCGGATGCGCGGATGGATGTCGCCGAGATAGTCGAGACCCGGCGCAAAGATCATGTCCTGGATGTAGCCGATGAAGGCGTGTTCGAGCAGCTCTTCGCGGCTCGCCGGCGCGCCGTGACGGGCGATATAGTCCCGCGTCGCATAGATCTTCAGGTGATAGTCGGTGAGCTTCTCGGTGTAGTACGGTCCGCCCTTCGGTGGATCGAGCACGACCGCGACATCGGCCTCCTTGCGCGACAGCGCCATGATCTGCTGGATCGTGACCAGTTCGAGCGAGATGGTCGGATGCCGCACGGTGAAGTCCGGTAGCTTGTGGGCGAAGAAGAAGTTCGAGAACCCCTCGGGCGCCGACAGCCGGACCACGCCGCGCTGCGCCGTTGCACCGCCGGTCAGATCGGCCTGCAGCCGCTCCGTCTCCTGCTCGATCTTCTCGGCCGTCTCGACGAAGCGCTGCCCCATCGGCGTCAGCACATAGCCGCGCGGATTGCGCTCAAACAGCTTCACCTTGAGGTCGAATTCCAGCCGGTCGATGCGCCGGGACACCGTCGCGTGGCTCGACCGCAGCTGTCGCGCAGCGGTCGAAAGCTGTCCTGTCCGCGCCACGGCCAGAAAGAACTGCAAATCGTCCCAGGTGAAACTGGCATTGTTCATCAAATCCCCCTTCTGTTCAAAAACGAACAGACCCTGTTTGCAATTAGTTAAGCCTTACGCTTGCGTCAACCGGAGCTTTTGGGGATCATGCGCCATGACGTGCCGTTCTGAGGAGGGCGGCTGGTCAATTTTGAACAGGTTTGCGACCTGCACTCTGGGAGGAGATCCAATGCGCAACAAGCTCATCGCGTCCATGGCTGCCGTTCTGGCATCGAGCACTGCAGCTTACGCCGAACCGTCGGACGGCAAGGTGAAGATCGGCATTCTCAACGACCAGTCGGGCGTCTATGCCGACTTCGGCGGCAAGTTCTCCTACGAGGCCGCCAAGATGGCCGTCGAGGATTACGGCGGCAAGGTGCTCGGCGTACCGGTCGAAGTCGTGACCGCCGACCACCAGAACAAGCCCGACATCGCATCCAACATCGCCCGCCAGTGGTATGACACTGAGCAGGTCGACACGATCATGGAACTGACCACCTCGTCGGTCGGCCTCGCCGTGCAGGCGCTGTCCAACGAGAAGAAGAAGATCACCATCAACACCGGTGCCGCCTCGACCGAACTGACCGGCAAGCAGTGCACACCTTACGGCTTCCACTGGGCCTATGACACCTATGCGCTCGCCGTCGGCACCGGCGGCGCCATGGTCGAACAGGGCGGCGACAGCTGGTTCTTCCTGACTGCCGACTACGCCTTCGGCTATTCGCTCGAAGAAAATACCGGCAACTTCGTCAAGGAAAAGGGCGGCAAGGTGCTCGGCTCGGTCCGCCATCCGCTCGCCACCACCGACTACTCCTCGTTCCTGCTGCAGGCGCAGGCCTCGGGCGCCAAGGTCATCGGCCTTGCCAATGCCGGCATGGACACGCAGAACGCCATCAAGCAGGCGGCCGAATTCGGCATCGTCGCCGGTGGCCAGCGCATGGCCGCACTGCTCTTCACGCTTGCCGAAGTCCATGGCATCGGCCTTGAAGCCGCGCAGGGGCTGACGCTCACCGAAGCCTTCTACTGGAACCGCGACGACGAAAGCCGCGCCTTCGGCAAGCGCTTCTTCGAGCGCACCGGCGCCATGCCGAACATGGTCCATGCCGGCACCTACTCCGCCGTCACCTCCTACCTAAAGGCCGTCGAGGCCGCCGGCACCGACGAGACCGAAGCGGTTGCCGCCAAGCTTCACGAACTGCCGATCGACGACGTCTTCGCCAAGGGCGGCAAGGTCGCCGCCAACGGCCGCATGATCCACGACGTCTACCTGATGGAAGTGAAGAAGCCGGGCGAAAGCGACGTGGCATGGGATTACTACAACGTCCTTGCGACGATCCCGGGCGACAAGGCCTTCATGGACCCGGCAAAGTCCGGCTGCCCCCTGGTCAAGTAAGCAACCGAAGAACGCGGACAAAGAAATGAGCAATGATCCTGTGCATCCGCAGGACGAGCCGCGGGTGGTGCTATCCGCCCGCGGCCTTGGCAAGGATTTCTTCGGCTTCACCGCCGTGAACAATGTCGATCTCGACGTCCACCACGCCCGTATCCATGCCCTGATCGGGCCGAACGGCGCCGGCAAGACGACGGTGTTCAACCTCCTGACCAAGTTCCTGCAACCCACCCGGGGAAAGATCACCCTTCTCGGCACCGACATCACCAACACCAAGCCCGACAAGATCGCGCGCATGGGCATGGTGCGGTCGTTCCAGATCTCGGCCGTCTTTCCGCACCTGACCGTGCTCGAAAACGTCCGCGTCGCGCTCCAGCGGCCGAATGAACTGGCCGTCCAGTTCTGGCTGCCGCTCTCTTCGCTCGACCGCCTCAACGGCAGGGCGGAGGTCCTGATCGACGAACTCGGGCTCACCCCCTATCGCAACACCCGCGCCGCTGACCTGTCCTATGGTCGCAAGCGCGTGCTGGAAATCGCAACCACGCTGGCGCTCGATCCGGAAGTCCTGCTGCTCGACGAGCCGATGGCCGGCATGGGCCAGGAAGACGTGCGCATGGTGGCCGACATCATCCGCGAGGTGGCCCGCCACCGTGCAGTGCTGATGGTCGAGCACAATCTCTCGGTCGTCGCCGACATCTGCCATCACGTCACCGTCCTGCAGCGTGGCGAGATCATCGCCGAAGGCGACTACGCCACCGTCAGCCAGGACCCGCGGGTGCGTACCGCCTATATGGGCACGGAGGACTAATGGCACCGCTCTTGAACGTTTCCGGCCTCCAGGCCTGGTATGGCGAAAGCCATGTCCTTCACGGCGTCGACCTCTACGTCAACGAAGGCGAAATGATCTGCATTCTCGGCCGCAACGGCATGGGCAAGACGACGACGCTCAGGACCATCATGGGCATCCTGCGCAAGCGCTCCGGCCAGATCACCTTTGCCGGTCAGGACATCATGGCGATCCCGCTGCACAAGACGGCCCGCGCCGGCCTCGGCTTCGTGCCGGAAGAGCGCGGCATCTTCGCGACGCTGTCGGTCGAGGAGAACCTGATGCTGCCGCCGGTCGTCGCTAAGGGCGGGATGAGCCTCGAGGAGATCTACGAACTCTTCCCCAATCTTCAGGAACGCCGCAACAGCCCCGGCACCAAGCTTTCCGGCGGCGAACAGCAGATGCTCGCCATGGCGCGCATCCTGCGCACCGGCGCCCGCTGCCTGCTGCTCGACGAGCCGACCGAAGGTCTGGCTCCGGTCATCATCCAGCGCATCGGCGAGGTTCTGGTCAAGCTCAAGGAGCGCGGCATGACCGTCGTTCTCGTCGAGCAGAATTTCCGCTTCGCCTCCAAGGTCGCCGACCGCTTCTACCTCATGGATCACGGACAGATGGTCGCGGAATTCCCGGTCGGCCTGTTGCCTGAGCGCATGGACATGCTCAACAAGGTTCTGGGGGTCTGAGACAATGATCATGATATTCGGCATTCCGCTGCAGGCCTTCCTCGGCCAGCTTCTGATCGGGCTGATCAACGGCTCCTTCTACGCGCTCCTGAGCCTCGGCCTGGCGGTCATCTTCGGCCTCCTGCGCGTCATCAACTTCGCCCATGGCGCACAATACATGCTCGGCGCCTTCGTCGCCCTGCTGCTGCTCACCAAGGGCGGCGCCAGCTACTGGGTGGCGCTCGTCGCCGCGCCGATGATCGTCGGCCTGATCTCCGCCGCGATCGAGCGCACCATGCTGTCCAGGCTCTACAAGCTCGACCACCTCTACGGTCTGCTGTTCACCTTCGGCCTGGCACTGACGATCGAAGGCACGTTCCGCTACTTCTTCGGTGCCTCCGGCCAGCCCTACCCGGCTCCGGCGCAGCTGCAGGGCGCCGTCAATCTCGGCTTCATGGTGCTGCCGATCTATCGCGGCTGGGTGGTCGTGCTGTCCATGCTCGCCTGCCTCGCCACCTGGCTTTTGATCGAGAAGACCAAGCTCGGCGCCTATCTGAGGGCCGCGACCGAAAACCCGATCCTCGTCCAGTCCTTCGGCATCAACGTACCGCTGCTTCTGACGCTGACCTACGCGCTGGGCGCCGGCCTTGCCGCCTTTGCCGGCGTGCTCGCCGCACCGATCTACCAGGTCTCGCCGCTGATGGGCACCAACATCATCATCGTCGTCTTTGCGGTGGTCGTGGTCGGCGGCATGGGTTCGATCATGGGCGCAATCGTCACCGGCTACATGCTCGGTATTGCGGAAGGCCTGACCAAGGTCTTCTACCCGGAAGCCTCCAACATCGTGATCTTCGTCATCATGGCCATCGTACTGATCCTGCGTCCGGCAGGCCTGTTCGGGAAGGATGTCTGACATGTCCCACCATGCACCCGCCGTCTCGACCGCAAACACCGTCGACGCCCACCCTCAGGCCGTGCTGCTGCGCAACGCGCTTCTCGCCGTCATGCTCGTGCTGCTCGTCGTGGCCCCCTTCCTGGTCTATCCGATCTTCGTGATGAAGCTCCTGTGCTTCGCCCTCTTCGCAAGCGCCTTCAACCTGCTTCTCGGCTATACCGGGCTCCTGTCCTTCGGCCATGCCGCCTTTTTCGGCGGCGCGGCCTACTTCACCGCCCATGCGGTGAAGGAATGGGGAGTGCCGCCGGAAGTCGGCATCCTGATCGGCGTCGCCGGGGCATCCTTCCTCGGCCTGCTGATGGGGCTGATCGCGCTTCGCCGCCAGGGCATCTACTTCACCATGATCACGCTCGCTCTGGCGCAGATGTTCTTCTTCTTCTGCCTCCAGTCGAGCTTCACCCATGGCGAAGACGGCATCCAGTCGGTGCCGCGCGGCCATCTGTTCGGCGTGATCGATCTCTCGGTAACCACCAACATGTATTATTTCGTGCTGGTCGTCTTCCTCGTCGCCATGGCGGTGATCTGGCGCTTCGTCCATTCGCCCTTCGGCATGATCCTGAAGTCGATCCGCGAAAACGAGAACCGCGCTATCTCGCTCGGCTACTCGGTCGTCCACTACAAGCTCGGCGCCTTCGTGATGTCGGCGGCACTGGCGGGTCTTGCCGGCGGCATCAAGGCCCTGGTCTTCCAGTTCGCCACGCTGACCGACGTGACCTGGCAGATGTCGGGCGAGGTCGTGCTGATGACGCTGCTCGGCGGCATCGGCACCATCATCGGACCGATCTTCGGCGCCGGTCTTGTCGTTGCCCTCCAGAACTTTCTTGCGACCTCCGACTTCCCCGTGACCGTCATCACCGGTGTGGTCTTCATGGTGTGCGTGCTGCTCTTCCGGCGCGGGGTCATCGGCGAGTTCTACGGATCGCGCATCGGCCGCAAGCTGGGCTTCGACCACCGCGTCTGACCGCGGCCGCCGAAAACCGAAACAGTGCATTGAAATTGCGAAATGACAAGTCTCGGCCCTCGGGCCGGGACCGGTGTCCCTCGGGGTAAAGACATGGAAAGTTTCGACTACATCGTCATCGGCGCCGGCACGGCCGGCTGCGTCATGGCCAACCGGCTGGCAGCCGACCGCTCGACCCGCGTGCTCCTGCTGGAAGCGGGCGGCAGCGACAACTATCACTGGGTCCATATCCCGGTCGGCTATCTCTACTGCATAAACAATCCGCGCACCGACTGGTGCTTCACCACCGCCAAGGAAGAGGGCCTGAACGGCCGCTCGCTCAGCTATCCGCGCGGCAAGGTGCTCGGCGGCTGCTCCTCGATCAACGGCATGATCTACATGCGCGGCCAGGCCCGCGACTACGACCAGTGGCGCCAGATGGGCTGCGAAGGCTGGGGTTGGGATGACGTGCTGCCGCTGTTTCGCAAGTCCGAGGATTTCTACAAGGGCGCCGATGACATGCACGGTGCCGGCGGCGAATGGCGCGTGGAAAAGGCGCGTGTGCGCTGGGCGGTGCTCGAGGCCTTCCAGCAGGCGGCCCGGGAAGCCGGCATTCCCGAGACTGCCGACTTCAACCGCGGCACCAACGAAGGCTCGGGCTATTTCGACGTCAATCAGCGCTCCGGTATCCGCTGGAACACCGCCAAGGCGTTCCTGCGCCCGGCCGTAAAACGCGGTAATCTGACGGTTCTGACGAAGGCCCATGTCCGGAACCTGATCATCGGGAACGATGCGGTGACCGGCGTCGAGGTCCATCATGACGGCATGATCAAGCAGTTCGGCGCCCGGCGCGAAACGGTGCTTTCGGCCGGCGCGATCGGCTCTCCGCACATTCTCGAGCGTTCCGGCATCGGTCGCGGCGAGGTGCTGAAGAATGCCGGCATCGAGGTGAAGAAGGACGTGCGCGATGTCGGCGAGAATCTGCAGGACCATTTGCAGCTTCGCCTCGCCTTCAAGGTCACCGGCGTGCCGACGCTCAACGAGAAGGCTTCGAGCCTCATTGGCAAGGCCTCGATCGGGCTGGAATATCTCCTCAAGCGTTCCGGCCCCATGGCCATGGCTCCGAGCCAGCTCGGCATCTTCACCCGCTCCGGGCCGGACAAGGAAACGCCCGACCTGCAGTATCACGTGCAGCCGGTGACACTCGAAAAATTCGGCGAGCCGGTGCATCCCTTCCCGGCCGTGACCGCCAGCGTCTGCAATCTAAGGCCCGAGAGCCGCGGTTCTGTGCATGCGACCTCGCCGGATTTCGCCGCCCAACCGGTCATCGCGCCACAATATCTCTCGGCACCCGCCGACCGCGACGTCGCGGTCAGGGCTATCCGGCTCACCCGCAAGATCGCCAGCCAGCCGTCCTTTGCCCGCTACAATCCGCAGGAGTTCAAACCGGGTCCGGTTTATGAATCAGACGAAGATCTCATGCGCGCGGCCGGCGATATCGGCACGACGATCTTTCACCCCGTCGGCACCTGCCGTATGGGTTCCGACGACCAGAGCGTCGTCGATCCGCGCCTCAGGATGCGGACGCTGAAGCGGCTTCGCATCGCGGATGCCTCGATCATGCCCACGATTACGTCCGGCAACACCAATTCGCCGACCATCATGATCGCCGAGAAGGCGGCCGAGATGATCCTTGCAGACAATCGCTGACGCGAAGGACAGGAGACTGAAATGGCCAAAATTGCATTCATCGGACTGGGGAACATGGGTGGACCCATGGCCGCGAACCTCGTCAAGGCGGGCCATGCCGTCAAGGGCTTCGACCTTTCCGCCGAAATCCTGCGCAGCGCCGAGGCTTCCGGCATTTCACCGGCGACCTCTCTCGCCGACGCCGTCGCCGGCGTCGACGCGATCGTGACCATGCTGCCGAAGGGCGCGCATGTGCTCTCGGTCTGGGGCGAGCTGGCATCACTCGCGAAGGCCGGCACGTTGCTGATCGACTGTTCGACCATCGACGTGGAAAGCGCGCGCAAGGCCCATCAGCTGGCGGATGGCGTCCACTGCCTGTCGCTCGACGCGCCTGTGTCGGGTGGCACCGGCGGGGCTTCGGCCGGCACGCTGACCTTCATGGCCGGGGGCAGTGATGCCGCCTTTGCCGCATCCCGTCCGCTGCTGGAAGCCATGGGCAAGAAGATCGTCCACTGCGGCGGCAATGGCGCCGGTCAGGCGGCCAAGATCTGCAACAACATGATCCTCGGCATTTCGATGATCGGCGTCTGCGAGGCCTTCGCCCTGGGTGAGAAGCTCGGGCTTAGCCACCAGGCGCTGTTCGACGTCGCCTCGACCTCGTCCGGCCAGTGCTGGTCGATCAATACCTATTGCCCGGTGCCGGGACCGGTTCCGACCTCGCCCGCCAACAACGACTACAAGCCCGGCTTTGCCGCAGCGCTGATGCTGAAGGACCTGAAGCTGGCGCAGGAAGCGGCCCTTGCCGCGGGGGCGGCAACTCCGCTCGGCGCGGAAGCGGCCCAGCTGTTCGACCTGTTCGAAAAGCAGGGGCATGGCGGGCGCGATTTCTCCGCCATCATCGAGATGCTGCGCGGCTGAGCCTCCTCCCTCGAGCGCCAGCAGAACGGCCGACGGAAGCAATTCCGTCGGCCGTTCTGCGTCAGAGGGG